>OOBZ01000099.1_pt1 | contig 65589 bp, 52 predicted proteins | sample 1671601 | NCBI WGS metagenome assembly OOBZ01 (sample SAMN06348173, study PRJEB24527) | human gut metagenome | biome: human gut; feature: ankylosing spondylitis patient; material: feces | host: Homo sapiens | place: China | collected 2015-10
CTACACGGTCGCCTTCACGGCCGACGCCGCGGGCGAGGTCGCAATCGACGATTAACACAGAGAAAATGAGATGGATGGGCGGCGCCCCGCCGACTGCGGGAGCGGATTCCGGACGACTCTTTGCAGCCGGAGTCACCTACATCTGCTGCGGAGCGTGGCCTTTGGCCTACGACTGCTTCGTACGCAGTGCGCATGAGGATGCCCCGACGCGCTACAATATGGCCCTGTGCTGCTTCCATGTGGGATGGCATGAAGAGAGCCACCGACTGCTCGCAGAGGCCGAAAGGCTGCTGGACGACAAGCCGGGCAAAGGCTCCTGCCCGGGCATCCCGTCCACGTCGCGGCAGCAGCCTCCCGAGGCTTTTTGCCGCTGGGATGCCGACAGCGGACTGTCCCGCTGTCCGCTGCTGCCCGAGACGCCGCATGAAAATGCCATCACGCTGATTCTCCGCCTGCGGGCCGAGGCAGCCTTCCATCTGGGCCGCTACGAGGAGGTGCGCACGATTGCCGCCCGCTTCGGACACCGATACAAACACATAGAAAACCTGCTTAAATCAATCGACCGATGACACCGCTCCGGGAACTCCAGGACCTTTATTACTATCCGAATCCGGCAAAGGAAGAGCGCCGGCAGCAACTCCTTGCCGAAATTCCGACAGACGCACGTGACGAGGACAACTACGGCCGCACATCGCTGCATATCGCGGCGGAGTTTGCCGACTGCGAAGCCATCGCTTCGCTGCTCGACCGCGGAGCCGAGGTGAACAACCGCGACGAAGAGGGGCACACACCGCTCTTCCGCCTGGCCTCGCGCCGCAGCAGGATGTCCACTCTGGAAGAACAGATTGCCTCGGCGGCACGGCTGCTGCTGGACCGCGGCGCGAACCTTCCGCGCTCGGCCCGCAACACGACGGCGCTGATTGAGGCCGTGCAGAACCGCCACCATGCGATGGCTGCCGTACTGATTGACTCCGGGCAACGCATCGACTCCACAAACAGCTACGGAGACAATGCCCTGCACATCCTCTGCCGACGCGCCGCCGATACCGCAAGGGAGATAACCGGCAAGGAGCGCTTCAACGCCAGTTTCGGCGAACGATGGGTCTCGGAGAAGCAGCAGCGGGAGGCCCGCGAGGAGTTGGAGGAGCTACAGGCGGAACAGATGCGCTGCTATGCGACGGCGGCACTGCTGCTCCACAGCGGGCAAATCGACCCCGACGAGAAGAACTCGGCCGGCCGACGGGCCTTTGACCTCGCCATGGAGGGTGGGGCAAAATGGGTGGGCGCCCTGCTTTCGGGCGAGGATCCGTTTGACGAACTCACGATGGAGACCGGCGGGATGGACCTCTTCCAGGCGCTGCGCAAAAAGGACCGGAAAGCGTTGGAAGCCCTGCTGCAGGCGGGTGTCGATATCGATGCGGAGTGTGATGACCGCGAAATGAACGACTGGGCGGGCAAAACACCGCTGGTCTGCGCACTGGAGTGGGATGAGACCGAAATCGCGGCGATGTTGCTGCGGGCCGGAGCCAATCCCGACCGGCGAACCTCGAAAGGAACAGCTCCGTTTGCCGCCTGGATTGAGCGGGGCTGCCGCATTTCGGACGGCATGGAGCGTTACGCTCCGCTTCTGGAGCTCTTCGAGCAGCGGGGATGGCATCCCGACGCCCCGCAAACGGGGAAAGACGAACGGGCCCTCATGCTGGCGTGCCAGCACGACGACTACGAGCTGGCAATCTGGTCATTACGGCACTTGCTGGAGCGAAAGGTCGAGGTAAATGCCCGCGATGCGCTGGGCCGCACGGCCTTGATGCATCTGCTGGGCCCGCACAGCGCCGGGCCGTATCAGTCGGAGATGCTGGAGCGGTTGCTGGAGGCCGGGGCCGACCCCTGTGCCGCGGACAACGAGGGGCGCACGGTGCTGCACTATGCGGCCGAAGGCTACACGCACGCAGCGGCACGGCAGGCGGTCGAACTGCTATTCGACTACGGGCAGCCTGACGTCTCGGCCGCCGACAATGAAGGCCACACACCGCTCGACATTGCCATGCGCAGCAACAACGAATCGCTTGTAAAATTTTTGTTGAAACACGCCTGAAATCAACACTATGGATACCTTCCAGACCTTTCTGAACGCCTGCCGCAACGGGCAGAAAAACATCGTGAAGCTGTTCCTCGAACGGGGCGGCATCGATCTCAACCGGCGCGATGCCGAAGGCAACGCGCCCCTCCATTACGTCAGCCGCGAAGGATACCGGGATCTGACGGTGTTGCTACTGGAAAAGGGAGCCGACGCCTCGACCGCAAACAACCGGGGCGAAACGCCCCTCCACGCTGCCGCCCGAAAGGGCAATCGCGAAATTCTGGCTCGACTCCTCGACGCCGGGGCCAATCCCGATGCCACGGACAATGAAGGCTGCACGCCGCTGATGCGGCTTGTGGAGAACCGCCGCACGGATGCCGCCCTGTGGCTGATTGACCGCGGTGCCGATACCGAAGCTACGGACCAGACAGGACACCGCGCACTGGACTACGCCACGGCACACGGTCTGACGGAAGTAGTTGCACGCCTCACACAAAACGATGCGGCAGACGGCATGGCGCGTGATGCCGAGGGTAACACGCCGCTGCACCAGGCCGTCTACAACAATCAGGCCGAGGTCGTGCGTACGCTGCTTGCGGCCTCGAAGGCTCAGCTCGATGCGCCGAACGATGCGGGCGAAACACCCCTGCTGGTGGCGTGCGGACGCGGGAATCTCCACATGGCCCGAATGCTGCTCGAAGCCGGAGCGGACGCCAGCCATGCACTGCCCGACGGAACAACGCCGCTGCATTGGGCGGCACTGGCGGGCAACCGCTTTCTTGTGGAGGCGCTGCTCGGGGCCGGTGCGGCGATTAACGCCCGCAACGGGATGGGCGAAACGGCCCTGCTCATGGCTGCACGTGCCGGAAACAACGAGGTCGTGCGTCAGCTGGTGGAGCACCATGCCGAAGTCGATGCGGCGGACAACCTCCAGCACACGGCTCTTTACTATGCCGGCGAGCGGGGCTTCACGGAGATTGTCGAACTGCTGCTCACGGCCGGAGCCGAAGGATAATAATAAATTGAGTCGAATACCTTAAAACATACCGAACATGGCAAACGAAAAGATGAAACCCCAGAGCCCGGAGGAGATTGCCCGGGCAGCGCAGGAGGCAGCCCTGGAACGGATGCGTGCGATGATGGGCTCGATTCCGGGGATGCCCGACATGGGCGACATGCAGGCACAGCTCATGGCCCAGATGCAGGCCGCCGTGCCTGATATGGCCGGAATCCAGGCGCAGCAGGCTGCGATGGGAACGCTCGGCGGGGTGGATGCCGCCGCCGTAGCCGAAGCTGCACGGCGCAATATGGCGCAGGCTGCCGCAACGATGCAGGCGATGCAGGACGGAAGTCTTGAGAAGGAGTTGCGCGAGGCGAATGCCGCGGCGCTCGACTGGCTGGGCGAGGACGACGGCTGGGAAATCAAGCATGCCGCGACGTGCCGGCTGACTGCGGAGCAGCGCCGGCTGATGGCCTTTGCCGCACCGCTGCTGGTCTATAACGATGAGGCGGTTGATGCCGTCGAAAGCGAAGTTCTTCCCGAGACTTACCGCACGCAACTGCAGAGTTGGTGGGACATCACGGACCGCGACTCGACGCTCGGGATTGTCCGGTGGCTGCTCCACGAAGGGCACCATGCGGATGCCGACGCGGCGCTGACGCTCATGCGCGGCGGCCAACCCGATGCGGGTAATCCCGAGGAGAAGGCCGAGGATGTGCAGGCCATCGCGGAGTTTATGATTGGAAACGGGTATTGTACGGCCGAAACGCTTCCGAGGACGGTCATCGCCTGGGATCTGGTGCGCATCGCCAACCTCGGACGCTGGGCCCTTCACGCCGGTTATCTCTCCGAGGAGGAGATGTGGCAGGTGATGCAGGTGGCGGCCGATACCGCCCGCGAACACTTCTCGTCGTGGGAGGAATACGGACGCAGCTTCGCTATGGGTCGCGGCGTCTGGCACGGCGACGAGGAGGATTGCCAAACAGCCTGGGAGATTGTCAGCGCTTTGCTCGAAGAGGAGACCTCGCCCTGGAGGCAGATTCCGTGGAACGCATAGCAACCCGCCAAGATTGGAACAATGGAACGAAGTCTTGAATTCTATGTGATGCTGGCCGCCGTAGCGGTCGGTGCCCTGACGTGGCTCTACAAGAAAGGCAGCCGCATCTGGACGACGGTGCGCAAGCTGCGCCGCTCCTTTCGGGAGATTTGCCTGAACCCGAAATCGACACTCGATGATGCACACTGCCGCCAGCTGGCCATCGGGGCGATGTACGCCTCGCAACAGGGGGCCTGGCAGAATTCGCTGGAGACGGGAATTTTCGACACGCTGCCCGAAATCCTGGGCGGCTGGTGGGGCATTGACTCCACCGCGGAGGCCCGCGGGCAACTGGACTACCTCTGCGAAAAGGGATTCCGCTACTACTGGCCCACGGTGCTCGAAGCCTTTCGGCTCGACGACCGCGAGCGGCAGGACGCGCTGTTCCAGCAGCGGATGACCTCGCAGGAGGATTACGACAAGGTCTCTTCGCAGCTCGAAAACCTGCGGGAAACCCTCGACGAACTCCTCTCGTGCGGCGTGGTCGCCTCGAAAGAAGAACTCAGCGGCTGCAACGTGACGGGCTGGGATGCCGGGCGCATTGTCTTCCTGGCGCGGGCCTGCTTCGAAATGGGCTACCTCACCGAAGAGGAGGCATGGGCGTACATAGGCCGGGCCGATGTGCTGGCACACGAGGCGTGCGGGTCGTGGCGCGAACTGGCGATGAGCTATATTCTCGGACGTTCGCTCTGGGGCGGCAAACGGGCCTACAATTCGGTGATGAAGACGACGGCCGACGTGCTGTTGAGCGACCCGAAGAGCCCGTGGGTGCGCTACCCGTGGTAAGGGTCCGCCGAAACAGAGATGAAAGCCGCGCTGAAATACCCGGTCTTCTACCTTGCTCCCGCGGAGCACACGGTCTATGTCTTCTGGCGGGAGGAGGACGGGACAACCCGCCGATGCCGGCGGCTGGGCCGGACTGGAAGTGGTCGACGCCTCCCCGGAAGGCGATATGTTATCCGCTGCAGTCGGGAGATTGGCCCGGATGTTCCGATGCCCTCCCGAGGAGGAGCCCTCTATCCGACGTGTTCCTGTCCGCTTTCTCGTCGTGGCCCTCGTTGTCGGGCTCGTTATCTGGCTCCCGGTCCGCTATACATATAAAAAATGAAAAACCGACTTTGGATTGCATCCATTATTCTGCTCGCTGCCACAGGCTGCGCAAGCACCCGTAAATCCACGGAAATCACCCCGCCATTTGTGGCCTCCGAATCGACCTGGTTGTATCGGGATGCCGAGGTGGTAAACCGACGTCTGAAGCCCCTCGAACGTCCGCAGGTGCGCTTTGAGGTCGAGCACGCCATCCTGCACGGGGATTCGGTCTGGGTGGTGGTTCGCGCGACAATTCCCCACCGCTCGATTCGCCGTGGAGAGTGTTTCAAGGCTATAAGTGTTCTTCAAGCCTCCGAGGGCATCATGGAGCTGGGCGAGCTGTCGCTCGACTCGGGCCATTTCATGCCCGATGAAGAGGGAGACGTGGATGTGACAACCCGTCCCGGACGGATGCAGAACCTCTATCTCTCCTGGCGCTTTGCCTGGGACGAGCGCATGCGGATGAATACCTTCATCGTGGTCTTCGCAAGTCTGACCGACGGCCGACACCTGTTCCAATATCTGCCCCTGATGCTGCCGCTCTTCTGGAGTGACGACACGGAGGATGAGTTTTACTGGCCCCGGTCGGCCGGGATTCCCGAGGAGGCCCTGCTCGATCGTTCACCCTTTGAAAAACGATAACCCCGAGGTTCCATGAAACCACTACACATCCAACCCCTGCCGGACAGCACCCACGACGTTGTCCAAAAAGTCGACGCACTCAACCGCAAACTCGGAGCATTCATCCACGCTCCGCTCAATCTCAAGGAGGTGCTGCGCATGGAGCCGTTCGCCGCCGACGCGCAGGTGGTGCGGGCCGTTGCGGCGACGCTCGACAACTACGCCATCCTCCCGACCTCGCCCGAGGAGCGCGAACGCCAACGCTCAACGGGTCTGCCGAAGGACTACGACATCGTGAGGTTCTGGTACTGCGTAGCGCTTCTTGCCCTTTCGGCAGAGCCGGAGGCCGTGCGTTATCTGCTCGTGCTGGCACGCATGCTGATGGTCGAGGATCCCGCTGAGCTGTTCCTGCTGCGGCGCATCGTACGCCTGTTGGAGGGATTTCCATTCCCCCACCTGCAGGAACTCAGAAGCCGAATCGAAGCCTTCTACGACACTGTTACGCACCAGCTGGAGGCCTTCCGATGGCTGGAGGCCGCCGGGATTCCGTGGCCCGAGTCATACGAATGGGAGGTCATCGCGCAGTTCTCCTCCGACGGCGAGCCCTATGCCGACCCGGCGGCCCCGAAGGAGGAGCGGCGCAGGCGCGTGGTGCTGACGCTTCGGCTGAACAGTCCCCACAGCCTCTACGGCAGTTGTCGCCAGCACAACAGCTACGAAATCTCGCTCCGCAACGACGACAACACGACACGCGCCATGTGGAACGAAGGGCACGGCGATCTTTTCATCGAAGACCGCCCCGTGATGCAGCACCGGATGTTCACGCCATTGCAGCTCCCGGAACTGTTCGACGCGCTTGAAGGGTTCGGCATCCGGCTGGTGCGCAAACCCGTGATGGTCTACACGAGTCAGGGAATTCGGAATGCCCATGTGAAGGTGTTTCAGATGCTCGAGAATCAGCTCGGGCGCAAATCTTCGGAGGTCGGACAGGCCGCAGAGGAGACGCCTGGCCAGCCGGAAGCGAAGAGCGATACGGACGGCACGTCGGCAGCAAAGAGCCAATTCCCGGAGGTCGAGCGGGCCGTGGAGGAGGCGCTGGACCTGCTCAAATACGATGGTGACGTAAACGACTCGCTGGCCGAGATGCGGGGAAAATGGGGCGAAGGGATTTCGGCGCTGCATGAAGCCCGATTCGACGAAATCGGAGTGCAATATGCCTGCCGCTCGCACGAAGAGGGACTTGCGGCAGTCGGGCAGGAGCTGACCTGCCACGGATACCGGCTCTACGACCTCGACGGCGACGAGATTTACCTCCTTACGTTGCAACCGGAAACCCACGCTGCGGATTTCGAAAAGGCCTGCCGGAGGGCGGGTCAATATTGTAGGCAGCTGAAGCAGTCGGGGCGCGCACCGGGCACTCCGGCCCGAACACTCGATCCCGGGCGCACGATGCCCTGCGAAGAGGTGCCGTGGCCCGATGATGCCGACTACATGCTCGACTCGCTGGCCGGCGACTTCTGCAGCGGACGTTGGAAAAGCCGCGAAGCAGAGGAGTGGCAGGGGAATTTCGTCGCCAATCTCCGCCAGCGTCCGCTGCAACCGGTCAAGGTGCGCTGGAACCGTTTTTGCTGTCTGACCTACTCCCCGGAGATGGATTTCTATGCGGCGTTCTACTACATTCCGCCCATGCAGAGCTGGATGCTCCTCGGAGGCAAAAATCCCCTTGAAGCGAACAGTTGGAAGCGGCTGTGCGACCTGCCGAAACAGGAATCGCCCTTTCTTTTCCTCGACCAACGTCCCCGATGGTTCGGCCGCTATCTCTGCTTCGGCGACCGGCAGAGTGCCACAATCCTCACGATGAATCCGCAGGGAGTGGAGCGCGTCCAGCGTTTTCCGCTGCCCAAGGCGCAGCATCCCTGCAGGTTCGCCTGCGACGGACTCGGACGCGTCCTCCTTGCTCACGGCGAAGAGACGTATCGTTACGACAACGGCACGCTCTCACCGCTGGGCTTCCGCATATCGAGCGGCGACGGATTTGGCGGCTCCATCCCTGTCCCCGAAACCGGCCGCCTGGTAATGTGCGGCTTCTCGGACCGGGAACTGGTCGCCCGGTTGCTGGAGCTTGATGTTGACACACGCCGCTGCCGGACTACCCGTATGCAGAACGTAGACCCCTGGTCGAATCTCCTCCCGTTTGGCGACGATTGGGTGCTGATCAAAGGCACGTGCGATTCGATGCGGTTGGATTTCGCCCGGCTCTGGAACCGTTCGACCGGCGAAGTGCTGCGCATCCGTCCCGGAATGTTCGGCAGCGAAAAACTCGAACACATCGGACGGCTGAGCGACGGCCGTGTTGTGCTGACCACGCTCCGTTCCCATGTGGGACAAGTCGTGCACTTTCCCGCAGATTTCTGGAATTTTCTCCGCACGGCCAGCCGTCCGCAAACGCTGGAACCGATGCAAGCCTGCGAAGCGCTCTATCCGGATATTCCGCTGGCACAGCCTGAATAGGAGCGATCATTCCACCTTTTAGCCTGTCACTATGGCTAATACGATTCCATTGTACCGGTTTAATAGAATACCCTCTAACAATGGGAGTCGAACTTTTAACTGTTAAAATATCACATTCAACTATCAGGTTCGGTGTGTTTCAAAAAGTGTGTCCGAACCAGGATAAAAGTCCGCATATTTACGATAATTTTGATAAATTATACAGTATTTAGTGCAATGTTACAAAAACATGCACTGTTTTATTTAAGTGCATGCTTTGACTTTCTCTCTTAAACATAAGCCCACTGGAAGCGTATGTCTAATATTTGCGAAGATAATATAAGACAATGTATTTTATCGGTACAAATCCCGATTTTTCCTCCGAAAAATGTATTTTGTCCAAATTAACCGCGCCATTTGAGGCCATAAAACACCAGCGCGACAAACAAATTTTCATTGTTTATCGCGCTGATATTTAATTGTTTAATCTATTCGAAGAGCGTCAATACTCCTCCTCGTTGAAGAAGAAGTCGTCTTTCGAGGGATAGTCGGGCCAGATGTCTTCGATTGATTCGTAGATTTCACCTTCGTCCTCTATCTCCTGCAGGTTCTCGAGAACCTCCAACGGAGCTCCCGAACGGACCGCATAATCAATCAACTCGTCTTTCGTTGCAGGCCACGGTGCATCTTCGAGCTTCGAGGCCAGTTCAAGCGTCCAATACATAGGTCATAACTTTTAAGTCCCTAATCAAAGTCTGTTCCGAATATCCGGCCGGGGCCGGATATGGAAGTAGTCGTGCAAAAGTATAAAAAAAACGAGAAAAACAAACAAATTCGGGCAAAACATCCAGAAATGACGAATTTTGCACCGATTCGCAACGACTTACGGAATCCAAAGCAACTCTTCGACCCCAAAATGCTCGGTCAGAACCCGGCCCAGCAGGTAGAAGTAATCCGACAGGCGGTTGAGGTAGACCAGCGCCGTAGCATCCACCCCGTACTTCTGTCCGGCACGCAAGGCGGCGCGCTCCGCACGACGGCACACCGTACGGCATACATGGCACATCGACACCACGGCATTGCCGCCCGGGATGGTGAACTTGTCGATGGGCCGCACGATGGCCTGCATGGCATCGATGCGGTGTTCAAGCCACTCGACGGTCGAAGCGTCAAGCGGCGCCACCTTGTCGCTGCCCGACTCCCCCACGGCCAGCAGCGCCGAAACCGTCATCAGGCGCGAGGTGATTTGCGCAATGTCGTCGACATAGGGGGCCAGCCCCTCCTCGCCCCGCATGTGGTCGCCCAACAGCGCCGTGAAGGCCATCAGTTCATCGACCGAGCCATAGGCCTCGACCCGCTCGTCGCTCTTGAAGACACGCTCGCCGCCGATGAGCGACGTGGTTCCCTGGTCACCCGTTTTGGTGTAGACTTTCATATTCTGAAGTGTTGTTTAGGCAGATAATTATTGAAGACGAGCAGATAGGCCCGGTTATCGACCGTCGTGCACCGATGTCCGGCCACAATCCGGCGGCACAACCTGAGGCGCTCCTCGTCGGCATAGGGATGCAACACGGCAAGAGTCGTGCCGCAGCGCCGCGCCTCGTCGACCAATGCCGGCACCTCGCCGGCCGGCAACGCTTCGGTCACGACGCAGAAATCATTTCCCGCGCGATTCAGCGCAAAGGAGGCATAGCCGCAGTGGATGAAGAGATTCTGCAGCTGGACGGCGCGCCGCGGCTCCACACCGACGGCAAGCAGCGCCTCGTAGAGCGTCCGGCTTCCGGGAAGCAGCTCGCGGCGCATGAAGACCTCGCGGACAATCGTATATACAAAGGGTGAGTGGACGCCGTGCCCCCGGAAATAGCGCGCCCGCACCAGGCGGTTCTTCAATTCGGCGACCCGCCCGTAGATGCTCCGTCCGATTTTACGTCCACGCAACCGCATCGCTCTCAGCCCTATTTTTTCAACATGCCGGCCAGATGCCCCGTCGAGAAGGCAATCTGCAGGTTGTAACCGCCCGTATTGGCATCGAGGTCGAGCACCTCGCCCGCGAAGTAGAGCCCGCGGACCTTGAGCGACTCCATCGTGTAGGGATTCACCTCGTCGCAGCGCACGCCGCCGGCCGTCACCACGGCATATTCGAACGGCGCATAATCCACGATGGGGAAGGTCAGCCCCTTGAGTGTCTTCACCAGGCGCCGCTTCTCGGCATCGGTGAGCTTGCTCACGTAGTTCTTCGAATGGATGTCGAGCTCCTCGGCCAGCGGCATCACCAGCGGCCGGGGAACCAGCTTGCGCAACAGTTCGGCGAAGAACTCCGTAGGCTCCATCTCGGCCAGTTCGCGCTCGATGCGGTGGAGGAGCATCTCCTCGGTCAGCGCCGGCTTGAGGTCGAGCACCAGCTTGACGCGGCGGCCGTCGATGAGCGCATCGACCGCATCGCGGCTCACGCGCAGCGCCACGGCACCCTCGATGCCACGCTCCGAGAAGCCCAACTCGCCGAACTCCTCGCGCACGGGCGTGTCGTCGACCCAGAGCGTTGCCCGCACGTTACGCAGCAAAAGGCCGTGGAGGTATTTCATCTGGTTGTGCGACGAGACGAGCGGAGTAAGCGACGGACGCACCGGCTCGACCGTATGGCCCAGGTCGGCGGCGAAGCGATAGCCGTCGCCCGTCGAACCGGTCGCCGGATAGGAGAGGCCACCCGTGGCGACAATCACCTGCGGCGCCTCGACCTTGCGCTCGAAGCCGCGCTTGTTGCGGTAACGGACACCGAAAACATGCCCCCCGAGCGTCATGAGTTCGGTCACGCGCGTATTGTAAAGGATTTTCACCCCGTTCTCGACGCAGTAATCCAGCAGCGCATTGGCGATGTCCCACGCCTTGCCGCTGTGGGGAAAGACGCGGTCGCCCCGCTCGATGTCGAGCTTGACGCCGCGACGCTCGAAGAAGCGGATGGTCGCCCGGTTGTTGAACTCGGAGAAGGCCTGCGCCAGGAACTCCGCATTGGTGCGCACCTGCGAGGCGAACTCCTCGGGAGGACGGGCGTTGGTCACGTTACAGCGGCCCTTGCCCGTAATGCGGACCTTGCGGCCCGATTTCTCCATCTTTTCGAGCAGCAGCACACGCTTTCCGTTGCGCGCAGCCGTACCGGCCGCCATCATGCCGGCGGCACCCGCCCCCACGACGATTACGTCGCAGGAGTTATCGGCGTATTCTTCCCTGAGTTGTTCCATACAGCCGCAAAGATAACAACATTTCAGCAGAGCCGACCTCCGGCACCCGATTTTTTCGCACCTCGGCCGCCGGGAGCCGACCCTGGCCGCCCGCGGAGCGGCTCCCCGGCCAGTGCCCGGCACCGGAAAAGCACCATGGGCGGGAAAACGGACGGCAAAAATCGTCCCGGCGGTCCGGTTCACGGATGCTCATGTCGTTTTAATTTTCAAATCTTGATTTTTAGTTGTACTTTTGCGCCCGTCAAAAGTCGCAAGAGTTATGCTGAGCAGAAGATTACTTCGTATCAAGGTCATCAAGGCGCTGTTCGCCCACCTCAAGTCGGGAGCCGACAGCATGATGGCATCGGAAAAGAACCTGATGGCGTCGGTGGACAAGGCCTACGACCTCTACCACCTGATGCTGACCCTGCCGGTCGAAATCGCCCGCTATGCCGAGCAGCGTCAGGAACTGGCCCGACAGAAGAAACTGCCTACCTACGAGGACCTCAACCCCAACACCAAGTTCGTCGACAACGCCGTCATCCGCATCATCGCCAACAGCGACGCGGTGAACGACTACACGGCCGCACGCAAACTCAACTGGAGCCTCTACCCCGAACTCATCCGCACGCTCTACACACAACTCACCGAAAGCGACTACTACAAGAGCTACATGCAGCGCGGCGAGCGCTCCTTTGCCGAGGACCGCGCCCTGCTCGAGGAGTTTTTCCGGAACATGCAGGAGTGCGAGGCGCTCGACACGGTGCTCGAGGAGATGTCGATTCTCTGGGACGACGACCTGGGATACATCATCATGATGATTCTGCGCACGCTCTCCAACATGCGCCCGTCGCACACCGAGCTGAAGGTTGCCTCGAAGTTCAAGAGCGAGGAGGACCCCCAGTTCGTCAAGACGCTCTTCGAGAAGACACTGGTCAACTTCGGCGAATACCAGCGCTACATCGAGAAGTTCACCGCCAACTGGGACATCGAGCGCATCGTCTTCATGGACAACCTCATCATCGGCACGGCAATGGCCGAGCTGCTCAACTTCCCGTCGATTCCGGTCAAGGTGACGCTCGACGAGTACATCGAAATCTCGAAATACTACTCGACGCCGGGCAGCAGCGTCTTCATCAACGGCGTGCTGGACAAGATTGTCGAGTCGCTGACGGCCGAAGGCCGCATCAAGAAGGCGGGCCGCGGCCTTATCTGACGCACCGACGTGCTTCCGGCGAACGCACGGAAGACGCCCTCCGACCCGCAGCAGGCGGCACCCGGCCCTGCACGGCCACAACGCACATCATGCCGTCCCGGTTCAACCGGACGGCATTTTCTTCATCCACCAATGCCTCGTCCGACCCCATGACCCTCCGACCACTTCTCCGACCGGCGCTCGCGCTGGCACTGCTGGCGGCACTCGCCGGCTGCGGCACATCGCCGCGCAAAAAGGCCGACGATACGGCTCCCCGCGGCCGCATCATCGAAATCTCGGACCGCACCCTCGCCGAAGGGGGCACCGACACCATCCGGTTCGGGCGGCTGCACTCGGGCGAAATCGCCGTCATGCGCTTCTACCTGCTCAACGCGTCGTCGCGCCCGACGGCCGTCGTCGCAAGCGAACGGAGCTGCGGATGCACGACGCTCGAGGCCGAGGCGCGCCCCATCGCCCCCGGCCAGAGCCGCGAATGCTCGCTCACGTTCGACTCGCGGGGCGAATACGGCTGGCAGCTCAAGCTCATCGACGTGACGCTGGCGGGCGGACGCAAACCGCTCCGGCTCTTCATCGAGGCCGATGTGGAGTAATTCTTGCAGATTCGACAATTATGCGTATATTTGCGCTATTAAAAACAAGCTAAAACCGAAAGACAATGATTAATTTCCTGAATGCAGCCCCTGCTCAGCCCGAACCGGGTTTCATGCAGCAGTACAGCTTCCTCATCATGATTGCACTGATGGTGCTCGTGCTCTGGCTCTTCATGTGGCGCCCCGAAGCCAAGCGCCGCAAGCAGATGCAGGAGTTCCGCAACGGCCTGAAAAAGGGCGACAAAATCATCACCGCCGGCGGTATCTACGGCACCGTGAAGGAGGTGAAGGAGACGTCGCTGCTCATCGAGGTCGACAGCAACGTCACGCTGCGCATCGACAAGAACATGGTCGTGGCCGACAACACCGACCTGCAGCAGCGCTAAGCGTCGCTTCGCAAAAAACTCCCCTTCCGGACTCCCGGAAGGGGTTTCTTTGTCTTCCGCCCCAACGCAAACCACCCCCAAACACGCATCACATGCTCAACCGACTCTCCTATACCACCACGGGCACCTGCTCGCGACAAATCGACATCGAAACCGACGGAGACATCATCCGCCGCGTGACCTTCACGGGCGGCTGTCACGGCAATACGCAGGGCATCGCCGCACTGGTGCGCGGCATGAAGGTCGAGGAGGCCATCGCCCGGCTCGAAGGCATCGACTGCCGCGGCAAGGGGACCTCGTGCCCCGACCAGCTGGCCCGCGCCCTGCGCAGCATGCTCTGACCGCCGGGGCCGCTCCGCACGCCGCACCGGCACCACTCAGACATCACACAGAGGGCTCCCGCCACAAACGAAACCCGCACTGGTCTTCAGTGCGGGTTTTGTCGCGGGTATGCCCCGTCCGAACGGACGCGGCACGACAAAAAAATACCCCGCCGGACATCGGCGGGGTTGGTTGAGCTACCAGGATTCGAACCTGGAATTTCAGAACCAAAATCTGACGTGTTACCATTACACCATAGCTCAATCCGGCTCGAAAGCGACTGCAAAGATACGAAAAAAAAGGGATTTTCCAATTTTGAACATAAAAATAGCTGTATGGTGAAAAAAGATTCTCCCATTTTGGCTAATTTTGCGACGATGGGAAAATGGGTAACCATATGCGCTCTGCTGCTCTGTACGGCTCTGCCGACAGCGCTGTGCGGCATTCGTGAAACCGTCGAGCGCGATGCCTGCGTGCACTCCGCGTCCCGGGCCGATGCTCCGCACCGCGAGGAGACATCGCTGCTTGCCGCAGCACCTGTCATGCTGCTCGCTGCCACCGAATCGACCGAATCTTCGGTCTGTAGCATCGCCGTCAAGGAGCAGAACGTCCATCATGCGGCACTGCGCCGCTCGACGGCAACGCTCCGCAATGCCCCCCGGCCATCACGCGGAGAAAGGTCGCACCGGGCGAAGTTCTCCTGTCCGCGACCGGCCGACCGCTACGTCTATGCCCTGCGCCGTATCGTGATTTAGCGAGCACGACCCTTCCGACGGAATAAAGCTTCCCGGTCCGCCGCACCGTTCTCCGACCTGCGGTACGCGCGGCAGGTTTCCGCGGACCCGCACCGCCCGGTCCGTCCGAAGCTCCCTCCACCACTTGAAGGTCGGCAACCGCAAAAACGCCATACAACATGATTCTATCCATGATTCTGCTCTTCGTGATAGGCTATGCCTTCATCGCCATGGAGCACAAAATCAAAATCGACAAGGCTGCCATCGCACTGCTGATGTGCGGTGCCATCTGGACCATCTTCAGCCTCCTCGGGCACGACGAGAACATCACCCACGAGTTGATTGACCATCTGGGCGACACCTGCGAGATTCTGGTATTCCTCATCGGTGCGATGACCATCGTGGACCTCATCGACTCCCACGGAGGATTCGGTGTCATCACCGACCACATCACCACCCACAACAAGCACAAACTGCTCTGGCTGCTGGCCCTCATCACCTTCTTCATGTCGGCCGCGCTCGACAACATGACCACGACCATCATCATGGTCATGCTGCTGCGCCGCATCATCGCCAACCGCAAGGAGCGCTGGCTCTTTGCCAGCGTCATCGTCATCGCAGCCAACAGCGGCGGTGCATGGTCGCCCATCGGCGACGTGACGACCATCATGCTCTGGATGCGCGGCAACGTCACTTCGGGAGCACTCATGGGGTCGCTCTTCCTGCCGGCCCTGGCCTCGACAATCATCCCGACCGCAATCGCAGGCCGTTACATTGCTCGCAAAAAGACCTCAGCTGTAGAACCGCAGACTTCCGAAAGCCGACTGCCCAAGGGCGTCGGGCCGCGCCTGAGCAAATTCATCCTTGTGGTGGGCATCCTCAGCCTGCTCTTCGTGCCCGTCTTCAAGAGCATCACCCACCTGCCGCCCTACATGGGCATGATGATTTCGCTCGGCGTAATGTGGGTGCTCACCGAAATCATCTACGACAAGAAGCGCGGCATCGAGGAGTCCATCAAGAACCGCGTATCGAAGGTACTCAAGCACATCGACATGCCGACCATTCTCTTCTTCCTCGGCATACTGATGTCGGTTTCCGCACTCCAGAGCGCCGGCATTCTGACGGAGGTGGCCCAGTTCCTCGACCGGAACATCCACGAGGTCTTCACCATCACGGGCATCATCGGACTGCTTTCATCGGTCATTGACAACGTTCCGCTCGTGGCGGCCTGCATGGGCATGTACCCGGTGGCCGATGCCGCTGCGGTCGCCTCAAGCATCGACCCCTCCTATCTGCAGTCGTTCGTCCAGGACGGCCTCTTCTGGCACCTGCTGGCCTATTGCGCCGGCGTGGGCGGCAGCATCCTCATCATCGGCTCGGCGGCCGGCGTGGTGGCCATGGGACTTGAGAAAATCACCTTCTCGTGGTACTTCAAGCGCATCGCCTCACTCGCAGTGGCCGGCTACTTCGGAGGTATGGCCGTCATCTTCCTCGAACATCTGCTCTTCGGACTCTAGCCCTCGCCCCAATGACGACCCTCCACAAGAGAGGCGCCCCGGAACAACCGGAGCGCCTCTCTTTTTCGGGACGGTGTGCCGCCCGGCCTACTTCACCTTGGCCATGAAGCGGGTGCGGTCGACCACATAGCGGATGTGGACACCCTCGCCAATCATCCCCTCGGCATCGCGGGCCCCCACGTTGAAGGTGAGCTTGCGCCCCTCGACAGCCGTAAGCACGGCCGTAGCCGTAATTTCGGCACCGATGCCCGAGGGCTTGATGTGGGTGACGTTCATCTCGGCGCCGACCGTGGTGGCACCCTCATCCAGTGCGGCCGCTACGGCCGTCATCGCGGCATGCTCCATCAGGGCCACCATCGCGGGAGTGGCAAAGACGGGCAGGTCGCCCGAACCCATCGCGGCGGCCGTATTGGCGTCGCATACGGTGGCGACGCTCTGCGCAGACAATCCTTTTTCCAGCATAATCGTTTCGGTATGTTCGGGACAAAGATAGCATTTCCGCACGAAATAACGAACCCCTCGGCCGCAGAAGCTCCGAATCGCCGCCGCTCAGCGCCCCCACACTCGCCGAAAAAATAAAAGCGCGGCCGCATCCGTTTTCAGGAAAAAACGTATTTTTGTGCATGCGTCCGTTCCGACCCATATATCTGCTTCTGGCGGCCCTGCTTGCCGCACTGCTGTTCCCCGCGCAGGCGGCGGCGCAGCAGCGCCACGGCTTCTGGCACCAGGAGTGGAGCATCGACCACGGCGACTCGATTCCGCTGGTGCACATCCTGCCGGTCTACGTCTTCAACCGCAAGGTCGACCTGCGGCGCTACCGCCGGCTGGTCGACGCCGTGAAGAAGGTCTACCCCATCGCCCAGACGGCCAAGGCCAAGATGGCCGACATGGAGGAGGAGCTGAGCCGCCTGCCGACCAAAAAGGCGCAGAAGGAGTACATCCGCCGCATCTACCACGAAATCAAGGAGGAGTACACCCCCGTACTCAAACGCATGACCCGCACGCAGGGACGCGTGCTGCTCAAGCTCATCGACCGCGAGACGGAGTATACGGCCTACGAGGTGCTGCGCGAATTCCGCGGCGGATTCGTGGCGGGCTTCTGGCAGGGGGTCTCGAAGGTCTTCGGTCAGGACCTCAAGTCGCAGTACGACCGCGAGGGGGAGGACCGCATGATTGAACAAATCGTCATCTACTACGAAGCCGGCTGGCTCTGAGGCCGCCGGAGCGTGGAGTCCCGCCCATACCGCGGATAAAACGGTCCGTTCCGCCCCTTCCGGCGCCTCCGGAGGGCAACCGAAAGAAGGGCCGGAGGGCGAACGAAGGGCGGCCGGAAAGGCGAACGGAGTGCGGCCGGAGGAATCATCGGCGGAAAACTTCGTTTTCGGTTTGTCTCTGCGCCCGACTTTTCGTATCTTTGCGCGCAAAACAAGCAACACCACACCACCATGTTTGAAAACTTAACCGACAAACTCGAACGGTCGTTCAAGATTCTCAAGGGCGAGGGCCGCATCACCGAAATCAACGTCGCCGAGACGCTCAAGGAGATTCGCCGTGCGCTCATCGACGCCGACGTCAACTATAAGGTCGCCAAGAGCTTTACCGACGAGGTGAAGCAGAAGGCGCTGGGACAGGATGTGCTCAAGGCCGTGAAGCCGGGCCAGATGATGACCAAAATCGTCCGCGACGAGCTGGCGCAGCTCATGGGCGGCACGGCCACCGACATCCGGCTCGAGGGTACGCCGGCCGTGATTCTCATCGCCGGTCTGCAGGGCTCGGGTAAGACGACCTTCTCGGGCAAGCTTGCCGCGATGCTCAAGAGCAAGCGCGGACGACAGGTGCTTCTGGTGGCGGGCGACGTCTACCGTCCGGCGGCCATCGACCAGCTGAAGGTGCTCGGCGGCCAGATTGGCGTCGAGGTCTACACCGAGGAGGGCAACCGCAATCCGGTCGAGATTGCCCAGAACGCCATCCAGTATGCACGGCAGAAGAGCTACAACGTGGTCATCGTCGATACGGCGGGACGTCTGGCCGTCGACGAGGCGATGATGCAGGAGATTACGGCCATCAAGGCTGCGGTCAAGCCTTCGGAGACGCTCTTCGTGGTCGACGCCATGACGGGCCAGGATGCCGTCAACACGGCCAAGGAGTTCAACGACCGCCTCGACTTCGACGGCGTGGTGCTCACCAAGCTCGACGGCGATACGCGCGGCGGTGCCGCCATCTCAATCCGTTCGGTGGTGGACAAGCCGCTGAAGTTCATCTCGAGCGGCGAGAAGATGGACGCGCTGCAGGTCTTCCACCCGGAGCGTATGGCCGACCGCATCCTCGGCATGGGCGACGTCGTGTCGCTCGTCGAGCGGGCCCAGGAGCAGTTCGACGAGGAGGAGGCGCGCCGGCTGAAGAAGAAGCTGGTCAAGGACCAGTTCAACTTCAACGACTTCATCGCCCAGATTCAGCAAATCAAGAAGATGGGCAACCTGAAGGACCTCGCCTCGATGATTCCTGGCATGGGCAAGATGCTCAAGAACGTCGACATTCCGGACGATGTCTTCAAGCAGACCGAGGCCATCATCTCGTCGATGACGCCGGCCGAGCGCGAGCATCCCGAAATCATCAACGCACGCCGACGCGAGCGCATCGCCAAGGGTTCGGGCACGACGATGGCCGACGTGAACCGGCTGATGAAGCAGTTCGAGGATACGCGCAAGATGATGAAGGCCGTAGCGGGCGGCAATCTGAAGATGCCGAAGATGCCCGGCGGCATGCTCCGGCGACGGTAAACGTCGTATTTAATTTTTTTGTCAATATCTATAACGAAAAAGAATGGTCACCGTAACGTGACCATTCTTTTTTGTACCAATGTGAATGTGATTAGCGATCATAGCACATAACTTCCACTTTTTCTATTTTTTCATCACTCCCCGGAGTGGTGCTGTACGTACTATAATGATTGGTATAAGTACTTTCATTATGGCCGCCAAGTCCCGTTGACCTTGAATCGTAGTTATACGACCCCTTGTTGGTCGTAACTCTGACATTCACATCAGAATTCAATTCTCGTGAATATCCGTCTTCATGGGCAGGTGCATCCACTTTAACAGTCGAAGATGTTGCACTTACGGCAACGCCGCGTTCGCGGCACGAATTGTTAACATCGGTGTAATTAGGCGCTTGCGTATTAGCCATCACCATCACATCCATGCTTGTAAAGACAATCAGGAACAATAAAATCTTTTTCATAATCATAGGTAGATTACTCGCCGTGTCCCTCGACTTAAAATCGTTCATAGATGCATATAAAAAACGTGGGACAGAACTTTTGTTTGCCTTTCGAGGTTCTGGAATAACCGTGCACAACAAACAGAGTAAAGCCCACGCGAAACGTGAGCGTTTACACCTTACTCTTGTTGTGCTTGAAATTTTCCAGATTTCGAAAGACAAGTGTAAAGTTAACGCTTTTTATATGTTCGTGCCGGCGCTTTTCGTGCGGTGACGGCACTGTATGAATCCAATGGATAACAAAAATTCGCTTCCGTATTACATCATAGGCATTCGGGGTTAGGGGTTAATTTTTGCCAAAGATAGGAATAATCGAGATTAATTCCTACCTTTGGATGTCAAAAACCGCAACCCCATGCACAAATCGGGCTTCGTCAACATCATCGGAAATCCCAACGTCGGCAAGTCGACGCTCATGAACGCGCTCGTCGGCGAGCGCCTCTCGATTATCACCTCCAAGGCCCAGACCACGCGCCACCGCATCCTGGGCGTCGTCTCGGGCGACGATTTCCAGATTGTCTACTCCGACACGCCGGGAATCCTCAAACCCTCCTACAAACTGCAGGAGTCGATGATGAAGTTCGTCACCGGGGCCGTCTCCGACGCCGACGTGATTCTCTACGTCACCGACACCGTCGAGCAGAGCGACCGCTCGGCCGACATCCTCGAGCGCATCCGTACGAGCGGCATCCCGACGCTGGTGGTCATCAACAAAATCGACCTCTCGACTCCCGAGGCGCTCGACGCGCTCGTCGAGCGGTGGCACGGCATCCTGCCCGAGGCGGAGATTGTCCCCGTCTCGGCACGCGAGAACTTCAACATCGAGGGGCTCTTCGCCAAAATCCTCGAGGTGCTGCCCGAGGGCCCGGCCTTCTACCCCAAGGATACGCTCACGGACAAGACGCTGCGCTTCTTCGCCTCGGAGATTATCCGCGAGAAGATTCTCCGCACCTACGACAAGGAGATTCCCTACTGCTGCGAAATCGAAATCGAGTCCTACAAGGAGGAGCCCGCCATCGACCGCATCGCGGCGACCATCTACGTCTCGCGCGAATCGCAGAAGGGCATCGTCATCGGCCACAAGGGCGAAAAGCTCAAGCGTGTGGGACAACTTGCACGCGAGGACCTCGAGAAGTTCCTCGACAAGAAGGTGTTCCTGCAGCTCTTCGTCAAGGTGAGCGACGACTGGCGCAACAACGAGCGGCAGCTGCGCCGCTTCGGCTACGAACTGGAGTAAGAGGCATCCGCCGGGCGGGGAAATCCCTCTGACCCGGAATACGAAAAAGGGGCATCGGCCCGTTTAACGAAATAAACGATACGGAGAGATAGCAAGGAAATGCGCAAGTTCATCACAGGAATCATCGGAGCGCTTCTGCTCGGTTGCTGCATGCAGGCCCAGGCCCAATATAACAAGGAGTACTTCTTCTGGATGGGACAGCGCTGCATGATGGACAACAACTATCAGGAGGCCATCCGCACGCTCAACACCCTGCTGCGTTTCGACGAAGATGCCTTCGAGGGATACTTCCTGCGGGGCATCGCCAAATACAACCTCGACGACCTGATTGGCGCCGAGGCCGACTTCTCGACCGCCATCCGCAAAAATCCCGTCTACACGCAGGCCTACACCTACCGCGCGCTCACCCGCTCGCAGCTGGGCAACTACGACGATGCGCTGAAGGATTTCCAGGAGGCCATCGAGCTGCGGCCCGACCTGCCGGCCCCCTACTTCTACCGCGGCATCACACGGCTGCAGGACAAGCAGTATGCCCTGGCGGTCGAAGACTTCGACAAGTTCATCCGCCAGGAGAACAAGGTCGCCGGCGCCTACATCAACCGGGGCATCGGCTACCTCTACCTGAAGGATACGGTGCGCGCCTACGAGAACTTCGACCAGGCCATCCGCACCAACCGCGAAAACCCCGACGGCTACAACCACCGGGGCAGCCTCTACATGCAGCAGGAGCGCTACAAGGAGGCCGAAGCCGATTTCAACAAGGCCATCGACTGCGATTCGGCCTACGTTCCCTCCTACTTCAACCGCGCGCTGGTCTACTCGAACACCAACCGCCCGATGCTGGCCCTCTCCGACTTCGACACCGTCGTGCGACTCGACTCGACCAACTCGCTCGGATACTTCAACCGGGCGATGCTCCGCGCGCAAATCGGCGACTACAACCGCGCGCTCGAGGATTACGACCATGTGGCGCTCTATTCGCCCAACAACGTGCTGGTCTACTACAACCGTGCGGGAGTATACGCCGAGCTGGGCGAAATCGAGAAGGCCGTCGAGGACTACACCTCGGCCATCGAACTCTACCCCGACTTCGCGAACGCCTACCTCCACCGCGGCTCGCTGCGCGAGCTGCTGCGCGACCCCAAAGGCGCAAGCGAGGACCGCGCCATCGCACGCCGCAAAATCGCCGAATACCGCTCGCGGCTGAGCGACAGCACCTATTCGATTTTCGCCGATACGACCCAGCGTTTCGACCGCCTGCTCTCGTTCGACAGCAAGCTCTCGGGCGGCAGCCGCTTCACGGGATACAACGGCAGCGACGAGGAGCTGCGCCTGCTGCCGCTCTTCAAGTTCACGCTCATGCAGCCCGATACGGCGCTGGTGGCCCGTCCCTACCACGTCCAGCGCGCCGAGGACTTCAAGCGCCGCATCGGCAACCGCTACCTGACGGTTTCGTGCCGGCCGAGCAACATTCCGGCCGATACGCTCGTCATGCTCGACCAGCGCTACCTGCAGCAGCTGCGCAACAACGCCTCGTCGTCGTGGACGCTGCTCTTCGAGCGGGGCGTGACCCAGTCGCTCATCAAGCAGTACACCAACTCGGTGAACACCTATTCGAGCGCCATCGACCTCAATCCGGCCAATCCGTTCCTCTACTTCAACCGTTCGACCACGCGAGCCGAGATGATTGACTTCATCTCCTCCATCGACAACTCCTACCAGCGGATTTCCATCAATGCCGACCCGGCCAACCGGCTCAACAACAACAGCAAGCGCACCTACAGCTACGACGAGGCCATCGCCGACCTGAACAAGGCCATCAAGCTCTTCCCCGACTTCGCCTACAGCTACTACAACCGCGCCACGCTGCGCGCCCTCTCGGGCAGTCTGCCCGAGGCGTTCGAGGACTACACGAAGGCCATCGAGCTCAATCCCGACTTTGCCGAGGCATACTACAACCGCGGCATCGTCCAGATATTCATGAAGGATACGCGCAAGGGATGCCTCGACCTCTCGAAAGCCGGCGAGCTGGGCATCACGGAGGCATATGCCATCCTGAAACACTACTCCAAGACGGACAACGACGAATAACAAATCATCCAAACAATAACTCGACTTATGGTAGAAACTATCCAACGCAAACTCAACGACTCGGCGGCCGCCCGCTGGACGGCATTGGTGCTCATCGCGCTGATGATGTTCTTCGCCTACATGTTCGTGGACGTGATGTCGCCGCTCAAATCGCTCGTCGAATCGGCCCGTGGCTGGGACAGCGGAACCTTCGGAACCTACGCCGCATCGGAGTACTTCCTCAACGTCTTCGTCTTCTTCCTCATCTTCGCGGGCATCATCCTCGACAAGATGGGCATCCGCTTCACGGGCATGCTCTCGGCCTCGCTGATGGTTACGGGTGCGGCCATCAAGCTGGTCGGCATCTCCGACTGGTTCCAGACGACCGAATTCTGCGCCTGGCTCAACAGCTGGTGGGTCTCGTTCCCCGGCAGCGCCAAGGTTGCCTCGCTGGGCTTCATGATTTTCGGCTGCGGCTGCGAGATGGCCGGAACCACCGTATCGAAAGCCATTGCCAAGTGGTTCCAGGGCAAGGAGATGGCCCTCGCCATGGGACTTGAGATGGCCATTGCCCGTCTGGGCGTCTTCGCCGTGATGTGGCTTGCGCCGATGGTTTCGAACATGTTCGACAAGTCGATTGTCGCTCCCGTTGCCTTCTGCACCTCGCTGCTGGTCATCGGTCTGCTGTGCTACAGCGTCTTCGTGCTGATGGACCGCAAACTCGACCGACAGATGATTGCCTCGGGCGAAATGAAGGAGGAGAAGTCGTCCGACGAGGAGTTCCAGATTCGCGACCTGGGCAAGATTTTCTCGAGCAAGATGTTCTGGCTCGTGGCGCTGCTCTGCGTACTCTACTACTCGGCCATCTTCCCCTTCCAGCGCTATGCGCCCAACTTCCTCGAGGTGACGCTGAACATCGACGCCGAGGCGGCCGCACGTCTCTTCAGCTGCTTCCCGATTCTGGCCATGGTGCTCACCCCGTTCCTCGGTGCGCTGCTTGACTTCCGCGGCAAGGGCGCCACGATGCTCATGGTCGGAGCCGTCATCATGATTGCCTGCCACCTGAGCTTCGCCTTCCTGCTGCCGGTATTCCCCTCGAAGTGGCTTGCGCTGCTGCTGGTGGTCACGCTGGGCGTCTCGTTCTCGCTCGTACCGGCAGCCCTGTGGCCCTCGGTACCGAAGATTATCGACGAAAAGGTGCTCGGCTCGGCCTACTGCGTCATCTTCTGGATTCAGAACATCGGCCTCTGCCTCGTGCCGCTGCTCATCGGCAAGGTGCTCGATGCCACGGGCGGCTACGTGATGCCGATGGTCATCTTCTCGTCGTTCGGCGTGCTGGCCTTCATCTTCAGCCTCTACCTCAAGATTGAGGACCGCCGCAAGGGCTACGGCCTCGAACTGCCGAATATCCGCAAATAGCATCTGCGGCCCGATAAATGTCAAGAGCCGTCTTCCCGCATGGGAAGACGGCTCTTCTATTGCATTGCGCCGACCGGAGCGGGCCGCGGCGGAAGCGGCTCCGAATGCGCCCGGATTCCGGGCCGCCGGCAAGGGTTACTTCGCAGCCGAGACGATGCCGTAGAGCTCCGTAATGCGGTTGCACATCTCCTCCCACGAGAAGCGGCGCCGCTCCTCGAGGCAGTTCTCGCGGAAACGTGCGAGGACATCGCCCTCGTACATGCGCCCGATGGCGGCCGCAACCCCCTCGGCCGTCGGCGGGCAGACATACCCCACCCGACCGTCGGGGACAATCTCGGGAAGGCCTCCGACGGCCGTGACGACCATCGGCGTGCAGAACTGGTAGGCAATCTGCGTCACGCCGCTCTGCGTGGCGCTCTTGTAGGGCTGCACGACGAAGTCGGCCGCCGAGAAGTAATACTTCACCAGCTCGTCGGGGATGAAACGGTCGTGGAGCAGCACCTCCCCCTCGAGGCCGCTCTCGGCAATCTGCCGCACATAGCGCTCGCGCGGAGCGTAGAACTCGCCGGCAACGAGCAGCCGCCGCGAGGCGGTCTGCCCCGCATCGCGCAGCTGCCGCCACGCCTCAAGCAGCAGGTCGAGACCCTTGTAGTCGCGAATCAGCCCGAAGAAGAGGACATAGCCCATCTGCGGGTCGAGTCCCAGGCGTACGCAGGCCTCGCCCCGGTCGGTACGCGACCCGAAGTTTTCGAAGAGGGGATGGGGCGAGAAGAGCGCCGGAGCAGAGGTATACTCCTTCAGCTCGCCGTGGACCTGCTCCGACATGTAGACGAAGCCGTCGACCGCCGAGAGGAAGTAGCGGTTGAAGGGGCGGTCGATGAAGTGATGCTCGTGCGGTTCGACGTTGTCGATTTGGCAGAGCACCTTCGTATGGCCGTTGCGCCGCGCCAGCCGGGCAATGGTCCCGAAGCAGGGGGCCATGAAGGGCGTCCAGTACTTGAGCAGCACGAAATCGGGCGCATCGCGGCGCAGACGCAGCCCCTCGCGGAGCCAGTTGAAGGGGTTCACCGTGTTGACGCAGCGCCGGAGCCGCAGGTCGGCCGGCGGCGGCGTGGAGACGGTCTGGCTCTTGCCGGGAAAGAGCAGCGAAGGGTACTGCACCGTGAAGGTCCGGATGTCGACCTCGTTGCCCCGCCGCTGAAAGGTGCGGGCCATGATTTCCATGATGGAGGCCAGACCTCCCCGGAAGGGATGGGCCGGGCCCAGTACGGTAATCTTCATAGCGAAGTTGTTGGTTGGCTTGCGGGCGGCGGGCAACGGTCTCGGCCGTCCACTCGCCCGCGTGTTTTTACAAAGATACGACAAAATCGGACCTCCGGCTGCGGCGGCCCGATTTTTTCACGCACGACGTGCACAGGACGGATTGGCCGCCTCAGTCCTTACGCGCGCCAGGCTATGGAGGCACGCACGGCAGCCTCGCCCGCCTCGTTGCGGATTTCGAAGAGCGTTGCGTCGTCGAGCGTCTGACAACCTACACGGAGCAGCTCGCCGTAGCGGCACTCGTGGAGGAAGTGGATGTCGAGCCGCACGCCCTCCTCACGGGCAAAAGAGTCGACGGGCAGCATGTCGAGGCACATCTCGATATAACGCATCGTGTTGACGTGGCGGTTGAAGTCGATGTCGCTGTAGACCACACGGTGCTCGACGAAGCGTTCGGGTTCGACCGAGCGGATTTTGCGCGGCTTCTCGGCAGGCGACGGCGCGTCGACAATCGCTTCGCTGTGGGCACGGCCCACCCACGAGAGGTCGACGGCTGCACGCGTCGTGAGGTCAATCATCGCCCACTGCGTGACGGCCCGCGCGAACTCGCGGCCCGACGAGTCGGTGAGCGTGAAATTACGCGTCGAAAGGACACGCCCGTACTCGTTAATCCAGGTGGCGACGGTGTAGTCGGTATACTGCGTCGGACGCTCGTCGACCTCGATGGCCATGCGCGAAAGGACCCACGAATGGTTGTCGGCATTGAGCGCATCGACCCCGAAGCCCTTGCCGTGGGCGTCGGCGCCCGCCACATTGAGGATGGACGACCCGAGTGCCGGAAGCGTCGCCCGCAGGGTAAAGTCCACATCCTGAGGCTCGACCCGATATGAATAGGTGGATTTCTGACCCATTGTTACGTGCTCGTTTTTGAATACTCGATGCAACAAATATAGTGAAAAAAGCGGAGCCGGCCGAAAAAAAAAGAATGCCCCGCCGCCCTCCGTCACGACGGCCCGGCAACCGCTCCAAATGCCGCCTCACCCTACTTCAAGGCATGACGGCAGCAAAAAATTATCGAAAAACGATAAATATTATTTGTTTTTCAAAAAACAAATCGTACATTTGCAATGGAAACCTTCACACGAACGCACATGCAGAACAAGCGACGACTCTACAAACACCTGATGATTATCTACGTCTTCTATTTCGTGGCGCTGCTCATCGGGTTCGTCTCGACCATCGCCCCGAGCTTCTCGTCGGGCTGGCGCCAGGCGCAGCAGACGATGGACACCGACTTCACGCAGGGCGACGTACGCACCTATTACGTCTACGCCCCGCTCCGCGCTTCGGGCCAGGAGCTATCACCCATCGACGGGCTCGATGAAAACATCGAGGTTCTGATGGACAACGTCCAGCTGCACGTCTCGGTACCCGAGAAGTACACGGTCTCGAACTCGGTCAAGGTGATGGCCAACAACGGATTCGCCTATCTTCTCTCGATGCTCACAATCGCCTCCTATCTGGCGATTTTCGTACTCATCGCTCTCATCATCAACTCGCTGCGCAAATCCATCCGCGACGAGCAGCCGCTGCGCCACGGCAACATCGGCCGCACGCGCGCCATCGGTATCCTGATGCTCGTGGCCGCACTGAGCGAGACGCTCATCAAGTACATCAACATCCGCGAAGCCGCCTTGCTGCTCCAGGGCACGGCGCTGCAGGTCGACACCACGTTCCCGGTCAACTACTGGAACATCATCGTCGGCATCCTGATGCTCTTCATGGCCGAGGTGCTCGTGGTGGGCACACAGCTCAGCGAAGAGCAGAAACTCACCATATAAACACGCCGAAGACCATGATTTTCACTCAAATAAATACATATAACACAAGGGGGGGGGTATGGCGATAATCATCAACATTGACGTCATGATGGCCAAGCGCAAAATCTCGCTCGGGGAGCTTGCCGAGCGGGTGGACATCACGCCGGCCAATCTTTCGATTCTCAAGAACGGCAAGGCCAAAGCCGTCCGCTTCTCCACGCTCGAGGCCATCTGCCGCGAGCTCGACTGCCAACCGGGCGACATCATCGAATATCGGCCCGAGGCTGACCCTGCCGAGTAGGACACCCGCGGCATGATGCAGACAAAACACGCAAAAACCACTTAATACCAACACTTATGAGAAAACTGACAATGCTCCTCGTCGCCCTGACGGCAACGGCGAGCGTCATGGCCCAGGGGCCGATGACTCCGATTCCGGCCGACCCCGAACTCCGTACGGGCAAGCTGGACAACGGCATGACCTACTACATCCGGCACAACGAAAAGCCGAAGAACCAGGCCGATTTCTACATACTCCACGACGTGGGCGCCATCCAGGAGGAGGACTCGCAGCAGGGTCTGGCCCACTTCCTCGAGCACATGGCATTCAACGGTACGAAGAACCTCCCCGGCAAACAGATGATTGAGTATCTGGAGACCGTCGGCGTGAAGTTCGGCTACAACCTCAACGCCGGAACGTCGTGGGACTACACCTGCTACAACATTTCCGACGTGCCGACTCAGCGCCAGGGCATCATCGACAGCGCCCTGCTCATCCTGCACGACTGGTCGCACTTCATCGCCCTGCGTCCCGAGGAGATTGACTCGGAGCGCGGCGTCATCATGGAGGAGCTGCGCACGCGTGACGGCGCCGCATGGCGTTCGACCATGAGCATGCTCAAGGCGCTGGGCAAGGGTACGCCCTACGAGCACCGCAACCTGATTGGCTACCTCGACGGCCTGAAGAACTTCCACCACGACGAGCTGGAGAAGTTCTACACGTCGTGGTATCGGCCCGACTACCAGGCCGTGATTGTCGTGGGTGACATCGACGTCGACGCCATCGAGCAGCAAATCAAGACGCTGATGGCCGACATCCCGGCGCCGGCAGCCGACGCTCCGCAGAAGGCCGAGATTATCGTTCCGGACAACGAGGAACCCATCGTCAGCATCTTCACCGACCCCGAGATGCAGGGTTCGCGCGTTCAGCTCTTCATCAAGCGCAGCGCACTGCCCGAGCAGCTCAACAACACCGTACAGGCCGAGATGCTCAACGTCATCAACTCCTACATGGCCGTCATGGAGAACGCCCGTCTGGAGGAGCTTCGCATGCAACCCGACGCACCGTTCCTCGGCGCCGGCATGGGTTCGGGCGATGTCGTCGGTGTGATTCCGACGCTCGAGGCCACCATCTTCACCGCCGCAACCCAGGACGGCCAGCTGGCCCGGGGTTTCGAGGCTCTCTATACCGAGATGGAGAAGATGCGCCGCTACGGCTTCACGCAGGGTGAGTTCGAGCGCGCCCAGGAGACCCTGATGCGCAGCGCCGAGCGCAACTATGCCAACCGCAACGACCGCACCAACGAGGACTACGTCGAGCTCTACCTGGCCAACTACCGCAAGAACTCGCCCGTGCCCGACGCCAAGACCGAATGGCAGCTCGACAGCATGCTCATCTGCAACCTCACGGTCGACGCCGTGAATGCCGTGGCTCAGCAGTTCATCACCCCGACCAACCAGGTCATCTTCGTCTCGGCTCCCGAGAAGGAGGGCATCGTCAACCCGACGGCCGAGGAGCTGCTGGCCATCCGCGACAAGGTAATGTCGTCGGAGGTCGAGGCCTACGAGGACAACGTCGTCAAGGAGCCGCTGATTCCCGAGGGAACCGAGTTGAAGGGCTCGCCCGTGAAGGAGACCACGACCGACGAGGTGCTGGGCACGACCGAGTGGACGCTGGCCAACGGCACGCGCATCGTCGTGAAGCCTACGACGTTCAAGGCCGACGAGGTGCGCATGAGCGCTACGGCAAAGGGCGGTCTTTCGCTGCTGACCGACGAGGAGTACTACATGGGTGAGATGATGCCGAGCATCAACGCCATGTCGGGCATCGGCCGCTTCTCGGCCACGGAGCTCCGCAAGCAGCTCTCGGGCAAGTCGGCAACGGTTCAGAACAGCACCTCGGAGTACGCCAGCGCCATCAACGGCAGCTGCTCGCCCAAGGACCTCGAGACGATGCTCCAGCTGCTCTACCTCGACTTCACCTCGCCGCGTTTCGACCAGAACGACTACAACACGCTCATCAACACGCTCAACGCCCAGCTGGCCAACGTCGAGACGAACCCCGACTACCTGGCCCAGAAGCGCCTCCTCGAGGTAAGCTACGGCAACAACCCGCGCCGTCAGATGATTTCGTCGGAGCTCGTTTCGAAGTTCGACTTCGCCAAGCTGCCCGCCATCTACGACAAGCTCTATCCCAACGCCAACAGCTTCACCTTCATCTTCGTGGGCAACGTCGACCTGGAGACGCTCAAACCGCTGGTAGAGAAGTACATCGGTTCGATTCCCGCATCGAAGAAGACGGACTTCGTCGACGACAAGGCCTCGTTGGTCAAGGGCGACGTGACGGAGGACTTCCGCGTGGCAATGCAGCAGCCGAAGGTCAACGTGCACTACCTCTTCTCGGGCGAGATGCCCTACACCTTCAAGGACAAGCTGGCGCTGACGTTCCTCACGCAGGCCCTCAACTCGCGCTACCTCGTTTCGATTCGCGAGGAGAAGGGCGGCACCTACGGCGTGCAGGTCTACGGCACGACGGACTACATCCCCGCCGAGCGTTACGAGATGCACATCAACTTCGACACCAACGAGGAGATGGCCGACGAGCTGCGTGAGATTGTCATGCAGGAGCTGCAGCAGATTGCCGACAACGGCCCGCTGACCGAGGACATCGAGAAGACGCGCGAGTTCCTGCTCAAGAACTGGCAGAACACGCTCGAGCAGAACGGCAGCTGGATGGGCTACCTCCAGTCGAAGTACAGCAGCGGTCTGGACTACGCACGCGAGTACAAGAGCGCCGTGGAGGCCCTGACCAATGCCGACGTACAGGCCATGGCCCGCAAGGTGCTCGATGACGGCAACCTGGTGAAGGTCATCATGCGCCCGGCAGCCGCCGAGGAGAAATAGCGACAACGCGACCGGAGCGCACGAAGCTCCGGCCGACCGGAAGACTCCGGGCCCGAGACATCGGGTCCGGAGTTTTTTTGCAGCAAGCAGACACCTCCGTAAGCAAGCGAGCACACACCACCGCAAGCAGGTCCCCGTTCCCCGTGGATAAGACCCGAAAGCCATCAAAGACTGCCCTCCACCCACTCGCCCCGCCAAAGATACCGGAGAGTATGGCGGCCCGTGCGCCGCATCCGTTCCTGCACGGCTCCGGCTCCTTTTCCTGCTCCTGCGAGGCTTCTTCACTTACAGCTGTGCAGATATCGACGCATGCGGGCCTTTTTGTGCACTCCGCGCCACTCCTCTCTCCGGTTATTCGGTCCCGTCCCGCAGCCGAACCGTCAAAGACCCTTTTCGGTCCGATTCATCGACTTTGCACCGCATTCGGGCTCCTGCTCATGAGGTCTCCCACCGAGCGTCAGAGTGGCAGGGAAAGCGTAAAACAGGAGGCCTCGGGCGAACATCGGAGACGGCAACCCCGGCCTCCACGACTACACCGACTACCCTGCCACCCCACCACCCTGATGGCAGACGACAGACAGGAGACGGGAGACGGGAGACGGGAGACAGGAGACAGGAGACAGGAGACAGGAGACAGAAGACAGGAAATGGCTGACGACAAATGGCTGACGGCTGACGGGAAAAACAACCCAAAACAGCTTCCCCGTATCCTTCGGACGAACCACCCGGCCGACCGGACGGCGGCACGGGAAATCGACCCAAAAAAGCGAGGCTGCCTCCTCGCAGGGAGACAGCCTCGCCACTCAAATACCGTCCTCGGACGGTTCCGGGATTACTCCTCGCGAACGACCACGTCGCGGTCCGTATTGAGCACCAGCTGATAGGCCGTCGAATACTCGGCGCCCGATGCATTGGTATACTTCGTATAGAGCGCCGTGATGTCGACAATGGCTCCGTCGGCGGGAATGCGGTTGTCACGGAACGAGCTGTAACCGCTCGTACGCACAACGTAGTTGCCCGGGACATAGTCGGCTTCGGTCTGGGCATCGTAGGTGAACCAGGCCGAACCGTAATAGTAGACCGTCTCGAACGACGAGCCGATGGTCACGCGGCGCGTAGCGGCCCACGTCGCCCACTCGTAGATATCCTCCCAGCCGGGCGAGGTGACGTCGAACGACTGCGAGTTGGCAAAGTAGTTGGGGAAGTTGTTCTCGTAGCCCCACTTGGCCTTGCCGTACTTGCTCTCGAGCCCCTCGAAGCGGACCAGACGGCCCAGCGCCGCATCGGTCAGCACCTCGCGGTAGTTGTCCTTGGTGACAACCAGCGTATCGGCAGCGGTCAGCTGCTGCTGCTCTCCCGAGAAAATGTGGCGCTTGAGCAACACCGAACTCTCGATGTTGTCGTTGGCATAGTCGGGATTCGACGAAGCCACACCGATGCTCAGCATCGTACGGTAGTTGCCCAGCACGAGGTCCTTCAGCTTGACATAGACCATCTGCCCCACGGGATAGAACAGGTAGTTGCCCGTATTGAGCTTGAGCTGAATGGCCGATTCGGTCTGCTCGTCATAGATGTAGAGCGTCTTGTAGACGTTGCCGTAACGGTCGTTCGAAATCACCTTGCCGCGCGTATAGGCATCCTCGGTGATGGTGATGCTCTTGCCGATACCGGAATTGTCGGGATACTTCTCGTAGAACATATCCATCAGGTCCTTGATGGACCAGTATTCCAGATTCGAGAAATCTTCATCGGTATAGACCTTGGCAGGAGCGGGATTGTCGTAATCGTTGTAACAGCCGACAAAGAACGTCCCTACGGCCACGACCATGAATAATTTGAATAGTCTGTTCATAAATCTCACGCTTTAATCGTTAAGCCGTCAGAAACGGAAATAAATATTCAGGTAGTACGTCGTACCGAACATGTAGAAATACTTCGAATCGAAGGCCTGGTAGCTCTTCACCGTCGTCTCCTCGGTCTCGGTCAGACGGGTCTGCTCGTAACCGCCGGTCTTGATGTCCTGGTTGTTGAGCAGGTTCTTCACCTCGAGGCTGAAACCGAGCGTATACTTGCGCTGGATGTACCAGTTCTTGCCGATGCTCGCGTTGAGCGTATAGGCCGAATCGAACTTCTCCTGACTGCGCAGCTTGGCCACGTCCTCGGCCGTCATACCGCTCGTGATGACGGCATCGGTACGGTAAATCGGGCTCATCGAGAGATACATGTTGTTGTAGTAGTTGAAGTCGAGCGAGGCGAAGATGTTGCGGTTGCCGCGGTACGACAGGCCCACGTTGATGGCCGTCTGGGGCGTGCTCTCCACGCGGAAGTTCTTCCAGTAGACCTTGCCCTGCGAAACGATACCGCCGCTGTTGTCCTGCACCTGGGTGTAGTTGGGGTTCGAATCGTAGGTGTACTGGCCCCAGCTTACGGCTCCGTTGAGCGCAAGACCGTAGTAGATGGGAATCGATACGGCAGCCTCCAGACCGAAGTGCAGCTTGTCCATGCCGCTCATGGCGAAGTTGGTATAGGTCGAGGAGACGTCATCGTAGTAGGAAATCACCTTCGTCTGGTTCTTGAGCGTCGTATAGTAACCCGATACGCGCGCCTTCAGGTCGCCCAGACGCAGGTTGTACGATGCGTCGACGCCGAATACCTGCTCCTCCGATACGCCCGGCGTGGCCGAGTTGCGCGTACGCGGCGAGATGAACGATGCCTGGAATTCGGGAGCATCCTGCATGTAGACGATGTTCGCCTCGACGGAGTGCGCACCCGAGAACCGGTAGGAGAAGTTGGCCTTGGCCTTGTAGGTCAGGTAGTTCTGCTTCTCGGAGTTACCCTTCGAGTTATCGGGGAAGAGGCCCTTGCGCCACAAGCCCTCGCGCCAGAGCGTCGTCTGGCCCACTTCACCGCCCAGGTTGATGTCCAGATTGCCGAACTTCATGTTGTAGAGCAACCATGCGCGCGACTTGATGACATGCGCGTAGTAGTCGTAACTGTACTTGTCGCCCTCCTTGGCTGCATGGGCATGTCCGTGCTCGAGGTAGTAGTCGAGGTTGTTCTGGTAGGCCAGCACATCCGAACCGAAGTCACGCTCGGCAAACTTGTCGACGTCGGCCCAGTAGTCGCCGCCCAGCAGGTCCTTCACCTGGCTGTAGTACTCCGTACGGTTGCGACGCAGGGCAAGACCGCCCGTCAGTTTGGAGTTGTTGCGGAACAGATGCGAGAAGTTCACCGCCAGATTCCAGTCGCGCTGGTCGGTATGACGCTCCTCAATCATGTAGTTCGAACGGTGTCCCGGACCGTAAATCAGGTCCTGCGGGTCGTTCTGCGCATAGTTGGTCTGATACATCTCGTCCCAGCGGAAGTGACGGATGTTGTTCGTGTTGTTGCGCCAGTACTCATACTGCCAGGCGGCACCCTCGAGGTTACCGTCCTTGACGAAGTAGCTCGGCAGATAGCGGTAGTAGTCTGGACGCGGGTCGGGACCGTTCTGCCACGTGAGGGCCGAGTAGCCGTTCTTACCGAAACGGAACGACGTCGCCACGTCGAGGCGCGTGCGGTCCGTGATGTCGAACTTGTAGTTCAGCACGACAATCGGCTCGTGGTAGTCACGCACGCGGGCATTGCGGCGCTTGCCGTCCTGCCAGCCCCAGTTGGGGTTGTAGTAGTTGTTGCCCACCAGGTCGTAGACCTCCTGCGTGGCAGCCTGCTGCGCACCGCGCTCGGTCGGGGCGCCCAGAACGGTCAGCGTCAGGCGATGGCGCTCGTTGAACTGCTTCTCGACGGCGGCGAAGTAACCGAAGGCGTTGTAGTACACACCGTCGACATAGGAGTTACCGCCCTGACGCGTCGAGAGCGAGAAGGCATACGACCAGCCGTTGTCCTGATAGCCCGAGGCGTAGGTCACCATCGCACGGAACCGATACATCGAGTTGCCGTTCACCAGGCTTGCACGCAGACCCTTGCGCATCTGCGATGGGCTGGTGTTGATGTTCGTCGTACCGCCGATACCGCCCAGACCCACATCCGAAGCGCGCAGGCCGGTGGTCACCTCCTGGTTGCGGACCGCATCGTTCAGACCGCTCCACAGCGACCAGGGGCTGTAGCCCGTCATGGCATCGTTGAACAGAATGCCGTTCATGTAGACATCCTGATACTGCGAATCGTATCCGCGGACATTGAAACGCATCTCGCTGAACTTGTAGGATGCGATGTTGTTGAAGATATCCTTCGATGCCGACAGCGACGTGGGCAGTGCCTGAGCATCGTCCATCGTTTCGGTGTCGAATTCGGCGAAGACCGCATCGTCAATCATCGTGCGGGCCATGTCGGGCACCAGAATGACGCTGTGAATGTCGCGCACCATCTCTCCCACGCGGACCATGACGGTCTGCGGTTCGAACTCGGCAGCCTCGAACTGAAGCGAATACTCCCCGTCGGGAATATTCTCGAAGACGAAGTTGCCCTCCGCATCGGACATGACGGTCACGTCGCCCGGCGTCATCGTGACTTTCACATTGCTCAGGGCAATGCGGCCCGAACGGGAGACGACCCGTCCCTTGATACCACCCTCCTGTGCGAACGCGGCGAACGACACCAGAGACAGTACAAGAATTAGTAGACTTTTAATTTTCATACGCTATGCAAGTGTTTTATTTGGCGAAATAGATGTACACGGGGAAGTGGTCGCTGAAACCGCCCTGGAAGTTGTTGCCCACGAACGTACGCAGCGGATAACCCTTGAACGACCCCTCCTTCTGCACCATGTAGTAGCGCTTGAAGATGTTGCCGTAGAACTTCGAACCCGGCGCCTTTTGCAGACGGAGTGCGCCTTCGGAACCCGTTGCCAGATTCTCCGTCACCACGATGTTGTCGAACAGATTCCAGGCATCGCCATAGGCCAGCGTGCCCAGACCCGCACGGTACATGCTCTCGAACGGATTGAAGAATTCGCCCTTGGTCAGCTCCTTGATTTTGCCCTTGGCACCCAGGCCCTCCGAAATGCTGGCGTCGGTCGGGTCGTCGTTGAAGTCTCCCATCGCAACAATCTTCGTGGCGGGGTTGAGCGCCAGCACCGAGTCGGCGATGGCACGCATCTGCTGGGCCACGGCCACACGCTTGAACTCCGAAGCGTCCTTGCCGCCCAGTCGCGACGGCCAGTGGGCCACCATGAAGAAGAAGGGCTCCCCGTCGATGGTTCCCCACATCGTGGCGATGTCACGCGTGCGGAAGTTGGGCAGCTGGGGCACCACCGTACGAATCGGACGGCTCCCCTCCAGATGGAAAACGTCGGGACGATAGAGGAACGCCACGTCGACGCCGCGCGCCTCGGGCGAATCGTAATGGACGATGCGGTAGTTGGCCGGAGCGAGCTTCGGCGTCACCACGATATCCTCGAGTACCGAACGGTTCTCGACCTCCGAAACGCCGATGACCGCAGGATAAATCCGGTCGATGGCCGCAATGTCGAACAGCACGCGTTCGATGTTGCCGAGTTTCTTGTAGTACTTGGCCGAATTCCAACGCTTGGGACCATCGGGCGTGAACTCGTCGTCGAGCACCTCGGGGTCATTGATGGTGTCGAAAAAGTTCTCGAGGTTGTAGAACATCACCTTGCGGGGCTTCTGCGCGAAGCAGACCGCCGCCAGCAGGGAGACGAACAACAGGGAAAATAACACTCTTTTTTTCATCGGTTGCAGTTTTTTAGTTGATTCCCCATTCGAGCGGAGCATTCTGACGTTTGACCGCATCGGGAACCTGGGGGAAGAAGGTGAAACCGGTCAGTTTCTCAATCTCCTCGACGCTCTTGACCATCGAAGAGGTAACACCCGAATAGCCGCTCCGGTTCTCGACCCAGAAGCCGATGGACTTGAGCTGGCTCTCGGAATAGTCGCTCAGCAGGTCACCTTTCTTGCGGATGTTGCCCTTGACCGTGCGCACCAGCACCTTGAAGTAGTTCGTCGGCACGGGACAAACCTTGCCGTCCTTGTCGGTCGTGCTCGTACCCCGGTTGGCGAAGTAGGCGCCCGTCACCACATAGAGCGTGTCGGAGCAGATGTAGTCGCGCACACGGGACTCGAGCGTCGACCAGGCTCCGGTATTGAGCGAGCCGTTCTGCGGCGTGGCGTTCGAGCAATAGAACGTCTGGTAACACATCTCCATCACGCCGTTGCGGTCCGCATTCGGAATCTGGTGGCCACGCTGGTAGCTGCCGTTGTAGCTGCCGCGGGCAAGGTTGGCCTGGTAACTCGAACTGATTTTGGGGTCATAGGCCCACGGGTCGTCGGGACGTCCCGAACTGGTATGCACCTTGTGCAGCGGATAGGCCACCCAGCAAGCCGTATAGGTCGACTTGTCGAAACACATCGTATAGTTGCGGGCGTTGCTTCCGTTGATTTCGGCATAGTGGGTCACATACTGGTAGTCGTCACCCTCGCGATAGGCGGGGATTTCGGGCCAGACGGCCGCCTGACCGGTCTCGAAGATGTTGTCTCCGGAGGTCGCACTGTACTGCACGAGTTCGAGCTGCTGCGGGGCCTCGCCTTCGAAGGTGAAGGTAATCTCGGCCGTACGCTCCGCACCGCTCTGGTTGGCCTTGTAATAGACATACTTCTCGCGTGCCGACTGCGAACTTCCGACGGTTCCCGTCGCGGTACCTACCATCGAAAGGCCGGAAAAGGAGACCCATTCGCTGCCGGCGGTAATCTCCGCACTCCAGCTGGTACCCTCCTTGCCCGTAATGAGCAGCACGGTCTGTCCGTCGGCATCGGGTTTGATGGTCACGGCGGGGTCGAACTCGACCCGGTTTGCCGCAACGGCATCGCCGTCGCCGTCGCTTCCGCACGCCGCAAACAGCATCGCAGCCATGCAGAAGATTCCGAATTTCCGCAAAATTGGTTTCAGCGTCAATCTCATCCGATATAAGATAAGGAAAATGATAAAAATCTACTCTTGACGGGACACTTGCCCGTCAAGAGTAGATAGCAGGGAAAGATTAGTTCTTCTTGAAGAAAGCGATACCACCAAGACCCGTATTCGTCGTCACAGCATAGCTTCGGATGAACTTCGACGACGCACTGACACTGGTAAACATATTACCGGAGAACGCATTCGAGGAGGCCTTGACTCCGTTCTCATCGAAATCGGAGAGCGTCCATGAGTTGGTTCCAGCTTCATCGGCCAGTGTCAGCTTGTTCTTACCGTCACCGCTGAGCGTCAGATACTTGCCCTCATGATTTTTAATAAATACCACATCGCCTGATACCTCGAGCGTTACCTCAGCCATATCATCATAGGAGGTCGTGGCCGTCAGTTTGCCGTCGGCGAAACTGTAGGGCGACGTTACGCATTGAGCACCGTCCAGTGTTCCATTCCATACGTTGTAAGCATCTTTCGCCCAGCCGGCCATGTAATAGGTACCGCTGGTCAGCTCGGCAACGGTAGTCACCAGAGTCAGGTTCTCACCGCCAGGCTCCGAACCGCCCGACTTGGCGGCCATGGTTACCGGTACGGTCACCGAGTTGCCGTTGGCTACGGCAATCGTCAGCGTCTGGCTGACGGCGTCGCCCGTGTTGGGCTGAGCCGTTACCGTCACGCTGTTGCCGCTCACCGATGCGGCGAAGAGACCCGAGAGGCCGGTAGCCGAGAGGGCGTTGTCGCCCTGGTTCGACACCGTCACATTGATGGTCGTGCTGCCTCCGTCGGCCGTAAAGTCGACCTTCGAGGGGTTGACACCGGTAATAGTCGGCGTCGCGGGAACCGAGCCGCCGCCGTCACCATAATAAAGCGTAAACTTTGCGATATGCAGGTTTTTGCTCGTACCGATGTAAATCCGGTAGCTCGTTCCAGCCGTTGTTCCCGACAATGTCCAGACGGCGGTTTCTCCAGGATTCATCGTAATGGCTGCACCTCCGGACACTTCGGAATTCGAAGCATCAACAATCGATACATTGACTCCGCTTCCGCCTCCGATTGCTTGAGAAATTTCTACACCGGTCAAAGCCTTGCCCGCTACTGCAGGAAGTTCAATATACGACCCCATCTTACCAATATACAAAGATGCGGGGTTTCCATCTTGATAGGTATTTTCCCACCAATAGAACTTGTCAGCAGCATGGATAACATAAGTGTATCCATCGATAGTGTAAGTTCCGTCCGTAGCCGCATTCTTGTTATCCGGGAAAGCAGGAGAAGCCATGGATGCTCCGCGGCTGAAGTCAACGACAATCGTGCTGCCGTCACCCGAACCGCCCGACTTGGCGGCCTGCGTTACGGAGACGGTCTTCGATGCCATCTGGGCACCGTTCTCGCTGTCGGCCAGATAGATGGTGACCGTTGCGTTCTTCTCCGAGGTGGTTTCGTTGGCCAGAGCCTTCACCACAACCGACGTACCGCTCACCGTAACGGGGAACTGCTGTGCGTCGCTCGACTTGGCGAAGAGCTTCAGCGTACCCTGGTTGGCTACGGTGCACGAGATGGTCTTGCCCGTGTCGTCGCCGTCGGCCGTAAAGCTGAGCGACGTGGGGTCAACCGTCAGCGAAGGCTGAGCGGCCGAACCGCCGTCGGTATACCACAGTTCAATCTTCATGAACTGGGCGTTGTACTCGTTCGTGATGAGCAGACGATACTTCGTATCCTGAGCCGTACCGCTCAGCGTATAGGTATAGTAACGCGTATCCGACTCGTTCTCGCGGGTCCACTGGATGGCTTCGCCGCCGCTCACGAAGGAACCAGCTGCATCGGCCACACCGACCGAAACGTTGCCCGAGGCAGCGCCCGGAACCGTACACTTCACCTTGGAGAGCGACTTGCCGGCAACGGAAGGCAACTCGATGTAGGCATTGGACTTACCCAGCATCAGGTAGTAGTCCGTACCGTTGTAAATCTTGCCGCGGTAGTAGCCGCCCGACGACGAGCCGCAGAGCGTATAGGTATAGCCACCGAAATCGAAAGCCTCGGCAGCGGTCTTCTTCTCACCCGAGCTTGCGGGGAAACCTGCGGGATAGGTCGACTCGACCATGAAGTCGGCCGTGATGTCGGCTGCTTCGCCACCCTGGGTCTCAAAGCTCTTCGTCTCACCGTAGAGCGTTCCGCTGGGCGTCACGGCATAGGCCACGTAGGCGTACTTCACGCCGGCGCTCAGGCCCGAAACGGTTACCTCCCACGAAGCGGCTACCTCCTTGGCTGCCACCTTCGTGCCGCTCTTCGACCAGTCGATGGACTCGGCATACTCGGCATACTTGACACCAACCTCGGTGGCGTTGTCAACGTTCTGCGACGAACCGGCCAGCGTAGCACCCGTGGCGGTCAGCGCGGAAGCCGAACCCGTCGTCACCGCGGGCTCCGTGGCACCGGCCGAGAAGGCGGCCACGTCGGCAGCGCTCGTCGGATAGACCTGAATCGTGGTCTTGTCCTGATAGAAGTTGTGCTGCGGCACACCCGAAAGTGCGGCAGGACCGGCCGACGTAATGGCGGCATCCTTGTATGCGGCGTTCTTCGACGTACGGACCGTCACCTCCTCGCCGCTGTTCTCGAAGTAGCGGTTGTAGCCGCCCGACGTACCGGAGTACCACTTGTCGCCGACCTCACCCTTGTAGGTAAGCTCCTTAATCTTGACATACATGTAGCAGTAGTCGCCGGCGTTGAGCTCCGAGGCCGAAATCTCGGGAACCTTCATCGTGACGGTCGTGTTCTTGTCGACGCTCTCCTCGACGTCCATCACCTCGAGTACGCCGTTGTAGTTCTTCACGACGGACTTCTCGGTCACCGTAATGGTAATCTTGGCACCTACGGGATAGTCCGCCGTGGTGTTGTACTTCGAACCGTATAAGAGCAGACCCGATGCGGGCTCGCCGGTGTTGTCCACCACAACGAGCATGCTGCTCAGGTTGCCGCCCTCGTTGTTGGCAGCGATGTAGGCGTCGAAGCTCTTGCCGGCATAGTCGGTCAGCTCGGCCTGCGAACCGCTGGCAACCTCAAGGCCCTTGATGTAGGCCATCACGCCGGCGCACGAAAGACCCAGCTCGATGTTCTCGGCCGTGAAGGTCAGCACCTCGCCGTAAACGTCACCCTCGTCCGAGGTTGCGTATGCGCGGACGGCATAGACCTTGCCCTCGGTCAGGCCCGTAATCTCCTTCGAGAAGGAGGCGGCCACCTCGTCGGCTGCGGTCTTGGCAACACCCGTCCAGTCGATGTTCTCGGCGTTCTCGGTATACTGGAAGCCGACCTCGGTCACCGAAGCGGTAGCCGAAACGCTTCCCTTCAGGGTCGCACCCGTAGCGGAGATGCCGACGGGCTTCTCGGTCGTAACCTTCAGTTCGGCATCCACGGCACCCGTTTCGAGGTTAACCTCCGTACCGCCGTTGCCCGTGCTCAGCGTCACGTCGTCGATGCGGTTGTTGCCCGATACGGCGCTGAACTTGATGTAGAGTTTCTCGTAGTACTTGTCGAACTTGAACTTCGAGGTAGCCAGATTCCAGCTCTTGTCGGCCACGAACGTCATCTCGAAGGGAACCGGGTCGGTCCACTTCTCACCGTCGGCACTCAGCGCAACCTCGTAGGTCGTGTAGTAGGGGTCGGCCGACGTCGGGTTGTAGATGTAGGCACCGAACGTGAGCGAGTAGCTCAGCACATCCTCGGGCAGCGAAATCTCCTTGACGATGAAGTCGTTGGGCGTAGCCGAGAAGTAGAGGTTCGTACCACCCGAGCCTTCGTAGCCGCTGTACTGGTTGTTCGACGGCGACGAGTTGCGCAGCTGGGCGTTCTGACCCTCATAGGTAACATTGGCCGAGCCGTCGCCCGACTTGTCCCAACCCGTATAGTCGGCAACCGTCGGATAGGGAGTAGCCGAACCGCCGGCCGTACCGAAGGTCTCCATGTAGACCAGCTCGGGCGTGATGACGTTGCCCTGCTGGATGGTCACCTTCTGCTCCTTGTACACCGTATAGGTGTTCGACAGCGAGAAGGTCAGCGTAGCGGTGCGACCCTCGCTGGTTTCGGGCAGGTTGAACGTCACCTCGCCGTTGCCATTGCCTTCGGTAACGGAGGGACGAACCCACTCCTGGTCCGCCGTTTCAACGGTAAGCGTCCACGGGCGGTTCGACTTCACGATGAACTTGCCGTCGCCCTCCCCCGTGGGCAGACCCGCTTCATCAAAAGTCAGCACTTCGGGAGTCACCTCCAGATAAGGCAACTCCGTGTCTTCGTTATCGTCCACACAGCCGGTGAATGCCGTAGCGGCAAACGCCAGGGTCATGCTGACGAACAACTTCAGAAAGTTGAATTTTTTCATAAAAAATGATTTAATGAGAAATGTTGTATGTTCTTGTTTGTACTTGTCTTAGTCTGCGTATTTGCACCTGCGCGTTACGTTCCCGCTAAGTGTGCCAAATATAGTACTATTTGGTGAGTCTGCAAAGCCCCGCGTGAAACAGGCGTGTTACGATTAGGTTAAATCTCGCTACCGTGCCTCCAGAGGCGCAAATCCCGGGGCATGCAGCTATTTCGCATGCCCCGGGGTTTTCACAGAGGGTTATCAGCGGATGCGGTCGGCGGCGCGGACCATCAGCTCGTCGCGGAAAATCGCGCGGGCGGCCAGATACATGAAGAAAAGGCCGACGATGGGCAGCGCAATGGCCGGACGGAATCCCTGGGTATGAAAGGCGAAGTCGGCAAAGAGCCGCGCGCTGAGGAAGTAGTAGATGGCCTCCATGGCCACCACACCCAGCATGAGCACCATGGCCACGGCACAGAGCCGAATCTGCAGCAGGCGCCGGCGGTAGAGGAAAATCGTAATCAGCGGAAGCACGCAGGCGGCCGCCTGCAGCACACCCATGTACCATGTGCTCTGACGCACCGCGCCGTCGAGGCTTTCGAGGGCGAAGGCCCGCAGTTCGAATGTCCCGGCATCGCTGCCGAACCACGCCAGCGGCAGGCAGAGCGTGAGCCCCATGAGTACGCCTGCAGCAAGCAGATAAAGGGTTTGGATTCGTTGTATCATAAGGTATTACAGTTTTCTGTCAATCAGGTATTTGTTGCGGTCGCTCGACCCCCGGTTAATCAGCTCGCCGAGGAAGCCGGCCAGGAAGAGCTGCACACCGAGAATCACGGCCAGGATGGCCAGATAGAAGAGCGGCTGGTCGGTCACCGCACGCACCGGAATGTCGTGCAGCTGCCGGTAGATTTTCGTCACGATGACCCACAGCGTCGTCACGCCGCCCAGAAGGAACATGAGCGTTCCGAGGCTGCCGAAGAAGTACATCGGCGAACGGCCGAAGTGCGACATGAACCAGACGGTGATGAGGTCCAGATAGCCCTTGACCATGCGCTCCATGCCGAATTTCGAATGGCCGTACTTGCGGGCATGGTGCTCGACGACCTTCTCGCCGATGCGCGTGAAACCGGCCTGCTTGGCCAGGAAGGGGATGTAGCGATGCATCTCGCCATATACTTCGATGGATTTGACCACCTTGCGGCGATAGGCCTTCAGTCCGCAGTTGAAGTCGTGGAGCCGGATGCCCGAGACCGTCCGCGCCGTCCAGTTGAAGAACTTGCTGGGCAGGCGCTTGCCCAGCGGGTCGTAACGCTTCTTCTTCCACCCCGAGACCAGGTCGTAGCCCTCCTCGAGAATCATCCGCCGCAGGGCGGGAATCTCGTCGGGCGAATCCTGCAGGTCGGCATCCATCGTGATGACCACCTCGCCTTCGGCCGCCTCGAAACCGCAGTAGAGTGCGGCCGACTTTCCGTAATTGCGGCCGAAACCGATGCCGCGTACTGCGGGATAGCTCTGCTTGAGCTTCTCGACGACCTCCCACGAGCCGTCGTTCGAGCCGTCGTCCACCAGAATGGCTTCATACGTAAGGCCGTTCGCGCGGGCCACGCGGTCAATCCACGCCACCAGCTCGGGCAGCGATTCCGCTTCGTTGTAGAGCGGAACGACTATCGACAAATCGAGTTTCTCCATCGCACTTACACATTACCCTCGGGACCACCGAACGGTTTGGCGGGACGCGCAACCGTCGAAGCGATGAACAGTCCGAACACCAGACCGAAAAGCACGCTGGTGAGCATACCGCCCCCTACGGCCGAAAAGACCGACGGTTCGGGCGACTGATGCATCTGAGCCACCGTCTGCGAAAGGAGGTTCTCCATCGACGGCGAGACGTTGCCATTGCGGGCCATCACCGAATAGAGGGCGTCGGCCGTGAGCTCGACATAACGGCCATAGCCGATGATGCCGTAGACATAGATGTACTGCACGGCCCCCGAGATAATGCCTCCGAACGCCGATATGGCCACAATGAAGCCATAGGCTTCGCCGAAGGAGAAGCCCTCGGCCTCGGCACGCTGCATGGCGCGCTGCCGCGTATAGCGGTGGAGCAGGTAGTAGTGCAGCACCACGGCGGCAATCCACTCGACCGTCAGCAGCACATAGAGGCCCAGCCGGCCCGAGAGTACGATGCTGTTCTCCACGACGGTCGAGACGGCCAGCAACAGGCCGACCGCAGCGCCGTACTTGGCGGCATCGTTCCAAAAATTCGTTTTTCCCATATATCGTTTTCTCTCTTTCGTCTCCATGCGGCGGCATCACCCGAGAAGGTCCGCCGCCGGTCGGCTCCGCTTCCGTCCCGAAGGACTCAGCGCAGCTCGCCCTTGCCTTCGCGCAACACTTCGGGCTCGCCGTCCGTCAGGTCGACGACCGTCGTGGGGACATTATCGCCCGGGCCGCCGTCGATGACCAGCTCCACTTCGCGCCCGTAGCGTTCGTGAATCAGCTCGGGGTCGGTCGTATACTCCACCACCTCGTCGTCGTCCCGCACCGATGCGGTGACCATCGGAACGCCGAGCGCCTCGACGATGGCACGCGCCACGGGATGGGCCGGAATGCGTACGCCGATGGTCTTGCGCCGTGCTAGCGCCTTGTCGGGCACACGCGACGAGGCCTCGAGCACGAAGGTGAAGGGGCCCGGCAGATTCCTCTTCAGCGTCCGGAACGTGGCATTGTCGACCCGGCAGTACTCGGCCACCTGGGCCAGGCTCTCGAAGACGACGGCCAGTTCGTCCGACTCCTTGCCCCGTATGCGGCGCAGGCGTTCGAGCGCCTTGGGGCTTCGCAGCGAGCAGCCGAACGCATAGACGCCGTCGGTCGGATAGATGACCACGCCGTCGTGTTCGAGCACCGAAACGACGCGCGACAACTCCCGTTCCGAAGGATTCTGCGCGTAAATCTTTGTTATCATGCGAACAAAGATAGCATTTTTTATTCAAATCCGGCCAGAAGGCCCCCGTTTTTCCGTTTCGGCCCCGTCACTTTATCTTCCGACGGTTGAGTTCGGCGCTGTATGCACGGGCATTGGCGTTGTGTTCGCGCAGCGTACGGGCGAAGTTGTGGTATCCGTCGAAGGTCGGCCGGGCGCAGAAGAAGATGTAGTCGTGCCGCTCGAACCCGAGCACCGCATCGATGGCATCGATGCTCGGCATGCAGATGGGCGAAGGGGGCAACCCCTTGTTGATATAGGTGTTGTAGGGCGACGGGTACTTCAGATGGCGGTAGAGAATCCGCCGCAGGCCGAAGTCCTGCATGGCGTACTTGACCGTGGGGTCGGCCTGCAGGGGAATCCCCCGGCGCAGGCGGTTGATGTAGACGCCGGCGATGCGGGGCATCTCGTCGACCTTGCGCGTCTCTTCGTAGACAATCGAGGCGAGGGTCATCACCTCCAGCCGGCTCAGGCCGCTGCGGTCGCGCTTCTCGTCACGCCCCGCCGACCAGAAGCGGTCGTACTCGCGCTTCATGCGGGCGACGAACTCACGCGGCGAGGTGGTCCAGTAGAACTCGTAGGTGTTGGGGATGAACATCGAGAAGAGCGTCACGCTGTCGAATCCCAGCGTCCGGGCCAGCGAGTCGGAGGTGAGCACCCGCGCGAAGTCCACCGAATCGGCGTCGAACTGCCGGCCGAGTTTTCCGGCCAGCTGCGCCGGGGTGCGGACGTTGTTGAAGGTCACGCGCACGGGGGTCTGCTCCCCGAGCTTGAGCATGCGGACCACCTCGATGACGCTCATGCCGGGCCGGAGCACATAGCGGCCGGGCTTGAAACTCTGCTCCAGCTCGAGATGGGCGGCATAGCGGTCGAAGGCCCAGCGGTGGCGGATATGCCGGGCGAGCGAGTCGCGCAGTCCGGCATAGTCGGCACGGGAACTTACATAGAGGTCGGATTCCTGCCCTACGGCACTGCCGTAAAACTGGTTGCGGACGATGAGCGCCGCCGCGGCCGCGGCCACGAGCAGGATGGCAAGCAGGAGGAGAAGCGTTTTTTTGTGCATTCGGTGTAAATTTCTTGCAAAGATAGGAAAATATTCCTACTTTTGTGCCCGGGTAAGTCTTATACGACCAGCTCCCACAGAATCCCCCAGGCGAGGAATCGAGCAAGGGTATGTGGTCGTAGCGGTGCGATATAAGTAGCTTACCCTTTTTTTGTGCCCTGCCGCAACCTGCGGCGGGCGGCGGCACCCTCCAACGCTCTGTTGTACCCTGCGACGCCCGGCGGCACCCTCCAGCACCCTCCGCGCCTTGTCTGTTGCGCCCGGCAGCCGCCCGCCCCGCGCGCAGCCGTCCGGGCAACGGCACAATCGCTTCGGACAGGCATGAACCGTTGACCCACTATCTCTTTCTCATAGTCTGCTCCTTCCGCCGAGTCATTTCTTCCGCAAAAGCCTTGTATCCGTTTGCCTGGATGTAGTGGATACATGCTGCACGGTCGGAATTGAACAGGAACGCGAAGATTTTTCCCATCACGTTGTTGTGTATCCTGCAATCCTTTACATTCATGGTGCAGTCGGCACAACTGTGAAACCCCTTTTCCATAGAGCATCGGCGAATCCTACACCATGACGCCTTATCGTTTTGCCGGCATCCCGGACATTTTCCAGCGAGGTATTTGCGACACGCTCCGCAATACAGACCGCATGCAGCAATCTGCTCCGTGGAGACCGTAACAGTTTTCTTGTCCATGGTCTGGCATCATTTTATTGTTATTGAAACGGCAGAAGATTCCAATCTGTTCCGGGGAGTCACACCCTGCGGCATACCCGTCTTTTCGCCATCTTCGCCACCTTTTCTCCGGATTCTCGCCCCGCCCGGCCCGACACGCTGCCGGCCGGCTCAGAACTCGACCGTCACACCCAGCGTCGGAAGGAGCGTTCCGATCTCCTGGGCAAGGTGCTTCATGATATAGCGCTGCTCCGAAAGGGGCGCCTCGGGATTCGCCACCACCCCGGTGCTCATCAGCACGTCGGGCTGGCGCAGCTTGCTCACCGTGATGTTCTGCAGGTCGATGTAGATGCCGAGCATGCAGCGCCGGAAATAGAAGACCTTGTCGATGCGCAGGTCGAGCTGCGCAAAGGCATCGAGCCGCTCGGCGTTGTAGCGGTCATAGTCGTAGTAGGGACGCCCCTGGGCATCCCACGCCTCCTTGAGCGCCGACTTGTCGGCGTCGTAGGGCGTATAGGGTGCTCCGCCCACGGCGCTCAGCTTCAGTCCGACGCTCCAGTTGCGGGGGAAGTCGTAGGTACCGCTCACGTTGGCCACGAAGCGGTTGTCCCAGGCCGAGGCGATGTATGCCGCATGGCGGTCGCTGCGGTATTCGCTGCGGTAGAGCGTGAACGACCCCACGATGTTGACCCGGTCGGGAAGCTGCCAGCTGACCATCGCCTCGAGACCATAGGCGCGGCCCTCGGCCGAGGAGACGAGCTCCTCGTTGCCCACCACGCCGTAGTCGTTGCCCTTGCAGGTGAGGGGCACGCCGTCGGCTACCGAGAGCGGCACGCGGTCGTAGAACTTGTAGAAGCCCTCGAGCGAGAGCATCAGCCGGTCGCGCAGGTTCCATTTGACCCCCAACGAGCCCTCCGTGACGCGCATGTAGTCGAGGTTGCGGTTGACCAGCGCGCCATCCTCCTTGAAACCGAGCGCCGTATAGGGCGGCAGCTGATAGTAGAGCCCCGCGCTGCCGCTGAGCGTCCAGGCGGGCGAGAAGGCATACGAGAGCGAGACGCGCGGCGAGAGGTTGCGCCAGAAGTCGGTCGTCGACGAAAAGTAGTCGCAGCCGTCGGCACGCACGCCGGCCGAGGCCGTGAAGCGTTCGTTGAGCGACTTGTAGTCGGCCCCGACGAAGGCGCCCCACCCCACGATTCCGAGCCATGTGTGGTAGTCCGACAACATGCTGCCCTCCTCTTCACTCAGGAAGAGCCGCTGCAGCGTCGAGTTCGTATAGGTCGAGTAGGTCAGTTCGGCACCGGCCCGCAGCGTCCAGCGGCCCAGCAGCGAACGGTTGTCGGCCCGCAGCGTGCTCTTCTGCTCGACCGAGCGCAGACGCAGCGTGAGGTTCTCCTCGGTCGAGGAGTCGTTGTTGCGGTATTTCAGGTTGCGGTTGTTCAGATAGGTATGGCTCAGCGAGACGGACTGCGTATGGGGGCCCGCATAGTGGCGGTAGGAGGCGCCCACGGTGAAGGTCTCCTGCTGGATGCGGGGCAGGTAGCTGAGCATGTATTCGGCATCCTCGCCCTCCTGGTCGGTGTTGAGCTTCATGTCGTCGAAGCCCGCCAGTCCCAGCACCACCAACTCGTCGCGCTCGGTCAGACGGCTCTTGACCTTGAACTGGCCGTCGATGAAGTTGGGCAGGAAGGGAAGCCCCAGCATCTTGAAGAGCAGCTGGAGGTAGGACTGCCGCACCGAAAAGAGGTAGGTCGTCTTCTGTCCGATATGGCCGCGGCCGCTGAGCGACACCTCCGAGGCGCCCAGTGTCGCCTTGAAACTCTGCTTGTCCATATCGCCGTCCTTGAGCCGGAAGTCGAGCACCGAACTGAGCGCTCCGGAACGGTCGACGGGAAAGGCGCCCGTATAGAAGCTGATTTCGCGCACGAGGTCCGCATTGAGGATGCTCACCGGGCCGCCCGTTGCGCCCTGCGTGGCGAAGTGGTTGATGTTCGGAATCTCGATACCGTCCATGTAGAAGCGGTTTTCCGACGGTCCTCCGCCGCGGACAATCAGGTCGTTGCGATACCCCACGGGTGAAAACGACACGCCGGGATAGGAGCGCACGATGCGCGAGATGTCACGGTTCGAGCCGGGGCTCTTTTCGATTTCGCGCACCCCGATGACATGCATCGCCACGGGGCTCTCGACCGTCCGCCGGAAGGGCGACGGCGTGACCGTCACCGCCTCGATGGCGCCGGGGTCCTCCTCGAGCTCCACCTCGATGAAGGGCGTCGCGGCCGAGACCAGATACTCCGACGTGAGGAAGGTCCGGTAGCCGAGCGACGAGACGACGAAACGGCGGATGCCCGGTTCGACACGCTCGATGGTGAACATGCCGGCCGAATCGGTCGAGGCGCCCTTGTTGCCGGCATCCGAGACAACCACCGAGGCATAGGGCACCGGCTGGCGCGAATGTCGGTCGATGACACGGCCGCGAACCGGATACCCCTCCGGAGCGGCCACTGCAGGCCCAAGAAAGAGCAGTGCAAGGAACGTGATGAGCAGTCGTACGGATTTCATACGACAAATGTAGTGAAAATTCGATGCATTTCGGAGACAAAACACTCAAAGATACGACAAACTCCGACCCCCAAAGGGCCGGAGTTGCATGCATTCGGTCACCTGCGGCCAATTGCCGCAACGACTCAGAAGTTCAGGATGACGCCCGCCGTGAAGTTGGCGCCGTATTCGGGATACCAGGCATAGTCGTAGAGACGCCGGTTGAGCAGGTTGCGCCCTTCGGCAAAGAGCGTCACGCAGCCGCTGACCTTCCACACCACATCGGCTCGCAGGTCGAAGGCGAAGGGAGCCTCGAACGAGCCCACGTTCCCGGGGGCAAAGGAAGAGTAGTAGCCGGTGTCCTGTCCAACCTCCTCCCCGAGCATTATCTGCTCGTAGAGCATCGTCCACGTCCGCTTGCTCTGCATGTGCAGCCCCACGCCGAACGACACCTTGCGTCCGTCGTAACGGGCCTTGACGGCGCCCTTGAAGCGCGATTCGCCCGTCTGGAGCGCCAGGTCGTTGTTGTAGGCATAGCCGTGCGCCTCGAGCGAGAGCAGGAAACTGCTCACGGGGCGGAACTCCACCTCGCCGTGGAACGAAGTGACGGTCTGCCGGCCGAAGACCGGACGGAAGGAGCCGTCAAACGCGGCAACACGGGACTCCAGCTCACCGGGCGTGGCGGTCGTTTCGAGCAGGTGCGCGGTGAGGCCGTACCAGTACGGATGGTCGTCGCGCACCGAGAAGCCGGCATATATGCGGTAGGAGAGCATCTTGCGGAAGATGGAGCCGTGAATGCCCAGCCGCACGTTGTAGTCGGCCGAACTCTTCTGGCTGAAAGCGAAGCGCAGGGGAATCTGGTCGCCCCACTGCATCCCCGACAGGTCGAAACCGGCAGGTGTGGAGACATAGGGATTCAACCGTGTGAGCGAGCGGAAACTGTTGTCGGCGAGCCCGCCGTCGAGCTCGAGGAAGGGACGCAGTTTCTCGGTGCCGATGTTGAACTCGAAACGCGCATGGGGGAAGATGTAGCTGCGGGACTCTTCGCCCTTGATTTTGTTCCACGTGTAGTCGGCACCCACCTCGAGCGCCACCACCCCGCCCTCGTAGCCGTAGCGGGCCCCTGCACGGGCGATATTCTCCGAATAGTAGTCGTAGCTCCGACCCCCCTTCAGATAGTCGTATCCGCCCTGCAGCATCAGCAGATGGCGGCCGAACCGGCGGCCCACACGGGCCTTGGCCCCGAGGTCGGTCTGCTGGACCTTCGACCCGTAGCCGTCGGCCCACGAATGGTCGCGGAAGAGCGTACCGTCGAGCGTGACATCGAAGTTGAAGCGGCTCAGGTCCTTGAAGTCGTCACCGAAGCGCACCTTCAGGGCGAATTCCTCGTAGTTGACCTTCGAGCCGGGCTCGTAATGCTCTCCCCACGGGTCGGAGTGCCCCTCCAGCTCGGGAGCCAGATAGCCTCCGTAGCGGTGCAACAGGCGGTTCTCATAGCTGAAATCGCCCTCGAGCAGATGGCGTCCGAGGTACTTGCCCGCGGCCACCCCCGCACGATTTTCCATCCATACCGAGTTGTTCTCCACATCGAAGCAGTTCGCAATGTCGGCAAAGCGCCCCTTGTGGTTGATGTAGCCCAGCGCATAGCCCGTATCGGGATTCTGCGTGGCGGCATAGAAGTCGAGCACCGAATTGAGCGGATAGCCCGCACCGACCTTCAGGTAGAAGGGCTGCGGACGGTTGAACTCCCAGTAGGTCACCGTCGCGGGGCGAATCGGCCGCGTGACGAGCGTCGTCTCGAGCGAAAGCGGCGTGACGGTATAGTCGATTTCGGGGCGCATCTGCACCGTATCGGTCATGTCGGGGGCGATGGCCAGCTTCGAAGCCTGCTCGACGCGGGGTACGTAGGCCTTGGTCACCTCGACCTGCTTCTCCACCTGCGCCATCGTCGCGCAGGGGAATGCCGTCATCAGGACGACGGCCAGCAACAATCTCTTCATCTTGCTCAATTCAGTTTTTCGATTCGCTTCTTCGCCTCGTCGACGATGCCGTCGTCGGCAGGCGAATATCCGTCGGCCACGCTCTGGTAGGTAGCGCGCGCCTGGAAGTTGTCGCCGCGGCGCACGTAGACGTCACCCAGCAGGATGTAGGCCTTGGCCAGCCAGTAGGAGGAGACGGGCTCCTTGTCGGCATAGGCGAAGACCGCCTTCTCGCAGCCATCCATGTCGCCCGCCAGGAACTGCTCCTCGATGACGCGGTAACCGGCCGCCGAACCCTCCTTCGTACGGACGTCGGAGGCGAGCTCGCGGTAGAGCTTCATCGCCGCAGCGCGGTCGCCCGCCTCGCGGAGCTGCTCGGCCAGCGCATACTTCGACTCGCGCAGCGCCGTGGCACCGGCGTCGGGATGAGCCGCAACGTCGGCGGCCATCGCCTCGATTTTGGCCGGGTCGCCTCCGGCAAGCGTAGCCCGCACGTAGCCCGTCATGGCATCCTCGCGACCGGCGGCGGTCGGCGCCGCGTCGTAGAGCTGGCGGTAGGCTGCGGCTGCCTCGTCGTAACGCTTCTCCTCGAAGGTCAGTTCGGAGAGCTTCTCGAGCACCGTCACCCGGTAGGGATGCTGCCCGCGCGAAGCCAGTTCGGTGAGGCTCTCGATGGCAAATTCGCGCTCGCCGCCCCGCAGGTAGCAGTCGCTCAGGTAGTAGAGCGCGTCGTTGAGGTAATATCCCTTCGGATAGCTCTTCACATAACTGCGCAGCGACTTGGCTGCATCGTCGAGCCGGTCGGCCAGGTAGAGCTTCTGTGCAGCGGCAAACGAGAGCGAGTCGCGCGAAAGGGCTGTCAGGTCGCTCTCGGCGCCCACACGCTCGGCATAGGCGAAGTACCCGTCGACGTTGCCCTGCTCGACGTAAATCTCGCGGATGCCCTGCATCGCCTCCTTCGCCGCGGAGGATTGCGGCGAGGAGCTCACCACCCGCTCGTAGCATGCGAGCGAGCGCTCGCGGTCGCCCAGATTGAGGTAGGCCAGACCCAGGTCCGAGAGGGCCTGCGACACACGGGACGACGAGGGATAGTCGGCCACGAAACGCTCGAGCGCCTCGGCACCTTCGGCATAGCGCTGCTGGGCGATATAGGTGCGACCCAGCTCGTAGGCCGCAGCATCGGCATATTCGCCTCCGCGGTCGGCCGCAAGCGGACGGAGCGTCGCGATTTTCTCGTCGTTGCGCCCCAGGATGCCGAGCGTCACGGCCCGCTGGTAACGGGCATAGCGCGTCGTCGCGGCATCGGCACCGACGGCTTCGGCGCGGCCGTATTCGACAAGGGCCCGGTCGAATTCGCGCTCGGCGTAGTAGGTGTCGCCCAGGCGGTTGAAGGCATCGGCACGATAGCGGTCCGAGCTCTTATGGAGCGAGAGGAACTTCTCGAACGAGGCGCGCGACTGGCTCATGCGGCCGCGGTCGAAATCGCAGTAACCCAGATTGTACCACGCCAGCGCATACTCGCGCTCACTGCGGGGCGCGCGGCGCAGGTAGGCGTTGTAGCGCGAGGCGGCCGTGGCGCGGTCGCCGCGGGCAAAGGCTATCTCGCCCTGCCAGAAGGCGCTGAGCGCCTCGTACTTGGGGCTGACGTTCACCTCTTCGGATTCGGCCAGCGAACGCTGTGCCGCCGCAAGGTCGCCCGCCGCATAGGCCTCCAGACCGCGGAAGTAGGCGATTTTCTGAAGCGCGGCCCGTATTTCGGCATCGGGATTGGCCACTGCGCGGATGGCCTCATAGGCCGCATCGTAGTCCCGCGAGTTGTAGTAGGCCGCCACAAGCAGCGTCCGCGCCTCGCCCGCACGCGGCGACGAGGGGTAACGCTCCACATAGCGGCCGAGCACGTTGATGGCCCCGTTGAATGCGCCGCCGCCCAGTTCGTACTGCAGCTTGCCGTAGTTGAAGAGCGCGTCCTCGGCAATCGTGGCGTCGAACTGCTCGTTGGCCGCCATGGCAAAAGCCTCCATGGCCGCCTGCTTGTTGCCGTTGCGCAGACAGCAGTCGGCCAGGTGGTACGAGGCGTTCTGCGTCAGGGCGTCGTCGGCGCCGCACGCCTTGCGGAGCGGTTCCTCGGCCTCGGCATAGCGGGCCGTGCGGTAGAGCGAGAAGCCGCGGAGGTAGTTCTCGTCACGCCCCGGCTCCCCGCCCGACTGTTCGAAGAGGTCGAGGTAGTCGAGCGTACGGTTGTAGTCGCCCAGATGGAACCACGATTCGGCCACCACGCGCGCCAGCTCCGCGCGGCGTTCGGGCACGGCACGGCGCATCAGCTCGTCGCCGCGGTCAACCACATAGCGGTAATTGCCCTCCCGGAATTCGATTTGCAACAGGTAATAGGGCACCACACTGCCGTAGGCTTCGCTGCGCGTCAGCTGTTCGAACCCCTGACGGGCACGGCCATAGCGGCCCTCGGCATAGTCGATGTAGGACTTGTAGTAGATTGCATGGTCGATGTAACGGCTCCGGCTGCCGATGCGGTCGAAGTAGTCGTAAGCCTTGGCATAGTCGCCGTCCGTGAAGGCGACATACCCCATCCGCACGTCGTACTGCTCGCGGCGCGAACGGTCGAGCGCCTTGTAGTCGGTCCGCCCGAAGTACTCGCGGGCGCGCCCGAAATCGGCCTTGGTGCAGTAATAGGAGCCCAGCGAGAAGAGGACGTCGTTGGCATACACCGAGCCCGGATAGCGTTGTTCGAAGTCGAGCAACGCAGCCTCGGCATCGCTGCTGCCCAGTTCGACGGCACAGGCCGCCAGATAGTAGTCGAGACTCTGCCGTTGCCGGTAATCGGCCGGAGCAACCCCCTCGCGCGCCTTGAGGAATTCGTGGCGGGCATCGCTCCATCGACCGTGGTCGAAGAGTTCGCGGCCGCGCCGGAGAGCGGCCTGGGCCTCGGGGGTCGCCGCCTGCATCTGGCCCCACGCCAGAGAGCCCAGCAACAGCGACAAAATCAGTTTTCCGCGCATAGTCATCGTTTTAGGCCGGAGCCGCCCGCCCACCCCGTCCGGGGGAGACGTCCGACAGGCTTCCGGAAAAATACGGCTCAAAGATAATACATTTTGTGCATCCGTACACCATCGGAAAACGATTATTGACCGGCCGAGGGGCTCGGCGCAGGCTCCGGAAACCCGGGACCGACGAAACACCCCGCAACCGGCCTCCATGGCGAAGCGCTCCCCCGCTCAGCCGCCGCATCGGGTGTCGGGAGCGGCCGGGCGATTGCCGCCGTATCCGGAGTCCGAGGCGGCCGGGCGCCGCCGCACAGGGGTCATTCGCCGTCGGGGTCGGCCGTGATGCGCCGGTAGTCGGCCACGGCCACCGCATAGGCATAGTGCGCCTGAATGGCATTGGTATAGAGTTGAATCCAGCTCAGCTGCGCCTGCAGCACGTCGAGAATCGAGGCCTGCCCCTCGCGGTAGGAGTAGGTGCTGATGTCGAGGTTCTCGCCCGCAATGCGGAGACTCTGCTCCGAGGCCATGACCTGTGCACGCGCCTCGACCATCGCCGTCCAGCCGTTCATCTCCTCGCGGACGATGTCGTCGCGCAGCAGCGCTTCGCTCCACGCCGCACGCTCCTGCCCGGCCCGGGCGGCACGCACCGCCCGCCGCCGCTCGCCCCCGTGGAATATCGGCACCGAAAGCCGCACGAAGGCCTCGCCGTCGAGCAGCGTGGCTCCCGTACGGTTGGGCGAATGGGGCTTCCACGAGGCCCCCACCCCCACGCTCAGCTGGGGGTTGAAGGCCGAGCGGGCCGTCCGGACCTCGACTCCGGCGCGTTCGCCCGCCAGACGTGCCGCCCGATAGTCGGGACGCCGGGCAAGCGCCTCGCCTGCCGCGATGCGCTGCGGCAGGGGGACCGTATCGCGGATGCTCTGCGCCAGGGTGACCGTCGTATCGCCCTCCGCTCCGCGCAGGATGTTGAAGTTGTGGCGCGCAACGGCCAGATTGCGTTCGGCCGTGAGCAGCTCGTAGGCAGCTTCGCTCAGACGCGCGTCAATCATCAGCACGTCGCTCTTGGCGATGTACCCCTCGTCAAACCGGTAGTCGACCACCTCCTTGAGCGAGCGAATCAGCTCCACGTATCGGCGTACGGCCGCGGCAAACGCCTCCATCGCCGAGAGATTCCAGTAGGCATACTCCGCCGCATACCGCACCTCGAGCTGCGAGAACTCCTCGTCGCAGAGGGCGATGTCGTAATCCAGCGCGGCCGACTCCACCGCCGCACGCACCGCACCGCCGCCGTAGAGTGTCTGTACCAGCTGGGGCAGCACGCCGAAGGTCCAGTGTTTCGCCCCGTCATTGTCGCGCACCGTCGCCGAGAAGCTGCCGTCGAGCGACAGGCGGGGAAGATAGCCCGTACGGGCCTGACCCATCCGTTCGGCGGCGGCCCGGCTGCCGGCGGCGGCCATTTTCAGTTCGCGGCTGTATTCGGCTACGACGCGGCGGTAGTCGTCGAGGGTCGTCTGACCGCAGAGCGGGCGCCACAGCAGCAGACAGGCCAGAAGGAGCAGGAGTCTCATGACATTCGGATTTTATAGAAGAGCGCATAGACCACCGGCAGCACCAGAATCGTGAGCAGCGTGGCGACGAAGAGCCCGCCCATGATGGTGGCGGCCATCGCCCCGAACATCGAGTCGAAGAGCAGCGGCAGCATGCCCAGAATGGTCGTTCCCGAGGCGCTGGCAACCGGCACGATGCGGCTGCGCGTCGCCTCGATGAGCGCCTCGCGGGGCGGCGTTCCCGCCCGGCGCAGTTCGCCGATGCGCGCCACGAGCACCACGGCGCTCTTGATATTCATTCCCACGAGCCCCAGCAGCCCCAGCAGGGCGAAGAAGTTGAAACTCTTGCCCGTTACGAGCAGTCCCGCCACCACGCCGATGAAGACGAGCGGCGTCATGAGCAGCACGACCGCCGGTTCGCGGTAGTTGCCGAAGAGCAGCAACAGCACCACGAAGATGGCCACCCCCGTCAGCGGCAGATACTTCATCAGGGCGGAGTTCGACTCCTCGCGGCTCTCCTCCTCGCCGAAGATGCGGAGCGAATACCCCTCGGGAACCTCGACCCTGCGGAGCACCTCGCCGCGCAACACCTCATAGAGGCGTGCGGCGTTGACCCCCGGCGCCGGGTCGCACTGCGCCTTCATCACCCGCTCGCGGTTGTAGCGTTTGATGACCCCCTCGCGGAAGCCGAAACTGAAACCCGAGACGGCCTGCCCGAGCGAGAAGACCCGTCCGGCGGGGGTAAACAGCGGCAGCGCCTGCAGGTTGGTGAGGTTGTAGTCGGCGATGTTCTCATCCTTGAGCAGAATCGGCATGAAGAGGTCACCCTCGCGGAACTCGCCCAGCGCATAACCCTGGGTGGCCACGGTGACGCCCCGCGCCAGCTGACTCCGCGTCACGCCGATGCGCTGCCCCTTCATCTGGGAATAGAGCGGCATCCACGCGGGAATGCGGTTGCCCCAGCTGTTGCGGATGTTCTCCGCACCGGGCGTCTGCCACATGATGTGCTCCACCTGGCCGGTCAGCCGCCGCAGGGTGTCGATGTCGTGCCCCACGAAGCCGAACTCGATGACCGCATCGGGCACGGGCGAGAGCTTGAAGAGCGACGAGCGCAGCCACACGTCGGGATACTCCGCACGCACATAGCGGCCGAAAGCCTCCTCGACGCTGCGCGTCTGCCGCCGGTCGCGGAGTTCGACCAGCAGGTTGCCGAAGTTGGGCTTCATCGTCACGCTGCCGCTGGCCAGATAGTAGCGCGGGGGCGTGGCACCCATCGTCGCCGAGACGTTCTTCACCTCGGGCCGTGCCGCAAGCCAGCGCTCCATACCCGCCAGAGCCTGTTCCGTAGCGCGGATGTCGTAGCCCTCGGGCAGCAGCACGTCGGCCCGAAAATAGGGTTTGTCCATCTCGGGGAAGAAATTCCGGGGCATGCGCCCCATCGTCCAGAGCGACAGGGCGAAGAGCGCCGCGACGGTCGCCGCCACGCTCCAGCGGTGGCGCAGCAGCGCACCGAGCAGCCGGTCGAAGCGGCGGTAGAAGGCCGTATCGAAGGAGGTGCCCGGTGCCGCTCCCGCGCGCAGCACCCGTTCGCCCAGGAGCGGCGTCTCGGTCAGAGCCAGCAGCCAGCTGAGCAGCAGCGACAGGGCGAGTACGACGAAGAGCGGCTTGACGATTTCGGCCACGGCCGAGGGGGCCATGTAGAGCGGCAGGAAGGAGAGGATGGCGATGAGCGTCGCCCCGAGCAGGCTCCAGCGGGGAGCGTTGGCCCCGTCGACCAGCGCCCTGACGCGCCCCACGCCCTGACACATCGCCTGCCGGGCGTTGTCGGTCACCACGATGGCGTTGTCGACCAGCATCCCCATGGCGATGATGAATCCGGCGAGCGACGTGCGGTTGAGCCCCTCGCCGAACAGGCGCATCAGCAGCAGCGTGCCTCCGATGGAGAAGAGCAGCGAACTTCCGATGAGCGCACCGGCACGCACTCCCATCACGACCATGATGACGGCAATGACGATGGCCAGCGATTCGGCCAGATTGAGGGCAAAGGCGGCATTGGCCTCGCGGGCGATGCGGTCCTCGGGATAGAGCACCGTGAGCTCCATGCCCACGGGCATCTGCCGCTGCAACTGGTCGAGCGCCCGCCCGACGGCCCGGCCGCTGCGCACCACGTCGACGCCCGCCTCGGTCGAGACGCCGATGCCGACGGCCCGGCGGCCGTTGACGCGCATGAGGCTTTGCGGAGGCGAGGCGTAGCCCCGCTCGACGCGCGCCACGTCGCCCAGGCGGTACTGCTTGCCCGTCGAGGAGATGAGCAGTTGGTCGGCGATATCCTCCAGCGAGCGGTAGGTCCCCTCCTCGAGGAGCCGCACCTCCATGCTTCCGGCCCGTTTCTGTCCGCTCTCGACCAGGGCGTTCTGCTGGGCGATGGTGGCAACGATGGTCTCGGGGCGGATGGAGAAGTTGGCCAGCGCGGCCAGGCTCACGTAGAGATTCACCACGGGCTGCTGCTCGCCGAAGAGCGTCACCTTCTGCACGCCGTCGACCGTCACCAGTTCGCGCTTGATGCGCTGGGCCCACTCGCGCAGCTCCGACCACGAAAAGCCCTCGTCGGCCGAGAGCCCGTAATAGATGCCGTAGACGTCGCCGAAGTCGTCGGCAACGCGGATTTGCGAGACACCGTCGGGCAGCGTCGGCTGCACGTCGAGCACCCGTCGGCGCAGCTCGTCCCACAGCTGCGGGATTTCCGAGGCGCGGGTCGCCGGGTCGAGCTCGACGAGTATCTTCGACCGGCCGTAACCCGATTCGGAGGTGACCTTGTGCACGGCGCGCATGCCCTGCACCTCCCGTTCGATGGGTTCGGTGACAAGCTGCTCGACCTGCCGGGGTGTCGCACCCGGATAGGAGCAGACGAGCATGGCGCTCTTGATGACGAAGAGGGCATCCTCCTTCTTTTCGAGCGACACGAAGCTGGCCGCACCGCCCAGAAGCAGCACGAGCAGCAGGAACCAGACGACCTTGCGGTTGCGGAGCGAATATTCGGGCAGGTTCATGTGATTTTCGTTCTTCGGTTCGCCTCTCGGTTCAGTTCAGGATGCGGACCCGGTCGCCCTCGCGCAGGCGGTAGACCCCCGCGACGACCACCCGCTGGCCGACCACCACCCCGCTGTCGACAATCACCCGGTCGCGGCCGTAGAGTTCGCCGAGCCGCACGTCGTGCCGCACGACGCTGTCGCCCGGCACGACCACCCAGACATAGTCGCCTCCCTGGGCGGGGGCGCAGATGGCCGTCAGCGGCAGCGACACGGCACCCGCAACCGGGTCGGCGCTCCGCATCGTGATGGTGCACGACATGCCCGGCGAGACGGGCCAGCGCGCCAGCATCGAATCGGCAAGCCGCAGCGTCACGGGAAAGCCCGAGGCGTCGGACGAAGTCTTGGCGTAATCCTTCACACGCGCGGGGAAGCTCACGCCGCGGTAATTGTCGAATTCGACGAAGAAATGCGTCTGCGGGGAGGCGAGCCGGCCGAGGTCCGATTCGGGCAGCGTGAACTTGACCGTCGAGGTGCGGGGCCCCACGACGCGGACAACCGTTTCGCCCGCCTGGACCCGCTGGTAGGTATCGACATGGACCGCCTCGACAACGCTGTTGAAGGGTGCCGTGAGGCGGGTATCCTTGAGCAGGTCGAGCGAATTCTCGTAGGCCGACTTCATCTGCACGAAGTGCGTCCGCGCAGCCTCGTACTCCTGCTGCGAAACGGCCCCGTGATCGAGCAGCCGCCCGATACGCTGGAGGTTGGAACGGGCCTGCTCATAGGCCGAGCGGTTGGCGTCGACCTGCAGCTCGACGTCGCGCGGGTCGAGCTCGGCAAGCAGTTCGCCCCGCTCCACCTCCTCGCCCTGCGAGACGGGGACCGAGAGCACCTGCCCCGAGAGCTTGAAGGCCAGATTGACGGCATCGTCGGGTGTGGCCAGACCGACGAAATCCTTGTCGATGACCGCCGCATCGGACGCCGTCTCGGTCTTGACCGGACGCACTGCATCCACCGCCGGAGCTTCGCCGCCCCGACAGCCGCACAGCGGCAGCAAAAGAAGCAGAATGAGGTGTATGCGCATAAAAAAAGTTGATTCCGGAATCCGGAATCAACTTTCATACCGCGGCGTCGCGCATGTCCTTACGGACGAACATCCCGACAGTTCCTTTTAGAACGGATGACGCCGTCGACAAGCTCCACCACGCCGTTGTCGGCCCGCAGCATGGTCTTCATCGTCGAAGCGTCGATGTTGTAGCATCGCACGGCTCCCCCCTCGCCGAAGGAGTGCCACGTTATCCCCTCGAGCGGCTCGGGCGTGAGGCATACGACCTGCTCGCCCGCCGTCAGGGCCCGCTTTACCAGCCGGTCCAACCGCCGCGCACAGCCGCGCGGCAGCCGGTCGAACGAGGTCACGCAGAGGAACCACACGCGGCCCGGCGCGGTGAGCAGCTCCTCGGTGGCATCACCCCCGGCATCGTGCAGGGCAAACTCCCCGATGATGGGACGCACGGGCGAAGAGTCGCTCGTCGTGCGCGTATCGACCCACTCCCACGTGTCGGCATCCTGCCACTCGGGGTCGTCGAGCGAGAACTCCCGCAGGCTGCCTGTCTTGAGGTTGCGGTAGACCAGCACGGTCTCCACCTCGCCCGCTTCGGCCTCGGGCGCATGCATCTGCTGCCAGATGTTGACCCCCACCTTGTAGGGGAGGAAGTCCATCAGCGGCAGATGGCGGTAGCAATAGGTTCCCAGCCCCATCGAGAAGACGAAAAAGAGGCACGTCAGGACGATTTCCGCCGGATTGAAGGCGAAGACCTTGTCGGGCAGATAACGCCACCACACCACCACGGCCATCGGCAGCAGCACCAGGTTCTTGAGGAAGGTCTCCCAGGGCGAGAGCTTGAGCGCCTCGCCGAAGCACCCGCAGTCCTCGACCGGGATGACCGTGGCGCTGAGCAGCGTCAGAGCCGTAAAGAAGAGCATCGACACGAGGGCGAAAATCGAGATGAGGCGGATGCGGACCTTGAACAGGAGCATGCAGCCCATCATCAGCTCGGCGCCGCACAGCCAGATGGAGAAGGCCATGCTTGCGGGCTGGAGGAACTCCATGCCGTAAATCGAAAGATATTCGTTCACCTTGAGCGCCGTACCCCAGGGGTCCACCACCTTGGTGAAGCCCGAAAGGATGAACGTACAGGCGAGGATGAGCCGACAGACGTTGGCTACGATTTTGAAGATGCGGTTGCTTCTCATGCAGGGAGGTAGGGGGTCTTTGGGCGGGTGGTTTCAGAGCAACGGGACGACGCAGGCGCGGAGCCGTTCGGAGATAACCTCGGGCGAGGCCATGCCGCCCTGGTCGTTGCGGCAGTCGACGATGCGAAGCGAAGTGTCGTCGGCCGCCGCCGCAAGGTAGACCTCGCGCACGGCGCGCTGCAACGCCAGCGACGATTCGTGGATGTCATCGGCACCGTGCAGATAGGCGCGGTCATCGCCTTCGCGCGCCGCCGCAAGGCGGCTTTCGGTAAAGGCAAAGGGTACGTCGAGGAAGAACGAGAGGTCGGGACGCGGCAAATCGTTGTGGCCGAACTCGAGGTCGAGAATCCACCGCGCCAGTCTCCGCCGTGGCTCCCCTTCGGGCAGCTTGGCGCACTGGTAGGCTACGTTCGAATAGACATAGCGGTCGAGGATGACGGCACGCCCCTCGGCAAGCCACTGCCGGATTTGCGGAGCGGCTTCGGCACGGTCGCCGGCGAAGAGCAGCGCCACCAGATAGGGGTCCACCGCCTCCACACCGCCGAATTCGCCGCGCAGGAAGCGGGCGATGAGTTCGCCGTATACGGGGGCGTCGAACCGCGGGAAATGCACGTATTCGCTCCGCACGCCGCGCTCCTCAAACATCCGGCGCAACATGGCCACCTGGGTCGATTTCCCGGCGCCGTCCAATCCTTCGAGTACTATAAACATGGTCTGTTCTGTTGTATCAAGCCAGGTCGGGGGTCCGCCCCGCCGCGATGCGGGTCTCTCCCCGCCGGAGTTCTCAGCGCAGCATCCTGACGGCGCGGGCAACGCCGTCGGCCAGCGCATCGGCCTCCGAGAGCGTGTTGTAGAGGGCGAACGACGCACGGCACATGCCCGTCACCCCGTAATGGGTCATCACCGGCTCGGCGCAGTGCTGCCCCGTGCGGACGGCGATGCCCAGTTTGTCGAGAATCATCCCCAGGTCGTAGGGATGAACCCCCTCGACATTGAACGACACAAGGGCGCACTTGCCGGCCGTCGTGCCGTAGATGCGCAGCCCCTCGATGGCCGAGAGGCGCTCCGTGGCGCGGCGCAGCAGCTCCGTCTCGTGGGCCTCGATGTCGGCCGGGTCGAACTGCTGCACGAACTTCACCGCCTCGCCCAGGGCGATGGCCCCGACGAAGTTGGCCGTGCCGGCCTCGAACTTGAGCGGCACGGGTGCATAGGTCGTCCGGGCGAACGAGACGCGGTCGACCATGTCGCCGCCGCCGAGGAAGGGAGGCATCGCCTCGAGCAGCGCCCGCTTGCCGTAGAGCACGCCGATACCTGTCGGACCGTAGAGCTTGTGCCCCGAGAAGGCATAGAAGTCGCAGTCGAGCGCCTGCACGTTGGCACCGCCGTGCACCACTCCCTGGCAGCCGTCGACCACCGCCACGGCACCCACCGCATGGGCGGCATCGATGATGGGCCGCAGCTCGGGGCGCGTGCCGAGCGTATTGGAGGCCTGCGTCACGGCAACCACCTTCGTCCGCTCGTCGAGCAGCCCGTCGAGCCGCTCGGTCATCAGCCTCCCCTCGTCGTCGAAGGGCAACATGCGGATTTCGGCACCGCACCGCTCGGCGAGCATCTGCCACGGCACAAGGTTCGAATGGTGCTCCATCTCGCTGACAACGATGTTGTCGCCCACATGGACGAAACGTCCGCCCCAGGCGTAGGCCACCGCATTGAGCGAGGCGGTCGCTCCGGCCGTAAAAATCACCTCCTCCTTCTCGGCCGCGCCGATGAAGGAGGCGATGCGCTGACGCGTCTGCTCGTAGCGTTCGGTCGCCTCTTCGGAGAGGAGGTGCACGCCGCGGTGGATGTTGGCATTCAGCTCCCGGTGCAGGTAGTCGACCGTATCAATCACGCAGCGGGGCTTCTGCGCCGTGGCGCCGTTGTCGAGATAGACCAGCGGCCGGTCGTAGACCCGTCGCTCGAGTATGGGGAACTCCCCGCGTATTTTTTCAACCTCCAACATGGTCTTTCATTCTGTCTGTTTGCATCCGTCCGCCCCGGCACCGGCCGGGCGGACGATAATCGGGGCTACATGCGCTCCAGTTTTTCGCACACGCCGCGCATGAGCACCTCGTGGAGCTGCTCCACGCCGCAGCGGCGCACCACATCGGCCACGAAGCCCTCCATCTGAAGCGCCCGCGCCTGCGCCTCGCTCAGTCCGCGCTGGCGCATGTAGAGCAGCGCCTCGTCGTCCATCTGACCGACCGTCGCACCGTGCGAGCACTTCACGTCGTCGGCATAAATCTCCAGCTGGGGCCGCGTGGTGATGCGGGCCGCGTCGCCCAGCACGACGTTGCGGCTCGTCTGCCGCGCATCGGTCCGCTGCGCATCGGGCGCCACGTAGACCAGCCCCCGGAATTCGCCCACACCGTCGCCCGAAGCAACCCCCTTGACATAGGATTCGCTGCAGCAGTCGGCAGCCGCATGGTCGAGCCGGATGTCGGCCACGCAATGTTCGCCCGCACCGGCAAGGAAAGCGCCGTGGAGCCGGTTCGAAGCCCCGGGCTCCTCCAGCCCGACGCGGCATACGAGGTTCGAGCCCGTGAGCTGGAGCGTCGTCATGCGACACTCGCTCCGGCCCTTCTGCCGCACCGCCAGTTCGACAAAGGCCTCCGCCGTGAAGAGGGCGCAGAGTTCCAGACGGGCACCTTCGCCCAGCTCGACCTCGACCGAAGCCGTAAGCGGACGGTCGTAGAGCAGCACGAGCGTTGCCCCGGCTCCGGCCTCGACCCCGACCTTGAGTTTCGGGAGGTTGGCCGCCACGCGGGGCGTCGGTTCCGGCTGCCCAACATCGAGCCGTTCGCCTTCGAAGAGGCGGAACGCCCCGCCGCACAAAAGTTCATCGAACCGTATCATTCCTCCGCGTAATCGTTGATGAGCCAGTCGTAGCCCTCCTTTTCGAGCTTGAGGGCCAGCGTCTTGTCGCCCGAGTAGATGATGCGTCCCCGATAGAGCACGTGCACCACGTCGGGAACGATGTAGTCCAGCAGACGCTGGTAGTGGGTGATGACCACCGTCGCGTTCTGCGGCGTATGGAGCCGCGTGACGCCCGTGGCTACGATGCGCAGGGCGTCGATGTCGAGGCCCGAGTCCGTCTCGTCGAGAATCGCCAGCTTGGGGTCGAGCATCGCCATCTGGAAAATCTCGTTCTTCTTCTTCTCGCCGCCCGAGAAACCCTCGTTGACCGAACGGGCCGTGAGCTTCGAGTCGAGTTCGACCACGGCGCTCTTCTCGCGCATCAGGCGCAGGAACTCGGCCGCCGTGAGGGGCTCCTCGCCGCGGTACTTGCGCTGCTCGTTGACGGCCAGTTTCATGAAGTTGGCCATCGAGACACCCGGAATCTCGACCGGATACTGGAATCCGAGGAAGAGTCCCAGCCGGGCGCGCTCCTCGATGGGCATCGCAAGCAGGTCGTGCCCCATGAAGGTGGCCGAACCGGCCGTGACGGTAAACTTCTCGTTGCCCGCAAGCACCGACGCGAGCGTCGACTTGCCCGAGCCGTTGGGGCCCATGATGGCATGCACCTCGCCCGCCTTGACCTCGAGGTTGATTCCCTTGAGAATCTCCTTGCCTTCGACGGAGGCATGCAGATTTTTTACGCTTAACATATCTTTTCTGTCCGTTTTTCCTGTTTCACACTCCCGTTCCGCTCACGCGCCGCACCTGCGGCCACGTCCCGGTCCGGATTTCCGCCGCAGGGCCGCACCCCGCAGCCGGAGGGACTACCCAACCGTATTTTCGAGGCTGAGCGCCAGCAGCTTCTGCGCCTCGACGGCGAACTCCATCGGGAGCTTGGCCAGCACCTCCTTGGCGTAGCCGTTGACAATCAGCCCCACGGCATCCTCGGTCGACAGACCGCGCTGGTTGCAGTAGAAGAGCTGGTCGTCCGAAATCTTCGAGGTCGTGGCCTCGTGTTCGACCACCGCCGAACGGTTGCGCACGTCGATTTCGGGGAAGGTATGCGCGCCGCAGCGGTCGCCGATGAGCAGCGAGTCGCACTGCGAATAGTTGCGGGCGTTCTCGGCCCCCCGGGCCACGCGGACCAGGCCCCGGTAGGAGTTCTGGCTGAAGCCCGCCGAGATGCCCTTCGAGACGATGCGGCTGCGCGTGTTGCGGCCCACGTGGAGCATCTTCGTACCGGTATCGGCCTGCTGGTAGTTGTTCGTCATGGCCACCGAGTAGAACTCGCCCACCGAGTTGTCGCCCGCCAGCACGCAGCTCGGATACTTCCACGTGATGGCCGAGCCGGTCTCGACCTGCGTCCACGACAGGCGTGCGTTTTCGCGGCACAGACCGCGCTTGGTGACGAAGTTGTAGATACCGCCCCGCCCCTCGCGGTCGCCCGGATACCAGTTCTGCACGGTCGAGTACTTCACCTCGGCATCGCGCTCGACGACAATCTCGACCACGGCGGCATGCAGCTGGTTTTCGTCGCGCCGCGGTGCGGTGCAACCCTCCAGATAGCTCACATAGGCTCCCTCGTCGGCGACGATGAGCGTACGCTCGAACTGGCCCGTGCCGGCAGCGTTGATGCGGAAGTAGGTCGACAGCTCCATCGGGCAGCGCACCCCCTTGGGGATGTAGCAGAACGAGC
>OOBZ01000108.1_pt1 | contig 64219 bp, 53 predicted proteins | sample 1671601 | NCBI WGS metagenome assembly OOBZ01 (sample SAMN06348173, study PRJEB24527) | human gut metagenome | biome: human gut; feature: ankylosing spondylitis patient; material: feces | host: Homo sapiens | place: China | collected 2015-10
TGCCCATGAATGTCGTTTGCGTGCTTCCGAAGCCGCCGATAAAGAAAACGCGTGGGCTCCAGTGTTCCTTATTTCCAACGAAGTAACTGCCGAATTGCTCGGTTTTACCAAGCGTAACTTAAAAGAGATCGCGCAAAAGAACAATAACGGTTTCTACATCAATTTGATAGACAGTCTACCTGTAGAAAAAGAAGAAAAACAACGGCTCCTGCGCGATGCCAATATTGTAGATGCTGAAATAATAGAGGAGATACCTGAAGATGGAGAATAACGCTTTTCAAACCAATCGCTTTGAAGACTATTACATGAATCTGATGCAGATTCGCGCCAATGTAGTAGATGCCAACATACAAATAACTGAGGTAGCCCGTGCCGGTGGAAAGACAGAAGGTGTATTCGGTCCACGCATTATCAAAGTTGCTAACGAAATGCCCGGTGAACTCGCCTTTCTAGTACACAAAACCTATACCGCCTTGTTCACCAACATCTGGCCGAATATACAGGCCTATTTCAGCCGCCCCATCATGGGAGGCCGGCGTACCATGTTGGAATATGGCATAGATTACATTGTAGGAGAAAGTAAAATACCTGCCCATTTCCGGCGTCCGCGTTACCCGATCGCCTTCCCGAAACACAGCATACTGTTCCGTAACGGTTTCCATCTGCAGCTTGTATCTAGCGATCAGCCAGAATCTGTTGCCGGACGTTCGGGTGTCCACGCTTTTATTGAAGAAATGAAACACCAGAAAGGCGAGAAGCTGAAAAGCCGCCTGTTTCCTTCCCTTCGTGGATCCAGTGCTGAGATACGTGCTAGCCAATACTACCAAGGCATTACCGGCGTATCCGATACCGCCCGCGTAGATCTAGGTGAAGATAACTGGTTCGAGGAATATGAACACAACGTGAATCTAGATCTTATCGAAGAGATCGTTACCGTATCGCTCCACATCAATCAGGCACTGGCTGTCATGTACCGCGCCGATGCTCTCTCCCGAGAAGAAAAGAACCCTGTATTACTGGAAAAGCTGCGTCTGGATATCGAAAAACAAAAACGAACCATCGCGCTTTGGAAACCTCGCCTGGCCGATATGCGCCGGTATGCAACATATTATATTCGCGCCAGTTCCTTTGTGAACAAAGATATCTTAGGTCCTAAATTTTTCAAAACTCAGCTGGATAGCCTTGATATTGATGAATTCCTTACCGCCATCTGCGCTATCCGCAAAAAAGCTGTGGTAGACCGTTTCTTTGCCAACTACGTCCCCCGCCGACACCAGTTTACCGACAGCTACAAATATGCCAGTATCATGCGCCTGGATTTGAAAGAACACTTTCGCTTGACCGCTTTCTACTTGAAGTACTACGATCCGCGCGAAGAAATCCTGCTCGGTTATGACCCCGGGCACTTCTCCAGTGTGGTAGCCGCCCAGGAACGAAAGCAAGGCACAGAGCTTCGTATCTTAAAAGAGTTCACCTGCTACTATCCTTCTCAACAACCGGAACTTGCAGCCGCCATCCATGAGTTCTTCGGCTCAGATGCCAAAAACAAACGCATCCGTCTGTACTACGACCGCGCCGGTAACAAAAAGAAAGAAGATTATGAGCAGATAACGACCGACGCCCGCCTACTGAAAAGAGAACTAGAAAGTTACGGTTTCTCTGTTGAATTAATGAATGAAGGACAGAGCACAATTTACTACTGGATGCAGTTTAAACTGTTACTACTTATTTTCGGTGAGCAATCCAATTCATTCCCGCGCGTGCTGGTAGACGAAAACGAGTGTCCGAACTTATGCAGTTCTATTATGCTATCGCCTCGCAAGAAAACCGACGGTCGTATCGAGTTGGATAAAACAAGCGAGAAGAAAGTGCCAATCAAGTACCAGGCCGGACTAACAACACAGCTTCCGTCGGCACTTATTTACCTGCTTCATGGTCTTTACTATGAACGAATGCCAAGCGAATATAGTACAATGCCGGATGATTTGCCTGATAATATGATGCTATAAATATTACTAGTAAATATAATAATGGTTGTTTCACTCTATAATAATTGTATGTTTTGACATTGAAAACATATCTATAAATCTGTAAATCAGATATTGTATGACTTCAAAAATAAAATAGACTTTTTGCAAAAGGCTGTATTTATTACGCCACGCTGAGTAGTCGCCTTGAGTTGCACTCGGTCGGCGGTTCCGGGAAATATGACAGCAGCCCTGTCGTGTCCTTTCCCTCCCCGTCGCAGCCACATACATTTGGGCATGGAAACGATAACAGGAATGCACGCATTGCAATGGGCGCGGGAGATATCGAAGCTACCGGATGGATGCTTTACTATCGCCTTCTATCCTTACTCAAGAGCAAGGGGGCAAGCTTCTGCGAAACTTGTTACCAAAGCTGGATGTAAGTATAGAGCACAGTTACCGCAGGAACGTTTTCAGGTAGATAGCGACAACCTGTTCCTCTTTGTTGATGCAGATGGTAAACCTAAATCATGTTATCGCATATTGATCCGGTATATGGGCTTTCCTCAGGATGGATTTAAACTACATAAGATAGATTGGCTATGAATAAGCTGGATATGTGGGGTAACCTAGGTTGTTACCTGGACGACAACAATGTAATTACCTTTCAAGTGGGTACCAATCCCGGTAGCAGCCTAGTGCGGGAGATGGAGCAAGACACTATGCCCATTACAGGTTACAATAGGAATATACAGTACCGATGGCTTAATGTGGATGGCTATAACGTGTATTCTCGTGGGACCGATAACCGCAAGTGCGAACGTATTGAAGTCGATATTAAAAACAATAGACTGTTGCCTCGCTTAATCAGTAAGCAGGTCAATATGCTGTATGGCAAAGGACCACGCATATATAAGGAAAAGCTACAGGACAATAAGATCGTAAGGGAATGGACCGATGTCCCGGCTATTCAGGACTGGCTGGATAGTTGGTTGACAAACGGCATGGAAATGTCTTATAAAGATTTTGGTTTGGCCATCATCAAACGGTATTATTTTTTTCGGGATTATTTTGTGAAATGGCGTATGTCCAAGGGGAAAGCGATTGGTCGTATGCCCGTGGCGGGGCTGGAACTTGTGGAAAATAAACATTGCCGCCTAGCGACTCTCAAGCAAGATGTGGCTGAAGATATCGTTCTGTACAACGACTTTAGATTTGTCGTTATGGGAAACTGGAACTATGGAGCGGCCAAATACAAGGTATATCCGTTGTTTCGGATCAATGAAGTCGGGAATTATCAGTTTGCGGCGATATCCCATCATCGGGAAAGCTCAGTAGGAAATCATTATGGTGAGAATGAAACGCACGAAGGGGTGAAAACCCACATCAAAACATCAAACGAGCTCCCTGAATTTATCGACTCATTTCTGAACAATAGCTTGGCTGCTAAAATCCATGTTATTATTCCAAATGCCTGGGTTGAGTCTAAGCGTAAACAAATCAAGGCTCTGTGTGAAGAGAATAAACTTCGTAAGAAAGATGGTAAGGAGTTGGTCAAATACAACGATATCGAGATCGGTACGGAATACCGGGAATCATTGATCGTTCTCTACACACAGGAAGAATTACGTCGATTGTCTGCGTATTTGTCCGGAAAGAAGAACCAGGGAAAAGCTTTTTCCACTTTTTCCTTTAGGAGTGGCCAAGGGAATGAGGAAGAACGGTGGAAAATAGAAACAATTGATTTGAAATACAAAGAATACATTTCATCCCTGATCGAATACGACAAGCGGGTAGACGAAGTTCTACTGGGTGCTGTAGGTCTGGACTCATCCATCTCAAGCGTGAGTAAAGACGGGGTGATATCCAAGTCTGGAGCTGATGTGTATTACAACTACTTACTTTATCTGCAAACGCTCACACCTGACGATGAGAAGTGCTGCGAACCGTTCAACCTTGTCCTACAGGTCAATTTCCCTGAATTATACAAACAAGGCTTCCGGATTGGTTTTTATCGTGAAGTACCGGCACGCCAGGAAGAAGTTTCACCCAATGACAGACTAAATAAACAACAACCATGAGTTATAATGTATTAACCGAATTGTTTGATCATATCACCGACTTACGAGAATATGTGCCTTATGTGGGCAGCGATATTGAGCTGGAAGAAATCAATCCCTCTGCTATCGGCGCACGAAAGCAGATACAAGGAATTATTACACCTTCTATCTGGAAGTCCATTATAGAGGACAAGGAATCTGAAGCCTGGCATCATCTAAAACTGGCCTTTGGTAACTTGACTATGCACAAAGCCGTCATCTTTTCTACCATTGCCAAGCGGATGTCTGGTGGTGCTGACGTGTATAAGTACGAATTGGAAAATATGCGTCGACAATATATCGACAATTATTTTAATGCGATGGATTCCCTTATTAACGAACTAGATACCAATGAAGCCTATCAAGAAGCCTGGCGTAAAACAACAGACTTCCAGTATATGGACAGACTGCGGATAAAGACTACTGCTGAGTTTAACAGCTTGTACGGAATAGATATGTCCTACCTATTTTTCTTTCGTACGATCGCAATACAGCGTGAGGTGCTCGACGATACGATTGGTGGCTATTTTACTAGCATAGAAGACCGGAAAGCAGAGTTCGAAGTAAAACTGAAGCGGGCATTGGCCATGCTGGTTATATCGGTAGCTTTATGCCGCTTCGATATCATTGAGTTTCCGGCCACCATCCGCAGTTTGTTCGACGAGCAGAAGTCGTCAAGAAATGGAACGGATGAAAGAAACGGTCAATTAGGTTTGGCTGCCACTCTGCAATCTCAGGCAATGGAAACAATTAAAGCAATAGATCTAGCCTTGACTGAACCTGAGTCTGGAAGTATTGACTCCACAACATCTTATAACCGCGAAAGCGATAAAATATTCCTAATGTCATGAATGCTCCAGCAATCGTTTTTGAAACTTATTTTGGAGAATATAGTATTCCAAATCGCTGGGAATTGCTTACTCCAGATTTGTATTTGTCGGTCTGTGAATTACTGCAGCAATATACGGCCGGGCAGATATCCTATCGTTCGCTGCACATAGCTTATATATGCAAGGCTTTGAATTTGAATCCGAAAAAAATAAAAGGTACTTCAGCCAATGAAAATATGTATCTCCTTTCCGAACAGATAGATTTTATTTTTAAGGATCCGCAGCATATCAATAACTGTTTCCTGGCACAATTAGTACCTGTAATCTCTGTTAACGGACAAGTCTATAAGTCCTACATGATACAGACAGGTTTCGATACATTAACCTGTTCTCTCTCCACCATCCAGTTTATTGAGGCCTATGACTTAATTGGTTGTCCGATAGAGAAACTTCCGATAATGGCTGCCATCTTGTATTGTCCAGGAACTTATACTTCTGAAGCGGCTCATTCACTAGCTAAAGGCTTTGCTTCTCTGGATCCGGTTTTGCTTCAAGGTATTTGTCTGAACTTTCAGGCGTTCTCCAATTACCTTTTTACTCGGACTCCTTTCAATATTTTGTATATGCGAAAACCGAAAGAACATAAGCCAGCCATTTCGATTGGCATGGCTGAGAGTCTGTACAACCTTTCGGCGGATGGCTTGGGGAATGTGGACGTCATCGAACAAATGCCTGTCATCAAATACTTGACAATCCTACGTAAGAAGCTGATCGAAAGTGTTACGGCGATGAACGAGGCCGGCATCGATTTGGTCGAGATATCAGACAAAACCGGATTATCCATCAAAACAATCAAACAAATAATATGAACACATCTTTATTAATCGAACTGTTTCTCTATTTCGCCAGGTTTCCGTCGCACGATGCTTTTGGCTCCTTGTTTAATAAAGGGCGAAGTTATATCCCTGGATATGATGAATTGCATGCCGCTACACTCGCATTACCGGACGAAGCGATCGTCCCGGAAATCGGAAACTACATATTCGGCCCTAATTTCGATGCTGTTAGTAGCCGTGTCAATAACTTGACCGGAAGCTACCTCTTTGTCGATTATGGGGAAATAGAATGTGGAACCGATAATAGCAACCGGATGACAGATTCTGCCCGGCTGGCCATTACGGTAGCTTACAAGTTGAAGGAGTTCTCTGGCGACCTGATGGAACAACTCCTTATCTCGGATCGTTGTCTGGCTTATATCACTACAATCCGGAACCGAATGATTAATGAGCAACGAGAACGATACTGGTTGAAGGATGTCTCTCGCAATCATACTCTAACTCCGTTTGTTGCTAGAGAACTATCCAGTATTGGTTGGACCATGCTCTTTAATCGGGAGGCATTTGATACGTTTGGGGTTAAGCGTAAGTAATTGTCCTTTATGTAAAGGGAGAAATAGAGCAATTTTGTATTGAAAAAATTAAAACATAGTATGGACTGGACATCAATAGGCTTGGCTTTTTTGACATTTATCGGCGGTGGCGGTGTTGCTGCCATCGTATTACTACCACAGAAGCGTCGCTCGGCTGAACTGGAAAATGAAGCAAAGGTTAGTGAACAATGGAAAGAGCTATTTATACAAAGCAGAGAGGAGGAATCCAAGCAAAACCGTTTGATTGATAAGTTGTATGATGATCTAACAGAGGCTCGGAATATAACAAACAGACTGACAACAAACAATGCTATTTTAAAGCTGTGGAAATGCGAAAAATTAGAATGTGGTCAACGTAAGCCACCCATCAGCGCCGACCCATTCAAAAAATTAGAGGAGGAACATCAATGAGTACAGAAAAATTACCGCGCGGTCTCCGGAACAACAACCCCGGAAACATCCGCAATAACAACAGCGTAAAATGGCAGGGCGAAGTAGATATTGCCAGCAAAAAAGATTTTACTTTTGAAGAGTTCAAAGACCGGGCATCCGGCTACCGGGCATTACTGAAATTACTGCGTAATTACCACAAGTTACATGGTTGCCGCACCATCGCCGACTATATCCGCCGGTGGGCTCCGGAGCACGAAAACAACACATCCGGCTACATCATACGTGTAAGCCGGGAAATGCAAGTCCCTACAACTTTCGTTCCGGATCCGGACGAAAAGTCCATCATGTGTGCGATGGCAGCAGCTATCAGCTTAGTTGAGAATGGAGTCCCCGCAATCATGTCAGAAGTGGAAGCCGGATGGGACGCCTTGTGACTGGAACGATATTATATCTGTGTATTACCTTTTGCCTGGTAGCCTGTACCCGGACGATGTATATACCAGTTGAATCCGTCCGGACGGAATATCGGGACAAATATTTACGTGATTCTTTTTATATCCACGATTCAACTAATATATATGTTAATGGTGATACGATTAGGGAATATCTGTATCGTTACATTTATTGTGATCGTTTTGTACATGATACGATCTCTGTACATGATACTATCCGGGAACCCTATCCTGTTGAAAAAGCATTATCTAAGTGGCAGCAAACAAAAATGGATATTGGTGGCTGGGCCATCGGAGTCATATCCGGCATTCTCTTATTTGGTATAGCCTATGGAATATATAAGTTTATAAGGCTAAATATTAGTATTAAGTAGTGTGTTTTTCATGGTATTAGATTTTAGTTAGCTTGGACCACCTTGCTTGAGAGAGTAGGGTGGTTATTTTGTTATATGGTAGCGGTACTAGGTTATGCCTGCATTCAGTAATTGCCTGATAGCAGGCATTGTATTTTGTCTGTTTTGGCAAAACTCTTGAAATTAGCGATCTGTATCAGGTATGGCCTGCATCCTGTTTGGCTAACTAAATACTTGATTTTGAAAGATAAACAAAGCTAAAGTATTGAATATAAACTCGTTATAACTTGCGTGTCCGTGACTATAGTGTTACCTTAGCAGTATAATAAAACAAAGGAAATCAATAAGTTATGGAACAGCAAATTGCAAATATTTTAGCACAGACAACGACTAAGACTCGTAAAATTCAGCAACTTCTTATGCTTGGCCTCACACGCCGACAGGTAGCTGACCTGGTAACGAACGGAAACTACGGTTTCGTACAAAATGTTTACGCTCGTATGAACCTTGCCCATCAGCCGGAACGTCCGACCGCATTACCGGTATTAGATTACACTTTCAACCGTCGCTTCGGGATTGAAATTGAAGCTTACAACTGCCGGATGGACGTTTTGGTAGACGCTTTAAGGGAAGAAGGCATACAGGTTTCTGCCGAAAATTACAATCATACAACACGAAATCATTGGAAATTGGTCACCGACTCAAGCCTTTCCGGCAATAATACTTTTGAACTTGTGAGTCCTGTATTAGAGGGACAAAACGGATTGAAAGAATTAAAAAAAGTATGCTGGGTACTTGACGCATGCGGTGTAAAAGTAAATGCTTCTTGCGGCCTTCATATTCATTTTGACGCGGCAAACTTTAGCCTTCAAACGTGGAAAAACATCGCTATATCCTACAAACATATAGAATCGGTAATAGATAAGTTTATGCCGGAATCACGCCGGAACAACAATTATTGCCGTAGCCTGAGAAATATAACAGAGCAAAAAATAAATAACGCACAAAGTATAGATAACCTCCAGCAGGTAGCTTTTGAAAATACTCGGTATTTTAAAGTGAACCCTCAAAGCTACAGCCGCCACAAAACAATAGAGTTCCGCCAGCATGCCGGATCAATCAATTACGATAAAATTAGCAATTGGGTTTTATTTTTGAATGGTTTGGTTACCTTTGCTCAACAACAACCCATTGCCTCCGGAACGGTCTTGAATGATATCCCATTCCTAAGCGATGAACAAAAAAGCTTTTTCAGATTACGAACTAAAAAATTAAATAGCTAATGGAAAGTAGAATTTTTTCCTTGCAGGACGGCGGTACGATTACCGCCACCTGCGCTTCAGACTTTGTTACGAAATTGCGCGAAAGTAGCCGTTTCGATTTCGATTGTACCGATGCCGAATACATGGTTAATTTCGCCGATCGCTTTATGCAAATGTCTGGACAAACTGTCCGGACGGATAGTCCAGATCATTTCCTTGAAGATTTGCTAAAATATGATTATGCAAAACTAAGCTAAAGGTTTATAACTATTGATTTCCACCGAAAAAGATGCTTTACGTCAAAAGAGAGCATCTTTTTTTATGGATCCATTCAACACCTGCATACAGGCATCACCTAGTACCGCTATAATATTTTCAAAATAATTTCTTCGAAAGTTGTATAATCAGCAAATGATTATTATATTTGCATTGTCTTAGAGAGACAGAGATGTTTGATTTGATTGACGGTCTAAATGACCGGGAGGAAATGCTTGATTATTTGAGATTCCTCTTCCGAAATGAAAAGGAGCTTATTGAAGATGAGTGGTTTTCAGAATCGGAATTCTTGGAACAAGTTTATTCTACAGTTATGATGTTGGCGAATAACTTGGAAAAAGAGTGAAAGTTTTAGGTGGTCCCTTTGGGGACCGCCTTTTACAAACGTCAATGAGAAGCCTCTGTTCTCTTTAAGTTTGTTGAATCCAAAAATGACTGAACAATGACCGACGAATTGAAGAATAAAATAGATGAGATGGTTAGAAATATGCATCTCCTGCGTACAAAGGAAGGTTCTGAGGTGTTTGATAAACTGTTTGCAGAAGCGAGAAAGCAGGCTACAACACCTGAGGAACGTCGGGAAGCTGGAGCATATTTGCGTCAGCAAATGAAGAAATGGAGGAAACGTCCAGATGTGGATATAAAAAAGATGATATCAGAAGTACAAGATGTCGTTTCTTTATCTTATATTGCACAAGAATATTTTAAGAAAGATCGAAGTTGGCTGTACCAGAGAATAAATGGAACACTTGTTAATGGTAAACCTGCAACTTTCACAGAAAATGAACTGATGATTTTAGCCGATTCTTTAAAGGATATAGGACTAAAAATTTCGGAAATATCAAAATCAATCAATCAAAGTCTCTAAGACAGAAGGGCTTCCACGTGTTGGAAGCCTTTTTTATTATACTTTTTATTGAAGCAAGAAAAGACGAAAGAGCTATACTCATATTTAATTTTTGCATAATAAGCAAAAGATTATTATATTGTTTAACAACAAATGAGGCCCTTTCTTTAATTAGGAAGGGCTTTTTTTGCATATATAGGAAACTTTTGCATACTTGCAGCCTTTAACAATCAAATTTAGAAACAAAATGAAACATTTATTCTGTATCCTATTTGTTGCTATGATTAGCGTAAGTGCGTTTGCACAAGAAAAAAAAGTTTATTGTGAAATCGTTGGTGACGGAAACTTCAAAGGCGATAAAGTTAAAATCGAAATAGTTTTCGGAGAAAATATCGATGATGCAATTAAACCACAGGCCGACAAAATTAAAACTGTCAAGTTTTCAACCATGGTTGATGCCCTCAATTACATGGCTAAACAAGGTTGGAAATTGGAACAAACTTATGCGATACCGGAAACCTCCGGTATGAATAGAGGTTCTATTTTTCATTATATTTTAAGCACTCAAATATAAACTGACAATATATTATGAAATTAATACTTTGGATATTAGCCGTAATTTTTGCATTAGGAGTATCAGGTTGGTTAGCCTTCGAAACACAAACAGAGTTTTCTGTCATAGTAATCCCAGTAATGGCGATAATCGCTGTCTGTCTTATGTTATGGATGGCAACTAATCTTAAAAAATCTACTGAAGAGAAAGAACAAAATAGTATGCCCTCTCGTATATACATTAATCGATTTATTTTTACAAATGTTGGTTTGGTATATAGAAACCACGAAGAACAAAAAGAAGCCAGGGCACTATCCCCCGGTGATGTAATCCTTTTAGAAGAAGATCCAGATAATGAATATGATTCTAATGCAATAAAAGTACTGACTCTTGAACACACTCACATTGGTTATGTTCCAGCCAAATACTGTTCGCTTGTAAAAGAAATCCTTTTACAATACTCTGATAACGATGCTTATGTATATGCAACCAACCCTGGTAAAGATGCTCCATGGATAGAAATTAGAATAGATTTCTAGGAAATACATTGTAAATATCAAAAAATTTCACCATATTTGCAGTGCTAAAAACCCATAGTGAGGGCTTCACTAAACCGAAGAGTGACGGATAATGCTCAACTTTGTTAGGGCTTTTTTTATGCCCTGTTGTGACGATATAGGCGGCTGCCTTTCCCAACACATTTAGTCTCTTCGGAGTGAACTACTGTGGGTTTTTAGCGAAACGGGAAAGTGCAGCCGTTCTTGTACTTCAGCTGGTAGGACTGTTTTCTACCAAATGCTAAAAACCCATAGTAGTATGAAGTCAAATTCATTAACCGTACCTGTTACCGAAAGTCGGAAACGAGTACAAGTATCAAATCTTTTTTCCTGGATTACTATCCAGAAGCTCTTTAACTCTGTACCTGGCGAAATTACCCCATGCAAAAGTATTTATGAAGCCAAAATGTATACACTTGTGCTAACGTGTGCATTATCTTTGTTGTGTCCATTATTGTTGATCCCGGCTTGTGCTATTTATAGTTCAGTAAAGAAAGGAGGTCAAAATGAATGAGTCAACATTGATAACAATGCACAAAGAGGTGTTTGAATATATCCTCCAAATGACAAGGGCTTCTGCATTACAAGACCGTAATATACAGTCCTTAACTGAATTGGTAAAAGCCCGAAAGGTTTGTGAAAATAGAAAATTTACTGTAACGAAAGGAGGAAAGTGGCATGAGTGATAAAAAAGACTTGAGTATTTACATTGAAGCTATCAAAGCGCGTTTTGCTATGACGGATGACGAGAATAAGGCTACACACAAATTGTCAACGAAGGAAGTAGCCGATGCTATCAATGAGTTAAATCCATCGTGTGCTGCATCGGCGCAGGATGTATATGATGCCATGTTCGAAGCCGGCTTCGTGTTCCGCGCTCCTCGCGGAACGTCTGGACTCCGATTCAAATGGCTGCTGATTGAAAAATAAAAAAGAGAAAACTGCGAGTGCTGATATGGTCTCGCAGTTTTTTTATGTCCTTTTCATCCGGATCCAGGGCATTTACCTTTGTTGAAAAAGATTTATGATAACGGACGATTTAATAAAAAAGGAGTTTATTTCTCAGATTGTTAGTCGAGATGTAAATGTAATATACAATACTCAAGAGCAGGTTGTTCGTGAAGTATTTCCTGGAGGAACCGGCCAGCTTGCCAACTTCCTCGCACGACGGCCATTCAATTTTTCTGAAGTTGGGGTTAATCAGACATTTTATATGCGGATATTCCCATATCTCCGCTTCCTGGATATACGATATCGTAAAGATCAGATGGAAACTCGTAGTAAGTTAGCTCTATACAATCGTGTTATTTTTGGTGTCCTCTATCATGAAACTATGCCCGATCTCCGATATGGGCTGACAGAGGAAATTCGGAAGAAGATCGGACTGCAACTTCAAGAGGCGGATTCAGGCAAGTAGTTGTCCTTTATCCTGAAAAAACAGCCTGCTACTTTCGCGGAAAAAGCAGTCAGTATGGCAAAAAAGAAACTTACCGAAGACGAATTAAAGTGGATACTCTCAATTGATTCTACGGAGGCACAACAGTCTGTGCGTAAACTCGATAAAGAAAATAAACAGCTAGCGTCCACCAACAAGGACTTGAAGGCTAAGATGACCGAGCTCGTTGCTGCCGGAAAAAAAGACTCTCAGGAGTATAAAAACCTGTCGGCTGAAGTCGAGAAGAATAATACCAAACTTGTTCTTAATAAGAAAAAAATAACAGAGCTGGAGAAAACGCTTGGATTGACCTCGCTAACAATGGCCCAGCTCCGGAAGAAAGCTAAAGAATTACAATATCAGTTGGATCATACAGCGGAAGCTACATCGCCGGCAGAGTATAAGAAGCTAGAGAAATCATTATTGGCTGTTAAGTCCCGGATGAACGAGTTGCGATCGAATGGTCAACAGACTGGTGATACTCTCTCCGGATCCATATCAAAAGCAACGATGGCTGTGAAAGCTTTCCTTGCATTAAAATTCTTTGCTTATCTCAAAGATGGGGTGGTCACGGTTTATAATGTCAGGAAAGAGTTTGCAAAATATGAAGCCGTTCTTCGAAATACGTTCCAAAGCTCAGAGAAGGCCGCTGCTGTCATGACCATGTTGAAACAACTAGCTTCGGATACTCCATATCAGTTGCAAGAGTTAACTGAAGGATATATTAAACTTGTGAATCGTGGTATTATTCCGACAAGAGAGGAATTGATAAAAATGGGGGATGTTGCTAGTTCTCAAGGAAAATCTCTGGATCAGTATATTGAAGCCGTGTTGGATGCGATGACCGGAGAATTCGAAAGGTTAAAAGAATTTGGTATTAAGGCAAGTAAAGAAAATGACAAGATTAAATTCTCTTTCAAGGGTGTTACATCAGAAGTTAAATTCTCAGAGAAAGCTATCACCGATTACTTATATTCTTTAGGTGATTTGAAGGGAGTACAGGGGAGTATGGCTATCCAGATGGAGGAACTGGAAGGTCGTTCTTCTAATTTGTCAGACGTTTTGGATGGTTTGGCTAATAAAATAGGAGCTCGCCTGGAGCCGACATTTAAGTCTCTGTTTTCTTTCTTGTCAAAAAATGCCCAAAAATTGTCAGATGTATTTACTCCGTTAAATGAAAGTTATCAGGAACAATTTGATAGAGTTGTATCATTAGAAACGAAACTTCCTTCTTTAATTTCAAGGTACGAAGAGTTGAAAGCTAAGACGACCCTGTCAAAGGAAGAGCATGAAGAGTTGAATAGAACTATTAGTAGTTTAGCGAATATTGTTCCAGGTGCAATTACTGCTTTCGATGAATATGGAAACGCAATTGCGATTAATACCGAGAAAGTGCATCAATTCCTTGAAGCAGAACAGAATCGATTAAAGTATATCCATGCAGAAACTATTCAGAAAGCGGAGGATGATATAGAATCTGCTAAACAACTAAAACAAAAATTAGAAAAAGAACTAGCTACTGGTGGTCGATATAAGACGGATCGAAAGACCGGTGATATGTTTTTGCTTCCCTTTACTGAGGAAGAAATAAATGAAAAGGTTCAATTAATTCAAGAGTGTGGTGCGAAGATTCAAGGCGCAGAAGAAACGATAAAAAGACTTTCTGGAGAAACTCTTCGTGAACAGGTGGAAAATCAAAAGCAAGTCATACAAAAACGAGCTGAATTCAATAATATGACCAAGGAGCAATTAGATGCATACATTAAGGCAAATAAAGATGCTGCAGATAAGTATGTTGAAATAGCTCAGGAAATCTATGATCATAAATTTAAAGAAGATAAAACCCCAGATGACCCTAAGAAAACTAAATCGGCATTAGAGTTGAAGTTGAAAGAACAAGAGAATGCTCATCAAGCGGAATTAACTACCTTAAAAAACACTCAGATACAATTCGGCCAGACTGAGCAATTTTACAATTTGCAGCGTCTTAGTGCTGATACTAAGTTTTACCAGGAACGTTTAAAATTACTACAGGATTATCAAAAAAAATCTTCGGATCCGAAATTGCAGGCTGATATTTCCAAGGAAATAAATGCGGCTCAAGCATCCTTGATCGAAACTCAACAGAAACGGGATCAGGAAATGATTAGTGTACTCAAAGACAATCGGGATAAGAGGCTCAAGTTAGAATCTCAATCATATAAAACACAGCAGATTGTTTTTGAGAAGGGGCTTGCTGAAAAACAAATTACACAACAACAGTATGACGCTTTGATGTTAAGCCTTGATACTACATCTTCGGAATCTCGCCTTAAAATATATCAGGACTATCAATCAGATATTATTTCGCTCGAATTATCTTCAGGGACAATAAAGGCCCAAGCTGTGTCGACTGCCAATGAAGAAGTGATGACAGCGGACCTGGCTGCCGCTCAGGCTCGTGCAGCCCAGCAAAAGACTCTTCAAAATCTAGTTAAGGATTTCAAAGCGGAATTTAAGCTGACGACAGTTGGGGAGGACACTGATCTTCAACTAAAAGTTTTAGAAGCATCCTACAATGCCCGGAAAGAAATGGCTCAAGAAGCCAACATGGACACATTAGAGTTGGACCAGGCATTTGAACGTGCTCGAACTAATATTTTGCAGGAAGCTGAAGACCGACGTAATCAAATACGCCAGCAGAATGGATTGTTGTCAATGCAAGAACAACATGAGATTGAGTTGGATTTATTAAAAGATCAGAGAGAGGCGGGCCTTTTAGATGAAGAGGAATATCAACAGGCTATACTTGATAAAAGAATAGCCCATCTGAAGGCATACTATGATTATTATAGTCAGCTTTTTTCAGGAGCAATATCTGCTCTGCAGGAAGCGGAATTAGCTAATATTGATGCTAAATACGATGCTGAAATACAGCGTGCCGGAGAGAATTCAGAAGAAGTGGCTCGTCTTGAAAAGGAGAAGGAGAATAAAAAACTAGCCGTACAGAAAAAATATGCCAATGTCAATTTTGCCATTAAGGTTTCGGAAATTATCGCAAACACAGCGGTTTCAATCATGCAGGCTTTCGCTCAGCTCGGTCCCATAGCAGGAGCGATTGCTGCAGCAATGTTAACTGCAACTGGTGCAGCCCAAATCGCAACAGCTAATGCTGAGAGAAAAAAGGTAATGGCCATGACTGTTGAAGGAGCTGGCGGAACTGGATCTGGAACTGGGACTCGTGTTGCTATAGGACGTGAGTCTGGTGGTTATGTTGATATTGTTCGTGCTCAAGATGGAAAAAGGTTTGATGCGGTTCTGGATCCGAATAAACGTGGATTTATAGATCGCCCTACAGTTATTGTAGGCGAGGGACCTGTTGGAAAGAGCAAAGAATGGGTTGCTAGTAATGATGCATTAGAAAATCCGACAGTGCGACCTTTTATTAATGTACTTAATGAAGCTCAAGAGAAGGGAGTCATTCGGACAGTTGATATGAATCAATTAATGCGGCAACGTCTGGCTGGTTTTGAATCTGGTGGCTCGATTTCAACATCAGTACCGTCTTCTGCCCCAATGAAGGAAATTCTTACTCCATCAACAAGTATTGTTGGATTCGATGCAATAAATAAATTGTATGATCTCCTGTTAAAGATCGATAGGGAAGGTGGTCTTAAAGCTTATATTATATATTCAGAGTTTCAAAAAATGCAGAATCGTTTGGAAGAATCTCGTAAAATAGGTAGTAAATCATGAAAATTGTACATTCTTCTGGTAAAGAATTAAAATTGAATCCTGGCACCGTGTTGGAAATGGAACGTAGCAATCCGTTTTTTAATGAGTATGGAGAGCAGTCGCTTCCGGTAAAACTTCCTTCGGATGAGTATAATCGTAAGATACTTGGTTTTCCTGATGATATGGCTGGGGTAAACAAGATGCCATCGCGGGCAGATGCGACGATTCAAGATGGTATTTATTCAATCCGTTGCCGACAGGCTATTCTATCTGCTAGTCGGAAAGATGGCATTGATACATCTTTTTTCCTTAACATCGGATCTTTTTATGAGAAAATGAAAGATGTACAATTAACAACTGTCTTTAAAGATAAAGTCGTTAAATTTTCATCGCTTACCATTGCGATCAACTTTGTCCGCTCGTTAATGATTACTCCAGATCCTCGCTTTTCCTGTTTTCCTGTCTTGGCAGAAAGTCATGATAATGGCGAGATAATTTGCCTGAACAGAGTTAGCGGTCCTATTAAGCCGGACGGCTATTATACCCTGTGGAATGAACAGTACCGGGAAGAGACTGTTGATGATAAGACGGTCTCAACTCCGGCCGGGTATTATATTACTCCGTTTATTAAAGCAATACATTTATTGGAGGAGGTTTTTAAGTATTTGGGCTATACGCTTGAAGAAAGTTTCTTTTCCCGAACAGAGCCGTTTAAGTCGATGGTATTTTTGAATAACAACATTGATACTATAGTCAATGCCGAAATACGTTACGATCAGATTGTTCCGAGTTGTAATATTTCGACGATATTAGATATATTTCGTTACAAATTTTGTTGTGAGTTTATTCCGGACGAAGCCCGGCGAAGTGTCAAAATTGTACTGTTTAATGAGGTCGCTGATGATAATGCAAGTCAGGATCTAACAAGATTGCTGACGGCTCCAATTAGTATCAACCACGGGGGTAAATACAAGCAGGTGAAGTTATCAGCAGAGAAAGGAGCTACATTGACTTATAATTATGATGAAGGAAAACTTGTTTCTGTAACGCCAGACTATCTTTCAAAGTCGGTTTATGAAATAGCTGCTATGTATCCGGAAGCTTTTATTGATTTGACAAGAGGGTGGATTATTCGGGAAGGGTTTTCTGCTGTTGATTATGTGATAGAAAAAGTTGGTACTTTAAATTGTGGCTATTATGCTGGTGGTACGTTGGAAGTTGAAAAAAAGGAATCACCGGATACACTTGTTAGTATAGAATTTGAAACATTATCAAGTGGGGTTGCCCCTTATATTGAAACGACCAGAGCCATAAATTCTAAAATAGTATGGAGTAATGATCCTACACAAGGCAATAACACTGAAAACTCAACTCAGGAAAATTCAGAGTTAAAGCCTATGCTGTGTTTTACAGCTCATAGAACTTCCCGATTTGATTCAGGTACGATCTATGCCTACTTGGATACGCGAGATAGAATCTGGGATTATTCACTAGCATACAATGGCCCGGATGGATTATATGAAAAATTTTGGCGTAAATATGATGATATGCTCCGTAACTCGATGCGTCCTGTTACAACGAAAATGCTTTTGTCTGATATTGATAAACTTAATATATCAGCCCATGAAAAAGTAATTATAAACAATCAGGAACTATTACCAAATATAATCAAGTACAACATAGGTAAGAATGTTCCAACCGAATGTACTTTTTTGACAACGAAATTGTATAACCCGGTTTCTTCGGCTAAGTCTGAATCAGAATATTTTCCGTCTTCTAAATACAGTTGGAGACGTGCCTGGTCGAATAGCGTAGGAAGTCAATACAATTGGATGCAGTTGAAAGAACAAGCTCCGATATCGTTTTTTCCACCTCCCACAGAAGAAGAATACAGACGAGGAGGAAGATACCATGTGGAGACGCATGCCTGTTGGTTTGCTATAGAGATTCGTTTAGCAGGGAAAATTCCGATTTTGGTTGATAAAATAGAAGGAACATTAACTGTATGGTTAGAGCCTGTTCTAAGGGAGTGGTAATTGTCCTTTACCTATCCGTTAGTCACAAATACATTTGCTGAAAAAATGAATAATGGCAGGAGTTTTAAATAAACCTGATGCACTGAATCTCTCCGGTAACATGAATCAATTTCTGTTATCCTCGACCGGTTTGATATCCTTTATTTTGAAAAAAGGGAATCAAACTTTATTGGAGCAGAGTTATGAGCCAGGTCCCGACCTCATGGTCAGGATTGATTTGAAAGAGGTTATCGAAGGACAATTGAGTTACAATCTGGATGCCGGATCGTTATTCTATGTTCAGCCCAACTTGGCAGAAACATTTACAGCCGTAATTGATGGAACAGAATATAACTTTAGGGTTGTTCGTGGTGGTGTGGCCAATCTGGCGGATACGGCAACTAACTGGCTGAAACTGCATTTTCTAACCTGGCAACCGCGAGTTAAGCCTGTTACCTATTATTCTCCTGAATGGCTAACCTATTATGCTGTAGAAGAATGTACCGCGAAACTCAAAGCGACGTATCCGGACAAATCAACAACAGTAATTTCGCTGGGGACTTGTGTTGCCGGTCATGCTACGACAATGAACCTGCAATACTCGGTAATAGCCGGTAAACTTGGAAACACCTATCCGTCTTATTACGAAGTATGGATAGAGAGGTCCGGTACAAAATTGTCCGAATCACAGGTATACGCTTTTTCGAATCCAATGTCAGAAGATGAACAATGGTACCTTTTTGAAAATAGCTTAGGAGGTTTAGATACTTTTCGGGCGACAGGAACAAACAACCTGAATGCGGAGCATGAACATAAAATTGCGGAATTTGGCGATGTGCGGGAAGAGTATCAAGTAGATACCGAACGGAAGTATGTAAAGAATACCGGATATCTGGATGAATACTCTCGTCATTGGCTACTTGATTTTTTCCCTAGTCGGGCTAAGTATGTTTATGAATCAACTGCGATCCGGAAGATTGTCGTAACAGAAAGTAATGCGACATACGTTTCGAACGAATTACCAAGTAGCTATACTTTTACCTGGCAATTAGCAGAAGTATCAACCTATTTAAACCTTGTCAAAAACGAGAATGATATCCCTGATAACTTAGTCGCTCCCGATCTGTCATCTCCGGATTTTATTTTACCCCCTCGGTTAGCTGAATTTCCGAGGGTAGAACTTACCGAGGGGGTACTTATTCCGGCCTTCGATCCGAATAATCCAAAACCGACAGTCACAACCTATGGAGCGATCCATAATACGATCAAAAATGCGGTTGTTAAAGAACTGGAAGAAGAGATTGGAGATATCGGTTCGGGATCAGGTAGTGGTTCAAATCTTGAAATAATAAAATCAACCGACGAGGAAACGATTCCTACGGATTTCAACATCTATTCGGCTTTAAAGTCGAAGCAGGAAGATGACAAGAGGGTCACAGAGATGGAAGATAAGTTCATCCGTAAGGATAAGCCGGATGGAACGGATTACCTCCTGACTGCCAGAGGAGGAATTAATATCGGGGATTTTATCAGCGGCCTTTTAGGATCGGGAGCCCGCATAAACGAGAAAGGAGAAATAGAAGCCCGTAGCCTTCAGCTTTGGGAGTTTCTGAATGTTCCGGAACTACGCTTCAATCGCGTAGATGTTATCGCCGGTGAAACCTGGAACGCCATAGCATTCGGCCTGATCGAGTCCGTCGACACGGTGAATCAGATCGTAACTCTAAAACTTGAAGACGGCGAGTTGTCTGGCATGCATTTGAACGACTTCTGCCGTGGTATCTTCCACAACCTCACAGGGAACGAGGTGGCATCCGGTACGGACAGTGCCGGATTTAAAACCATGGTCGGATTCTCGACGGCTTATTTTACCCCGGTGGAGATTATAGATAACGCGCATTTCAGATATGAGTTAAAGCCGGGAACGACGGTGCATCCTTGCGCATCGATGAAATATGCGGTATACGGTAACCCGACCATAAAAGAACGCCAGCAATCCGCTTATTCTACCAGGACTTATATCAAGTTCCTTCGCAATGTCAATACCTGGGAGATACACCCTGATAAAAATGTCTCATCGCAATGGGGCGATTTATCGGATCTGATAATAAACGGGGAATCATTAAAAGAAGGATCTATTTACCTGAACAATGTTTATTTTGGTGGAAATGTCTGGAATGTGCCCGGATTGGACGGCGGGTTGAAAGGTCTGGACGCTTACTCCGTAGTCCTGTCTTCTTACAGTGCCGTATATAATACGAAAGACGGTTTGACGGAGCAGGTCGATGTTGTTTCCGGAGGCAATAACGTAGTGACCGGTTCCGATCAGGTAGTTACGCAGGACTTCCGAATTACGACTAAGATACAGGTAACAAAGGGTACGGAACTGCTGAGATACAGCACAGTGCTTGGTACCGGTAAATACCTCGTAAACGCCGTAGGTACCGGGTGTACATTTACTGTTACGGACGGGCTGGTTGTTGTGCACAGTGTAACGGAAGAAAAAGCTGAAATAAAGCTGGAGATCAACTGTGAAGGGCTGGCAACCTATGAACAGGTATTTACCGTTGTCCGTGTAATCGACGGCGTAGACGGTACCGATGTGGAATGGATATTTAAGCGATCACAGACTGAGGAAGACAAGCCTTCTAGACCTGCTACTTCTGAAAATACGGATGATTATGTGCCTTCCGACTGGACGGATGATCCGGTGGGCCCGGATATCGACAACCCGTTTGAATGGTCGTGCAAGCGTGAAAAGAAAAACGGCGTATGGGGCGCATTCTCCGATGTGTACCTGTGGTCTAAATGGGGGAAAGACGGAAAGGAGACTGAGAGTGTATATGCTCAAACAAAAATACTGGCTACTCCGTCATACACATGGAGCGACGTTGACAATTATGTCCCGTCAGGCTGGACTTCCGAACCGCAAGGGGTAACATCCGAATATATATATGAATGGATCATGCAGCGGAAGAAAGTAAACGGCAGCTGGAGTCACTGGAGTGCACCTGCCATATTCGCCAAATGGTCTAAAGACGGGACAGATGGAACGGACGGGACAGACGGACTCGATGGTTGGTCTATATTCCGCTGGTATAAAATATCAGCATCCCGCCCGTCAACACCTACATCGGCTCCGCCATCCGGATGGTCTGTTGACCCTCCAACCGGAGAAGGCATAGTATGGGCAACGGAATGCCACGGTCGTATAAGCGAGGGTGGAAGCATTACTTATAAGAATGATTTCATTGCCCCTGTTCAAGTGACAGGTCAAAAGGGCGATGACGGTTCAAGAGGTCCTTTCATGACATTCAGGCGCAAATATGATTCGACAAAACAATATACAGGATCGAATACCCATGTGGATGCGGTTTATACGGAGGATTCATCCGGAAATAAAACGTATTGGGTGGCAAGACCTACAGCAGGCATTTTTTCAAACAAAGTACCTGGTACGTCGTCCGCATACTGGGAAGCATTCCAGGGACAGTTCGAGAGTATCGCTACAGGGTTGGCTTTAATTGAAGAGGCCAATATTGCCGGTTGGTGGTTCTCCGATCTGGTTATAGAAAGCCAAAACAGGAACTGTATCATAGATGGTAATGCTGATGATCATCCACGCATAGCGTTAGGAGCCAATTATGCCAATAGAGATAATGCTCCAATACGGCTTTATGAAGATGGAAATTTTATAGCTACAAATGCTAACATATATGGTACATTTCAAACAGCAGTTAATGGTTTGAGAATGGTAATATCTAATCAGTATCAGACTGACAATATCGTAATGCAGATGTATAATGCTCAGGACGAATGTTTGGTTAGAATTGGTGCCGATGAATCAGCTGGTGGATTTGTAGGTGTGTTTAAAAACGCGAATTCGGATCCAACTAATAACTATTATTGTGTGATGAATAAAAACGGGCTGACTTCAACTTATAGATCCTCAATGGCTAATCTTCCAATATACGGTAATATACAAGCGACTCCTACAGGGTTTACATTGTATAGTAATTCTTGGAAAAAATCAGCTGATGCTGCCGTCGGCTATGTTTATGTAGAAAATGGTTATTTACGAGTAAAAGAATAAGGAAATGGAATTATCAGTATTAGACAGAGTAATAATAACAAAAGCGTTATTGCCGGAGACTGGAACAATAGAACAAATCAAGCTTGTTATATCGCTTAAGAATAAGATTGGTTTTTCTAGAGAAGAATTGCAATCACTACGAATAACCAGTCCTGCAAAAGGCGTGATAGAATTACCACATCTTACAGAAGATATGAAGAATAGGGTAATTCAATATTTTATAACACCAGAGGAACTGGAATTGTTAAAACTTTTTGCAAATGCTTTTAATCAAAACGGGTGGGTCACTCCTACCAGTTTAGATACAATCGAATATCTATTAAATAACTAAATAGCATGGCGACAAAAGATATCAAAAACTTTACAAAGTATCCCTCCCTTTCGGATAACGATTATCTGTTAGGAACAAAGACCGATTTAGGTGGAACGGATGCCGGTATTGCAGTTGGCGATTTCAAAAAGCAGGTGGCTAGAGATGCAGCCCCGAGTATCAACGATAACGGATATTGGGTTGTGAACGGTGTAAGTACAGGCAAAAAAGCCATAGGTGAAACGCCTGTATTGGAAAGTGGAACTACAACAACCGGAGATGCCGGAACGGGAGCATCGGCGGAAGTCATTGCCAACGGTACGACAGAAGGAGGGCAACCCAGATACAAGATCAATCTGACCATTCCACGAGGTTCAGATGGGGAACAAGGAGTAGACGGTAAAACAGCACAATTCCAAATAGGAGATGTAGCTAAAGGCGATACACCATCGGCTACTTTGACTTCGGTTGGAACTGACACGTCCGGCAATCCTGTCTATAAATTAAACCTTGTGTTGCCGAAAGGAGATACGGGAAATGACGGAACAGATGGTACTGACGGATCTGACGGGAAAACACCGAAGTTCGAAGCCGGTACGGTCACAACGCTTAATCCGGGCGAACAGGCTTCGGCAACGATAACATTTAAAGAAAATGACGCGGATGGGGCGCCCATATATACCATTTCCTTGTCCTTGCCCAAAGGCGATACAGGAGATGACGGTGTTGATGGTAAAACCCCTGTTTTTGAAATTGGGACAGTCGAAAAAGGAACAAACGCATTTGCTACGGTTACAGCAAACGGCACAGACGTATCAGGCAATCCGAAATACAGTATCAACTTGGTGTTACCAAAAGGCGACAAGGGTAATGACGGAACAGACGGCACGGACGGATCTGACGGGAAAACACCTGTCTTTGAAACAGGCACAATCACAACAGGGGATCCTGGGACAGCAGCATCGGCTACAGTGGCATATGTGGGTACAACAGATGAAGGTTATCCCCTGTATAAGATAAATATGACGGTTCCACGCGGACAGCAAGGTTTGCCCGGCGAAGGTTCGGGAAACGTTTCAGCAGACGGCACCGGGCTTATAATTGGTAGGAAGTATCTATTTGTCCCTGATTCGGACGGGAGTACATCCGGATCATTTGTCGAATACATCCCCCAGGAGCAGGTACAACCGGATTGGAATGCCACAGAAGGAAAAGGGGCTATACTGAATAAACCTACCATTCCTTCGAAGGTCAGTGAGTTAACGAATGATAGTGGTTATACTACATCTACGGCTGTGACTGAATTGTTAACAGGATATGTACAAAAGGTAGCAGGCAAAGGTTTATCTACAGAGGACTTTACAACAGAACTGAAAAATAAGCTGGCAGGGTTGAATAATTATGATGATTCAACTATACAAGCAGCCGTAACGTCATTGCAAAACCAACTCGATACGCTGTTGTCCGGCAATGCTTCTACTGCCATCGAAAGTTTCAATGAGATAATCGCGTTCCTTGCAAACGTAGAAGACAGTCAAACACTGGAGGGTATTATTGCCGGTATCAATACGACCATAGCCGAAGTCCGGGCTTCCATCCCCACCAAATTATCGCAGCTGACAAACGACGATAACACGGTCAAGGATGCGAACTATGTGCATACGGATAACAATTATACAGCTGCTGATAAAGACAAGTTGGCAGGTGTTGCTGACAATGCTAATAATTATGTGCATCCTGTTACGGCTGGTAATAAACATATACCGGCTGGTGGATCAGAAAATCAGATACTTAAATGGTCTGCCGATGGTACAGCTGTCTGGGCGGATAACGAAGGAGGGGGCGCTGCGGTAGAATTTTATAAAGTGCCGGTTACTAGCTCAGCTAAAGAGTTATGGCGTGTCAGCGGAACACTAACCACGCTTTCTGACATTGAATCGTTTTTAGGTCCTTTGCCTGACTTTATAGCGGCGGCAGAAGCAGGTAAGTCTATCTATTTTGTAAGCAATGGCGGAAATGTGACTATAAATGGGTTAGACGTATCTGTGGACGGAAGTATGAAGAAGATTACATTTACGACTGAATGGCCGTATTATGGCGGAAATAACAGCGGCGTATTTAAACTAACGACATATTTGTCGTATCTATCTGATAGTAACTGTAATATGTATAACAGAGGTGTATTCGACGGGTTGCGTGATCCTTCTTATGCCTCCGGTAATTGGACGGCTTATATTACCGGTAGCCCTGGCGTTATTACTACTCAAACTGATGGTACAATAAGATTGACCAGATGGTATTTTCTCCCGAAACACGGTTCTACGACAACTCTTATAGTATCAAATACAGGGTCTGCGGACATAGCTATTACTTTAGAGTTGGACGCAAATGCCACAGGGGATGGTAGTTCACTCGTAGTCATTGGAGACAACCCTGTAGTTATCACGGCCGGCAAAACGATTGAAGTGTCGATTATGTGGGCTAATTGGAAATACTATGTAAGGTGTTCGGAACCATTTTAATTTGAAGCTATGAGTACTATAAGGAGAAGATCATTGTTATACGCTGCTAATGCAGTCCCTGAAGGTTGGTATAAACCAGCAGATACCCCCAATGGTGTTTTTGCCTGTATCTATAAAAACAACCAAATATATGCAATTGAATCAAGTGTATATACAGCAAATAAAGCATCTCTTACTGATTATTTAATGGGAGTAGCCGTAGTTACAGCTAATACCAGGATTGTTATCAGAGCTACGCTTGTTGACGAGAGACAAAAAAGGTGGGATTATGATGGAACAGGCGGATTGATTTCTGGTGTTACGACAACAACCAGTTCTTCGTCCGCTCAAAATGACTACAAAGGCAAGTCCAACTCTGCAGCAGCTATTGCAGCTTTGGGGAATAAAGCAGGGGCGGCCTATACATGTACAATAAATACGTTTTTGAATGGTGACACTGGCTATTTACCTTCTGCTGGGCAAATGAAGGTTATATATGATAACAAAACGGCAATAGATAATTTATTAACAGCTATGGGAGGCACAAATTTACGTACAAGTTATTATTGGACTTCAACTCAGGCCAATGCTTCTAATGCTTGGAGAATAAGATTGTATAATGGTGTATTTTCTTCAGTACCAAAAACGACACTGGTTTATTATCTCCCGATTATTGATTATCCAGAGTTATAAAGTACTTTTTTTCATGTGTAAAACAACCTGCTGGTCCCACCTGTGAAGGCCGGACCGGTTAAACTAAAAACAGCTTATGAGAGTAATATACAATAGCCTGATCCCCTTTAAAGGATTCATCGCGATTAATCTATTCGGGATAGTATTTGCCCGGAAAGAATACAAGGAGTTAAGCCGCAGGACGCTTAACCATGAGGCGATACATACCGCACAGATGAAAGAAATGTTGTATGTGTTCTTTTATTTATGGTATGTAATAGAATGGATTATTAAGCTATTTAGATATGGTCGGAATGCTTATGAAAACATCTCATTTGAAAGGGAAGCGTATGCGTTTCAATCCGATCGGTATTATCTAAAGGTGAGAAAGCATTATGCCTGGCTAAAGGTGTTAGTTTAAATCGCTTAAAAACCACCCCCAAGGCTATCACTACAAGGAGGTGGTTTTAATTCAAAAAATATCATATATGCATGATTACGTGACAAAGATAATAAAAAGATAGGGCCTTTGAATCAACCTGACAGTACTACTTACTTGTTATTTATTGCTTCTAGTAGAAATTTTCCAGGTTTAAATTTTACCGTTGTTCTGGCCGGGATTTGAACCGGGGTACCGGTTCTGGGGTTACGGGCCAGGCGACTTGTTTGAGGTCTCGGTATCAGAGAACCAAAACCTACAAGAACGACTTCTTCATTTGCCGATAAAACTTCGGTTGCGATTTGCATGTAAGCTTCCAATACCTTTTTTGCATCCTGTTTTTTTAATCCAGTCCTATCAACTAAGGCCTCGATGAGTTCTGCTTTGTTCATAAGAGTAAAACATTTTAAAGATTAATAATAAATTAATTAGTTTCTACAATAAAAGCAATTGTCGAAAACTTTGCAAATATATGAAATTTATAATATGTGCAAAATTTTATGATATTTTTCGTACTTTTACCCCAAATTACTTATGTAATTGCTCAAATGGAAAAGGACACTAGGATTATGGGTTGCCGATGTGTCCTTTTCTTGGAGTATAGCTCACAAATCATTTGAACACTAGAGTTTATACAGAATAAGGAACAGGGCAATTGAAAATCAGAGTCCTAAAACCTTATTCGATATATTGTTTACTATTTACACAAAATTTAGGTGCCAATTTTTTTTTACTTTTCGTTTTAAAAAACCGTACTTTTGGTTTTGCCAATTATAGGTTATACTAGATTTTAAATGCATTAAAAATTCGGATACCTTCTTTTCGATCTTGATCAAGAACATGGGCATAAACTAGTGTTTGTTTAATATTACTATGGCCCATAATATCTTTGAGAGAATTTAAATCTTTTGTCCTTCTCAGATAAATTGTAGCAAATGTATGTCGCCCGGTTTTTGCACATAACCTTTTTTTTATGCAGGCTCGTAGTGCTATTTCCTTTAGATTTGTGTTGATTTTTTGATCTGTAATTATGTGGTTAAATAATTTTCCTGTTTTTCTATCACCTTTCACTCTATTTATAATGGTTCGTAGTGGGTCTGATATCGGAACATGAACAATTTTAGGACAAGTATTTGTTAATTTTTCACGGATATAGTAAAACTCATCTTTTCCAATTTGTTCGATGGTTAAAGCTTTGGCGTCTCCTATGTGTAATGAGGAGAAACAAAGAAATAGAAAGAATTCAAGAACAATATGCATATTACCTGGACATTCTTCTCTTTTATACATATATAATAGGGTTGTTAGTTCCTCCTCGTCAAGATATACTGGTTCTGACTGAATACCTCTTAGCTTAATTTTGTGAATAGGGTTTTCGGAAATGTATCCGGCTCTGACCGCTTCATTCAGATATATGGATATTGTATCAATGTTTTTATTTATTGTTACTTCTTGGTTCTTTCTAATTTTTCTGCAATGCAATATATATTTTCTAAAAAGATCGGTTGTGAGTTCATCAAAATAAATAGGATGTTTAAACTCATATAAAGTCTTAAGTACCGTTAGATGCTTAATTTTTGTTTTTTCTTTCACCTCTTGGAAACGAAGTTTCTGGCTTTGTTCACAAAAAGAAAAGAAGTCTGAACAGCCTTTGGGGTTACGAAACTCACTCCAGAACTGTTCTGCAGTAAGAGTACGGTTCCTTAATCTATTTTGAACAAATATGTCATTGATGGATGCCCGGATATTATCAATGATTAGATTTTTATCCTTGGCGAATTCTGAACTTGTTTTGATAATTCCTCTCTCTTTATCGAAGTCATTGACAGGTACACTGATCTTAGTTGCTACTTCAATCTTCTTTCGATTCAGGTAAAAGGAGATGTATATAGGTGCTTCTCCTTTCAGATTGGGACTTTTTTGATATACTCGATATGTTGCCATTTTGAGTTCTATTTTTTACCTACAATAATGTTCTTACCTACATGTAGGGATGATACCTACATTGTTTTTGCTAATAGAAGAGTAAGCCTAAGCGATTGATTTGCCGTAAAATAGCAAAGGCGGCGTACATTGACTGTACGTCGCCTTTTATGCTTATTCCTCAAAAAGTTGCGGAGGCAAGACTCGAACTTACGACCTTTGGGTTATGAGCCCAACGAGCTACCACTGCTCCACTCCGCGATATAGTTGCTATCATTTCTTGATTGCGAGTGCAAAGGTAGGGATATTTTCTTACAAAACAAATTTATTGCAAGTTTTTTTTAATATACTTGGTAGAACCAATCTTTTTTAGGTACTTTGCGCACAGTTTTAATCAAAATGTGCAATACAATGCCGATGACAGTTTCTAAAACACGCGAAATGTTGGTGGATGTGGCCAGGCAATTGTTTGCCCGCATGGGGGTTGATAATACGACAATGAACGATATTGCACAGGCTTCCCGGAAAGGCAGACGTACGTTATATACGTATTTCAAGAGCAAAAATGAGATTTATCTGGCTGTGGTGGAATCGGAGCTGGACCAGTTATACAAGATGCTGCTTGATGTTGCCGGAAAGGATTTGCCAGCTGATGAGAAGTTGATGACATTCATCTATGCCAGATTGGATGCTATCAAAGCGCTCGTATTTCGTAATGGTACGCTGAAAGCTAACTTTTTCCGTGATATATGGCGCGTGGAGAAGGTTCGTAAGAACTTTGACATACGTGAGACAGAATTATTGAAGGGAATATTGGATGCCGGAGTGAAGGAAGGAATCTTTGCAATGCCTGATACAGAAATAACAGCAGTGGTGCTACATCATGCCTTAAAGGGATTGGAAGTTCCTTATATAAGGGGTATTATGGGAGATAATATCAGCCAGCGGATTAAGCGGAGAGATAATGTAATGAATTTAATATTCAACGGAATAAAGATAAAGTAAACCAGAGATGTTTATTAATGCAACAGGGTTTTATGTGCCTGAAGAGCGGGTGCACAACCAACATTTTTTGGAATTAAACGGGTTGACAAGTGAATGGATTGAACAGCGTACGGGTATTAAAACCCGGTCCAAAGCCAAACCGGAAGAGACAATTTGTACCATGGGAATGGACGCCGTACGTAACGCACTGCCAAAATTGCCGTATGACATTACGGAAGTTGATTTGATTATCTCAGCATCCTATTCTCCGTACGATACAGTTGCTACCGCAGCCCATTATACGCAGCGTGAGTTTAATATTACAAATGCGAAAGCGTTGTATTTATCATCTGCCTGTTCCTCTTTTTTAAATGCGCTGGAAGTTGTGGAAGGTTATTTTGCCATGGGAAAGGCTACAAAGGCTTTAATCCTTTCAGCAGATAAAAATTCCGCTTATTATAATGAAACAGATCCGAAAGCCGGTCACCTCTGGGGAGATGCCGCTGCGGCGTTCTTTATTTCAAAGGAACGTGTGACAGAGAAAGATCCGCATATCATTGAAGTGTTTACACAGGGGTTGGGCCATCTGGGGAAAGGTCCTGAAGGTGTGCAGTTGCGTCCTCGTGACGGTGGTATCCAGATGCCGGAAGGTCGCGACGTGTTTATCCAAGCTTGTACCTACATGCCTAAAAATGCAGTTTATCTGTTGGAGAAGAACGGATTTGCGTTGGATGACCTGACTTATTTCATCGGTCACCAGGCAAATATGCGTATCATGTCGAATATTGCCAAGCAGCTGAATTTGCCGGAAGAAAAGTTCTTGCATAATATCGAAGAACTGGGTAATACCGGTTCGGTTAGTTCGGCTTTGGTGTATGCGCAGAATGACCATACATTCAAGAAAGGCGACCTGGTTTGTCTGACCGTCTTCGGTGGCGGATATTCGGCGGGTGCTTGTCTGATACAGTGTTAATATAAACGTAAATAGAAATATTATGAAATTATTAGAAGGAAAAGTTGCCATTGTAACCGGTGCTGCACGCGGTATCGGTAAGGCTATCGCTTTAAAGTTTGCCGCTGAAGGTGCAAATATCGCATTTACAGACCTGGTTATCGACGAGAACGGTGAAGCTACACAGAAAGAAATCGAAGCTTTAGGCGTTAAAGCAAAAGGATATGCTTCTAATGCAGCCAACTTTGAAGAGACTCATAATGTAGTGGCGGAAATCGTGAAAGACTTCGGTCGTATCGATATTCTGGTTAACAATGCCGGTATCACGAAAGACGGCCTGATGATGCGTATGAGCGAAGGCCAGTGGGATGCAGTCCTGAATGTGAACCTGAAATCGGCTTTCAACTTCATTCATGCTTGTACTCCGGTCATGATGAAACAGCGTGCAGGTAACATTATCAATATGTCTTCTGTCGTAGGTGTTCACGGGAATGCCGGTCAGAGCAACTATTCGGCTTCAAAAGCCGGTATGATCGGTTTGGCTAAATCGGTGGCTCAGGAACTGGGTTCACGCGGTATCCGTGCTAATGCAATCGCTCCTGGTTTTATCATTACCGATATGACTGCGAAATTGCCGGAAGAAGTAAGAGAAGAATGGAACAAGAAGATTCCTTTGCGCCGCGGCGGTACTACTGAAGATGTGGCAAATGTAGCTACATTCCTGGCATCAGATTTGTCTGCTTATGTATCCGGACAGGTGATTCAGGTAGACGGCGGTATGAATATGTAATATGGAAGTTATCTACGAAGACAATCATATCATCGCGGTAAACAAAACATGCCGTGAGATTGTACAAGGAGATAAAACCGGTGATACTCCTCTTTCGGAAATGCTCAAGGCGTGGCTGAAAGAGAAGTATTGCAAGCCGGGAAATGTGTATGTCGGTGTTACCCACCGGCTGGACCGTCCGGTGAGTGGTGTAGTCCTGTTTGCCAAGACCAGTAAAGCTTTGCCCCGCTTGAACGAGATGTTCCGGGTAGGAGAGGTGAAGAAAACCTATTGGGCCATCGTCAAGAATTGTCCGCCGGCTGAAGAAGGCGAACTGGTGAACTGGCTGGTCCGTAACGAGAAACAAAACAAGAGTTACGCTTACGATACCGAACGTCCGGATTCAAAGAAAGCGATTCTTCATTATAAGGTGATTGCGCATTCGGATAATTATTTCTTATTGGAAATAGACCTGAAAACCGGCCGGCATCATCAGATACGCTGCCAGTTGGCAAAGATGGGGTGTCCGATTAAAGGAGACCTGAAATATGGTGCCGAGCGTTCGAATAAAGATGGTGGTATCAGTCTCCATTCCCGGAGTGCCGAGTTTATCCATCCGGTATCCAAAGAATTGATAAAGATTGTAGCCCCTGTCCCTGACGATAATTTATGGAAAGGTATTTCAGAGGGCCTCTAATTGGGCCCTCGATTTACTTTGTGTTACGATATAAACGCCGGTAAATACCAATGCTACGGCAATCCCTTTCATTATACCAAAAGTATCCATCCCCTAAAGTACGGCAATCAGTGACGCAACGATTGGTTGTACGTAATTATACATACAAGCTACTGTCGGGCGCAACAGGTTTTGTCCGATAGGAATGAACAGGTAAGGCAGGAAAGTACCTCCCAGTACGACATAAATGATACCCATATACAATTCAGAAGGAAGATTCAGGAAATCGATACCTGCAATATGGTTGTAGGAGAACGGTATCGTGCAGATGGAAGCGTATGTGAACATCCATTTCATCAATGTGATAGGGGAATATTTGCCTATTAATCCCTTGAACAACACAAAATAAAAAGAGAAACTGAACTGTGCCAGCAGTCAGAGCAGGTCACCCCATATATTGCTGCTTTTACCGCTACCGGCCGTTGCGCTTTGACTGCTCAGAATCAGCAACAAGGCTCCGGCTGCCCCGACAAAGATACCGATTACCTTTTTTCCGGTGACAGGTTCTTTCAGGTAGAATGCCGCAATAATCATAGTAATGATAGGCGTTGTTGTCGTGACTATGGAGGCATTGATAGGCGAGGTCAGGGAAACGCCGAAGATGAATGACCCCTGGTTCAGTACGATTCCCAGTAACGCGGCGAAGAACAACTTCGCAAGGTCTTGGTGGTTGACATGTTCTTTTTTGGTGAAGAATGACGCCAGCCAGAAAACGACAGCCGCTCCCACCATGCGGAAAGTCGTGAGCGACAACGCACTGACCGGACCAGCCATTAATACGGCTTTTGAAACGGGAGACATCAGCCCCCATAATATATTTGCCCCCAGCATAGCCAGATGGCCTTTATAAGCATCTGATTTCATTTTGCCTTTATTAAATCGGTGCAAAGGTAAATAAAAAAGTGCATGAAAAGATATATCCTTCCATGCACTTCCTGTATGTCGTTGCTTGTTTATGCAATCGTGATCTCCGGGTCCAGGTAAACGTCCTGGATGGTGTGAAGCAGTTCGACGCCATCTTTCATGGAACGCTGGAATGCTTTACGTCCGCTAATCAGGCCCATGCCGCCGGCACGTTTGTTGATGACGGCTGTGGTGACGGCATCTTTCAGGTCGGAGGCACCGTGTGATTCTCCTCCGGAATTTATTAGGCCGACACGGCCCATATAACCGTTGGCTACCTGGTAACGACAAAGGTCGATCGGATGTTCGGTCGTCAGTTCGGTGTACATCTTTTTATCTACCTTACCGAAGTTGATGGCTGTGAAGCCGCCGTTGTTGGACGGCAGTTTTTGTTTAACGATATCTGCTTTGATTGTTACACCCAAATGGTTGGCCTGACCGGTCAGGTCGGCTGCCGCATGATAGTCTACGCCATCTTTCTTGAAATCATTGTTCCTCAGATAGCACCAGAGGACGGTTGCCATACCTAGTTCGTGTGCATACTCGAATGCATCCGCAATCTCGACCAGTTGCTCACGGCTTTCCGCAGAACCGAAATAGATGGTGGCACCGACTGCTGCGGCCCCCATGTTCCAGGCTTCCTTGACTGTGCCAAACATCACCTGATTGTAGCTGTTCGGATAAGTAAGCAATTCATTGTGATTGAGTTTTACGAGGAACGGTATTTTATGTGCATATTTACGTGCCACAGCTCCCAGGTTTCCGAATGTGGAAGCGACAGCGTTGCAACCGCCTTCGATTGCCAGCTTCACGATATTTTCCGGATCGAAATAAATGGGATTCGGGGCGAATGATGCTCCGGCCGTATGTTCTATGTCCTGGTCGACCGGGAGGATAGACAGATAACCGGTGTTAGCCAGGCGTCCGCTTCCCAACATCCGTTGTAAATTATTTAATGTCTGAATGTTTCTGTCCGTATTGATCCAGATATCATCGACTGTTGAAGGAGATGGTATGTGAATCAGTGATTTGTCGATCGTTTTACAGGTGTGACCCAGTAAATATTCTGCTTTGTCGCCTAAGAGGCTTGTAATCTTTAATGTATCCATACTATATGTAAGTTTTATAATCTAACATTTGCCGCTTTGAATAAGTTCCATAGTTTTTATCAATTAACAGATAGAATATTTCTATCGGCTTATCTCTTGCTGTTTAGATTTGTTTGGTTAATTTTGTCACAGCGAATAACAAAAGATTATACTAATAGTTATACAACCAATAAAATTTTACGAAGATGAAAAAGAAATGGATCTGCACAGTATGTGGTTATGTTCATGAAGGTGACGAAGCTCCTGAATTCTGTCCGCAATGTAAACAACCGAAAAGCAAGTTCAAAGAACTGGTAGAAACAACAGGCGCTCTGCAGTTTGTAGACGAACACGTATTAGGTGTTGCAAAAGGTGTTGACCCTGTTATTCTTGAGGGGTTGAACGCTCACTTTATGGGTGAATGTACTGAGGTAGGTATGTATCTGGCAATGAGTCGCCAGGCAGACCGCGAAGGTTATCCTGAAGTAGCAGAAGCATTCAAACGTTATGCATGGGAAGAAGCAGAACATGCTGCTAAGTTCGCAGAACTGTTGGGTGATGTTGTTTGGGATACAAAGACTAACCTGAAAAAACGTATGGAAGCAGAAGCCGGTGCCTGCGAAGATAAAAAACGTATCGCTACATTGGCAAAACAGCAGAATCTGGATGCTATCCACGATACAGTACACGAAATGTGTAAAGACGAAGCCCGCCATGGTAAAGGTTTCGAAGGATTATATAACCGTTATTTCAAATAATAACGTTCAATTCGTTAACACGATAGGATTGGGAGTGCCGAGAGGTTACTCCCTTTTTTTAGCACTATAGTGCTGTGTTGTATGATACTATAGTGCTATGGGTATTAGCATAATAGTGTTGTTGGGACTGACATAGTAGTGCTGTGTGCAGAAAAAAAGGACCTTTGGAGGATAACGGTATCAAATTTTTTATACATTTGTCGCGTCAACGACTAGGAAAGCTGCCAGAGTGGTCGAATGGGCCGCACTCGAAATGCGGTGAACGGGTAACTGTTCCGGGGGTTCGAATCCCTCGCTTTCCGCTGAAAAGAGAAACAGTTGTCGGTTATAAACTGGTAACTGTTTCTTTTTTCAGATGTATAAAGATTATCGGATCGATATTAGTTTCATGATATCCATGTTTTTCCAGTTTGTCTGGCCCCCTTTAAAATTAGAGGCTTTCTATCCGGTCTGCTTTTCCAATCTTTTAAATCTTCAATGATGCTACGATATAATTCCATGATAAAATCAATTTTATGTTCCTGAAAATGGCAAAAACGCACAAAAGACGTTCCTGTTTTTGGCAAATGTACTAGATAGTAGGGAATAACATTGTTGTAAGTTGCTGTTTTTTCGAGTATATTTTGTTAATCTAAAAACGGACAGGCATCCATAGATAAAGCGATGCCTGTCCGTTGTTGTTTCGATGCCTACCCATTTCAGGCAGGTTGCCGTCCTATTTTTTCAAACCTTCCAGTAATGCATCTACAGCTCCGGGGATTGTAGTTTCGCTTTTCAGCAATTGGATAAATTTGCTGCCGATGATGGCGCCTGAGGAATTAGAGGAGGCGGCATCGAAGGTGGCTTTATTGGAGATTCCGAAACCTACCAGGCGGGGATTTTGCAGGTTCATTCCGTTGATACGGCGGAAATAGGCCTGTTTCTGGTCGTCGAAACTCTGCTGTGCACCTGTTATTGCTGCACTCGATACCATATAGATGAAGCCGGAAGTGTGTTCGTCAATCAGGCGGATACGGTCTTCGGAGGTTTCAGGGGTGATAAGCATAATCATTTTCAGGTCGTAGCGGTCGGCTATCTCTTTGTAGTCGGACATGTAGTCGGCGAAAGGGAGGTCGGGGATAATCATGCCGTCGATACCTACTTCCACACATTTTTTACAGAAGTCTTCGAAGCCGAATTGCATAATCGGATTGAGGTAGCCCATCAGAACTAAAGGCATTTGTACCTCTTTCCGTATGTCTTTCAACTGTTCGAACAGGAGGTGGAGCGACATGCCGTTTCGCAATGCCTGTGTAGCGGCTTCCTGGATGACGGGACCGTCTGCCATCGGGTCGGAGAAAGGGATGCCTACTTCGACCATGTTGATACCTTTTGCTTCCAGTTCTTTCAGAATGGTTACCGTATCATTTAGCTGAGGATAACCTGCTGTAAAGTAAACGGACAGGATGCCGTTCTTTTTTGTTTCGAATAAGTTTGTAATACGATTCATATGTCAGTTTTTTTATTTTTAATCTTGTCAATAAATGTTTTCAGTTTCTCTACGTCTTTCATGCCCGGACTGGTTTCGAAACCACTATTGAGGTCGATACCGGCCAGTTTCGGGTGGCTGAAGTTCCGGAGGGCTTCTACGCTGTCGGGGTTGATACCGCCGCTGAGCAGGAAAGGCGTTTGCCCTTTGTAGGCGGAGAGTACCGACCAGTCGAACTGTTTGCCTGAACCGCCATAGCTGCTGCATTTGGTGTCGAAAAGAAAATAGTCGGCACGGCCTTCGTAATCGGCGACCGGTTTTAAATCTTCTTCGGTGGCGATAGAGAATGCCTTGATGATTGCATATCCCCGTTTATGGAGGGTATAGCAGATGTCCGGCGATTCGTTTCCATGTAATTGCAGGTAATCGAGCCGGTAACGGGCGGCTGTTTCCATCATTTCTTCCGGCGTGGCGTTGACGAAGACGCCGACCCTCTTCAATTGAAAATTGAAAATTGAGAATTGAGAATTATTAAGAGAGGAACTCTTTCTTTCATTTTCAATTGTCCATTTTCCATTGTCAATTGAGCGAGCGGAGCGAGTGTAAAAGATGAATCCCATCCAGTCGATTCCCGTCTCTGCTACCTGCCGGATATTTTCCGGTTCCCGCATGCCGCAAACCTTGATTAGCATGGCAAACCTCCTATGAAAGCGGACAAAGTATCGCCCGGTTCTTCTGTTTTCATAAATGTCTCACCAATCAGGAAACCGCGGAAGCCAGCCTCACGAAGGCGGCTTACTGTGGCTGTGTCTGATATTCCGCTTTCCGAAACCAGGAGGGGAGCGAGGTCCTTTTCTTTGCTGACTTCCTGCATGATTTCTGCCAGACGGAACGAATTTTCCACATCGGTATGGAATGTCCCGAGGTTGCGGTTGTTAACACCGAGCATGTCGATATGCGGGTTGAGATGCCCCAATTCCGATTCGCTGTGGATTTCCAGCAATGTTTCCAGTTGGAGGGTATGCGCCAGCTCTGCCAGTGACAAGCATTGGTCGGGGGTGAGGCAGGCGGCGATTAACAGAATTGCGTCGGCTCCCATGACCCGGGCCTGGTACACCTGGTATTCGTCGATGATAAAATCTTTCCGCAACAGAGGAATCTCAGCCAGCTTGCGTGCCTGGCAGAGGTCACCCAATGAACCACCGAAAAACTGCGGGTCGGTCAGGATCGAGCAGGCAGAAGCTCCGGCTTGCTGATAGGCCGGGATGATGTCCGGGATGGCGGCATCCGGATGCAACCAGCCTTTCGAAGGACTTTTGCGTTTAAACTCGGCGATGATACCCGAAGAAGATGCAGCCAGCGAGGCACGCATCGAATAGGTGGTACGTTCCAGCCGTTCACCACCCAATGCCAGTAGCGTACGGAGCTGTACGGCTTGTTTTTGCCGGTCTACTTCGATGCGTTTGTTGGCTATAATGTCTTGCAATATATCTTTCATAAATCAATTATTCAGTGAAATAAACTTCTTTAGCGTAGCCAGTGCACTGCCGCTTTCCAGCGATTCGCGGGCTTCGGCGATACAGGTTTCTATCTTCTTTTCCGGGCAGATGACCTGGATGGCAAAGGCAGAGTTGGCAATTACGCAGTTCTTTTGTGCCGGGGTTGCCGTATTGGTCATTACGTTATTGAAGATGCGGGCGGCATCTTCGACAGTCTGTCCGCCATCGAGGTCATCCTCTGTGCAACGGGCAAAACCAAGCATTTCCGGGGTATATAGTTTCTCTTTCTCCGGCATTGCTACTTTAAAGTCGGAGGTCAGTGATATTTCATCGTACCCGTCCAGGCTGTGGACAACGGCAAAACGCGTCCCGCTTTCCTGGTATGTGTAGCTGTATAACCGCAGCAAAGGTAAATTATATACACCCAATAACTGGTAAGCCGGCATAACGGGATTCACCAGCGGGCCGAGCATATTGAAGAAACTGCGTACTCCCAGGCTTTTACGTACCGGGGCTACCGCTTTTAGGGCCGGATTGAACAAAGGGGCATGCAGGTATGCGATATGGCAGGTGTCCATGCTTTGGCGTAGTTTGTCGATATCGTTGGTAAATTTGACGCCATGTTGTTCCATCACATTACTGGCACCGCTGACGGAGGTTGCGCCGTAGTTACCATGTTTCACCACATTGTAACCGGCTCCGGCAACGACAAAACAGGAAGCGGTACTGATATTGAATGTGTTTTTGCCGTCTCCCCCTGTACCGACGATGTCAATTGGCTTGTAATCCGATAGGTCGACCGGTACGCGCATTTCGAGCAGGGCTTCGCGGAAACCGGATAGCTCTTCTACGGAAATGTTACGCATCAGATAGACGGTGATGAGGCTGGCTATCTGGGAATCATTGTATTGGCCGGCAGCCATATTCTGAAGTATCTGGCGGGCTTCATCCCGGCCGAGGTACTGGTGTTCGAATAATCTGTATAATATATCTTTCATAACTCTTCTTTCGTAAATGATTTCTTTTTAACTGCCACTAGTCACCTTTTCAGCCAGTTTTCAATAATAATCTTGCCTTTCGGGGTCAGGACCGATTCCGGATGGAATTGGATACCCCTCACGTCGTACGTACGGTGACGCAATGCCATGATTTGTTTTTCTTCCATATCTTCGGCTGTTATTTCCAGGCAATCGGGGAAGTTTTCGCGGGAGACTGCCCAGGAGTGGTAACGCCCGGCGCGGAATCCGGCTTCGAGTCCGGCAAATAACGGTTCTTTAGCTGTTACCCGGATATCGGAACAAACGCCGTGATGAACGTCCGTCAGGTTAATCAGGGTTGCTCCGAAGGCTTCTCCAATCGCTTGTTCTCCGAGGCATACTCCCAGAATACTTTTTGTCGGGGCATATTGGCGGATTAAAGGAAGCAGGATGCCCGCTTCTTCCGGAATGCCGGGACCCGGCGAAAGAAGGATTTTATCGAAGCGGTCTACTTCTTCCAAAGATATTTTGTCATTGCGGTGAACTTCCACCTCTGCACCCAGTTCCTTCAGGATGTGTAATAAGTTATAGGTGAAGGAATCATAATTGTCGAATAATAATATCTTGCTCATAATTTTCAATTCTCAATTTTCAATTTTTAATTCTTCAACTTCTCTGCCAGGTCGATTGCCTTTTTCAAGGCTCCCAGCTTGTTGTTTACTTCCTGTAGTTCGCGTTCGTCGTTGCTTTTCGCTACGATACCGGCACCGGCCTGGTAATACAGTACGTTGCCGCGGCTGACGAAGGTGCGGATAGTGATAGCCTGGTTCAGGTCACCGTCCAGGCCGATAAATCCGATGCAGCCACCATAGGCTCCACGGTTATGTTTTTCGAGGTCGGTGATAAGCTGCATGGCACGTACTTTCGGGGCGCCGCTGAGGGTTCCTGCCGGGAAGGTGTCGATGTATGTTTTTACCGGGTTGCTGTCGCTGTTCACTTCGCCGCTTACACGGGAAACCAGGTGGATGACGTGGCTGTAATATTGTACCTCCTTGTAGAAATCGACCTGTACGTTGTGTGCGTTGCGGCTCAGGTCGTTGCGGGCAAGGTCTACCAGCATGACATGTTCGGCATTCTCTTTCGGGTCGGCGAGGAGGGCTTCTGTACGCTGTTTGTCGAGAGCCACGTTGCCTGTGCGGAAAGCGGTTCCGGCAATCGGGTCGATGCTTGCATGGCCTTCTGTCACTTTGCAGTGCGTTTCGGGAGAAGAACCGAAGATGCGGAAGCCGCCGAAGTCAAAATAGAAAAGGTAGGGGGAAGGATTGACACTTCTCAGGGCACGGTAGACTTTAAAGTCGTCGCCTTTGAACGGTTGTTCGAAACGGCGGCTTAAAACGATTTGGAAAACATCACCGCGCAGGCAGTGTTTGATACCTTCGCGAACCATAGCCTTATATTCTTCGCCGGTGATGGGAGAGGTCTCCGGCCCGGTAGTCTGGAAGTTATAGGAAGCATAGTTGCGGTTTTCAATCAGTGTTTCGATTTCCTGCAAGTTGCTCTTTTCACTGTCCTGCAATAATTCGACCAATGTCAGTTCATTTTTGAAATGGTTGAAGACGAGGATATACTTATATAATATGTATAGCATGTCGGGAGCATCGTTCTCTTCGTGATGGGCTTCTATGACCGGAATGTTTTCGAAGTAACGGACAGCATCGAAGGCCGTGTATCCGAACAGGCCGCAGACTTTCTTGTCTGCCCCTTCGATGCTGTAACGGTCCAGAAACGCGTTCATGGCATCTGCTACGTTATAGCTTTCACTGAGGGGAGTCACTTCGCGGTTGCCGTCGGGAAAGGTTGCCGTACATTCGCCGTTGTTGATGCCGATACTTGCCAGCGGGCAGAGGGCGATGAAGGAAAGGCTGTTTTCGTTTCCGTGGAAGTCCGAACTTTCCAGCAGGGCTGATTCCGGATAGATATCCCGTACTTTCAGGTAGATGCTGACGGGAGTGTGAAGGTCGCCCAGGACCTGTTTGCTTATCGTTTTGAAATGATAGTTTTTCATCGGTTACTTTCTGTTTTTGTATTCAATATACGTATCCATATCTTTATCGCCACGACCGGAGACTGTTAACACGACTACGTCTTCCGGCTTGAAATTCACTTTGCTGAGTGCTCCCAGCGCATGGGCGCTTTCCAGTGCCGGGATGATTCCTTCCAGGCGGGTCAGTTCGAAAGCGGCTTCCAGTGCTTCGTCGTCATCGACAGCCAGGATAGAGGCACGGTGGCTGACGGACAGATTGGCGTGAATCGGGCCGATTCCCGGATAGTCCAGTCCGGCAGAGATAGAGTAGGGCTCTTCGATTTGTCCGTCTTCGCTCTGCATGACCAGGGTACGGGCTCCGTGTATGATTCCTTTCTTTCCCAGTTGGATGGTGGCGGCGCTCATACCTGAACAGATTCCTTTTCCTCCGGCTTCTGCCAGTACGAGTTTCACCCGTTGGTCGTCGATAAAGTGATAGATTGTACCGGCTGCATTGCTTCCGCCTCCGACGCAGGCAATCAGGTAATCCGGATGGTCGCGCCCTTCTTTTTCCTGTAACTGTTTCTTTATCTCTTCACTGATAACGGATTGCAGGCGTGCTACCATGTCGGGATAAGGGTGAGGACCGACTGTGGAACCGATGATGTAATACGTATCGGAAGGGTGACAACACCAGTCACGGATTGCTTCGTTTGTTGCATCTTTCAGGGTCATGTTGCCGGAAGTAACAGGGACGACGGTTGCACCGAGCATCTCCATCTTCTGCACGTTGGCATGCTGGCGTTCCACGTCCGTCTTGCCCATGTAAACGATGCATTCCATGTTCATCAGGGCGCAAACGGTAGCTGTGGCAACACCGTGCTGTCCCGCACCTGTTTCGGCGATGATGCGGGTTTTGCCCATGCGGCGTGCCAGCAGAATCTGTCCGATTGTGTTGTTGATTTTGTGGGCTCCCGTATGGTTGAGGTCTTCCCGTTTGAGATAAATCTTGCAACCATACTTTTCGCTTAATCGTTTTGCCAGGTAAAGGGGGGAGGGACGGCCTACATAGTCGCGCAGCAACTGGTTGAATTCCTGCTTGAAACTTTCACTTTCCAGTACTTCCAGATAGATGTTCTGTAGGTTTTCCACACACTGGTGAAGGATTTCGGGGATATAAGCGCCGCCGAACTCACCATAATAACCGTTTTTGTCAACTTGATACGTTTTCATCTTTTTGCTATGTTGTTTTAATTGTATTCGTAAATGGATTAAAAAGAAAAAAGGCCCGTCGCAAGTGCGACAGGCCTTTCTATGATATCTTGACTAGTATATACACAGGACTGCGTTCCTTACGACCGTTGTAGGAGTAAAGAGCGCCACCACCAAAATGTATTTACTATAAATGTTCTCATGACTGTTTTTGTTATTACGGCAGCAAATATAGATATTCTCTGACAAACTGCAAATAATTTGCGGATTTTTTTTGAAAAATATTCGTTGTATCACTAATCATAAAAACCTTATCTTTGTCGCATGAAACAGACAGATGAATTCCGGAGATTTGTAAAAGAACATGCAGGCGATGATTTGACTCGTCTTCTGCTGAGTGCATCCCGTTATCCTTCAATCGATGTTCCTTTTGCAGTAGACCAGATTGCCTCCCGGCGGCAGATTAGGGAAAAGCTGCCTTTATGGTATGCAAACGATGATTTGTTATTTCCTTCAAAGATATCGGCAGAGCAATGTTCATCTGAACAGACGGCTTCCTATAAACAGCGTTTGGTGAAGGAAGATGAAACCCTGTGCGACCTGACTGGTGGTCTGGGAATTGACAGTTATTACTTCTCCCGGAAAGTCCGCCAAGTAACTTATATAGAACGTTTCCCTGCTTATTGCGAGGCTGCCCGTAATAATTTTTCAGCATTGGGTGTCGACAATATAACGGTTATGGAAGGGGATAGCACAATGTTAATATCCCAACTGCCCCGAACCGATGTTTTTTATATTGACCCGGCCCGTCGCGGCGAAGGGAATAAACGGTTTTTTGCTTTGCAGGATTGTGAACCCGACCTGCCGGCCTTGTTGCCGGAACTCTTCCGCCATGCGCCGAAAGTGATTGCAAAGTTATCTCCTATGGCCGATATACGGTTGACATTGGAGCTTTTACCCGGAACTGTGGAAGTCCATGTGTTGTCGGTAAAGAACGAATGTAAGGAACTGCTTTTTGTTGTGGAAAGAGATGCGTCCGTAACTTCTCCGGTTATTCATTGCATTAATTATACAGGCAATGGGGAGGAAGAATCTTTTATTTTTACTTTGCAGGATGAGAGTCGGGAAGAGTTACATCTGTCCGGTCAGGTAAAAAACTATCTCTATGAACCCAATTCCTCGTTGCTGAAAGCCGGTGCCTTTAAAAGTACCGCTACCCGTTTCGGATTGGAAAAGTTGCATACGAGCAGCCATCTTTATACCTCAGATATAGGAGTAGCTGTTTTTCCGGGCAGGAGTTTTGTCGTAGAGGAGGTATTCCCTTTTACCGGGAAACTCTGCAAAGGAATATCTGGACAAATACCCCGTGCAAATATCACTGTCCGTAATTTCCCTCTATCCGTAGAAGAATTGCGTAAACGCACAAAGATCATGGATGGTGGAGATGTATATCTTTTTGCTACTACCCAGGCCGACAATAGTAAAATTTTGGTAAAATGTAGAAAGTTTTAGTATCATCAGTATTTCAAATCCTTTGTTCTCCGGATTTTATCCCTATATTTGCGGCGATAAATCAAATACATGAAATGATACAAAAAGATTCTTACACTTCTGCGCAGTTGACCGCGATGGTTGTACTGCGATTATTCATTGGCTGGCATTTTGCCTACGAAGGACTGGTGAAGATCCTGAATCCCAAATGGACATCGCTTCCTTACCTCCTCGATTCCAAAGGTTTTATGTCTGACTTTTTCGCCGGATTGGCTAGTGATCCGGCCATGATGAACATGGTTAATGCGCTGAACGAATGGGCGCTGTTGTTAATCGGTCTCGGACTGATTACCGGTGCTTTCAGCAAACTCTCTTCTATCGGGGCGATGATATTGCTTGCATTTTATTACCTTTCCCATCCTTCGTTTATCGGGGCACAATATATGATGCCGTTCGAAGGGTCTTATCTGTGGATAGACAAGAATCTGGTAGAGATGGCGGCGCTGGCTGTATTGCTGGTTTTTCCCACCTCTCATATTATCGGGCTGGACCGCTATCTGAAAAAAGCGATTCCCTTATTGTCTAAACTCAAATTAATGTAATATCATGGCAACAGAAAACAATAATAATACTCCGAAAGAAAATCAGGGGCCTCAGTCTGAAGGACGTCGTAATGCCCTGAAGGCGTTGGCTACCATTCCGGTATTGGGGGCACTGGGTTATGGTGTCTATAAGAAACAGACGTACGACAAAAAGTCGAAAAGTCTGGGTAGTGCCTTTAAGTTTGATAAAGAACATTATATGATTCCTGCCCAGCCGGACGGGAAAAAGATTCGTATCGGAATGATCGGTTTCGGTATTCGCGGCAAGCAGCTGATGCGTGCAGCCGGTTTTGCCGAACCTTCCTGGATCGACGGCCTGATGGAAGGGGCTAAGAACGATAGCAAGGACAAGCGTTATGAACAGTTCCTGGAACAGGATGACCTGAATATCGAAGTAACCGGCGTGTGCGATATCTTCGATGTGTATGGTGAAGCGGCTGTTTTGGCGGCATCCAATATTCATCGCGAAGGTTCGAACGGAAAGTTCGGTAAACGCCCGAAACGTTACAGAACATATAAAGAATTGCTGGCGGCCGATGACATCGACGCAGTTATTATCGCTACTCCCGACCATTGGCACAGTACGATGGCGATGGAAGCAGCTAAAGCCGGAAAGCATGTCTATGTGGAAAAACCGTTGTCGTGGACAGTTCCTGAGACTTATCAGGTGCGCCAGGTGGTCAAAGAAACCGGCATCGTTTTCCAGCTGGGGCATCAGGGACGTCAGACCGACAGTTATATCCGTGCCAAGGAGATCATCGACAAAGGCCTGATCGGCAAAGTATCGCTGATCGAAGTATGTACCAACCGTAACGACCCGAACGGGGCGTGGGTATATCCGCTGATAGACGGCGCTTCTCCCGACACAATCGACTGGAAACAGTTCGAAGGACCGGAAGAACGCATCAAGGAATATACCGATTATATGACAGCGAACAACCTGCAACGGTATATCGGTCCTGATCCCCGTGATAAATTCAGCTTGGAACGTTTCTTCCGCTGGCGTTGCTGGTGGGATTACAGTACCGGTTTGAGCGGTGACTTGCTGACACACGAGTACGATGCGATCAACCAGATATTCGGAGTAGGTATTCCTCATTCGGCTACTTCGTCGGGTGGTGTCTATTACTTCAAGGACGGACGTACGGTACCTGACGTCTTGCAGACTACTTTCGAGTTCCCCGACCGGGATATGACGATGTTGTACAGTGCGACATTGGCCAGCAACCGTCCACGTGGAAAGGTCATTATGGGACATGATGCCCAGATGGAATTGTCCAATACGATTACGCTGAAGGCGGATCCGGCGTCCGAAATTTACAAGGAGAAGATGGACAAGGGGATCATCAAACCGAACGAACCGTTCTACACCTATGTGCCGGGACAGAATTCGGTGGATGCTATTACGTCGCCAACTGAATTATATTTTGCCCAGCGCGGTTTGCTTTACACCTATGTAAGCGGTAAACGTTACGACACGACCCACCTGCATATTCGTGAATGGCTGGAATGTATCCGTCAGAATAAACAGCCGAGCTGTAATATTGATGCCGCATTCCAGGAAGCGATGACTGCCCATATGGGAACACATGCTTATCTGGAAGGACGTACGATGTACTGGGATAAAGAGAAAGAAGAAATTGTGAAAGGATAATCGATACGGATTATATTATGGGGAGGGGGAATGAAAGTTCCCCCTTTTTTATGTAAATAACATAATGATTAACTGTGCCGATATCACCCTGATAAACATGGATAAAGGATAGACCGTGGCATAGGCAACCGATGGTTCGTCGCCTTCGACCGTTGTATTGGCATAGGTCAGGGCCATAGGGTTTGCCATACTGCCGCAGAGCATCCCGACGTTGTGCGCATAGTCGAGTTTGAAGAACTGGGAAGCGATGAAACCGACAATCAGGACAGGGACAATCGTCAGCAGAAAACCTAGTCCGACCCATAAAGCCCCTTCCGCCCGGAATACGGTCTCGAAGAAATGGGCTCCTGAATCAATCCCAAGCCCGGCCAGATAGATGACGATACCTAATTGGCGTAGCATCAGGTTGGCACTCATGGTCGTATAAGTAGTCAGATGGAAACGCGGACCGAAAGCACCCATCAGGATACCGACAATAATGGGGCCGCCGGCAATACCCAATTTGATTGGTGTAGTCATCCCCGGCAACATGATCGGCAGGGACCCCAGCAGAACCCCCAGTGAGATACCGATAAATACCGCCAGCAGATTCGGGTTATCCAGGCGTTTGATCTCGTCGCCTAGTATTTTACCAACATTGTTGACTGCATTCTTTTCACCGACGATCGTCAGGCGGTCGCCAATCTGCAGATGGAGGGCCGAGTCGGCAACCAGGTCGATACCGGCACGGTTCACACGGGTGATATTGATGCCGTACAGGTTACGTAGTCGGAGCGAACCGAGCTTTACGCCGTTTACCCGGTTGCGGGTAACGACGATGCGGCGGGATATCAGTTGCGAGTCGATTGCATTCCAGTCGATATCTTCTTTGTTCCAGTCGACGTTTTCCTGTTCTCCGAAAAGCACTTTGATGGTTTCGACATCTGATTTATGGGAAATAATCAGCAGATGGTCGTCTTCATGCAGTACGGTGTCGGAGGTAGGGATACTTACTTTTCCGTTACGCCACACGCGGGAAATCACAAAATGTTTCTCCGTCAGCTTCATAATATCTTTGATGCTTTTATCGTAGATAGCTGGGTTGCTGATATGGAATTCGGTGATGTTGGGTTTGGTATTATGTTTTTCTTTATCGTCCGCCAGGTTCTTGTCTCCGAACACTTTTTTCAGTAGGATAATAGCCAGGATAACCCCTACGACTCCCAAAGGATAGGCAACGGCACAAGCCAGTGCCATATCGGTTACTTCCTTATAATCGGCCGGTTCTACCTGTAATAAAGCCTGTTGTGCGGCACCCAGAGCCGGTGTGTTGGTAACGGCTCCGCAAAGCAGGCCGACCATATTCGGCAACGAAACACCTGTTGTCCAATGGAAAACAAGGGTCATGAGCAATCCCAGCAGGATGACACCCAATCCCATCATGTTCATGGCTACTCCGCCTTTCTTTAAAGAGGAGAAGAAACCCGGACCGACCTGTAACCCTAAAGAGTAGACAAACAGAATCAGACCGAAGCTCTGTGCGAAGTTCAGCATGTCTTTATTGACAACAATCCCGAAATGTCCGGCCAGAATCCCGGCAAAGAACACGAAGGTGATACCCAGTGATATACCGAATATCTTCTGTCTTCCCAAGAATAATCCCACGGCCGAAACCAGCGAGATAACTATAACAGCCTGCAACATCGTCGGCTCTAAAAAAGCTTCCTGCAACCAATTCATACGAGAGTTTTTTGTTGAGACTGCAAAGATAGGGGTTTAATTTTGATAATATCATAAGAAATAAAGGGCAATTGGAAAATTGAACCAGTAAGGGCGGTTCGCTAACCGCCCTTACCAACGACGCTACGTTCATTCAAATCTGATAATTATTGAAATATTTAAAACAGATAATTTGAGGTAACACCTTAGAACAGCCGGACCTCTAATCTCTTTTCCGGACTGATAATCATATTCTCGACCTGGTAAGACACGGATTGGTTGCTGTTTGCTTTAGGTTGTATGACAAGTATCGTTTCTCCGGCGGGTATCTTGATTGTTTCCGGATAACCGTTTGCATTCTTATCTGTTTTCCGGAGGAGGAAGGGGACATCTGTATGGTTCACGATACTCCGGTATGAACGTTCGGGGGTGGAGTGGTGGACCGGTTTCATTTCGACGGAAGCCTCGAAGAACTTTTGCAGTAAATCTTCTTTTCCCATCAGAGTGTCATAGAACCATATCAGGGTACGGCGGTCGAAAAGAGCTTCGCGGATTCCTTCTTCCGTGCGGTCTTTCGACAGGACAAGCGTCATCGGACGGTGGCTGGTGGTGCGGAAATCATATAAGCGTTCGATGACGTCGTGTACATCGGTGTTGCAAAGTAAAGTCAGGTTCTTTTCGTTTACCCAGTTCAGGGCGACCGGATACCATTCAAATTCGTTGAATACTTCGATGCCGTTCAGCCAGCCTTTCTGGTAGAGCGTTTCGTGTACGTCGTGCCATAGGATAGAGTCGACACCCCATCCCGGATGATTCCATTGGATGAAGGCACCCTGGTTGTGGGCTTCTTCGATTGCTTTCATGTAATCTTTCTGGTCGAGCGCATTTACATCTTTGACAAACAGGGCGTTCAGATGTCCGGGAGGCATCGAGCGAGTGATTTCGCCCCCTTTTATCAGGATGATTTCCCGGCGGTCCGCTTCCTCTTTTGCCAGGTCGAAGGAATAATTATGATTTCCTTTTTCTACACCGGGACGCGCCGGCTGCCCTTCGATATGGTCGGTGATGGCGATGGCGTCGAGACCTTCTTCCCAGGCTTCCTGTATCCGCAATGTCGGCCATACGATGCCGTCGGAGAAGATTGTATGGATATGGAAATCACATTTCAACAGGTTATATCCGTCTATTTCGGGTAACCGGATTTCCTTGCGTGCCTTCACTCGCTCTTTTCCTACTTTTATTTGTTTGGGTAGCGCATCCTGTGCATGGCTACATACGCTTACCGCCATGAATGATAAGGCGATTAATACATTTGTCGTTTTCATATATTTTTGTTTTTAGTATTATTATCTTATGTCTATGTATCACTTGTTTTATTCCCACCCGAACAACTGCGGAGCCAATGCCGGATTCAGGTCGACCTCGTGTTTCGGGACGGGGCGGTAATAGAATTTGGGTTCCTGGAAGGTGCCCATGTCTTTAATCGTCAGGATATTTCCTTTTGTCCCTTCGGCCAGGTAAACAGTCGCATTCGTGTCATCGATTGTGCCGGTTTTGTAATATACCAGCTTTTTACCCAGCGAATTGGTTTCCTTATCCGCTTCAGCGGGGATATCCTGTGAGGAAGGAATCAGGTAAATATCTTCTACTCCGTCGCCTGTCAGGTCGAATTTGCCTAAGGAAGGGAAGTAGAGGCCTTCGGGTTCTTTTTCCAGTAATTTGCCGGATTTCCAGCGCATCAGGTCATCGTAGCGGAAACCTTCGAGGGCCAGTTCGACACGACGTTCGCGGCGTATCTCCTGTAAGGTGGAAGAGATGCCAGGGAAGGCTTTCTGCATGACCGGATCGGCTGCCGGATTCAATTTCAGGGCAGGGATGCCGGCACGCGAACGGAGGCTGTTGATTGTTTTATCCAAATCGTCCTGGGTTAATTCACCCAGTTCGGCACGGGCTTCGGCATAGGTTAGCAGTACTTCGGCGTAACGCAGTACAGGGTAATCGATGCCCAGGTAATAATCCTCGTCCTTATTATTGATGAAACCTTTGATTTGGTGGTAGCCGGAGAAGTTCTTGTTCAGATTCTGCACATAGATGCCGGCTCCCGGGGCATAGGTCATCGTGTTGATTAGTTCCCATCCCGGCCAGGCGAGTGTCTGCCACATACGCGGGTCGCGGTTCTGAAATTCTTCTACGAACTGTTTGGTTTCATAACCCGGCTGGGCGGAGTAGTAGGTACCGTCTTTCATCAGGTAAGATTGTACCAGATCTTTGGTCGGGCAAGGGATATAATTACCGAACATGAAAGCCCAGAAGCCATTCCCTTTTATCTTTCTGTCGAAATAAGTGGCCAGAATGATTTCCGGATTGCTGCTCAGGTCGGGGCTTTCAAACAAGGTGTGGTAATCGTTATCCGTATCGCCGGTCGTATAGATACTGAAGCCTCCTTCGTTCATGATTTGGAGAGCGGCATCAGCGGCTATTTTCAGATAGGTGTTGGCTGAACCCTGCAAATTCAGTTCGTCGTGATATTTGCGGTAGGTACCTTCGTACAGCGCATGGCGTGCCATATAGGTGAGGACTACCCATTTATCCACGGCGCCTGTCTCCTGGCCGGTCTTCACGTGCTCGGCGGCAAACCGGTAGTCTTCAAATATCTTCTGGATGACAACGTCGCGGGAGTCACGAGGTTTGTACAAGTCTTCGTCTGAGGTAGTCAGCGTTTTGTCGTACCAGGGCACGTCGGAGAAACGTTTTACCTTGTCCATATAGAAACGGGCCCGGAAGAAGCGGGCTACTCCCTGGTAATGGGCAAGCACGTCTTCGGCTACGGTAGCCTTTTCGCAGTTATCGAGGAAAAGATTGATTGTGCGTAATTTCTCCCAGTCCCATCCGGAACTCACCGTTGTCGAATTGGCGTTGGTCGAAATCATGATGTTCTTTACTTCCACAACGTCTGTCGTTGCCTGGTTGTCGGTTCCGGCATCGGCTGTGTAATTGTTGAAGTTTGGGAAGTCGTACAGGTTGTAACAATACATTTTCAAGTCCTGCTCCGTATTGAAGTAACTGTCTACGCCAATCTCCGTCTGCGGATGGCGTTCCATAAAATTGTCGTTGCAGGAGGCAGATGCGAGGCACGTAAGAAGCGTTGCCAGGTAATATAACTCTTTTTTCATTGTTGCTTTTTTTGATGATTAGAATGTGACATTGACGCCGAATGAGTATTGGCGGTTGAACGGATAGACATAACCGTAGTTGGATTCGTCGGTAACGGCTTCGGGGTCGAAATATTTCTTCAGAGCACTCCATTCGAAGATGTTATCGCCGCTGACGAATACGCGTACCCGGCTCAGATGCGCCTTCCGGGTCCATTCGGATGGCAGAGTATATCCCAGCGTGATATTCTTGATACGCAGGTAAGCGCCGTTCTGCAGATAGTTGGTCTGAGGGATAGCCAGTCCCATCGACTGGTCGATATCGGTACCCAGGTTCTTGTCGGCGAGCCATGACTGGAGCACCGGATAACGGGCATTCAGATTCTGGTTTGCCAGCCCGGCATTGATATAGGACTGTGAGTGTTTGGCCATATCCACATCGCTGTCGGTTGTCGGGCGGTAGAAGTCGAACAGGTGTTCGGGGCCGCCGGCATACGGCTGCTGGTAGAATCCCCAATAGAGGTAACTCATCGGATAATAATCGCGTTTGGCAATCCCCTGGAAGAAGGCCGACAGGTCGAATCCGTTCCATTCGGCATTCAGGTTGAACCCGAAGCGGAAGCGGGGAGAAGAGTTTCCAATGACACTCAGGTCGCCCGGGTCACCTACGGTGACGCTTCCCTTGGTGATTTTCTTGTCACCGTTCAGGTCCTTATATTTCGGCCATCCGTTGACGATTTCCAGAGCACCCCAGGGGATGATGGACGACTGGTCGAGGTTCTTGATTTCATCTTCACTCTGGAAGAAACCATCGCTTTGCAATCCCCATATTTCGCCCAGTTCCTGTCCTTGGTAATATTGGGTAAGGCTCCCGTTCGGGTTGTCGAACCGGGTAATCCACGAACGGTTATCCGAGAGCATGAATTTGACACCCCAGTTGAACGGTTTGCCGTCCAGCTGGAACTGGTCGCGGTAGCCGACTGTCAGCTCCCAACCGGTTGTTTTCATGTCGGCGGCATTCTCTTTCGGTTCGCTGGCGCCGAGTACGCCCGGAAGTTCTTTACCCAGCGTAAGCATTCCTTTGGTGTCGCGGCGGTACACATCGACAGTGGCTGTCAGTTTATTATCCAGGAAAGCCAGGTCGAGACCTTCGTTCAGGGTACGCACTTCCTCCCAGGTGTAATCCGGAGAAACCAGCGAAGGAGGGGTTACCACCTGCTGCAATTTGCCGTTGATGATGTAATTACCCAGCTGTGAACTCATGGCCGGGATATAACCGTATTCCCCGACAAGCTGGTTACCCAGCGAACCGTATGAAGCGCGCACCTTCAACTGGCTGACGGTCGAAAGGAAAGATTCGAAGAACGGTTCGGCATCCACGCGCCAGGCAGCGGAAGCAGAAGGAAAGAACCCGAAACGTTTTTCCTTTGGGAAACGGGATGTTCCGTCGTAACGCCCGTTCACTTCGAAGATATAACGGTTGTCATACGTATAGTTGGCACGGAAGAAAAGCCCGCGGATGGCCCAGTCGGCATATTGCTCGCTGACGAATTGGTCGCCCGACGACAGTCCGATGGACGGGAGTGAGGTCGAGATGATTCCTTCGCGTTCGGCTTTGTACCAGTTCCAGCGGTTGTATTCCTGGTTGAAACCGAGGATACCGGTCACATAATGTTTGTCGAAAGCCTTGTTGAAGGTCGCAAACAGTTCCAGTACGCTGTAATAATCGTTGGTCGTGCTTTTGTAGGCTTTGCTGTCTCCCAGCTCGCGGATATCGTTCGGCCCGTATCCGATTACATATTTGTTTTTGAACCAGTCGTAATCTTCGTTTCCTTTCATGAAAGTGAAGTTGGCGTTTACCGTCAGCATCTTTTCCCAGAAAGACATCTCGGCGGAGAACGTACTTTGCAGGCGGTTGTATTGGGTCGTTTCTTCGCCGCCGTCTACCAGCTGGGCCATGGCGATACCGGCGGCATTGTTTGCCCAGGTTCCGTCCGGGTTCTTGTCCCAGTCGGTGGGAGCCAGGTCGTAGAAGATGCTCATGTTCGAGTCGCCGTTCCCTTTCTGGCGGATGCCGTTGCTGTCGATATACGGTTCGCCGCGGCTGGAAAGATAACTCGGTTTGATGCGGTTGGTGGCGACAAACGAAGTGTTGTTCGAGAGCGTCAGCCAGTCCCATATTTTATAACTGACCTTGGCCCGCATACTGTAGCGGCGGTAGTTGTCATTCTTTACGATACCGGCCAGGATACCGTTCTCATCGTCCACACCACCGGAAAGGTAGAACTTCGTTTTCTCGGTGGCGCCGGAGACCGATAGCTGATGTGTATTGCTGAATGTATTCTTATCCAGGAAATAACGTGTCCAGTCGCGGTTTCCCATATATTCCCACTGCGTTTCGTCGAGCGGGTTGAGGCGTACCGGGTCGGTCCCGTCAGGATTGTCGGAGCGCTGGCGTGCCCATTCCAGGCGTTCGTCGCTGGCGACGTGACCGGAACTCCAGGGAGTGTTGAGTACGGCGATGTTTTTCAGTTTCAGGTAGATATAAGGGTCGGAAGTTTTGTTAGGGAGGATAGAGGGGCGTTTCCAGGCAAAATTGTTATTGTAGCTTACCTGGATGCGGTCGCTGCTACCCTGTTTCGTGGTTATCAGGATGACACCGAAGGCGGCACGCGCCCCGTAGATGGCTGCGGAGGAGGCGTCTTTCAGCACCGAAAGGGTTTCGATGTCTTCCGGGAGCAACCGGTTCAGTTCTTCGGCATCCGAGGCGACGCCGTCTATCAGGATCAGCGGGCTGCCACCGTTGATGGAGGCTTCTCCACGGATATTGATTTTAGCAGCCTGTCCCGGTTCGCCGCTGGTGAAGTCGATGTTCAGGTTGGGGACCATTCCCTGCAAACCTTTTGAAATGTTCGTGATTGGGCGGGCTTCCAGTTGCTTGGCATTAATCTGGTCTACGGAACCGGAGAGGTTCACCTTGCGTTGCACGCCGTAGCCGACAACGACCACTTCTTCCAGTTTCTCGGAGTCGTCTTCCAGCACGACATTGAAAGTCGTTTTGCCGTTGACTACGATGTCCTGTGGTTTGTAACCGATGTAACTAACCGATAATACGGCGTCGGAGGGGACTGCCAGGCTGAAATTTCCGTCGACGTCGGTAATCGTTCCGTTACCGCTGGCTTTTTCGAGAACGGTCGCTCCGATCAGTGGTTCGCCGGTCGCATCGGTAACGGTACCGTTCACCTGTATCTTCGTTCGAACCTGCTGGGAGATAGTTACCGGAATGTCATTCTTTGCAGTTACGGTAAAAGGGGTAAATAAGCTGCAAGCCAATAATCCGGCCGGGAGTAGGAGCACACGTCCTACACGCGAGTCAGAAGTAAAATTTGTCATAAATTTGTTCCTTTTTGTTGCTGCAAAAGTAGGGCGCCCGGATTACGAACCGGTTACTGCTGTTTTTCATTACCAAGACAATTCCATAACTTCTCGGTTACAGAACTAAATGCTTGGGAGATAGCTGGATTTGTCTGCCGGGATGCAACCGTTTACCCGGCAGACAGAACGGATTACCTCCCGAGCCACTGGCGTTTTCATCCGATCTTCTTTGTGTTTCACAGCTGTGATACAAAAGAAATCCATCTGTGAAACAAACGGAATCCAACTGTGATATGAAAGGAATCCAGTTGTGATATGCAATACCGGCAGTTATTTTTGTGTTTATATAAAGTCACCGCCAGGCTGTATATGTCTGAATTATCCTTTATCTTTGAATCTTCATTTTAACGGAAACAAGATATACAAACTATGTCTTTAAAGATTATACATACTGCCGACTGGCATCTCGGCCAGACTTTCTTCGGTTACGACCGGGAGGAAGAACACGATGCCTTTCTGAACTGGCTGGTGGATACCCTGGCGGAACAGCAGACGGATGTTCTGTTGATTGCCGGTGATGTGTTCGATGTAGCCAACCCGTCCGCCTCGGCGCAACGCCGTTTCTTTCATTTCCTGAAAGAGGCGAACCGGCACAATCCGCATTTGCAGGTTATTGTCGTTGCCGGTAATCATGATTCGGCTGCGCGGCTGGAATCTCCGATTCCTTTGCTGGAAGAGTTGAATACCTCCATTGTCGGGATTATCCGGAGGACGGAAAGCGGAGAGATTGACTTCGATTCCCTGGTGATACCTTTATATAATAAGGAGAAAAAGCGGGAAGGCTGGTGTCTCGCCGTTCCTTATCTGCGTCAGGGAGATTATCCGGCTCCGGAGGAGGGGCATGATACATATATAGCCGGTATAAACCGCATGTACCGCCAGCTCTATGATTTCGCCGATGCCCGGCGGCAGCCCGGTGAGGCATTGGTCGCCATGGGGCATCTGCATGCTACCGGGGCCGAACTGTCGGACGACGACCGTAGCGAGCGCATCATTATGGGCGGTCTGGAATCCGTCTCTTCGGATACATTCGATGAAGGGCTGGTTTATACGGCGCTCGGGCATATCCATAAAGCGCAGCGGATAGGAGGCAGGGAGAACCTGCGCTATTCCGGTAGTCCGCTGCCGATGTCTTTTTCGGAAACGAACTACCGCCACCAGGTCGTTGCCGTTACGGTGGAAAACGGATGCCTGTCGGATGTCGAACCGCTGCCTGTCCCTTTGTTTGCCGCCTTGCATCGGATTCCGGAGCAGCCTACATCGCCGGAGGAGGTGGTTGAACAGCTTGCCGGACTGCCTGTGGCTAATCAGGAGGAGGGCGACGAACCGGCTCGTTGGCCGTATGTGGAGGTGCGTGTGTTGCTGACGGAGCCCGACCCGGGATTCCGCCACCGCGTAGAAGAGGCGCTGGCCGATAAAGCGGTCCGCCTGACTTCTATCGTCCCCTCTTATCCGAAACGGGAGGAGGCGGATATGGTCCGTCCGTTGTCTTACAACGACCTGCAACGTATCGCCCCGCTGGATATGCTGAAACATGCCTTTACCAGTAAGTATGGTGGCGAGTTGCCGGAAGATATCGAATCATTGTTCAACGATGTAATGCGGGAGGTTTCTTTATGAAGATATTAGCGATACGGGGCCGTAACCTGGCCTCGTTGGAAGGAGATTTTGATGTTGATTTTACGGCCGAACCCTTGTTGTCTGCCGGAATCTTTGCCATTTCGGGACCGACGGGAGCCGGGAAGTCTACGATATTGGATGCCATGTGCCTGGCTTTGTTTGCCCGTACGCCGCGTACGGACCAGGCAAAAGAGAATAATGTGAGACTGCGGGATGTGAATGAGGAGGTGCTTCCCCAGAGCGATCCCCGTTTCCTGTTACGAAGAGGGACGGCTTCGGGATATGCGGAAGTCGACTTTCTGGCGTTGAACGGTCACCGCTATCGTTCGCGCTGGTCGGTAGGACGTGCCCGCGACAAGGAGAACGGACGTTTGCAGAGTCCTCGCGTTACCTTATATAATATAGATAAGGAAGAAGAAGAGCAGGGAACCCGTTCGGAATTGCAGGCGCGTACGGTAGAACTGATTGGTCTGACCTTCGAACAGTTTACCCGTTCCGTCCTGCTGGCGCAAAACGATTTCTCCACTTTCCTGAAAGCGGAACAGGGAGAAAAAGCGTCGCTGCTTGAAAAGCTGACAGGCACCGAACTTTATTCTTCGATCTCCCGCCTGATTTTTGAAAAGAATGCCGTTGCCAAAGAGGCTTACGATAAGGTACAGGCCCGTATCCAGGGAATCGAGTTATTGACGGAAGAAGCGGAACAGGAACTGCAAACCCGGCTGAAAGAGTCGGAAGCCGCTTTGTCCGCCCTGGAAAAGGCGAAAGCAGAACAACAGGCTTTGCAGGAGGCTGTTAAATCTACCGGACAGCAGATAGAATCCCGGCAGGTTCAGCAGAAAGAGGCTGCCGCCAAACTGCTCCGGGCTACGGAACTATTGAATACCGCCCGTAAAGAGTACGAACAGGGTATTCAGGATGAACAACGTTCCGAAGCAGACTTCAAAGCCTTGCAACAGGACTTGCAGCAAGCCCGTAAACTGGACGTGCGCCTCGATGAGGTAACCCGTTCGGTGAAAGAAACGGAAACCCGCCTGCGGGATGTGCTCCGGCGGCAGAAGGAGGGAGAGGATAAGCTGAAAGCCGCCCGGACCCGGCAACAACAAAGCTTGGCCGAGATTACGCGGTTAAGCGACTGGCGCGAACGGTATCGTAGCAAGGAGAGTATAGCTGAACAGTTGGCTGCTTTGCTGTTGCATCTTGATGCAGCTTCCGCAAGTCGCCACACAATGGAAAAGGCCGTGAAAACAATCACTTCCGTTAAACGGGAGGCGGAACGTCAGACTGCACAACTTGTCACTGTTCAGCGCACAATAGAAAGCAAACAACTGGCTTTGCGAAAGACAGAAGATGCTAAAGTTAAATTGGAACAAACCCAAAAAGAAACCGATATAACTGAACTGGATAAACAGATGGATGCTGTTCGTGTGGAACGTGAGAATCTGTTGGTGGAACAGGCCCGGCAGGCTGTTAGCGGGGATGTTTTGGAGTTGCGGGAGAAATTGCAGGAAGGGAACCCTTGTCCGGTTTGCGGGAGTACGCATCATCCGGTAATGGAGGGTAACACACCCCCTGCCCCCTCTCAAGAGGGGAGTCGGATACCCCTTGTTGCAACTGATGGTAACCTTTCCCCTCTTGAGAGGGGGCAGGGGGTGTGTGAAAATCCCATCACACAGGCCATCGCTGCAATGACTTTACAAATCCAGCAATTGAATGCCCGTAAAGCAGCCTATACCGCCAATGAAAAGCAACTAAGCCTGCTTCAACAGCAACTCCTGCAATTGCATAAGGAGCTTACCGAGGCCGACCATATCCGTACAGATTTGCAGGGACGTCAGAAACTGGCTGAGACGCAGATAACCCGTGAAGAAGCGATTCGTGTGGAAAGCCGGGAGACGCTGGAGAAGTCACTCTCCGCCGCCAACCGCCTTTTCGGGAATGACGAATGGCAAAAAGCCTGGCAACAGGACCCGGACTCTTTCCGGGATACCTTAACCACTTTTGCCCGTCAGTGGCATGAAAATACGGAAAAACTGCAACAACTGCAACGGGAGCAGAGTGCCCAAAAAGCCGAATGCGAATCGTACGCCTCTTTCCTCCCTTCGCTGACTAAAGAAGTAGAAGAGGCTACCCTGCGTCACGACAAGAACCGTTCTGAACTTACCGCGCTCCGGGCCGAACGTTCTAAACTGCTTTCCGGTAAGCCGGCCGACCAGGTTGAACAGGATTACAACCGTCGTAAAGAGGAACTGAAAGAGCGCCTGAAACGTCTGCAAGCCGTTCAGACGGAGCAGTCGGGTGTTGCCGATCAGTTGCGGGGTATCTCCGAGCAGATTGCCCGCGACCTGGAAAAAGCGTCGGAAGATTTATTGGTCCGCCAAAAGGCTTTGTCCGACTGGTCAGAATCCTGGAATCGGACTCACGAAGGGGAGGTGCTGGAACTTCTTCTTCCCCGTATCACCCAGGAAAAGAATGAATATGCTTTCCGGCTCCGTACCCAATCCGAGAACAAACGGAAGATAGCCAGTCAGCAGGAAGAACTCGAAGCCTGCCGTAAGCAGAGTGAACGTTGGGCGAAACTGAATGACCTGGCAGGTTCGGCCGATGGTGCCAAGTTCCGTCGTATCGCCCAGGGATATACATTGGATGTATTGCTAAGTTATGCAAATGTGCAGTTGCGTGACCTGAGCCGCCGTTACCGGTTGGAACGGGTGCCTGAAACGCTGGCTTTACAGGTTATCGACCGTGATATGTGCGATGAGGTCCGTACGGTACACAGTTTGTCGGGAGGCGAATCTTTCCTGGTTTCGCTGGCATTGGCGCTCGGACTGTCTTCCCTGTCTTCCAACAGGATGAAAGTAGAAAGCCTTTTCATCGACGAAGGGTTCGGTTCATTGGATGCCGATACCCTCCGGATTGCCATGGATGCCCTGGAAAGCCTCCGTACACAAGGCCGCAAGATCGGAGTAATCTCACATGTACAGGAGATGACGGAACGTATCCCGGTACAGATTCGTGTGAACCGTGCCGGGAACGGAAGAAGCTATTTGGAGGTGATATGATTGGCTCTACTCTTCAACAATAACCCTGAACCCTACATTGAACGGGCGTTGCCACGGATAATAAGCCTTGCGGATGGCCGAGGTTGAGTACTTCGGGCGTTCACGCCAAGAGCCTCCGCGTACGACCTTCTGTTCCGGTTTGACCTTTTCCGTTTTCTCTTTGAGAGGATAGGGGAGGTAATCGGAACGGGTCCATTCTGCTACGTTACCGTTCATGTCGTATAATCCCCAGGGATTCGGTTTCATGGAAGCGACATCGGCCGATATCAGATGGTGGTCGTTGACTCCCAACTCTTTCGGCAGGAAGTCCCAGAACTGGCGCATCGGATCGTTGGGACGCATCGGTTTGGGATTTACACCGGTGACGGCCAGGTCGACAGTCGTACTGTCTGCCAGGTTTTCGTAGATGCCGAAGTCTGTTTTACGGTCACCGAACCAGAAGTCACCGGCCGATCCTGCACGGGCGGCCCATTCCCATTGTGTCTCTGTCGGAAGGGCGATACGGCATTGATTTTTCTCTCCCAGCTTTTTACAGAAGTCGTTCGCTTCCTCCCAACTCACACGGATTACCGGCTGTTTCGGTAAATTGGCGGCATAACCGGGAGTCGTATGATCTTTCCAGGTCTGACCGATATACCGGCTGTCATGTTCGGGGAACAGGGCACCGAATTGTTCGTTCGTGATTTCGGTGGTACTCATCCAGAAACCTTCCTTAACCTGTGTTTTGAAGGCAGGTGAGGCAGACGGATCGTTATTGTCACCCATCGCAAATGTACCGGCGGGAATCCAGACCATATCCAGTGTGATACCCGGAGCAACAGTCAGCTGACGTGGGGACTTGGAGGCTTCGGCCTGTTTCTTTACGGCCTCTTCCTGGCTGAACGGGAAACCTTTGACTTTAATTGTTTTCGTTTTCTTTTTGTCCTTGGTTGTACCTGCGTTGGCTTCGGTTGACGAAGTCGCTCCGGTAGTACCGTCTGTTTCGTTGTTTTCCTTATTTTTCAGCCATGCTGCATAATCCTTAATCTCCTGTTGCCAGTCGACACGTACGCCACTGTACTTCTCTGACAGTTCCATGCGGCGTTCTACCTGGTTCTGGGGAGCTTCCTTTTTCAGGTCCAGTTGGGTGAATGCTCCGAAATAGGGGGCATTCAGGTCGATCCAGGTGTATAAGGTCTGCATGTCTTTTGCCGGTATTTTTACTCCGTGGTGACCTGCTTGCAGGATACGGATCAGTTCGCTGTTATTCGCATAATATTCGTAAGGGCGAAGCACATAGATATCCGATTCCGGTCCCTGGCGGTATACGTAGGGGTGGAGGTTCAGATAACTCTGGTCGTAATGGCGTTCCAGCTTTGTCAGGATGCCACGTTTATAGGTGACCATCTGGTCTTTCCGGAAATCCGGCTGGGCGATGGTTCCATTGTGGCAGGATACGCAGTTGCGGTCCAGCACCGGTTGCACTTCCAGGCGGAAGGTGAACGGGCGGACGCCTCCTTCGGGCATTTCCAGTTTATGCGGGAGGATAGTGGAGGCGATTGTGCGTTTAGGCATGGCGATCGTGTTCTGATCTTCATGGCAACCCGTGCAGGAGACAATCTCGCCGGGCATACCGGTCAGCCAGCTTCGCATCCATTGGATAGCGGCCCCGTTTTTATCCAGTGGCTGGATAGAGACAGGCGTGTTGGCCGGTATCTTGAACATGACGGAACCGTCTTCTTCAACAGGGACGGTACCGAGAATACGTTTAATATCCCATCCGCTCTGAATACCCTGTGCATCATGGTCGGAAGGAGCGAGGATATAGGCATATTCGTAGGCGAAGATGCGGAGCGATTTGATTGTTCCCCGCGGGACGCCTTGTGTGCCTTCACCTTCATAGATGTCCTGTATAAATACGGTAGCCTCTTTCTCTCCCGGTTTGATTTTCGACGGGATGATAGGAGGTGTTTCCGTTTTTTTCAATGGGATGGGGGCGGTGAGGCCTTCGCCTTCCTGCTCGGTGATCAGGGTAAGGTTGTCGAATATATCCACCAGATAGATTCCCCAAAGTGCGTCGGGACCGGGTTTGCAGGCCACCAGGAAATATTTTTCATTCAAAGGATAAGGCTTCATGAATTGCGGCCATACACCTTCCACCAGTTCGTCTTTGATGATCGGGACAATCGGGCGTTTGCTGAAAGGTAATTCCTGGACCATTCCTTTTTCCTCTTTACGGCTTTTGGCCGGATCGAAGATAATCAGCCGGCCGGAACGAGCTGTTCCGTGATGGCCGGAGATGATACCGACAAAACGGCTGTTGTATTTGGAGAGCGGTTTCATGTCGAATGTACTGTTCGGGAAATAGGAACCGCTTCCGTAGAGTGCTTTGTTTTCTGTCCCGTCCGGATTCATGTGCATAACAATGCGGGAGAAATAATGTGTCAGGTCGGTATATTCCCAGCGGGTGTACATCAGGCGGCCGTTCGGAATGACGATCGGCGCCCAGTTCCCGTCCTGGTCGAATGTCAGGCGATGGATATTTTTTGTTTCCGGATCGTAGGAAACGAGATTGGCAACGACATCGTCCCCATGTACGCAAGGGACACCGTTATAACCAATATTACAGGTGGCCACCACTTTGCCGTCCGGCAGATAGTTGGCGTCGCAAAATTCGAGGTCCGGTTCATCGACAACTACTTTTTGATGCAGGCCCGTTCCGTCTGTGTTTATTTCATAGATTTGCCACTGGCGGTTCTCATTAAGAGAGGAGAACAACAGCCGGTCTGCATCCCAGTGCAGTTGTATATCTGAGATGGGTACATCCGCTTCCGGCTTATAGATCGTTTTACTTTGAATGTCTCCGCGAAGATTTGAAAGCTGGCTGATTTCTGCATCATATCCTTTCCGGCGGCTGGAGAATAGAGAATTATAGTTGGCAACGGAGGTCCCGAGCGACGGTCCCATCGCTTTGCGTGCCTTATTTCCCAGTCGATAACGGGCTATCAGGATTTTGTCTACGTCGAGTAGCGGATTAGCCAGTATGATTTCCCGTTTGAGGGCGAGCAGTTTTTCTGCTTCGGCAATGGTCTGCCGGGTGGTGTCTTCAGATAAATGCCGGTTTACCCGGGGAAGTAACGTTTCCAGTTCTTCCAGCTTTTGATAGAGCACCGGAGCTTTGTCTCTCAAGGATGATTTTGTATCGTCCAGATAAGCGCGTATAGCTTCCGGGTTTACCCAGTTGACTTGCTCTTGCAGCCGGCTTATTTGTACCTGACGCAACGAATCAGCTTCGGCTGAAGCCTTACCCAGAATTGGGAAGGTTAACAGGAAAGAGCATAAATATGCTTTATATTTCATGTTCATGATATGTTAAAGTTATTCTATTTCAATTGTACAAAACAAATGTATGCCTAAATTGTGTACGGGAACATATAAAATTGTATCAAATGCGATCACTATTATCTCGGATGGTGGAAATGAAGTGGGGATATGAAAAGAAGAATTAGTTATTTTCTTTTTTGATCCAAATAGCAGATCTGAGAAATAACTAATTCTTTATTTGGGTAGATTAATATTGTTTGTTATTAATTACTTAGTGAAACTTTGATATATCGATCATACATATGTCCATCATACTTATTGCGTGCAACCGTATGGATGATTAAAATACCTTGGTTGTCATCTATATTTTGAAGTTGAAGACCAATACGTGTTGACATTGTAAAATACACACGACATGTAATCCCTAATTTCTGAGCTTTGTCGTTACCTTCTCTCATATCCTCATTCCATGCATAGTATCCATGAATTTCAGGTTCTATGTCGGCTAGTGTTTCAAAATCTTTACATATTACTTCTGCTTTATAAAAAGAACCTAAATCAACTAATGGCTCAGCTATATAATCAGGAATACCATCATTCATGAAATTTGAATTATAAGCACCTTCAATACTACTTTTTGTTATAATTTCTGTTTTATTCGGAGTTTTCTCAATGATGTCATTGTTGCAGGATGTGAATGACGCAGCAAACATTGTTGCAGCTAAAACTAATAAACTTTTTGTTTTCATGTTTGTAATGTTTAAAGTAAATAATGTCTTTCAAAGAAAAGAGACCATCAAGTAACTCGGATGACCTCTTTTCAATATAAGCAGGTATCTGAATTATTTGTCTTCCCAACCTTTGTTTTGAACTAAGTTCGGGTTCATAACTAACTCTTCTTTCGGGATAGGCCAGTAGTAACGGTAATCTTCCCAGGGTAATGTACCTTTGACGGTGTTTTGGTACGGACTTTTGGGGTAACAGATTACGAAGCCATCTTCATCAGCGAAAACTGTTTTGCCTAGTTCAACCTTTACTGCAGTTTCGGGGTTGGCTGTATGAGATCCATCATACAGGTCTTGTACAGCTAAAAAGTTCATACCTCGGAAAGGAACCGTTAGTAAATTACCGGCTTTCCAACGCATTAAGTCTTCGTAACGATGATTTTCGATTGCTAATTCGACACGACGTTCACGACGAATTTCACGCAATAAAGGGCTAACTGCATAATCGAGCTTTTCTGCATATATCTTATCCAGACGAGGATCGGCTGGTTCTTGACCAACGGTTAATTTAGCTGTCGGATATTTAGAAAAATCAAATCCTGCACGTTCGCGTAAAGCATTAATTGTCAAATCTACATCAGCTTGTGAAAGAGTTCCGTTGAGTTCATATTTAGCTTCTGCGTAATTTAAAAGTAATTCTGCATAACGGAATTCAATAGCTGCTTGTATGCCGTTTAAGGTACGGTTTTCCTCCACCATATCTCCCATCCAGTGTTTGATGACACGATAACCAGTAACGGTAGAACCTCTGTCACTGTAGCTGAGTCCGGGATAGGTAATACCGTTTTTCTCAATATCAAGTACACCTCCTTTATAGATTGTAACATATTCGCCAGGACGACAGATTGTTTGAGTCAATCGTGGATCTCGATTTTCCAATTCAGTCCATTTCCCGTAACCAACGAAATTTGGATTTTTCTCGTAACTGTTTTCACTTCCTCCAATGTAGATTGGACGACCATCAATACAAAGGTATTCATCTACTAGCCCTCGTGTCGCTCCCATTGATTGGCGATTATCATGATTTTGGTTAAAATAACGTTGAGCTGCATGTCCAACCTTATTTTCCAAATAATTACGTGCAAGAATAACTTCTGGATTTCCTGATACATCCGTTGCTGTAAACATTTTCCAGTAAGTTTTTTCTCCATTTTTATAAAGTGAGTATTTACCGAGTAGCGCTTCACAAGCTTTAACTGCTTCTTCTAACCATTTGTTGGCACTTTCTTGCAGACCTAGTTCAGTATGGTATTTGCGGAATGTACCTTCAAATAGACAAATACGTGCTTTTAGGAAATTTGCTTGGTCTTTATTTAAACGCTCTGATTCCTGATTTTCTTTTGTCGGCAACCATTCGATAGCCTTATTGATACACATCAATACGGAATCCATCACTTCTACTCGTGGTGTACGCGCAGCATAGAGTTCTTCAGAATCAACATTCAGGTCTCGTGTTATCCAGGGCACATCTCCGAATAGAACAACTTTCTGGTAATAGTCCCATGCCTTGAAAAAATAAGCTTCGGCAGCATACGCATTTTTCTTTTCCTGACTAATATCTGCTCTGTCATATCGATTCAGGAAGAAGTTTACTTTACGTAAATTCCACCAATACCATCCACTTGCTGCTGTGGCATCGGTTGGAACGATTAGTTCACCAGCCATACTTCTGAATTCATTCCCTGTTTTAACGCAGTTGTCAGAGTAGACGTCACCATACATAAGAGGACTACCTGTGACATTTAATGCAGGGCTCTTGTCTTGTGCCCATCCGCTTTGATGACCGATAATGTAAAGAGGATAGAGACTGTTTAGCATTAACTTAATATCTGTCTCTGTTTTCCAAAAACTTTCATCTGTAAGCTGGTCTTGTGGATAACGTTCCATGAAATCGTCGTTACAGCTAGGTAGTAATACCGATGCTATACCAA
>OOBZ01000112.1_pt1 | contig 63707 bp, 43 predicted proteins | sample 1671601 | NCBI WGS metagenome assembly OOBZ01 (sample SAMN06348173, study PRJEB24527) | human gut metagenome | biome: human gut; feature: ankylosing spondylitis patient; material: feces | host: Homo sapiens | place: China | collected 2015-10
ATGCCCGTCGGCCGCTACTGCGCACCGTCGGCCGCCCCCGAAGAGGGGGTTGAGGAGGCTCGCCGCGAGATGCTGCGCCGTACGCTCGCGTCGGGACGCTTCGGCGGTCTGCTGCTGCGCGGCGGCAGTACGGAGTGCCGCGCCGTCGAGGATTCGCTCTTCAACCGCGGCTTCCTGCGCGGCGAGTGCCGCTTCGACGGAGTGCTCCTGGGCGACCTCTGGCAGACGCGCTCGACGCGCGGAGCCCTGCGCGGCGGGTTGGACATCGACCTGCCCCGCGGCCAGTGGCTCGATGCCGAACGGCTGCAGCCGCTCATCGACTCGGGCGAGCTCTCCCCCGAGGAGGTTGACCGCCGCGTGCGGCGGATGCTCGTCGTGCGGCAGCGCTTTGCTCTGATGAACCCCGCCCAGGCCGACCCGACCATCCCGGCCAACCGCCCCGCTTCGCGCCGTGTGGCGCTCGATGCGGCCTGCCGCTCGCTTGTGCTGCTGCGCAACGAGGGCGCTCTGCTGCCCCTTTCGGCGTCGCGCGGCGGGGTGCTGGTGCTCGGCAACCGGCTCCATGCCAATACCGAGACCGGGGGCGACGCCTCGGTCTACCCCTACGACCGCACGACGCTGGCCGATGCGCTCGCCGGCCGCGAGGGCTTCGAGCTGCTGCCCGAAGCGCGCGAATACATCGACCTGACGCTCACGGGCGAATTCTTCGCCGACGAAGAGGCGACCCTTCCGGGTATCCGCGCCCGTTACTTCGCGGGCGGCCGCCCGGCCGTGAAACCCGCCGTCGAGCGGATTGAACGCTACGTCGACTATGCGTGGGGCCCCGACGTGCCGGTGGAGTCGTGCGACAGCACGGGCTTCACGGCCCTCTGGAACACCTTCTACCGCCCGGCCGGGGAGCGCGTGGTGCGCTTCGGCCTCTCGGGCCACGGCCGCTGGACGCTGCTGCTTGACGGCCGGGAGGTGCTTCGCAGCGACGATGACCCTGCTGCCCCGGAGCACATCTTCATGCTCCGCGCCGAGGCGGGCCGCACCTATCGCCTCGAGCTGCGCTACGACTCGGCGGGCGACGCCTCGGACATCCAGCTGACCTGTACCCCGACCCCCGTCGGCGACCTCGACGCCCGCATGCGGCGCGCCTCGAAGCTCCTCTTCTGCGTGGGCAACGACGGCGACCTCGACGCCGAGTCGCGCTTCTGGCTCGAACAGGCCGCCCGCTATCCGCGCAAGAGCATCGTCGTGCTGCAGAGCTGCGACGTGAACGACCTCGCGTGGAGCCTCCGTGTGGCTTCGGCGGTCGTGGCCTGGCACGGAGGGCAGGAGGCGGGCCGCGCCATCGCCGGCCTGCTCACGGGCGAGTTCGCCCCCACGGGGCGCATGCCGCTCGCCACGCTGCAATACCCCTTCGGCTTCGGCCTCGGCTACGACGCGAAGCAGATGAAACGGGTGGGCGGCCGATAGCGATGGAAGCGATAGAACGGATACGGATTCAAGACAAACGACCATAAAACTTTTCGGAAACAATGGAAAAACTGCAGGGCATTATTCCGCCCATGATTACTCCGCTGACCGACGACGATACGCTCGACCGTGAAGGCACGGTGCGCCTTGTCGAGCACATGCTCTCGGGCGGCATCCACGGCCTCTTTCTGCTGGGCACCACGGGCGAGGCGCAGAGCCTCTCCTACAAGTGCCGCTACGACTTCGTCGAGCTGGCGTGCCGCCAGGTGGCCGGCCGCGTGCCGGTGCTGGTCGGCATCACCGACACCTCGATGGACGAGAGCCTGAAACTGGCCGAGAAGGCCCGTGCCTGCGGCGCTGCGGCCGTCGTGGCGGCTCCGCCCTACTACTTCGCCCCCTCGCAGCAGGAGCTCATCGAGTACTATACGGCGCTGGCCGACCGGCTCTGCCTGCCGCTCTTCCTCTACAACATGCCCTCGCACGTCAAGGTGTCGTTCGCCCCGCAGACGGTCCGCGTGCTGGGCGAGCACCCCAACATCATCGGGCTGAAGGACTCGTCGGCCAACATGACCTACTTCCAGACGCTGCTCTACATCATGCGCGACCGCCCCGACTTCGCCCTCTACGTGGGTCCCGAGGAGCTGACGGGCGAGTGCGTCGTCATGGGTGCCGACGGCGGCATCAACGGCGGTGCGAACATGTTCCCCGAGCTCTACGTGCAGATGTACGACGCCGCGCGCCGCAACGACGTGCAGACGATGCGCACGCTCCAGCAGCGCATCATGCAAATCAGCACCACCATCTACACGGTGGGCAAGTACGGCTCGAGCTACCTGAAGGGGGTCAAGTGCGCCCTCTCGCTCATGGGCATCTGCGACGACTACATGTCCTATCCCTACCGCCGTTTCCGCAGCGAGGAGCGCGAGCGGATTCGTCAGGCGCTCGAGGCGCTCGGCGTCACCTGCGCCGAGTAGCGACCGGGCGGGGGCGAGCGGCGCGTGCCGTCCCGGCCATGGCGGCCCGAAGGGGTGTCCCCGGCCTGTCGTCCGACCCGTCGCATGACGCCCGGTGAGCATTCCGGCCCGAACGGGAATCCTGCCCGGTTCCCGTCCCGCCCGGAGTGCCCCGCGCGGTTGCCCGGCGGCCGCAAGGCGCACCGCAACCCGCAAGGCGCACCGCAACCCGCAAGGCGCACCGCAACCCGCAAACCGCAGCCCGCGCCCCGAAACCCATGCGGCCCGGACACCCCGAAGCCGCCTTTGCCCGGGAGGCGAAAGCCCCCCCGGCCATTGAGACCATTGAGACCATTGAAACCCTGAAACCCGAAACCCCCGGTGCGGCCGCGTGCCGCTCCGCCCAAAAACGAAACTTCCGATGGAGATAACCCTGCTCGACTACATCGTTTTCTTCCTCTTCGTGGGAGGCGTTGCACTCTTCGGCTGCAGCTTCTACTTCCGCAGCCGCCGCGGCTCGGCCGCCTTCACGGCTGCCGAGGGCAACCTCCCCACGTGGGTGGTGGGCATGTCGATTTTCGCCACCTTCGTCAGCAGCATCAGCTTCCTGGGGCTGCCCGGCGACGCCTACAAGAGCAACTGGAACCCCTTTGTCTTCAGCCTCTCGATTCCCATCGCCACATGGCTGGCGGCGAAGGTCTTCATTCCGCTCTACCGCCGTGTCAACAGCGTCTCGGCCTACCACTACCTCGAACAGCGCTTCGGCTACTGGGCCCGCTGCTACGTGGCCGTCTGCTACCTGCTCACGCAGCTGGCCCGCATCGGTTCGATTCTGCTGCTGCTGGCCCTGCCGCTCCACACGATGTTCGGCTGGGACGTAGCCTCCATCATCATCTGGACGGGCGTCGCCACGCTGGTCTACACGCTGCTGGGCGGCATCGCCGCCGTGGTCTGGACTGATGCCATCCAGGGCATCATCCTCATCGTGGGGGCCCTGGCCTGCGCCCTGCTGCTCACCTTCTCGATGCCCGAGGGGCCCGCGCAGCTCTTCGAAATCGCCTCGGCCCACGGCAAGTTCAGCCTCGGCAGCTTCGGCGCCTCGCTCACCGAACCCACCTTCTGGGTGGTGCTCGTCTACGGCCTGTTCGTCAACATGCAGAACTACGGCATCGACCAGAACTACGTCCAGCGCTACATGACCACCCGCTCGACGGCCGAGGCGGTCAAGTCGACCCTCTTCGGCGGACTGCTCTACATCCCCGTCTCGCTCGTCTTCGTCTACATCGGTACGGCGCTCTTCGCCTACTATACCGCACGGCCCGAGCTGCTGCCCGCCGGAACCCCCTCGGACCAGGTCTTCCCCTGGTTCATCGTCCACGGGCTCCCCACGGGACTTACGGGACTGGTCATCGCCTCGCTCTTCTCGGCCGGCATGAGCACCGTCGCCACGAGCATCAACTCGTCGGCCACCATCGTGCTGACCGACTTCGCCAAACGCCTGGCGAAGGGCGAGGTGACCGAGCGGCGCAGCATGAAGACCCTCTACGTGACCTCGTTCGTCGTCGGCGCGCTGGGCATCGTCATGGGACTGCTCATGATGCGTATCGACGGGGTGCTGGACGCCTGGTGGAAGCTGGCCTCGATTTTCAGCGGCGGCATGCTGGGACTCTTCCTGCTGGGTGTCGTCTGCCGCAGCGTGCGGCGCGCCCATGCCGTGCTGGCCGTGGTGCTGGGGCTGCTCGCCATCGCCTGGATGAGCCTCTCGCCCCTCATCAACGAAGGGTCGCCCTTCTACGTGCTGCGCAGCCCGCTGCACACCTACCTCACGATTGTCGTCGGTACGACCGTGATTTTCGTCGTGGGCTTCCTGCTCACGGCCCTTTCGAAACGAACCGGAACAGAGAAAAAGGTCAATTAACAGATTGATTGTCATGAATACCAACCATCCCAAAATCGGAATCCGTCCCATCATCGACGGCCGCCGCGGCGGAATCCGCGAATCGCTCGAAGAGATGACCATGTCCATGGCGCGTCGCGTCGCGGAGCTCTATCACGATACGTTGCGTTACGAAGACGGCGCCCCCGTCGAGTGCGTCCTGGCCGATACGACCATCGGCGGTGTGGCCGAGGCGGCTGCCGCGGCCGAGAAGTTCCGCAATTCGGGCGTCGGGGCGGTCCTCTCGGTGACCCCCTGCTGGTGCTATGGCGCCGAGACCATCGACATGGACCCGCTCATGCCCAAAGCCATCTGGGGCTTCAACGGCACGGAGCGCCCGGGTGCCGTCTACCTCGCCTCGGCCCTGGCGGGCCACAACCAGAAGGGGCTGCCCGCCTTCGGCATCTATGGCCGCGACGTGCAGGACCTCGACGACCGGACCATTCCCGACGACGTGCGCGAGAAGCTGCTGCGCTTCGGCCGTGCCGCCGTCGCCGTGATGCAGCTCCGCGGCAAGTCGTACCTCTCCATCGGCTCGGTCTCGATGGGTATCGCCGGTTCGATGCCCGATGCCGCCTTCTTCCAGGAGTATCTGGGCATGCGCAACGAGGCGGTCGACTGCTCGGAAATCGAGCGTCGCATCGAGCTGGGCATCTACGACCACGAGGAGTATGAACGCGCCATGGCCTGGGTCGAGCGCTGCTGCAAGCCGCGCGAAGGCGAGGACTGCAACCCGGCACACCTCCGCTTCTCGCGTGAGGAGAAGGATGCCGTCTGGGCCTACGTGGTCAAGATGACGATGATTTTCCGCGACCTGATGCACGGTAACCCCGTCCTCGCCCGCATGGGCTTCGAGGAGGAGGCTGCCGGCCACAACGCCATCGCCGGCGGATTCCAGGGCCAGCGCCAGTGGACCGACTTCCGTCCCGACGGCGACTTCTCGGAGGCCATCCTCAATTCGTCGTTCGACTGGAACGGCATCCGCTGCCCGATTCCCTTCGCCACGGAGAACGATACGCTCAACGGCGTGACGATGCTCCTGCTGCACCTGCTCACCTGCCGTGCACAGCTCTTTGCCGACGTGCGCACCTACTGGTCGCCCGAAGCCGTGCGCCGTGTCACGGGCCGCGAGCTGACGGGCCGCGCCTCGGGCGGCATCATCCACCTCATCAACTCGGGCTCCTGCACGCTCGACGCCACGGGACGCATCTCCGACGCCGAGGGACGTCCGACGATGAAGCCCTTCTGGGAGCTTGAGGAGGCCGACGTCGAGGCCTGCCTCGGGGCGACGACCTGGTATCCGGCCGGCCGTGAGTACATGCGCGGCGGCGGTTTCTCGTCGCACTTCCTCACGCGGGGCGAGATGCCGATGACGATGTGCCGCCTGAATCTGGTCAAGGGGCTGGGTCCCGTGCTCCAGATTGCCGAGGGTTGGGCCGTCAACGTCGACGAGCCGATTTTCGAGGCCATCAACCTGCGCACCGACCGCACCTGGCCGACCACCTTCTTCGCACCGCGCCTGACGGGCCACGGCCCCTTCCGCGACGTCTACTCGGTGATGAACGCCTGGGGCGCCAACCACGGAGCCATCAGCTACGGCCACGTGGGGCAGGAGATGGCGACGCTCGCCTCGATGCTCCGCATTCCGGTGGCGATGCACAACCTCGACACCGACGACCTCTTCCGTCCGTCGGCCTGGGGAGCCTTCGGCTCCGATACGGAGGGCGCCGACTACCGCGCCTGCCGCAACTACGGACCCCTTTACCGATAGAGGGCCATGCGCTTCGCGATTCGACACATGCTGCTCTGCCTCTGGCTGCTGACGCTCCCGCTTGCGGGGGCGGCGGCCGAACCGTCGGCTGCGGCGCTGCGCTTCGACGAGCTGCGCCACGACTTCGGGACCATCCGCGAGGAGGCGGGTCCGGTCAGCCATACGTTCCGTTTCCGCAACGTCTCGGGGCGGCCGCTGGTCATCGAACAGGTGCTCGCCACGTGCGGCTGCACGGTGGCCCGCTACGACCGGCGCCCCGTCCGTCCGGGCGAGGAGGGGTCCATCACCGTCACCTTCGACCCCCGGGGGCGTACCGACACCTTCCACAAGAGCGTGCGCGTGGTCACCGAACGCGGGCGGAGCATCACCTCGCTCTTCCTGAGCGGTACCATCCTGCTGGCGGAGACGCCGCCCGAGCACCTCTACGAGATTGCCGACGAGGTCTATCTCGACCGCCTTGCGCTGCCGTTCGGGGTGGTGCGCCACGGCGCCGCACCTGCGGCGCAGCGCCTGCAGCTGCTGAACCGTTCGGCCCGCACGGTGCACCTGACGGCCGAGGTCGAGGGTGGAGGCGGCTGCCTCGGGGTGACGCTTCCGGAACGGGTGGAGGCGGGCGGCGAGGCCGAGGTGACGGTGGCTACCATCGACGCCCCGGGCTACTACGGTTCGCTTGCGGGCCGTGTGCGGATTGGGGTCGACGGCGTGCCCAGCTCTTCGGCCGTGGCCGTCTACGGCTATATGGTCGACGATGCGCGCGGCGTGCGGACGGCCGACGCTCCCGTATGCCGGGTGGAGGGCGGCTACCTCAATTTCGGACAGAAGCCCCGCGGCACGCGGCTCGAGCACCGCTTCGTGTTGCGCAACGAGGGGCGTACGCCCCTCATCGTGCGCAAGGTCGAGACGCCGCCCTTCGTCGGGAGCGACTTTGCGGGCGAGCGGCGGCTGCAGCCGGGCGAAAGCCTCGTGGTGAAGCTGAAAGTCGAACTGCGCGCGGCGGGCGGAGTCGATGCCGACGTGTGCGTGATTACGAACGACCTCAAACGGCCCGTCATGCGCCTCAAAATCGAGGGCGAGGTGCGCTGAACGGCGACGACTTCGCGCTCGGGCCAGGCCGGACCTGGTGTCCGGTGTAGCCGAACACAGAAAAAAACCGAAAGACCAATAATAATAAAGACCGTTAAAAAAAACAGGCTTCGGTGACCCCGCGCAGGCGGGGGGCCGGCTGTGGGAACCTCCGCAAGAGACGATATCGCAACCTGTGGTGAGGGAAAATTTTATGGCTGCGAGCGTCGGGAGGTTCCCCGCCCGGTAAAACAGAGCGTCCCGGTGGACGGGACGCCTCTTTTTGCATGGACACACACCTTTAACCCAACCGATATGAAACGACTGCTGCTGCTTCTTGCCGCTCTCTGCTGCCTGGCGGGCTGTTGCGACACCTCTGCGCCGGCCATGCCCGACCTCATCCCCCGACCGTCCTCGCTGCGCCCAGGCTCGGGATGCTTCCGCCTGCCCGCCACGCTCGGCTTCTCGTGTGCCGACAGCACCTGGCTCCCGGCGGCGGAGTTCCTGCAGCGCTCGCTGCCCGACGGCGTGGCCGTCGAGAGCGTGTGCGGTGAAAAGGCGCCCTTCACGGTGGTACGCGCGGAGGGGCTCGACACCATCGGAGGCTACCGCCTCAGCGTGACGCGGCGCGGCATCCGCCTCGAGGCGGGGAGCTACGGCGGCGTCATCGCCGGCATCGCCACGCTGCGTCAGCTCACGGGCAGCGACGGCACCGTCCCGGCGATCGAAGTCGAGGATGCGCCGCGCTTCGCATGGCGGGGCTTCATGCTCGACGTGGCGCGCCACTTCTTTACCAAGGAGGAGGTTATGGCGCTGCTCGACCGCATGGCGCAGTACAAGTTCAACAAGTTCCACTGGCACCTGACCGACGACCAGGGGTGGCGCATCGAAATCAAACGCTATCCCGCCCTGACCGAACAGGGTGCCTGGCGTGACCCCTCCACCCACAACCACGACATCCGCTGCGGCGAGCTGGCCGAAGAGTGGCGCGATGCAAGCTACCTGCTCCCGGAGAAGAACCTCCGCCGGGATGCGGACGGACGTCTGCTCTACGGCGGCTACTATACGCAGGAGGAGATTCGCGAAGTGGTGGCCTATGCCGCCTCGCTGGGCATCGACGTGATTCCCGAAGTCGACATGCCGGGCCACTCGCTCCGTGCGGTGGCCTGCTACCCCGGGCTTTCGTGCACGGGGCGCGCCGAGTGGGGCGAGACCTTCTCGACGCCCCTCTGCCTGGGCAACGATGCGACGCTCGACTTCTGCAAGGGGGTCTACGAGGAGCTCTTCGAGCTCTTCCCCTATGTCTACGTCCATCTGGGGGCCGACGAGGTCGAGAAACGCAACTGGGAGCGCTGCCCCAAGTGCCAGCGGCGCATCGCCCGCGAGGGGCTGGCCGACGAGAAGGAGCTCCAGTCGTGGTTCGTGCGCGAGATGGAGCGCTTCTTCAACGAGCATGGGCGCCGTCTCGTGGGCTGGGACGAGATTACCGACGGCGGTCTCTCGCCCACGGCCGTCGTGCAGTGGTGGCGCAGCTGGCTGCCCCAAACGCTCGACGAGTCGGTGGCCAACGGCAACAGCGTGGTGCTCAGCCCCGTCGAGTTCGCCTACCTGAGCGAGCAGAACAGCCGCAGCCTGGCCAAGGTCTACGGCTACGAGCCGCTCGCCGGACTTGCGGACGAGGCTGCCGGCCAGGTGCTGGGCGTCCATACCAACCTCTGGACCGAATTCGTTCCCTCGTTCGAGCGGGCCTGCTTCCACATCTTCCCGCGCTTCTTCGCGCTGAGCGAGATTGCCTGGTGCGGCGGAGGCGCGGAGTTCGAGCCCTTCCGCCGGCGGGTCAACAGCCACCTGAAGCGCTTCGGCGAGGAGGGGTGGAACTTCCGTGTGCCCGACCTCGACGGCTTCTGCGACCGCAACGAGTTCGTCGACTCGGCCCGTGTGGAGCTCCGCATGCCCTTCGAGGGGCTGACGGTGCGCTATACGACCGACGGCTCGGTGCCCGACTCCGCCTCGATGCGCTACGAGGGCCCCTTCACCCTGCACGGGGAGTGCACGCTGCGCCTGCGCGCCTTCACGGCGGCGGGCAATGCCGGCGAGGTGGTGACGGCCCGCTACGTGCGCCATCCGCTGCGTGAGGCCGGGGAGGTGGCCGGACCGCTGGCCGACGGACTGACGGCCGTGTGGTACGACTATCGGGGCCGCAGCTGCGCCGAAATCGACGCGGCGCCGCTCAAGGGCCGTTACGTGGTGGAGGAGGTGCGGATACCCGACGGCGTGTCGGGCAACATCGGTCTGCTCTTCGAGGGGTGGCTCGACATTCCCGAGGACGGCATCTACTCCTTCTATACCTATTCGGACGACGGTTCGGTGGTGCGGGTCGACGGCGATGTGGTGGTCGACAACGACGGCGCCCATTCGCGCGTCGAGCGGAGCGGGCAGGCGGCTCTTAGCAAGGGGCTGCACCGGCTCGAAATCCGCTACTTCGACTCGAACGGCGGCATTCTGGAGGCGGGGCTCATCGACTCTGCGGGTGTGCGCCGGCCCTTTGCCGAGGGGATGCTCAAGCACCGCCGCGACGCATAGGCGGTGATGCTGCGTCCGGAAAAACAACGGCCGGCGGGAAGCGAGGGCTTCCTGCCGGCCGTTTGCTGTGGAGTGCGTCCTGTCCGGATGCCAAAGAAAAAACGGATGAGTCCTAAAGAATCATCCGTTTGTTGGTGGAGAATACGAGATTCGAACTCGTGACCTCTTGCATGCCATGCAAGCGCTCTAGCCAGCTGAGCTAATCCCCCTTGTTACGGCTGCAAAGGTAATACGAATTTCCGAAAATCCAAACCGTCGGGCCGATTTTTCCGCATTTTTTTGCCGGGGCGGCACAGCGCCGCTGCGCCTCGTTCCCGTTGCGGAGTGCGGCAGGCGGGGAATCCTCCCTCGCGCAGCGTCAGAAGGGATAACCCACTCCGAAGTTGAGCGCCGTGTTCTTCCAGCGGAAGTCGTGAATCCACCGCTCGCCGGCCGGGTTGTTGGGGTTGTGGAGCTGGATGCCCCAGTCCAGACGCAGCACCACGAACTTGATGTCGAGGCGCAGACCCAGACCCGTGTTGAAGCCCAGCTGCTTGTAGAAGGAGTCGAAGTGGAAGAGCGCCGCGTCGGGAATCGAACCGTCGGTCTGGCGCACATACCAGATGTTGCCCAGGTCGAAGAAGGTGGCGCCGTGGAAGATGCCCCAAATCGGGAAACGCAGCTCGAGGTTGGCCTCCAGCTTCATGTCGCCCAGCTGCGTGGGGTAGCTCGTGTCGCTGGGCTTGGGCACCGAGCCCGGGCCGAGCGTGCGGGGGGTCCAGCCGCGCATGCCGCCGCTGCCGCCCGCATAGAAGAGCCGGTCGAAGGGGATGGTTACCCCCTCGGAGTTGCCGTAGGCCATGCCCACGCCGCCGTAGAGGCGCCCGGCCAGTGCGACCTTCTCGCCCAGCATGATGGTGCGGCTCAGGCTCAGGTCGGCGCGGAAGTACTGGGCGTAGCGCAGCCCGAAGATGCTGTAGTACTCCTTGCCCGCGTCGGGGCGCGAGAAGAGGTGCTCGAAGCCGTCGATGAGGTTGCCCGCCGTCTCGAGGTTGAAGCGGATGAGCGTGCTGTTGCCGCCCAGGTTGCGGAGCTGGCCGTTGTAGGTGTAGCTGAAGTTCAGTCCGCCGATGAACTGCGATTCGTAGCTCTTCTTGAGGTATTCGTTCTCGGTATCCTCGAGGAACTGCGCGTCGAGGTAGCTCACGTCTACCACGTTGATGTCGATGGGCCGCAGCGAGAAGGAGGAGTAGCGGTTGTTGCTCCACAGGTAGGAGAAGCTCGCGCTCGAGAGCGTGCGCCGGTAGAAGGGACGGTCCTGATAGTTGACCGACACCTCGAGTTTGGTCTTGGGCTGGTTGACGGAGTGATACCGCGAGGCGCTCCATGGCGAGAGGAAGCGCGGGAAGAGCAGGCTCGTGGTGACGCCGAACTCCTTGGCGGTCTTCTTGCGGGCGTCGGGCGCCTTCATGAATTCGTAACCGGCCGTGAAGGAGACGTCGAAGGACTCGGCGCCGCGGAAGATGTTGCGGTTCTGGTAGCCGACCGTCGCCTTGAGCCCGTAGAAGCTCGACGTGGTGCTTCCCTCGACGTCGGCCTTGAAGCTCTGCTTGAGTGCCGGCGTGCAGAGAATGCGGCATTGCAGGTAGCCCTCCTTGGTGAAGCGGCCGGCGGTCGAATCGGCGCCGGCGCCGATGTAGGAGACGTAGCCGGCCGTGCTGTCGGCCGGGGGCTGCTCGGTGAAGGCGATGCGGGCGCTCTTGAAGTATCCGAGGCCGATGAGGTCCGAGTAGGCGCGGTTGACCTGCGACGAGTTGTAGAGGTAGTTGGTGTAGAGGGGGATGCTCTGCCGCAGCACTGCGGGCCGCAGGTGGGGCTTCCCGTCGTAGACGATGCGGAGCCCTTCGTAGCGGGTCGTGTCGAGCCGCTGGAGCAGCGTCGAATCCATGCGGACGGCTGCCGGGTCGTACTCCGGGAAGACGTCCACCTGGCCGATGCGGTAGACCTTGTGGTCTTCGAATATGGGCTCGCCCTGGGCGTTGTAGCCGGCCAGGTAGGGTTTGACGACCATCGTCACGCCGACGCGCTGCCCGCCCTGGAGCGTGTCGGCGACATACTCGATGCTGCTGACCGAGAAGTTGTAGTAGCCCCGCTCCTTGAGGTAGGTGGCGATGCGAGTCCGCTCGGCGTCGAGCTGCGTGATGTCGAAGATGTCGCCCCGGTGAATCAGCGACCGGGCCGTGTCGGCCAGGATAATCGGTTCGAGGAAGCGGTCGCGGAATTCATAGGCGATGGTGTCGATGCGGTAGGGCGCCCCCTGGCGGATGCGGTAGGTGACGCTGGCCTTGCGCGGGTGGCGCGTCGAATCGACCTCGTAGGAGGCCTCCGAGGCGTAGAAGCCCTTCGAGTCGAGGTAGATTTTGAAGTTCTGCAGCGAGCGCTCCGTGAGGTTCATGTCGAGCAGTACGGGCGCCTCGCCGATTTTGCGCTTCCAGTTGTTCCAGCGGTTGTGCTTCGCCGTGTCGGCCTGTTCGTAGAGCCAGACGTAGAAGTAGGTGCCCAGAAAACGCTTGTTGGGACTCTGGCGGATGTACTTCTCGAGCTCCGACGCGGTGATGCGCTCCTGCCGCGGGGCCTCCTTGTCGGTCTCGACCGAGACCCGGGTCAGCAGGTAGGAGCCTTCGGGAATGTGGCGCGTGACGCTGCATGCCGTGCCCAGAAGGCACAGCAGGGCGATAGCCGCGGCGCGCACACTCCTCAGTCCCATCGTCGGTGCGGTATCAGTTGTTGAAGAATCCCCGTTCGCGCAGCAGGGCGAAGTAGGCGTTCGAGATGGCGATGTTGTCCTCGCGGCGGTAGCGGTTGCGCGTGAAAATCTGGGCCAGGTTGGGCAGGCCGTTCTCCTCGAGCAGCCGCTTGGTCTCGGCCGACTCCTCGCGCTCGGCCCACAGCTCGTCGATTTCGGCGGCCGTGTAGTCGGTGTACTTTTCGTAGTGGACCACCGCCTCGAGCGGCAGGCGGTCGGTCAGCTCGGGCGACTCGTCGGGGTAGCCCACGACGACGGTCGTCAGCGGAATGACCCCCTTGGGCAGCTCCAGGATGCGGGCGATGTCGCCGGCCGTGTAGAGCGTCGTGCCGAGGTAGCAGATGCCCAGCCCGTGGGATTCGGCCTCGATGCAGAGGTTCTGCGCCGCGAGCAGGGCGTCGGTGGCGGCGTTGAGGAACCATTCGAAGTTGTCGTAGGCGGGGTCGGCGTCGCGCTGCTCGCACCACATCGAGAATCGGTGCACGTCGGCGCAGACGGTCACCACGCAGGGGGCCTGGCGCACCATGGGCTGGTTGAAGTGGCAGGGCGAGAGCTCGTCGCGCAGCGCCGCATCGCGCGTCACCACGAGCGAGTAGAGCTGCATGTTGCCGCAGGTCGAGGCGCGCGTGGCGGCCTCCAGAATCTCGCGGAGGGTGTCGTCGGGTATGGGACGGTTCTTGAACTTGCGGATGGAGCGATGCTTGAAGAGCGGACTTTTCATGACGTATTCGATTAACAATTCCTTTGCCATCCGTGTCCGGGCGGAGGGTTGCCGCGAGGGCACGAATCGCATATTTTTCACAAAAGTAGTAAAACTTTTAGAAGTTTTATTATTTTTGTGAGGATATAACGCCGCTGCAAATGCTGCTCAGATTTGCCAAATACGAAGGTGCGGGCAACGATTTCATCCTGCTTGACAACCGTGATGAGTGCTTCGTGCCCGAGGCCGCGCTCATTGCGCGGCTCTGCGACCGTCACTTCGGCATCGGGGCCGACGGGCTGATGACGCTGCGCCGCAGCGCCGAACTCGACTGCTCGATGCGCTACTACAATGCCGACGGTTCGGAAGGAGAGATGTGCGGCAATGGCGCCCGCTGCTTCACGCTCTTTGCCGAGCACCTCGGCATCGGCGGCGAGGTGAAGTTCTTCGACGCGGCCGACGGCCTGCACATGGCGCGCGTGCTGCGTACGCAGGGCTTTGCGGGCGAAATCGAGGTGGGGATGATTGACGTCGGGGAAATCGGCGACGGGGGGACATGGTGGTCGCTCAATACGGGCGTGCCCCACTACGTGGAGTTCGTGCCCGACGTGGCTGCGGTCGATGTCGTCGGCCGCGGGCGCGCCATCCGTTACGACGCCCGCTTCCCGCAGGGGACCAACGTCAATTTCGTGCAGGTGCTCGCTCCGGGCGAGCTGCGCGTGCGGACCTACGAGCGCGGCGTCGAAAACGAGACGCTTGCCTGCGGTACCGGGGCTACGGCTGCGGCGATTGTCACCTCGTTCGTGCGGCAGCCCGACGTACGCCGGTTCCGCATCGAGGTGCCCGGCGGCGAGCTCAGGGTGCGCTTCCGCCATACGGCCGGCACGGCGCGATACGACGAAATCCGCCTTTCGGGCGGTGCCCGACGGGTGTTCGAAGGGACATTCGATACGGAAAACTTTTGATTCTTATCCAATCCAATTTTCTCATTCTTTTTTTCATCCATTCATGAAAACTACCAAGGGGGGCCGTGCGCATGACACGGACGAACTTCGCAAGGCGAAGCGCCTCGAACCGCTCCACAAGAGCGGCAAGGAGCGGCACACACTCTATCGTCGTCTGGACGACGAGGAGGATGAGGAGTACGACGTGCGCCCCAAGCGGGAATCGGCACTCGACTATTTCGATGACGAGGAGGAGTAATCGTACCGGAAAATGACCGAAAAATTCATCATGGCGGGGCCCGTGGCCCTGCACGTTTGCGATTCGGAACAGGGCGAACGCTGCGTCGTGCTGCTGCACGGCTATCTGGAGTCGCTGCTCGTATGGGACGACTTCGTGCCGCTGCTCTACAGGGAGGTGCGCGTGGTGACGCTCGACCTGCCGGGACACGGCATCTCGGTGGTGACGGGCGAGGAGCACTCGATGGAGTTCCTTGCCGACGTGGTGGCCGACGGCCTGCGTGCGCTGGGTATTGCGCGCTGTACGCTGGTGGGCCACTCGATGGGCGGCTACGTGGCGCTGGCTTTCTGCGAGCGCCATCCCGAGATGCTCGACGGTGTGGTGCTGCTCAGTTCGACGCCCAATGCCGATACGCCCGAGAAGGTCGAGAACCGGCGGCGTGAAATCGCCCTGGTGCGTGCCGGCCGCAAGGAGGCGCTGGCGCGTGTGGCGCCGGCGGCGGGCTTTGCGCCCGAGAACCGCGTGCGGCTGAAGGATGCCGTCGAGGACCTCACCGAACAGGTCTTCGTCACGGAGGACGAGGGCATCGTGGCGCTGCTCAACGGCATGCTGGCCCGCAAGGACCGCAACGAGATGCTGCGTGCCTCGTCCGTGCCGCAGCTCTTCATCCTGGGACGCGAGGATGGCTACATCCCGGTCGAGAAGGCCGAGGCGATGGTGGCCGCCCATCCGCAGGCGCGGGTGGTGTGGCTCGAACACTCGGGCCACATGGGCTTCCTCGAGGAGCCCGGGAAGACGGCCCGTGCGCTGCTCGACTTCGTGCGCAGCACCGGCCCGGAGGGCGGCAGCGAGCAGAGCAGCGGCGAACAGAACGCCGAGCACGCGTAGCAGCCTGCTTGAATGACAAGGCGTCGGACAACCGAGGTTGTCCGACGCCTTTTTTTGTATCGTTGCGGGGCGGCCGGGCGGAGGCGGCGGAGCAATGGCGGCTGCATTGCCGGGCTGTTGTCGGCCGGCAGGTGTCGGTGCGGGCCCTGCACAAGGCGGGAGCGTCTGTCGTCGGCGGGGGCTGCGGCGACGTTTTGTCGGCCGGGAGGTCAGCTGCGCGCCGAGGCGTCATCGACGCTCCACTTCGAGTCGCGGATGCGGAGCAGCCGGCGGTATACCCAGGCGAAGGCCGGCACGAGGAAGGCCACGGCGAAGACCCACGCCGTCGGGTCGCCGAAGCAGACGGCGATGTAGCCCAGCGAGGGGACGGCCAGCAGACTCACCAGGATGCGGGCCACCATCTCCGAAACGCCCGAGAGCATGGCCAGATTGGTGTAGCCTACCCCCTGGATGGTGTAGCGGAGGATGCAGAGCAGCCCCAGCACGGGGAAGAACGAGACCGATACGTGGAGGAAGAGCGCCGCGTCGTCGAGGATTTCGCTCTCGGAGGCCTCGACGAACAGCAGGGCGATTGCCCGGGCGCCGGTCATCAGCACGGCGAATGCGAAGGCCCAGTAGATGAGCATCAGGAGCGTGCTGGCCCGCACGCCGGCCCAGACCCGTTCGGGCTTTCCGGCGCCGTAGTTCTGGCCGCTGTAGGTAGCCATGGCGATGCCCAGACTCTCGAGCGGGCACATGAAGAACATCTTGATGCGCATGGCGGCCGTGAAGGCGGCGACGCAGGCCGTGCCCAGCGCGTTGTTGGCGCTCTGGAGCATGATGCTGCCGATGGCCGTGATGGAGAACTGCAGCCCCATCGGGACGCCGATGGTGAGCAGCGTGCGGGCCAGGCGGGGGCTGTACTGCCGCTCCTCGCGCGACCCGGGCTGGAGAATCTCGAAGTGGCGCATCATGTAGCGGTAGCAGAGCAGCGCCGAGATGCCCTGCGAGAGGACCGTGGCGATGCCGGCGCCCGCCACGCCCCAGCCGAGCACGAGGATGCAGAAGAGGTCGAGCACGATGTTGAGCACGGTCGAGAAGAGGAGGAACCAGAAGGGGGTGCGGCTGTCGCCCAGCGCGCGGATGATGCTCGAGAGGAGGTTGTAGAAGAAGGTGCAGGGGATGCCGATGAAGGTGATGAGCAGGTAGGCGTAGGCCCCCTGGAAGATATTCTCCGGCGTGCGCATCCACAGCAGGATGTCGCGGCACAGAAGACTCGTCACCAGCGCGATGGAGAGCGACATGACGGTGGCCAGCCGCAGGCTGACGAAGACCAGCCGCCGCATGACGCCGTAGTCGCGCGCGCCGAACTTCTGGGCCACCGGGATGCCGAAGCCGCCGCAGCATCCGTTGCAGAAGCCGAGAATCAGAAAGACGACCGACGTGCTGGCGCCGACCGAAGCCAGGGCGTTGATGCCCAGAAATTTGCCTACGATAACCGCGTCGACCAGCGAGTAGGTCTGCTGGAGCAGGTTGCCCAGCAGCAGGGGCATCGTGAAATTCAGAATCTGGGGCAGCGGCCGCCCCGACGTCATCTCCCTCGAAATAGCCATAACACTCCGTTTGCGAGGCAAAGATAGGGCATATTCCGCCAGATTGTACGCCGTCGGGACCTGTTTCCGGCGGTTGCGGGCGGCCATGTCGCCCCTGCAGGGGACGTGGCATGCAACTTGCATCGCCCGTCTTCGAAAAAAATCTGTTAGCCATGCAAGATTCATTCTCCCGTTACCTCGAAGGCTCGCGGCAGGCCATCCGCCACTGGTGGCTGCTGCTCGCGGACGGAGTGCTCCTTTTCCTGACAGGCCTGGCGGTCCTCGCCTTCCCGGCGCAGAGCTACGTCGGCATGGCCGTGCTGTTCGGCTGGCTGATGCTCCTGACCGGCGTGGTCGAGACGGTCGTCGCCGCCCGGAATACCCACTATGTGACCGGCCGCGGATGGATGCTCGCCTGGGGCGTCGTCGAAATCGTCCTGGGGCTCATCCTCGTCTTCAACGTCGCCCTTTCGTCGGCCATGCTGCCCGTCGTGCTGGGTTTCTGGCTGCTCATGCGCGGATTCAACACGATAGGTCTGGGCGGCGACATGCGCGCGCTGGGCGTGCCGGGAGCCGGGTGGACCATCGTCTGCGGCATCCTGCTGCTCCTTTGCGCCCTCGGCATCCTCATCCGGCCGCTGGTCTTCGGCACGACGGCCGTCGTGGTCTGGGTGGCCCTCTCGCTGCTGCTGGCCGGCGCCTCGGCCGCACTGCTCGGGCTGCAGCTCCGCACCGCCCACCGTGCCGTAGGAAGATGATCCCGAACCTGTTTTCGGGGCCTGCCCTTCCCGCCGATTCCGGATATTCTCCAGCCGCCGGACGCTCTGCAGCCTCCGGACGGCCCTGAAGCCGCCGGGTGTGCTTAGCCTCCTGCAACCCCGCAGTCCCCGCGGGGCGGGCAAAGCAAAGGGCGGCGACCATCATCGGTCGCCGCCCTTGTCGTTTCCGGCGGGATGCGTGCCGCGGCTATTCGAAGTCCTCGCGGAAGAGTCCGTACTTGCGAATCAGACGCGAAATCTCGGGGTCGAGGTTGCCTCGGAACTTGAGGTTCTGCCGCAGCTCGACCGAGCGCAGGAAGTACTGCACGGCCTGCTCCTCGTTGCCCAGCCGCGAGGCGACCACCGCCAGCATGTACTGCACGTCGGCAATCGAGCCTCCGTCGGGGACACTCTTCAGAATCCGGTATGCGGCCTCGTTGTATCCCAGCGAGAGGTAGGCCAGCGCCGTGTTGCGGTCCTCGTAGGGGCGCAGGATGGTGAGCGCCGCCTCGTAGTTGCGCTTCTTGAGCAGCTCCATGCCGCGCATGTAGTTCGAGTCGACTTCGGTCGTGTAGACCGTATCCTGCTGCATGCCGCGGCGGTGGAGATTGAAGCGGAAGTCGACGGCGCGCATCTGCGGATAGAGCACCTTGCGCAGCCGTTCGTATTCGCGCGGATACTTGAGGCGCAGGCGCCACTCGCGGCTGTCGGGGGCGATGTCCGAGTCGATGACGGTGAGCAGCTCCTCCTTGCGCGTGAGCACCGTGTCGGCCACCACCAGGCGCCGCAGCTCGGCCCAGTCTTCGGCCAGCCACTGCGAGCGCAGCAGGTTGGGCAGGTCGGGCAGCCCGTCGTCGGCCTTTTCGGCCACCACGCGGCCCTGGGCGTCGAGCGTGTAGTTGGCCGACACCTTCAGCGAGTCGTAGAGCGTGCGGAATTCGCTCACCAGCACGCGGCGCAGGGCCTCGGCACGTTCGCGGGCCAGCCGCTCGTTGAGGCTCCACGAACCCTCGGGCGACGAGGTGGCGCGCAGCGTGATGCTGTCGATGATGTAGACGGGGTCGGTCATCAGGGCGCGCGTGAGGTGCTTGACGGCGGCAATCTGCGAGCGGTTCTCCTCCAGCTCGCCGTCGAGCGTCGTCTTGCCCTGCGGGAAGGTGAAGAAGAAGCGGGCGTTGGCCTCGGCGTCGCGCGTGATGATGCGCTGCATGTAGCGGGTCGTCTCGTCGACGAAGGTGGTCATCGAGGCCACCGAGTAGGTCAGCGTGTCGGACTCGGGCAGCACGTAGCGCCTGCCGCCCGTCTCGTCGACCGAACCGGTGAGGTAGAGGTAGAGCTTCGAGGTGTTCTCGTCGGCCTGCACCAGCTCGGTGTAGTGGTACTGCACCGAACCGTCGGGACGGTGGATGACCGTGTCGAGCCGCGGCGAGGGGAGGTAGGGGTAGTGTACGCGGCGGGCGAAGACCTCTCCGCTGCGGGCGTCGAGCCACTGGTTGTGCGCGACCTTCCGCCCGTTGATGACGCTTTGGCGTACCTGGGCCGTGTCGAGCGAGTTGAGCCGGTCGAGCACCGCCCCGATGTGCTCCTGCCGTTGCGCGTAGCGCAGCTCGACGGTGCTGTCGGAGAGCTCGCGGAGCGCCCGGTCGACGGCGTTCTGGTTGCGTCCCGTGTATTCGCGGCGCAGCGAGGCTTCGCGGCAGAGCTCGGCCGCGTCGGCGCTGTCCAGCTCCTCGGCCAGCCGCTGCGGCGAGCGGGCAGCCTGCTGGAAGTAGCTTTCGCGCTGCTGCTCCCCGGCGTCGGGATAACGGCCCTCCACGCGGGTGTATATCTCGCCGCCCGGCAGCGGATTGCCCGCCTGGTAGCGGTAGCGCGGGGCGAAGTAGTCGTTCAGGTGGTCGTATTCGCCTCCGGGGCGCGCCTCGTACTGCGTGTTGCGGGCCACGAAGCGGTCGGTCGAGCGGGCGTAGCGGCGCAGCTGGCGGGTGCGGCCGCGGTAGTCGCCCGGTTGCATCCAGCCCACCTGGGGGTCGGTTATCGCCTCGCGGGGCGAGAGTCCGGCAAGGCGCTCCCCGGCCGCTCCGTATTCGGCGCGTCCTTCGGCCACGTGCCGCATGTAGCGGTCGTAGGCGCGATGGTTGCCGAAGGCCTCGAAGTAGTCGGCGCTGTCGACAATGCGCGCGCGGTAGTCGTCGTAGCGGGCATAGCTGCGCTCCTGCATGGCGCGGAAGCGGTCGCCCGTGTAGACCAGCGGGTCGAGCGCCAGCGTGTCGGGCCCCTTGAGCAGCATCGGGTGGAGCTGCAGCCGCCAGGCCTTGTGCTGGAACGCCTCGGGTACGGTGACGACGAATTCGACGTTGATTTTTCCGTTGCGCTCGACCAGATTGCGGCGGTTCGAGGCCGAAATCACCACTTCGTCGATGGTCACCGAAATCATCTTCTGGCCGGTGGCCGTGTCGACCTCCATCGGAGTGAGGAATATCTGCGTTCCGTCCTGACGGCGGAAGGTGATGATGCGGTTGGCCGCACGGGCCGTGTCGACGGCCGGTTCGGCATCGGGCACCGTGGCGCGGGCCGGCAGGTTGAGCATCACCTCCGGCCGTCTCTTCTCAAGTCGCCGCAACCCGTTGCAGGCCGGGAGCATCGCTCCGGCGACGAGTGCCGCGACGAGTGCGCCGAAGCTGCGGCGCACGATTCGTTCAACTCGGTAGTTCATCTTCTGCATCGTTTATTCGCGCTCCACAGCGCCGTTCACGTCGATGGTGGTGATGCGCTGCGAGCGGTCGGCCGAGGTGAGAATCTGGCGGATGACGAGCGTCGCCTGCTCCATCCACGGCTCATAGGGGACCGTCATCTCGTAGCGGATGGTCTGGTCGGTGCCGCGTGTGGCCTCGATGGTCCGGTAGGGCTCGCGCTCCATCCAGCGGTTGCCGGTCAGCACCCGGCGGCGTTCACGCATGCGGCGCTGGTAGGGGCCTTCGATGAGAATATGGGGGAAGAGTTTGACCGACCGGCGGTCGGCGGTGCTCAGTTCGGGGACGATGACGAGGCTCTGCGTACGGGTGACGGCGCAGTTGCGCACCCGGATGTCGAGCACCATCGACAGTTCGCCGTTGCGCTCGCAGAGCTGTTTGCGCACGATGGAGATATCTCCGACGAATTGCGCACGGGCGGCGAAGGCCGCCAGCACGAAGAGCAGGGTAAGACAGTATTTTTTCATGGTCGGAGTCCGTGGTTATTTTTTCGCGTTGAACAGATAGACGAGCGTTACGCCCACCTCGGTCGGTACCGGGAGATAGCGTACGCGGTTCGTGGTTCCGGCCGGTCGCGGGCCGTTGACCGGTTCGGTGTGGTAGCTGATGCGGGCCAGACCCAGACCGGCCGAGAGCTCGAGGTTGAGCCGCGGGCTGAGGTAGAAGGCGTAGCCCAGGCTGACGCCTCCGGCGAAGAACGACCCCTTGTAGTAGTTGTTGGGCAGTCCTGTCAGCAGCCGGTCGCCCAGCAGGGGCAGCTTGAAGCCGCCCACTTCGAAACCGCCGCCCATGAGGTGGGCGCCCAGGAAGAAGCGGGTGTATTTGCCCGAAAACCAGTAGCGGTACTCGGGACGGATGAACCAGTGCTGGATTTTGTTGTCGGAACCGATGGTCCACGGGTTCCAGTTGACGGTCGCTCCCAGTGTCGAGCGGTCGCTCAACGCCACCTCGGCCCCGATGTTGGGGGTGGTGGCGGCCCAGTAGAGCAGGTTGGTCTTAACGGCCCACTGCTGCGCCGAAGCTCCCAGGGCGGCGAAAGCCGTTGCCAGAACCGTCAGAATGATTTTCTTTCTCATTGATTTTCTCTAAAACGGTCACACAATCATTCGTAGACGAACGTGCTGTTCCGAAACGGTGCAGACGTCGCGAATTTCGGCAAAGGTGCTCAGAAATCGGCAAATACGTGGTATCATCTGAGATACACGGTGCGTGGGGTGCGCTCCCTTCCGGTACCGAATCCGGCCGTCGGGCCGCCGCCGGGAAAACGGAGGCCCGACGGCCGGATTCCTTGCCCGGCGGGGACGGATGGCGGTGCGCGGCTGCCTCGGGGTGACGCTTCCGGAGCGGGTGGAGGCGGGCGGCGGGGCCGGAGAGTTGTGCACGGCGGCCCGACGGCGGCGTCCCGTGCGCCGCGCTCCGCCTTCGTCGGCGGGGTGTCTGGAGTGCGCGGTGTGCGGTTGCCGGCGGTGCAAAAAAACGCCCTTTCGGAGGCCGGGCTTTGGTGCGAAAGCGCTATCTTTGCATGTCGGCCGGGGTGAGCGACGCGGAAGGTCCGGAGTGCCGCAGGAACTCCGCTTCAGCCCGCATCGGTCGGCCCCAAAACCGAATGCCATGAAGAGAGATACGTTTGGAGCCATCGATATCGGTTCGAATGCCATCCGGCTCCTCATCAACTACGTTGAACGTTACGAGGACGGGCAGCTCGAGTACAAGAAGGCGGCCTTCGTCCGGGTGCCGATTCGTCTGGGCGACGACGTCTTCCTGCGCGGCGGCGTGAGCGGGGCGAAGGCCGAGGCGCTGTGCGATGCCATGCAGGGCTTTGCGGCGCTGCTGCGCGCCTTTTCGGTGCGTGCATGGCGCGCCTGTGCCACCAGCGCCATGCGCGAGGCGGCCAATGGCGCCGAGGTGGTCGAACTGATTCGGAACCGGAGCGGCATCTCGGTCGAAATCATCGACGGGGAGACCGAGGCCGACATGATATATGCGGCCGGCGGACTGAAGGAGCGTCTCGACCCCTCGAAGACCTATCTTTATGTCGATGTCGGGGGCGGCAGCACCGAAATCGTCGTCTATGCCGAGGGACGCAAGGTCGAGGCGCGGTCGTTCCGGCTCGGCACGGTGCGCATCTTCAGCGGCGCCGAGTCGCCCGAGGAGTGGACGCGTTTCGAGGAGTGGCTGCGCGAGGTGGCGGCCCGCTGGCATCCGTCGGGCATCATCGGCTCGGGCGGCAACATCAACAAACTGCACAAGATGCTCGAGAAGAAGTCGCGCGAATGTATCCGCGCCAAGGAGCTCACGGCGCTCTACAACCGGTTGCGCGCCATGTCGGTGCAGCAGCGCATGGAGCAGCTCTATCTGAACCAGAGCCGTGCGGAGGTCATCGTGCCGGCGTTGCGGATATTCACCGAGGTGATGTACCTCTGCCGGATTGACACGGTGAGCGTCCCGCGCATGGGGCTGGCCGACGGCATCATCCACGAGCTCTACCGCCAGTACGGCGAGGAGTGAGGCGCACGGCCTTGTCCCGGAAAACGCGAGGGCCGCTTCCCCGAAAAGGGAAGCGGCCCTCGCCGTCTCCGGGTTTTGTTCGGGCTATTTCTGGAAATTGTAGCTCGAACGTATCATGTGGCGGAGGGCCGAGACGATTTCCAGCGACTCCTGCAGTACGTTCAGGTAGACCAGCGAGACGTTGATGCTGCCGTTCTCCTCCTGGATGCGGTTCAGCTGGAGCTGCTGCAGTTCGGTGAGCTGCTCCTTGACGGCCGAACTCTCGGTCAGCAGCTCCTCCATGCGCGTATAGTCGTTGGTGTGAATCATCGCCTCGGAGCGCAGCAGCAGCCGTTTGACGCGGTCGCGTACGGGCCGGAATTCGGCGGCGCAGCGTGCGGGCAGCGGATTGAAGTTGTTCTCGACATGCTCGCGGCAGAGGTCGCTCATGCGCTTGAGCGCGTAGTGGAACTGCACGCAGCAGTTGCTGCCCAGGTGGAACCACATGTTCTTCTCGATGGCCGTGTTGCGGTTGGTGCGGCGCAGGCCGATGAGTTCGCGGCGGCGCACCTTGCGCAGCTGCTCCTTCTTGCGCTCGACGGTCTGCGCCACGCGGCGCAGCGTGCGGCGCTCCTCCTCGATGAAGCCGTCGGTGACGCCCGCATAGATGTCGGCCGTGTAGGTGAGCATGCCGGCGAAGGTGTTGCTCACGTGGAGGCGCAGCAGCTCCCAGACCTTCGACTTATCCTTTTCGGCGAGAATCTGGCGGAAGAGGTTGTCCTCGTGCTCCGACTTGAGCTTGCGGCGGTAGCGGATGTTGCTGTGGATGAGCAGCACGACCGCCAGCACAATCATGGCCGCCATGACCGCCGGGCCGCCGTAGTGCATCGCCAGCGCCACGAAGAAGCAGGCCGTGAAGGCGACACCGGCGGTGATGAACCATCCGCCGATGACCGACAGCACGCCCGTGATGCGGAAGACGGCGCTCTCGCGGCCCCAGGCGCGGTCGGCCAGCGACGTACCCATCGCCACCATGAAGGTGACGTAGGTGGTCGAGAGCGGCAGCTTGAGCGAGGTGCCCAGCGCGATGAGCAGGCTGGCCAGCAGCAGGTTGACCGAGGCGCGCACCAGGTCGAAGGCGGCGCCGTCGGCGATGACGGCCTCCTCCTGCGAGAAGCGGGCGTTGACCCAGGCCTTGACGCGCGGCGGGGTGACGTTCGCCACGGTGTTGGCCAGCGACATCGAGGTGCGGACGATGCTCCGCGCCACGGCCGACGAGCCGAACATCTCCTCGCCCTCGTCCTGGCGCGAGAGGTCCACCGAGGTCTTGATGACCTTCTGGGCCTTCTTCGAGGTGCAGAGCGTCCAGACCATGATGAGTCCGGCGGCCGCAAGGAAGAGGAAGGGGGTGCGGGCCGGGGTGTTGAGCGAGGTCATCAGGTAGCTGTCGCTGCCGGCGCCGTTGGCCGCATAGTCCAGATAGGAGTCGCAGCCGGCCAGCGGCACGCCGATGAAGTTGACCAGGTCGTTGCCCGCAAAGGCCATCGCCAGGGCGAAGGTGCCCAGCAGGACGACGATTCGGAAGACGTTGATGCGCAGCCAGTGCAGCACCTGCATGACGACGGTGAAGCCCGCCAGGCAGGCGAGGGCGATTGTGCCGCTGTGGGCGGCAATCCAGGCCTTCGCCTCGGGGGTCATGAAGGAGGTGTCCTTGACCCCCTTGATGAGCATGAAGTAGACGATGGCCGTCGAGGCGATGCCGCCGAACAGACCGATGCTCCACTTCAGGTGTTCGCGGTAGCGGAAGGTGAAGAGCAGTCGGGCGAGCCACTGCACCACCATGCCGAAGAAGAAGGCGACGGCCACCGAGAGGAAGATGCCCATGATGACCGAGAGGGCCTTTTCGGTATTGAGGTAGTCGGCGAAGTGCATCCCCTCGGTGCCCGCCATCTTGACCAGCGTCAGGGCGAAGGTGCCGCCCAGCAGCTCGAAGACCATCGAGACGGTGGTCGAGGTGGGGAGGCCCAGCGTGTTGAAGACATCGAGGATGATGACGTCGGTCACCATCACGGCCAGAAAGATGCAGAGCAGCTCCTGGAAGAAGAACTGCTCGGGACGGAAGATGCCGTGGCGGGCGATTTCCATCATGCCGTTCGACATGAGGGCGCCGCAGAGGATGCCCGTGGCGGCAATCCACATGATGATGCGATAGGGGGCCACCTTGGCGCCGACGGCCGACGAGAGGAAGTTCACCGCGTCGTTGCTCACGCCGACCACAAGGTCGAAGGCGGCCAGTACGAAGAGAAACAGAATGATTCCGAGGTAGACGGTCTCCATGTTTTGCGGAAGGGTTTGTGTTTTGCCTGTTTTATCGGTGCAAAGATGCCGGATGTGTGTTTCAGAACCCTTTCACCGCTGTTACAATTCGGTTGTAGGGGCGATTCTTCACCGAATCTTAACGCTCCCGTCGTACGGCTGAAAGATGCGGGACGCACCTTTGTCGCGTCAAAACAGTTCTCTGGAAATCAATGACCGATTCGAAACACTACAGGACCATCGTCATGTCCGACATCCACCTCGGGTCGAAGTGGTCGAAGGCCAAGGAGGCCAACCGTTTTCTGAAGTACCACACGTGCGACACGCTGATTCTCTGCGGCGATGTCATCGACGGCTGGGAACTGCTGCGCGGCCGGCGCGAGAAGTGGAAGCGCCGCCACACCAACTTCATCCGCCGCCTGCTGGAGATTCAGCACGACACGCATATTATCTATCTGCGCGGCAACCACGACGACTTTCTCGACCGCATCCTGCCGCTGCGCTTCGCCAACATCACGCTGCTGCGCGACTACGTCTACGTGAGCGGCGGGCGGCGCTACTACGTGCTCCACGGCGACGTCTTCGACCACGTCACCTCGTCGATGCGCTGGCTGGCCAAGGTGGGCGACGTGGGCTATTCGCTGCTCATGTGGTTCAACCGCCTCTACAACCGGCGCCGCCTGCGCCGCGGGCTGCCCTACTACTCCGTCTCGCAGCGCATCAAGCAGAAGGTCAAGGCCTCGGTCTCCTACATCAGCGACTTCGAGGAGCATCTGGTGCGCGTGGCGGCCCAGAAGGGGTGCTCGGGGGTCATCTGCGGCCATATCCACCAGGCCGACAAGCGCATGGTGGGCGACATCCTCTACCTCAATTCGGGCGACTGGGTCGAGTCGCTGACCGCCCTGGCCGAGGATTACGACGGCAACTGGTCGATTCTGCACTACGACGCGGAAGAGTAGCGGGGGAGGAGGACGAACCATGCGTTACTTGTTTGCCATACAGGGCGAGGGCCGTGGCCACCTCACGCAGGCCCTTTCGCTGGCCGCCATGCTGCGGCGTCACGGACACGAGGTGGTGGAGGTGCTCGTCGGACGGAGCTCCGTGCGGGCGCTTCCCGCCTTCTTTTTCGAGCGCATCGGGGCGCCGGTCGTCGAATTCGAGGCGCCGCGCTTCGCCTTCGACCACGCCAACCGCAGCGTCAGCATGCTGCGCACGCTCCTGCTCAACGCCGCCCCGGCGCGGCTGGCCGCCTTCGACCGCAGCATGCGGCTCATCCGCGACCGCATCGCCGCGCTGCAGCCCGACTGCATCGTCAACTTCTACGAACTGCTCACCGGCCTTGCCCTCAGGCGCTTCTCCATCCGGGTGCCGATGACGGGCATCGCCCACCAGTTCCTGCTCAACCACATACTCTATCCCTACGGACGCCGGCGGGGCGTCGAGGGGTGGCTGCTGCGGCTCCACGCCCGGATGACGGCCTGGGGCTGCGACCGGCTGCTGGCCCTCTCGTTCCGGCCCATGGCCGACGATTTCCAGCGCCACATCCATGTCGTGCCGCCCCTGCTGCGCCGCGAGGCGCTCGCGGGAGAGCCTTCCGACGAAGGCTTCATCCTCGGCTACATGGTCAACAACGGCTTTGCCGACGAACTCTGCCGCTGGAGCGACCGGCACCCCGGCCAGCGGCTGCGTGTCTTCTGGGACCGCCGCGACCGTCCGGTGACGTGGCAGGCGGGCGAGGGGCTGACCTTTCACCGGCTCGACGACCGGCTCTTTCTGGAGTACATGCGCCGCTGCCGCGCCTATGTCACCACGGCGGGCTTCGAGTCGGTCTGCGAGGCGATGTACCACCGCAAACCGATGCTGCTCGTCCCGGCCCACATCGAGCAGCGCATCAACGCGGCCGATGCCCTGGCCTCGGGGGCGGGCATCGAGGCGGCGGGTTTCGACCTCGACCGGCTGGTCGACTACCTTGCACGGCCCGACGCTCCGCGGCCCGATGCCGGATTCCGCGCCTGGGTCGATTCGGCCGAGGAGCGCTTCATCGAACTGCTCACACACTGATTCCACCAACGATGGGCAACATGGATTTCACATACAACAACCGCGAGCTGAGCTGGCTCGCCTTCAACGAACGGGTGCTGCAGGAGGCTCAGGACCGAAACGTGCCGCTGCTGTCGCGGCTGCAGTTCCTCGGCATCTTCTCCAACAATCAGGACGAATTCTTCAAGGTCCGCATCGCCAACCTCATGCGGTTGTGCCGCGCCCGGCGGCAGCAGCGCCTCACGGGCGGATATACGCCGGCCGAGCTGCTGGCCGAGGTGAGCCGCCGGGCCGAGCGGGCCCAGGGGCTCTTCACCCGCACCTACCACGAGCTGCTGCAGGAGATGGAGCAGCAGGGCATCTTCGTCGTCGACGAACGCCACCTCTCGCCCGGGCAGCGGGAGTTCTGCCGCGACTACTTCGCCTCGGTCGTCTCGCCGCGGCTCGTGCCGCTCATGCTCCGCAAGTCGGTCAAGATTCCCTTCCTGCCCGACGGCAACGCCTACCTGGGGGTCCGCATGTCGTCCAGCGACGGCAAGGCGCCGCGCTACGCCGTAATCCGGATACCGGTCAGCTCGGCCTGCCCGCGCTTCGTGGTGCTTCCCGCGCGCGAGGGGCGGAGCGAGGTGATTTTCCTCGACGACATCATCCGGCTGATGATTGACGACGTCTTCTTCATGTTCACCTACGACCACATCTCGGTCCATACCTTCAAAATCATGCGCGACGCCGAGCTCACGATTGACGACGATGTCTCGAAGAGCCTCTTCGAGCGGATTGCCGAGGGGGTCGAGAGCCGCCGCTACGGGTCGCCCATACGGCTGATATACGACCGCGAGATGCCGGTCGACCTGCTCGACATGCTGGCCGGCAAGCTGAAGCTGACGGCTCCCGGGACGCTCGCCCCGGGCGACCGCTACCACCTGATGAAGGACCTGATGCGTTTCCCGAAGGTGCGCCCCGACCTGCTGACGGTCAATCCGGCGCCGCTGCAGCACCGCGACATCATCCCCTTCCAGAGCATCCTGAAGGTGGTGCGCAAGCGCGACATCTTCCTCAATTTCCCCTACCATTCCTTCCAGCACTTCATCGACTTCCTGCGCGAGGCGGCCATCGACCCCCGGGTCGAGCGCATCGCCATCACGCTCTACCGCACGGCCGAGCACTCGAAGGTCATCAACGCGCTTGTCAACGCCGCCAAGAACGGCAAGCAGGTCTCGGTGCTCGTCGAGCTGAAGGCGCGTTTCGACGAGGAGCAGAACATCGAGCACACCGACCTGCTGCAGCGTGAGGGGGTGAAGGTCATCTATGCCATCGAGGACCTGAAGGTCCACAGCAAAATCGTGCTGGTCGAGCGGCGCGAGAGCTCCGGCGTGCGGGGCTATGCCTACATCGGGACGGGCAATTTCAACGAGGATACGGCGCGCATCTACGGCGATTACGGCCTGCTGACGGCCCACAAGGGCATTGTCGAGGATGTGCGCAACGTCTTCCTGTTCCTCTCCAACAGCCACAAGCAGTTCAAGTACAAATACCTGCTCGTCTCGCCCTACTACATGCGCGAGGCCTTCGAGGAGCTCATCGACCGCGAGATGCGCAACGCCCGCAAGGGGCGCCGGGCCTACATCTGCGCCAAGTGCAACTCGCTGACCGACGAGCGGACCATCGGGCGGCTCTACCGGGCGGCGCGCGAGGGGGTCGAGGTGCGGCTCATCGTGCGGGGCGCCTGCTGCCTGAAGCCCTCGGTGCCCGGGATGAGCGACCGCATACGGGCCATCAGCATCGTCGACAAGTACCTCGAGCATGCCCGCCTGTTCATCTTCTGCAACGGCGGCGAGGAGCGGTTCTACATCGGTTCGGCCGACTGGATGTCGCGCAACCTCGACCGGCGGGTCGAGGTCTGCACCCCCATCCTCGACCGGCAGATTCAGAAGCTGCTGCGCAAGGTCTTCGACATCCAGTGGAGCGACAACGTCAAGGCACGCGACCTGGCCGACCAGGAGGGCAACTCCTATGTCAGGGTCTCGCCGGGCGAGGCGCCGCTCCGCAGCCAGACGGCGCTCTACGACTACTACGCCGGCATGCTGCACCGGTAGCGAACTCCTTCCCCCTTTCCGGCAAACGGCCGGCCCCCGAGATTCCCGCCCGAGGCGAATCGCGGAGGCCGGCCGCTTTGTCCGACAGCGGTCGGTGTGGGGGGCAAAAAAATGAAGGGAACCGGCCCCCCGGTCCCCTTCTCCCATCAAAAATTAACCCTTAAAAAAATTATCCCTTTCGATAAAGTTCCGTGAGGTAATGATGCAGGTAATACAAGTCTGCATCGCCCTGAATCACCTCCCTCAACAATAAATCCTCATCGTCCGAGATGGCGTTCGAAAAATCGGTTTTGTCAATATCCTCCATAGGCAGCATCTTTAGGCGTTACATCCAACTAACGCGCCCCGAGGGGAAATATTGTCCGCTGTCAGCTTAAAACCAGATTTTTCTCCTTAATCATCCGGCGCAGATTGATTAAGGCATATCGCATGCGTCCGAGCGCCGTGTTGATGCTCACGTTGGTCTGCTCGGCGATATCCTTGAAACTCAGTCCCGAAAAGTAGCGCATCATCACCACCTCGCGCTGTTCGCCGGGCAGCAACTCGACGAGTGCACGGACGTCGTTCTCGATTTGCTCCGAAACCATCGCGTCTTCGACCGTACCTTCGGCAAGCCGCAGCGTGCCGAACATGTCGTAACCCGATTCCGCTTCGGTCACCTCCTTGTCCTGTTTCTGGGCGCGGAAGTGGTCGATAACCTGATTGTGTGCAATCCGGAGTACCCACGAGAGGAACTTCCCGTTGTCCGTATAACGACCGTCATCAATGACACGTACGGCCTTGATGAATGTCTCCTGAAATATGTCATCGGCAACGTCTCGGTCCTTGACCATCATGTTGATGTAATCGCGGACACGGCGGCTGTGGCGTTCAATCAGCTTCGAAATCGCGCTCCTGTCCCCCGACAGATAGTGATTAAGCAATGCCTGGTCACTTAATACTTGAACGTTCATACTCTTTTTCTCCGTTGGTTTAAAGAGTAGAATATTTTCCGATAGGCAATCCGTTTTTTTGGTTCGTACTCAGTTTCGGTCATCGGAAACGCGTCGGGGCGTCTGCGATTCGGTTGCAAGATAGTCACTTTTCTCCGAATCTCCAAATCGGCCCGGACGCACGGACCCATGCCGGTCCGCATTCTCCCCGCCGCAGCGGGGCAAAAATCGTGCCGGGGTGTTGCTGTGGGGCCGATTCCGGGAGTAGCCGGGATTTTGTCCGGCGGGGTGAAACGACCGAATATCCGGGTGAAACGACCGCCATGCGCCGGAGCCTCGGGGCTTTGCGGCTTCTGGCGCGGCGGCATCCGTCCTTTCCGCCCGGTTGTCCGGTGCGACAGTGTCCGTCCTCCCGGCTTCGGTCGTGCGGGTCGGTGCCATCCGTACTCGGAGTCCGTATCCGGTTGCGCGGCGCAGCGGTTCGGAGGGGGCGCGATTCGGAGAAAGCGGTTCGGGGGCAATTCGGAGGGAGCGGTCGTGCGGGCAGGGTGTCTCGGAGCGGGCGGTCCGGGGCCGCTATCTCCTTTCGGGCGCAGGTGCGTGCAGCGGTTCGACATGGATGGCCACCATCGTCCCCTCGCCGAAACGGGCGCGGAGTCTCCGCTCGATTTCCTCGGTCAGGCCGTGGGCATGCTCCACGTCCATGCGGCCGTCGACGCGGATGTGGACCTCGATGGAGATGCACGAACCGATGCGGCGCGTGCGGAGGTTGTGCGGCTCCCGTACGGCGGGGTCGGCGGTGACGAGCTGCAGAATCTCCCCCTCGGTGTCGGCCGGGAGCGACTTCTCGAGCAGCTCGCCGATGCCCGAGCGGAGCAGCTCGATGGCTATCTTGAAGATGAAGAACGAGACGACGATGGCGGCAATCGGGTCGGCGATGCGCCACTTGTCGCCCAGGAAGTAGGCGCAGCCGATGCCGGCGAGCGTTCCGAGCGACGAGAAGGCGTCGCTGCGGTGGTGCCAGGCGTTGGCCACCACGCTCGGGCTTTCGAGCCGGCGTCCGGCCCGTACCGTGTAGCGGTAGAGCAGCTCCTTGACCACAATCGAGAGCACGGCGGCCGCCAGTGCGATGGCTCCCGGGCGCGGGAGCTCCTCGCCCGCGAGCACCGAGCGGATGGAGCGGATGCTCTCGGTGAGAATGCCGGCGCCGACGGCGATGAGCGCCAGCGAGATGAGAATCGAGGCCAGGGTCTCGTACTTGCCGTGGCCGTAGTCGTGGCCGTCGTCGCGCGGTTTGGCCGAAATGCCGGCGAAGACAATCACCACGATGTCGGTGGCCATGTCCGAGAGCGAGTGTACGGCATCGGCGACCATGGCGCCGCTTCGGCCCAGGATGCCGGCGGCGAACTTGGCGGCGGTCAGCAGCAGGTTGGCGATGAAGCCGACGAACGTGACGCGGTAAATCTCGCGTTTGCGGAATTCAGCTGAATCCATCGTTGTCTTTTGTTAAAAAAACGGGTCCTTGGGTTCAAACGTTCCCCGGGACTGTTTTCGTATCCCGCACCCGGGGTTGCGGGGCGTGGCGGAAAAAGAGGCGGAGCGGCGCATGGCTTCCATGCGGCCGCTCCGCCTGTGGTCCGCCTGCGCGTCGGGCGGTGCGCAGGGGTTAATAGCTGCGGGCGAAGAGTACGCGGCGGTGCGACGGACGGCCCGTGAAGATGCAGCGTCCCTCCTCCTCCGGCGCATCGAACGGGATGCAGCGGATGGTGGCCTTCGTAGCCTCCTTGATGGCTACCTCGGTCTCGACCGTGCCGTCCCAGTGGGCCAGCACGAAACCGCCCTTCGTGTCGAGCACCTCCTTGAACTCCTCCCAGGTGTCGACCTTCGTAATCATCGAGTCGCGGAAGGCCTTCGCCTTGAGGAAGATGTTCTGCTGGATGTCCGTCATCAGCTGCTCGATGTGTGCCGTCAGCCCCTCGAGCGGGAGGGTCTCCTTCTCGAGCGTGTCGCGGCGCATGAGCTCGATGGTGCCGTTCTCCATGTCGCGGGGGCCCATCGCCAGACGTACCGGTACGCCCTTGAGTTCGTATTCGGCGAACTTGAAGCCCGAGCGGACGTTGTCGCGGTCGTCGATTTTGACGCTGATGCCCTTGGCGCGCAGCTCGGCGGCCAGCTTCTCGAAGCGGTTGCGGATTTCGACGAGCTGCTCCTCGCCCTTGTAGATGGGAATCATCACCACCTGGATGGGGGCCAGACGCGGCGGCAGCACCAGACCGTTGTTGTCCGAGTGAGCCATGATGAGGGCGCCCATCAGACGGGTCGAAACGCCCCACGAGGTGGCCCATACGTATTCGAGCTTGCCCTCCTTCGAGACATACTGCACGTCGAAGGCCTTGGCGAAGTTCTGGCCCAGGAAGTGCGACGTGCCGCTCTGCAGCGCCTTGCCGTCCTGCATCAGCGCCTCGATGGTGAGCGTGTCCTCGGCGCCGGCGAAGCGCTCGTTGGGCGACTTGTGGCCCACGATGACGGGCACCGACATCCACTCCTCGGCGAACTTCTGGTAGACGTGAATCATCTTTTCGGCCTCCTCGATGGCCTCCTCACGCGTGGCGTGGGCCGTGTGGCCCTCCTGCCAGAGGAATTCGGCCGTACGCAGGAACAGACGCGTGCGCATCTCCCAGCGCACGACGTTGGCCCACTGGTTGCAGAGGATGGGCAGGTCGCGGTAGGACTGAATCCAGTTCTTGTAGGTGTTCCAGATGATGGTCTCCGAGGTGGGGCGGACGATGAGCTCCTCCTCGAGCTTGGCGTCGGGGTCGACCACCACGCCCTTGCCCTCGGGGTCGTTCTTCAGACGGTAGTGCGTCACCACGGCGCACTCCTTGGCAAAGCCCTCGACGTGGTGGGCCTCCTTCGAGAAGAAGGATTTGGGGATGAAGAGCGGGAAGTAGGCATTCTGGTGCCCGGTCTCCTTGAACATCTTGTCCAGCGCGTCGTGCATCTTCTCCCAGATGGCATAGCCGTAGGGTTTGATGACCATGCATCCGCGGACGGCCGAGTTTTCGGCCAGTCCCGCCTTCACGACCAGGTCGTTGTACCACTGCGAGTAGTTCTCCTCCGACTTGGTCAGGTCTTTAAGTTCCTTTGCCATATATCTCTTGTTCGTTTAGTTGCTTCGGAGCGCAAAATTAACGATTTTAATTTAATTTTCACCCCATTCCACCCGCGAGAATCGCCCGACGGGCGAAAAAGGCCCTCCGCCGGGGCGGAAGGCCTTCGATTCGGCGTTCGTGGGCGGCCCTCCCCGCTTCGTCCGCGGGGCCTCTGCCGCCCTTCGGCGTGCGTCGGCTCAGAAGCGGAAGGCGAGCGTCAGCGCCACGGCATGACGCGCGTAGTCGGTCGTGTAGAGGGCGCTGCTGTTCTGCTCGACGCTGCCGCCCGTGTAGAGGTCGGCGTAGTAGAGCCAGTAGGAGCTCTGCGTGGTCTTCTGGTAGCTGTAGGCCACGTCGAGCGTCACCGTGCGCGAGAGGTTGATGCCCACGCCGGCGCCGCAGTAGGTGATTTCGCGGGCCAGAGGCGAGGAGTAGGCCGAGTCCTCCTGCGTGAGCCACGAACCGCTGTATCCGAATCCGGCGCGCAGGGCGAGGATGGGCAGCGGCTTGAACTCGGCGCCGATGCGGACGGTGTTCGAACCCTTGAAGTCGTTGCGGAACGTGTCGTTGTAGTCGGACGGGGCGTAGGCGAAGGCGGGGGTCTCCTTCACGCGGATGCCGTTGTACCAGGCACGCTCGTAGTCGACCGAGATGACCGCACGGTTGCCGATGCTGTACGACAGTCCGAAGAGCAGCCGCGCGGGCGTGGTGAACGACCACTGGTTGCTGGCCAGCACGGGCGACTCGCCCGGACAGTCGATATATCCGTCGCGGTCCGGACGCGGGAAATCATCCGGTCCCGGTTCGTAGTCGGGGTCGTTGCAGAAGGCCAGACCCAGCGAGGCGGCCTGGTAGCGCGTCTCGAGCGAGTAGTAGGTGGGCGTATGGAACGCCATGCCGATGCGCAGGGCCGGGATGGGACGGTAGGTGATACCCAGCTTGAGGTTCACGCCCGCGCCGTCGGTTACGGTCGCCTGGTTGAGCTTCGACCAGAGCTGCTGGAAGCGCAGGTCCGGAGCCACGCCCTCGGGGCGCTCCGCCGTGCCGCCCGGATAGTAGTAGTCCTCGGCATAGGTGTACTGCAGCTCCTGATGGATGGCCTGGATGCCGATGGTGGCGCCGACGTAGAGCTTGTTGCCGAAGTTGGCACCCACCGAGATGTCGTATTCGCCCACCGAGCCGCGGCTCTCGACGCCCGCATAGTGGCCGATGTCGATGTTGTCGCGGTCGCTGCCAATCCACGAGGGGACCCATAACGGGTTTTCATCTTCCGGAGCGCTCAAATCGTCGACCATGCCCGCCTTGTAGCCCAGAATCGCGGGCCACAGCCCGGGGCTGTGCATGAACCAGTCGAGGTTGTCGCCTTTAATTTCGTTGGCCTTGATGCCGGCCCCTCTCAGCTGCAGGGCATACATGTCGGCAATCGAACCCACATTGCCCGTCGAGCGGAACGACGTGCTGTAGTTCAGGTCGGCAAGCCGGTTGTAGCCGAAGCCGAAGTTGACGCTCGTGGTGCGTCCCGTCCCCTCATAGAGGTTGAAGACGAAGCCGAAGCTGCTCATCGCAAACCGGTTGCTGGAGTTCGACCCCCAGGCCTCGGCGCTGTTCTGCGCGCGGGTCATCGTGATGAGCGGCGTGACGGATATCTCGTTGTGGCGGTACATGCCCAGTCCGGCGGGGTTGATGGCCATCGACGAGAGGTCGGCGCCGAGCGAGGTGAAGGCTCCGGCCATGGCCATCGAGCGTGCCGTGCCGAAGTTGAACTGCGTCTGCGACAGCTCGGCGAAGTTCGACGGCATGAGGATGTCCCGTTTGGCCATCAGGCCGCCCGTCACCAGATTGCTGCCCTGCTGCGCTGCGGCGGGGATTGCGAGTATGCTTCCGAGCAGCACCAGGGCTGCTGCCTTTGCTAATCCTTTCATGTGATGCATTCTTTTCGGTTTGACGTATTACCGGCCTCCGGCGTTGCGCCCTCCGACGCTGCCGCCACCGCCCCGGCTGCCTCCGCTGAAGCCGCCGCCGAACGAGCTGCCGCTGTTGTAGGAGGGGCTGCTGCCGCGGTCGAACGACGACGTACCGCGGTTGCTGTCCCGGTTGAAGGAGGATGTGCCCCGGGTGTTGTTCCGGTTGAAGGAGGACGACGAGCCGCGGTTGAAGGAGGACGACGAGCCGCGGTTGAACGACGAACTGCCGCCGCGCGTTCCGCTGCCGAAGGTGCGTCCGCCCTGCAGCGAGCTGCTGCGGCCCGAGAGTCCGTTGACGCGTCCCGGACGCGTGGTGAACGAGCTGCTGCGCCCCGAGAGCGAGCCGTCCGGACGGGAGTAGGAGGGGCGGTTGACGATGTTGTGCGGGCGGTAGTGGATGTGTCCGCCATACCATCCCGGGCCCCAGGCGGGTCCCCACCACGGGTCGTACCACCCGTAGCGGTACCAGGGGTTGTACCACGGGTAGAAGCCGAAGCTCCAGCCCCAGCTGCCGATGGCGAAGGAGGGATAGCCCCATCCCCACCAGCCGTAGCGGTAGGGCCAGTAGTAGTCCCAGCCGTAGTACCAGTTGCCGTAATAGGGCGTGGCGCCCCACGTGCCGAACATCGAGGTGATGTACTTGGGCTCGACCCACACCTCGTCACCCGAGACCATGATGTTGTAGAAGGCCGGGTCGTAGGCGGTCAGATAGGTGAACTCGCCGCTGTAGCAGAGGTTGTAGTAGCTCGACGGCATGCGGTAGGTGGGCGACTCGAAGCCGCGCAGACGGCGCGCATAGGCGCTCTCGTAGGTGTCGGCCAGCACATCCTCATAGGGGTTCGAATCGTAATAGGCCGCCTCGGCGTCGGCCGCTTCGGCCTCGGCGAGCAGCGCCTCCCATTGGGCGCGACGGGCTTCGGCCTCGGCGCGGCGCACTTCGGCGCGGGCCTGCTGCTCTTCGGCGATGGACTTGCGGTCGTGCAGCCCGTAGAGGTCGTCCGAAGAGTAGCTTGCTTCGCGATAGAAGGACGAGGAGCACCCCGTCGCAACTGACGCGAGCAGCATTCCGAATATGATTACGCTGTGTTTCATGGTATGTCGTATTGGTGTCGCAGTTCTTCTCCTTGCTGTTAAAACGAAAACCGTACCGCTTTTAGTATCGGCTCCCTATATATATAACGGACAGGGAGCCCCGATACTGCATCGGACGGTGCGGGCTTTGTTCGGTAAAGATAGCGAAAATCGCGCTGGATGCGAAAAAAACGGGGTAAATGCATTTTTTTTTGACAAAAATATCTTTTTTCAGAAAATATGTCTATATTTGCAGTCCCAAACCGAGAGGTTTTCGGTTACGGGGGACATCTGGAGAGATGCCGGAGTGGTCGATCGGGCCGCACTCGAAATGCGGTGTACGGGCAACTGTACCGGGGGTTCGAATCCCTCTCTCTCCGCACCAAAGGAAAAGCCTGGGTTCTCGGAACTCAGGCTTTTTTCGTTAGCGCGACGGCGCGTTCCCGTCCGGAGCCATGCTCTGGTATGAAGCACGTAAGGATATGGGATACAACGCTCTATATGCCGCACCCGAGGCCCGTATCGGGAGAGAAGCACCCTCCGTTCGGGGCGGTGCCGACCGCCGTGTGGCGGCTGCATCCCGTGTGGCGGGCGCAGCCGCAGAGGGCCGTCGGCCCGGGCGGCAGGGCGGAGCGGAGGAGTGCCGCACCCATCCGGAGCGCCGGCGGAGCGGCGGAGGGGGGCTCTTGGCCCGCGCATGGATGCGCCTCTGCCTGCTGTTGCTGCCGGCCCTGCTGGCTGCGGCCTGCTCGGAGGCGGAGCCCGATTTCAGGGGAGGCATCGTCAAGGAGTCCTTCGACTACTATGCGGAGCGCATCAACCGCTACATCTATGCCGGGCGTCAGGATTCGGTCGTTATCGACATGACGCCGCACTTCTACCGGGCCATCTCCCGCCGCGATACGGCCGTATGCCAGCTGCTCGGGTCAAGCATCGCCCAGGCCTGGCTCGAACTGGAGAACCGCGATTCGGTGAGCCGCTACATCGAGATGCTGCAGCCCTATATGGCCGACGTCGACGACGGCAGCGCATTCATCATCTACCACAACATGCTCGGTAGCTTTGCCCTGAAATACAAGGCTGACTATGCGGGTGCGCTCTCCCATTATCTGAAGGTGCTCGACAACGCCAAGCGGCGGGAAATCATCCCGGCGCAGATAGGGATGCTGTACAACATCATCTACATCTTCTACATCCGCAAGGACCCGCACTGCAGTCAGTATGCCGAAATGGCTCTGTCTCTGTCCGAACATCCCAAGGTGAGCTTTTTCACCCGAATCGCCGCGCTGATAGCCATGACGGAGTCGGAGTATCTGAACCGGTCCTACGACAGGGCAGCCGACTACCTCCGCCAGGCCCATGAGGAGTCCCTGAAGCACAATGCCGAATACTGGAGCCCCATTGTCTACATGTTGCAGGGCGATATCCTGACTGCCCGGGGGCAGTACGACAAGGCCGCCCGTAGCTACGAGATGGCTCTCGGCGAGTCTCCGAATACCGAACCGTCGATTGTCATCAGCATACTCTACAACTACGGAAACCTGTGCCAGACTGCGGGGCAGCCGCAGAAGGCGGCACGACTCTACGGTGAGGCGCTTGAGCGGTGTCGGGAGGCGGGAAGCACCGAATTCCTTATCCAGCTGCTTCGGGGAATGGTCGAGGTGTGCTCCCGCACGGGGGACGTACACGGGGCTGCGCGCTACTGCAACGAGTTGATTGAGCAGAGTGACCGGCTCAATTTCCTCAGCGGCAACAGCGACTTCAAGAACTCGCTGTTCGAATACTCCTCGCTGCAATACGAGTACGACATCACGCGCAAGTCGCTCGAACTGTCCGAGAATAGGAGAACCACCGGCCTGCTCGTCTTTTTCGTCAGCGTGGCGGTGCTCTGCGTCGTCTTCGTGCTGCTCCTCTATTCGCGGCAGCGGCGCGAGAACAAGCGGCTCATCGCGCAGTACGAGGAGTACCGCAAGCGCCTGCTGACCGAGAACAGCGTCAACGACCGTACGGCGGCCGACCACCGGTCGGATATCCACTATGCGCTCTACCTGAAGATGGAGCAGCTGATGAAGGCGGGGCTCTTCCGCGAAAAGGAGCTTACGCTCGACCGCATGGCCGAGGCGCTCGGCACCAACCGCACCTATGTCTCCAACGCACTGAACAAGGTGGCCGGCATCTCCTTCTACGGCTATATCGACTCCTACCGAATCAAGGAGGCGACACGCATCCTGTCGGATTCCTCGCTGTCGGAGGGTATCTCCCTCAAGCAGTTGGCCGACAACGTCGGCTACAACAACATCCAGACTTTTTTCAAGGCATTCAAGCGCGAGACGGGCGTAACGCCGGGAAATTACAAGAAAGAGGTATTAAATCTCCGTAAATTTACCCAGAGCGAACAATAAACAGGGGTACAATTGTATGTACGGCGACAACAATGATTTGACGGGACGAGGATTTTTAACCAATTTTGTCTTCGTCAAGTTGTCCCGTGTGGCGACACCAACAATCAACCCTAAAATCATTGCCATGAAAAAAGTTAACCTGATTAGTCGATGGATGCTCTCTTTGCTGGTCGCATCCGTCATGGTTGCTCCCTCCTGCTCGGATGACCCGGATGGGGAGTCGCTTCCCAAAGTCGCCATCGAGTTCGATGCGCAGCTCTACCCGCTCACCAGAACCGAACTGAACGACCGGTTCAGAACCTCCTGGAAGGCGGGCGACGCCATCGGTGTCTTTGCAACGGCGTTCGGAAGCGAGCTCCAGAGCGACGGCAACGTGCTCCAGAATGCCAAGCTGGTCTACGACGGCTCGTCGTGGACGCTGGAGAACAACCCTGCGGCTCAGTGGCCCACCGACTATCCCATGGATTTCTACGCATATTATCCCTATGATGAAAGTGTCACGAATCCGCTCGATATCACCTTCAACATCCAGGCGGAGCAGACCGATGCCGACAGTTTTGCGGCCAGCGACCTGATGCTCGCCCGCACCATCGGCGTGGCGCGCGGCGCTACGGTCTGCCTGATGTTCTACCATGCCCTTTCGCTGGTCGATGTGACCTTCACGCCGCTCGAGGAGGGCGCGGATGATGTCCGCGTGCAGCTGAACGACGTCTGCAACAGCGTCAAGGTGAACCTTGCCGGCGATGAGCTGAAGGCGGAGTCCGACGAAAGCAGCCGCGGGTCGGTCGACTTGTACCTGTTCCCCTATGGCTCGGGCGAGGTCTCGGAATACCGCGCCTGGGTTCCTGCCCAGACCGTGGATGAGGGAAGCCAGCTGCTCAAGTTCGTCTATTCGGGCTGGCGCGAGATGTATGGCAATACGCTTCAGGAGAAGCTGGCCCTGCTCTCGGGCGAGGTAATCGCCATGGAGAGCGAGTTTGTCGGATACCTGCCCCTGACCAGAATCACCGCCGGCGAGTTCATGATGGGTACGCCCGATAACGAGTCCGGCCACTCCGCCATGGAACTTCAGCACAAGGTCATCCTGACCAGGGATTACTACATCGGCACCTACGAAATCACCAACGGCCAGTATGCCCAGTTCCTCAATGCCACGGGCGTGCCCGACGTGAGCGGTGACCTGAGCCCGATTACCGCCGAGGTGGAGGGATTCGGAACCCAGACCCTGTTCCAAAAGAGTCCCAACTGGAACGTCCGCTACGACTCGGAGCAGGGGAAATGGGTGCCCGTGCTCGACAAGACCGATGTTCCCATGTCCTATGTGACGTGGTACGGAGCCAAGGCCTATGCCGACTGGATTGGCGGCGAACTGCCGACCGAGGCGCAGTGGGAGTATGCCTGCCGTGCCGGAACGACGACCGCATGGTCCTTCGGCGGCGACTACTCCATGATTAGCGAATATGCATGGTGCGACGAGAATTCCAAGGACAATGGTCCGAGCGAGGTCGGACAGCTCAAACCCAATCCGTGGGGACTCTACGACATGCACGGAAACCTCTATGAGTGGGTCAACGACTGGTTCGACAACAATTACGGGATTGAGAACCTGACCTCCGATACGGTGGTCGAGGACCCCGTGGGCCCCGAATCGAGCCTCTACAAGGTCATCAAGGGCGGCTCGTGGTTCAATTACTGGCACTACCTCCGTTCGGGTTACCGCAACGTATATTTCCCTGCCGGAGCTTCCGACCTGAACGGTTTCCGCGTGGTGTTTACCGTTGACGAATAGCACGCTTGGGGGACCCGGCAAGGTCGTCGGGGACCAGCCCGTCGGCTTCATGCCAGTATGGCGCAACGGAGTTATCCCGCACTGCGGAGGCCTCTGTTTCGGGGCCTTCCGCGGGTGCGGCACCGAAGAGTTTCCCCTCGATTTTGCGGCCAGGAAGCAGGCGCTGCCCGAGAATGACCTTCCCGACATGCATGCGCCGTTATAGGGGGACGGCCGACCGTGTCGGAACGGGTGGAGCGGACGTGACAACCACGTCCGCTCCGCCTTTTTTCGTGCATGGGATATGGTACCGCCGGTCGCACCGCTTTTCAGGGGCGGGAAGAGATGCGTCGGGATGGCGGAGGGGGTATTGCCGGGCTGTTGCTGCTACCGCTTCGGACGGAGGGTGGTGAGCCGCGAAGCGGCCTCCCGCCTCCGGGAGGTGCGGGCGGACGGTTGGGCCTCGCACGACGCCCCCTGTGGGATAAAAAAGAGCGGAGCCTCCCATTATGGGAGGCTCCGCTCTTTTCATGCGGGGTCGGTGACGACGCCCGACATCAGTCGCTCACCTTGTACATCACGTAGAAGAGCTCGGTCGAGCTGCGCCACATGTTGTCGTAGAAGTTGTCGCGCGACGGTTCGCCGCTTGCATCCGGCAGGATGAACCGGAAGAGCGTGTTGTCGCCCTCTTCGGTGAAAATCATGGTCGAGGTGACGTTGTTCTGTGTGATTTTCATCTGGTTGGTCGTCAGGTCGAGCGTCCACTGCGATTCGCCCGGGGGCAGCAGGTGGCGCAGGCGCGGGTTCATGTCGAGCGGAGACTCGACGCTGTAGGGCGCCATCACGCCGTAGAAGTTGCCGTAGGCGCCGTCTTCGCCCGCCGAGTGGACGAGCGTGCCGGTCAGGGCGTTGTCCGTAATCTCGCCCAGCGTGATGGTCACGCGGTCGTCGTACTCCGGAAGACCGTACTCGCCGAACTCCGCGCCGCTGAGCTGCGTGGTCCACGAGCCGTCGCCGACGCCGCTCACCCGCTGGTCGCACGCCAGCTTCACGTCGATGATGCGCCACGTGCCCAGGTAGAAGGGGTCGTAGGTCTCCAGATAAATCCACCAGTCGAGCACATGGCCCGAGGCCGAGGTCACGCGGATGCGGGCGCGCCGCTCGGGATTGCTGAAGTTGAGCAGGTCGCCCTCCTTGATGTCCGACGTGGCCCCCTTCGAGAGCACAAGGCCCGTTACGGGGACGTGGGCGTAGTCGTAATCGTCGCGGTCGAGGATGTAGACCGTCGCCGTGGCGCGGTCGCCGTCGCGTTCGGTGATGGCCTTGCCCATCTGTCCCTCGATGCGCAGTTCGAGCAGCGTGCGTTCGTTGCCCGAGAGCTCCTCGTCGATGGTCTTGTCGCAGGAGGCTGCCGTGGCGACGAGCAGCGCCGCGGCGGCTATGGTCATGAGTCTGTTTTTCATCGTCATGCGGTTTAATGGTTGGGGTTGAGGTCGATTTCGCGCTGCGGGATGGGGTAGAATGCCGCAGCCTCTTCGGAGAGCTTGCTGGCCTCGGGTACGGTCGAGGTGACCGAAGCCGTGCGGCGCAGGTCATAGAGCCGGTTGCCCTCGAAGGCCAGTTCGAGCGCGCGCTCCTGGATGACCGCCTTGCGGAACTCCTCGAGTCCCATGCCTTCGGGCAGAGCCGGTACGCCCGCCCGCTCGCGGATGCGGTTCACCAGCGCCAGACCCTCGTCGGGACCGGCCGCCTCGGCGAAGACCAGCGCGATGTCCGAGTAGCGGATGAGGTAGGGACGGGCGCTCGTGCGCTCGCCGATGAAGTCCGGGTCGACGTACTTCGACGAGAAGTATCCGCGTACGGGCGAGGGGGTCACCACGTTGCCCTGCTCGTCGTAGATGTCGCGGTGGATGAGCTCCGTACGGCGCTTGTCGGCCGCCATGTAGGTCTCTTCGGCAAAGGAGTCCTCGATGAGGAAGACGCCCCAGCCGTTGCCGTTGCCGCGCTGCAGCGAGCCGTCGCTGTATTTGATGTAGATGGGAGCAGAACCGTTGTTCGGAAGGAACTGGAGCGGAATCTTCGAGTACATGCCCTCGTGCGTACCGCTGCGGTCGATGGCCATGATGAAGATATGCTCCGGGCCGTCGGGTTTCTCGACGTCGTAGATGTTGCGCAGGTTGTCGTCGAAGCCGTAGGTGCCGGCGTAGTCGAAGACCACCTTGCGCGACCACTCCTCGGCCAGTTGGTACATCTCGTCGGCCGAATAGCTCATGTCGGTGTAGCCCGGAGCCTGGTGGGAGATGCTCGATGCCAGCGTGAGGTAGACCTTCGAAAGCAGTGCCTGGACGCCGACCTTGTCGATGCGGCCGAAGACCTTGTTGACGGTGAGCATCGGCTCGGCGCGGTTGAGGTCCTCGAGGATGCGGTCGTAGATTTTCTCGATGGAGGCGGCCATCTCGGGAGTCGTCTGGCCGAGCGAGGCGATGGGCTCGGTGTAGAGCGGTACGCGGCCGTAGGCGCGCACCAGGTTGAAGTAGTTCCATGCGCGCAGGAAGAGCGCTTCGCCGACGACACGGTTCTTGACCGTCTCGTTCAGTCCGCTGTCCTCGACGCGGCGGATGACCGTATTGGCGCGGTTGATGCCGATGTAGCAGTACTTGAAGTAGTACATCGTCAGCTCGGTTTCGGAGTTGACGGTCCACTGCTGCAGCATGTGGATGTCGCCCGGTTCGTCCGATTTGGGATACATCGTTTCGGTGGGGATGTCGCCCAGGTACCAGATGCCGCGCAGGTATTCGAGGTAGTTCAGAGCGTTGTAGGCGTACATGAGGCCCGATTCGGCATCCTCCTCGGTCTTGTAGAAGTTGCCGCTCGAGTAGAATCCGTAGGGCGTCTCGTCGAGCGAACAGGCCGTCAGCAGCGAGCAGGCGACCAACAGGTGGAATATGCGTTTCATGTTCGGTTCGTGATGTTTAGAAGTTCAGGTCGAGTCCGATGGTGTACTTGCGGAATTTGGGATATCCGCCCCAGTAGATGCCGTCGAGGCCCACCTCGGGGTCATACCCGTCGAAGCGGGTGAAGGTGCAGAGGTTGTCGATGTTGGCGTAGACGCGGATGCTGCGCAGGAACCGGCTCTTGAGGTCGATGTTGTAGCCGAGCGTGATGTTCTGGATGCGCAGGAACGAGCCGTCCTGGATGAAGTAGTCCGACAGCCAGTACTGGCGGGCGTTGTTCAGCCGCGGGAAATCGTTGGTCGGGTTGTCCGGGGTCCAGCGCTTGGCCTTGACGCGCGGGCTGAAGGTGTAGTTGTTGTAGAGCACGTCGTTGCCGTAGACGCCGTAGAGGAAGACCGACAGGTCGAGGTTCTTCCAGCGCAGCGAAAGGTTGAGAGAGGCGGTGAAGTCGGGGTTGGGGTCGCCGATGATGCAGCGGTCCTCGGCCGTGATGGCGTAGTCGCCCGTCAGGTCGACGTACTTCAGCTCGCCCGGACGGTCCTTCAGTCCGTCGGGGTCGATGAATCCCGGGTCCTCACCCTCCTGGATGATGCCGTTGACGCGGTAGCCGTAGAAGACGTTCATCGGCTGGCCTACGGCGTAGATGCTGGCGTTCTGGTTGAACATCGAGATGGGGCTGCCCGTCACCTCGTAGTACATGCCCGTGAGGTAGTCGCGCGACAGTCCGCTCGAGATGGCGTTGCCCAGGCTGACCACCTTGTTGCGGTTCATCGAGTAGATGAACGTGGCCGAGAAGTCCCAGTCCTTCGTGTGGACGATGTCGCCCTCGAGGCTCACCTCGAAGCCCTTGTTCTCCACCTCGCCGTCGTTGACCCAGATTTTGTCGTAGCTCGACGAGAGCGGCAGATACTTTTCACGCAGCAGGTCGGTCGTGCGCTTGTAGTAGACGTCGGCCGTGATGCGCAGCCGTCGGTCGAAGGCCGCGAAGTCGACGCCGAAGTCCACCTGCGAGGTCTGCTCCCACTTCAGGTCGGGGTTGGCGATGCCGCCCCAGACCATGTAGCGGTTGTCGGCGCCCGTACGGCCCACCTCGTAGCCCGGGCCGATGACCGTCTCCCACTTGCCGTCGTGCCAGAACTTCTCCATGCCGTAGCGGTCGAGCGTCTGGTAGCAGTTGATGCCCTGGTTGCCCGAGATACCGTAGCTCAGACGCAGCTTCAGCTCGCTGAGCCACTTCGACTGCTTGAGCCACGGCTCGTTGTGCATCTTCCAGCTCACGGCTCCCGAGGGGAAGTAGCCCCACTTGTTGTTCTTGCCGAACTTGGTCGAGCCGTCGGCACGCATGGTGAAGGTGAGCAGGTAGCGGTCCTTGAGCGCATAGTTGACGCGGCCGTAGAACGACAGCAGCTTCGAGAGGTAGTAGCCGTCGTTGTAGATTTGGCGCATCGAGGGGTCGCCGGCGTCCATGTTCTCGTTGCCCAGCACGTCGTTGACGAAGCCGCGCGCCGTGGTGTAGAGCCCGCGCCCGGTCTCCCAGTTGTAGGAGTGGCCCAGCATGACGCTCAGGTCGTGGTTTTCGTTGAACTCGCGGTGGTAGGTGGCGTAGGTCTCCGAGAGGAGGTTCTGCGAGAAGGAGTTGTTGATTTGGGCGATACCGCCGTTGTCATGGGCGTCCTGCGAAGTGTTGCTTGCGCGGTAGACGTCGGCCACGGTCGTCTGGTAGCGGTAGTCGAGCTGCGAGTGGAGCGTCAGTCCCTTGACAAGCTCCCAGTCGACGGCCACCGAGTTGATGTAGTCGCGTCCCGTGTTCTTGTTCTTCACGTTGTTCATGATGATGAGCGGGTGGCTGAAGTCCTGCGGGCCGGCCAGGAAGTAGTCGCCGTTCTCGTCGTAGACGGGCCAGAGCGGGTTGCGTCCGTACTCGAGCTCGTTGCAGATGTTGCGGTTCGATATCGAGACGACGCTGTAGGTCGAGAGCTTGAAGTTCTTGAAGAGCTTGTAGGTGACGCCCAGGTTGGCGTTCAGACGGTTGTAGGAGTCCTTCTTGTAGAGACCCTGGTCGTCGTGGTAGTTCACGTTGAGGTTGATGGCGGCCCGCTCGTTGGCGCTGCTGACCGATACGGTCGTGCTGTTGAGCACCGGGGTGCGCAGCGTGAGGTCGACCCAGTCGGTGTTGGCCCATTCGCCGTTCTGGATTTCGAGCAGCGAGGGGTAGTAGACGCCGCCGATGGTCTGGCCGATGTAGAGCGGCGTGAGGCCGGCGTTGATTTGCTCCTCGTTGGCCACCTGGGCCATGAGCATCGGGTCGTGCCAGATGTCGAGCTCGTCGGAGAGCTGGCTGACGACGGTCTGGTGCTTGAACGAGATGTTGGTCGTCCCCTCCTTGGCCGACTTGGTCGTCACGAGAATCACGCCGTTGGCACCGCGCGAACCGTAGATGGCCGAGGCCGAGGCATCCTTGAGCACCTCAATCGACTCGATGTCCGAGACGTTGATTTGCGAGAGGTTGCCGGCGTCGCCCATCGGGAAGCCGTTGACCACGATGAGCGGGGTGTTCGAACCTTCGAGCGAGCTGTTGCCGCGGATGCGGATGACCGAACCCGAACCGGGGTCCTGCGAGGTGTTCATCACCTGCAGGCCGGCGGCGCGGCCCTGCAGCAGTCCGTCGACCGAGGTCGAGGGGATGCTCGTCAGTTCGTTCATCTTGACCGAGGCGACCGAACCCGTCAGGTCGCTCTTCTTGACGGCGCCGTAGCCCACCACGACGACATCCTCCATGAGCTGGGAGTCCTCCGCGAGGGCGATTTCGTAGAACGACGCGGCCTTGGTGACGGCCTGCTCGGCGCTCTTGTAGCCGAGCATCATGATTTGGAGCGTGGTGCCCGGGGCGGCGTCGAGCGCGAAGCTGCCGTCGCTGAGCGAGGTCGTTCCGGTGGTGGTCCCCTTCACGATGACGCTTGCGCCCACCACGGGATTGCCTGCCTGGTCGGTGATTTTGCCCCGAATCTCCGCCGTCTGGGCGCCGACGTTTCCGAGCGACAGCACGAAGAGCAGCGTTAGGAGCAGACGTAGCGGATTGAATGGTAGAAATCGTGTCATAGGTTGGTGTTTTTAAGGTTTTCAGTAGTTGATGAGTTGCTCGGGCAGCGGTTCGGGTTTGAGCGAGCCGTCGAGGTAGTCGTCCAGGCAGATGAAGGTGCCGGCCGTCCAGCCCAGCATGGCGGGGGTGTCGTACTCGGCGCTCACGTCGGTCGAGCCGTCGCGGACGTTGTATTTCTCCCACAGGTTGCCCGTCGTGCGGAAGGTCGCGGCCACGGAGCGGAGCCAGTTGGCGGCCAGACGGCGTGCCTCCTTTTCAAATCCGTAGCGGGCCAGGCCCTCGACCGCATAGAGGCAGGTAGGCGGCCAGCAGTTGGGGTAGGACCACTGGTAGACGTAGTCGTAGGGACGGTCCTCGCAGGCGGCGATGCCGCAGTCGTACTCGAGCCGGTCGAGCGCGGCGGCAATCTGCGGGGCGTATTCGCGGGTGACGGCGCCGGTGTAGAGCAGCGAGAAGACGGCGGCCGAGAGCACCTCCGAGCGGCGGTCGTTCACGTAGTCGTAGTCGTAGAACTGCTTCAGTTCGGGGTCGTAGCAGTAGCGCATGATGCGTTCGCGGCGTTCGCGGGCGCGGTCGAGCCACTGCTGCACCTCCTCTTCGGGGCGGCCCAGTTCCTGGGCGAAGCGGGCGAAGTTGAGCTCGTAGAGGAAGAGGTTGGCATTCAGGTCGAGCGGGCAGAAGTCGCCGCAGCGGCGGTCGAAGCGGGGATTGAAGTCCCACCCCGATTCGGCCTCGGCCACGAAGTCGAGGCCCAGTTTGTGCAGCTCCCCGGGTGTACGGCCCTGGGCGAGGAAGTCGGTGCCCAGCCGTTTGCCCGCCGTGACGAGGAATTCGTCGACCAGGGCGTCCGATGCCGAGCTGCCGTAGCAGTTGAGTCCCACGGGCGTCATGCGCTCACGCATCCAGAAGCCGTACTCCTGCTCGAGGGTTTCGTAGGCCCCGGCCAGCCAGTCGCGGTCGCCCGTGGTGCGGTAGACGCGGTCGACCATCATCGAGAGGTAGGGCTGCTGCGAGCGTGCCTCGTAGTAGGTGCGGCTGCCGTTGTAGACCTTGCCGAAGCGGCGCACCATGTAGAGCAGGTTGTCGGTGTTGTTCTTCGCCAGCTCGGGGTGGCCGTCGCGAACCAGTCCCTCGTTGGTGAAGAAGGTGTCCCAGTAGTACATCTCGCGGAACATCGCTCCGGCGGTCGGTACCGTGTAGGGGTGGGGCAGTCCGATGAGTGTCGTCGTGTCGCGCGGCGAATATTGGATGGTGGAGTCCCAGTTTTCGCGGATGAAGTCGCGGACCGCCGCAATTTCGGGCGAGCGGTCCGTCTGCGCGCCGCATCCCGCCAGGAGCGGGAGCAGCAGCGCAACGGTCGTAAATCGGTTCATGGGGTTGGGTATTTCAGGGTCGGTTTGGGTTGGTTCAATAGGTGTCGGCCAGCGAAAGCGTGCCCAGGCGTGCCTCGAACTCGCTGCGGGGCAGGTCGGTGCTGACGCTTACCGTGCGCGGTTCGCCGGGCAGCAGGTCGAAGAAGTTGTCCGAGAAGTGGAGCATCTCGCCCTCGACCGAGAGGTAGAGTCCCCGTACGAAGACCTCGGAGCGGAGCGTCACCTCGTAACCCCCTTCGACGGGCGTCACCTCGCGGGCGACCCGGGCCTCGGGATAGCGCATCTGCTTCTGCTGGACAAGGTAATAGTTGTTGGCATAGAGGCGGTCGCCGGTGCGGAACTCGGCGCGGATGACCGTCTCCTCGGGCGCCATGCCGCCGAGCAGCTCGGCGACCGGAAGCGTGAGCACCTTCGTGCTGGCGTTGGCCGGCACGGTGATGTGCCGTGCAACGCGCTCGGCGGAGCCTTCAGAGAGTCCCACCACGCGCAGCGTCAGCTCGCCCTCGGCGGGCTGCAGACGGTCCGAAACGATGTAGAGCTCCAGCTTCCCGTCGCGGGCCACGGGCGAGACGAGCAGGTCGTCGAATGCCTGGCGCGCAAAGTAGTGCTGCGCCTTCCAGTTGCCGTACCAGTCGCGGCTCGACCACGAGGCCACGGGCCAGCAGTCGTTGTGCTGCCAGTAGAGCGAGCCCCAGCAGTAGCCCTTGTCGCGGCGGTGCGCCTCGATGGCGGTCTTGATGGCGTCGCCCTGCAGAATCTGCGAGGCGTAGAGGAATCCCGCGAAGTCGGCCGGCTCGTGGTATTCATTCAGCAGATAGCTGCGGATGAGGTTGTTGGCGTGTTCGCCGCCCCGTTGGTGGGACATCATCACCTCCGAGGTGATGCTCCAGTCTTCGGGCCGGGGCGCATAGCGCTTCACCGCCTCGAAACAGGGGAACGACTGGAAGCCGTATTCGCTGAAGAAGCGGCTTCGCTGGCTGTTGTATTCGGTGATGGGCTTTTTGGCGTGCCATACCTCCCAGTAGTGGCGGTCACCCTCGTGGTCGTTGCTCACCTTGCCGTAGTCGGAGAAGGGCGAGGTGGGCTGATAGCCCGTGCCGGGGGCATATTGTGCCACCACCTGGTCGAGCATGCGGTAGTACTGCTCCTCGTACTCGGCCCAGATGATGTCGGCGTATTTGGGGTCGACCTTCTGCACGTCGTAAATCCAGCCCGTCAGCCAGGAGTCCTGATTCTCGTTGTTGCCGCACCAGTAGACCACCGAGGGGTGGTTGCGCAGCCGCTTGACGTTGTCGATGGCCTCCTGGCGCATGTTCTCGAGCAGTTCGCCGCGTGCCGGATAGACCGAGCAGGCATACATGAAGTCCTGCCAGATGAGGATACCCATGCGGTCGCACAGCTCATAGAAGTAGTCGTCCTCGTAGATGCCGCCGCCCCAGATGCGCAGCATGTTCATGTTCACGGCGGCGGCATCGCCCACCGTGCGCTCGTAGTCTTCGTGCGTGACGCGCGGCAGGAAGCAGTCGCTGGGGATGTAGTTGGCCCCCTTGCAGAAGACCGGCTCGCCGTTGAGCACGAAGCGCAGCGAACGTCCGTAGGCGTCGCGCTCCTTCTCGACCACCACCGAACGCAACCCCACGCGGGTCTGGTCGGAGGCCAGCGTCTGCCGTCCCTTGCGGACCTCGGTGCGGAAGGTGTAGAGGTGCTGTTCGCCCATACCCAGGCACCACCACAGTTTCGGGTCGCGGATGGTGAAGGGTACGGTGACCGTGTTGAGTCCCTCGTGCAGCGCCGTGCGGGTTTCGCCCAGCTTGCGCTCACCGTCGTAGACCGCTACGCTGACCTCCTTCATCGGCCCGGCAGCCTCGATTTCGACCCGGGTCTCCACCTCGGCGCGCCTGCGGTCGACCTGTTTCTGGTGGTGGAAGACATCCTCGATGCGCAGGTCGTTCCAGCCCTGCAGCTCGACCGGGCGCCAGATGCCCGAGGTGACCAGACGCGGCCCCCAGTCCCAGCCGTAGTGGTAGCCTGCCTTGCGGGTGAAGGGGCTCAGCTTCTTGTCGATGAGCCCGCCGTTGGCCGCCTGGTCGTTCCATGCCTCGTAGCGGTAGGGCAGCGCGTCGTAGAGCGGCAGCGCCACCTTGATGGGCGAGTGGAAGTAGATGAGCAGTTCGTTGCCCCTCTCGAGCAGCAGCTCCTTCACCTCGACGGCCCAGCGGCGGAACATGTTGTCGGCCGCGAGAATCTTCTCGCCGTTCAGGTAGACGTCGGCATAGGTGTCGAGCCCTTCGAAGCAGAGCCGCGCATGGTCGCAGGCCGCCACTTCGGGCGAGAGGTCGAACGTGGTCCGGTAGACCCAGTCCTCCTTGTCAATCCATTGCAGCCCGCGCTCGTTGAGCCGGAAGTAGGGGTCCTCGATGATGCCGTTGGCCATCAGGTCCGTGTGGACTACGCCCGGGACAGTGGCCGGGTACCAGTTCGTGAGCCGGGCCTGCTTGAACTGCCAGCCCTCGTGGAGCTGTTGTGTGGGGGCCCCGGCCCGGGCCGCCGAAGCGGCTCCGAGTAGAGACAGTGTCATGAATATGGTGATGATTCGTTTGTACATGACGGATTATTGTTCCAGGGTGAGCGTGAGCTTCATCGTGTTGAGGTTGAGGTTGATGGTGTAGGTGCCCGAGGTGTATCCGAAGCGCGAGGGATAGAACTGCGGGTCGCCGTACGAATCGCTCGTCGACTGGTCGTCGATGCGGAGCACCGTGCCGAATTCGGCGTCGGGCTGCTGTCCGTACCAGGGCCACCATCCGTCGGCCGAGGCGAAGATTTTGAATCCGTTGTACTCCTCGTCGAAGTTCATCCGGATGCCGGTGGCCTCCCACTCGTTCTCGCCCTTCCTGGGCAGGTAGGTGCGCGTGTCCCAGCCTCCCGGGGTGGCGGCGCCGGTCATCGAGTAGGCGGTCGAGTAGTCGACTGTCTGCGTGAGGGTCATCTTCATCTCGAGCAGGTTGACCTCCATGGAGTAGACGCCGTTCTTGAAGCCCAGCTTGCCGGGGTAGACCTGCGGTATGTCGGTGTCGGTGACGTGCTGCAGCGTGATGTTTTCGGCCGTGGCGTCGTCGGCCATTGCGTAGTAGGTGCTCCAGTTCTCCAGCTTCTCGTACATCTTGAAGCCGCGGTCGCCGTTGCTGCCGAAGTCCATGGCGAGGTTCTCGGCGCGGTAGATGCCCTCTTCGACCTTCGTCAGCGGCGTGCCGGTCCACACCCAGCCCCAGGTGAAGGCGTCGCCCAGCAGGTAGAGCTGCTCGGGAAGCGCCTCGGCGGGAAGGTCTCCCGTGCGGGTGATGGTGAGCTCCAGAGCGTCGAGGTCGAGGCTGATGGTGTACAGGCCGTTCTCATAGCCGAACGAGCCGGGCTGGTACTGCGCGTCGCCCTCCTTATAGATAAGCGTCTTGCCGAAGGAGTCCGAACCGAGGTCCTGTGCCGCGAAGCGCGGGTCGTCCAGGTCGTCCAGGTTGCGTGAGAAGTAGAGCTTGAAGCCGTTGTTGATGTTTGCGGGCTGTACGCGCAGTTCGACATCCGATGCCTCGTAGCGGTGCGACCCGGGCGACGTCTCCGCAATCTCGAGACCCTGCGAGAGGTCCCAGCCCCACGGCGTGGCGGCTCCCACCATGTAGACGGCGGGCGGATAGGCCGGATAGGTGGTCTTCGCCGTTACGGTGCAGGTGAGCGTCTCGGAGAGCTGCGTGTCGAATTCGTTGTCGCGGTTCTCGGCATAGACCACCACGCGCAGCGGAGTGGCCACGTCGGGCTCGATTCCGAGGTCGGAGATGAGCATCCGGTTGAGCTCCTCGTTGGTGAAGTCGTAGCTCAACTCCGTTCCCGCGTCGAAAACCAGCGGGTCGGAGAACATGTCGCCCTCGCTGCGGTTGACATAGAGCGAATAGCGGACGTCGACCTCGGCGTCGTCGGTGGCGGTGCTCCATTCGGCGTGCAGCGCCGTCTGGTCGGGCTGTTCGGGTTCGACGGTCACCTCCTCGGCCGAGAGCGTCAGCACGGGGGCCTCAAGCACCCCCTCGCCCGGCGGAGGCGGCACCTGCGCCTTGTCGTCCGAGCAGGATATTCCCGACAGCAGAGAGAGGGTCGCAAGACCCGTCGTCAGAAGGTAGAATTTACTCCTCATATAGGTTGTTTTTAGGTTTTGGTTGTTCTTAGGCACGAACAAAATTACGGCTTTCCGGAGACCTGCAATAAAAAGGTTAGAAATGCAAAAGAGATTGACCGAATCGTACTATATTGAGGTCATTTGAAGCAATAGAGCAATCCGAATGGAAAATGATGTTTTTTAAACAGTATCATTCCGTTTTCTTTTTATGGTATTATTCGCTCTTTGTTTTGTATTTTCCGATTGAAATACTTTGCATCGTTTGGAAAATTGTCACACGAGGCGTAATTTTACGTCGGAGCGGCATTTTATGTTTGCAAGATACTGAAAACCAGCCTAATACTAAAACCTAACCTATATGCGAAAAATTCTACCCGTTCTGTTTTCCCTCCTTGTGCTGCAGACGGCGGCCTTTGGGAAGGAGAAAAGCTGTACGATTCAGTCACCCGACGGCTGTTTGGAATTGACCGTTGCGTGCGGTGACCGAATCGTATATGACGTGCGAAGAGCCGATGAGCGAGTCGTATCATCCGACGGCGTGGCTCTGGAACTCGTCGACGGCCGTACGTGGGGCCTCGGGTCGCACGTTGCGCGCATGCGCCGCTATCGGCTCGACGAGCAGGTGGAGTCTCCTTTTTATAAAAGGGCGCAGGTCACGGACCGCTGCAACGGCGTGGTCATCGAATTCCGCGAAGGCTTTGCGCTGGAGTTCCGCCTCTACGACGACGGGATGGCCTACCGCTTCCTCTCGCGTACGGACGATGAGCTGACCGTCCGCAGCGAACGGGCCTCGTTCCTCTTCCCCGAAGGCTCGTCGGCCGTGGTCCCCTATGTCCGCGACACGCCGCGAGAGGCCAACGGCATCCCCTTCGGCGAGCAGTTCATGCAATCGTTCGAGAATACCTATGCCGACACGACGCTCGAAGCGATGGACTCCACGCGGCTGGCCTTCCTGCCGCTGCTGGTGCGTACGCCGGGCGGCGAGCGGGTCTGCATCACCGATGCCGACCTGGAGAGCTATCCCGGCATGTTCCTCCGCCGTGCGGCTGCCGACCGCCTCGAGGGAGTCTTTGCACCCTGTCCCCGGCGCATCGTGCCGGGCGGTTACGACCGCATGCAGGGCGTCGTCGAGGAGTACGAACCCTATATTGCCCGCATTGCCGCCCGTCAGACGCTTCCCTGGCGTGCGATGGCCCTTGTGCGCGATGACGCCCAGCTGGCCCAGACCGACCTGGTATGGCGTCTGGCATCGCCCTGCCGGTTGGACGACATTTCGTGGATTGAGCCCGGCAAGGCTGCCTGGGAGTGGTGGAATGGCTGGGGTCTCTACGGTGTCGACTTCGAGGCGGGCATCAACCAGCGCACCTACGAATATTACATCGATTTCGCCTCGGCCAACGGCCTGCGCTACGTGGTGATGGATGACGGCTGGAGCGCCGGTCATCACCGTCCCTTCGAGACGGCGGGCGATATCGACCTCCCGGCTCTGGTCGCCTACGGCGCCGAGCGGGGTGTGGGGCTGATTCTCTGGATTGGCCACCTCCCCTTCGCCGAGCGGATGGAAGAGCTCTGCGCCCACTACTCGAAGATGGGCATCCGCGGCTTCAAGGTCGACTTCATGGACCGCGATGACCAGCCGCTCACCGATTTCGTCTACGAGGCGGCGCGCACGGCCGCCCGCCACGGGCTGCTGCTCGACCTGCACGGCATCTACAAGCCGACGGGTGTGCAGCGTACCTACCCCAACGTCATCAACTTCGAGGGCGTGCACGGTCTCGAGCAGGTCAAGTGGTCGCCCGTCGAGGTGGACCAGGTGACCTACGACGTGACGATGCCCTTCATCCGCATGATGGCCGGACCGGTCGACTATACGCAGGGTGCCATGCGCAATGCCGTGCGGAAAAACTACCGCCCCGTCAACGAGGAGCCGATGAGCCAGGGTACGCGCTGCCGTCAGCTGGCGCAGTACGTCGTCTTCGATGCCCCGCTCTCGATGCTCTGCGACTCGCCCTCGCAGTATGAGCGCGAGGAGGAGTGCCTGCGCTTCATCGCCGGCGTGCCGACCGTCTGGGACCAGACGCGCGTGCTCCAGGGCGAGGTGGGCCGCTGCATCGTGACCGCCCGCCGCAGCGGCGATGTGTGGTATGTCGGCGGCATGACGGGCTGGGAGGCGCGCACCGTGCACCTCGACCTGTCGTTCCTCCCCGAGGGCGACTACGACGTAGAGCTCTTCCGCGACGGAGCCAATGCCTGCCGCATCGCACGCGACTATCGCCGCGAGATGCTGACGCTCGACGCCGCGCGGACGCTCGACGTGGAGCTTGCTCCCGGCGGAGGCTTCGCCGCGCGCATTGTCAAACGTTGACGCTCCGGTCATGCGACGCTTCGAAAAAATCGGTTACGGGCTGGGTGACGCCGCCTGCTCGATGCTCTGGAAGCTCTTCAGCGTCTACCTGATGTTCTTCTATACGGACATCTGCGGCCTCGACGCCTGGGTGGTGGGCATTCTGTTTCTGGTGACGCGCGTGTGGGACTCGCTGCTCGACCCCTTCGTGGGGCTCATGTGCGACCGGACGCGCAGCCGCTGGGGAACGTTCCGCCCGTGGCTGTTGTGGGGTGCGCTGCCTTTCGGCCTGCTCGGCATACTCACCTTCTCGATGCCCGCCTGGGGCGAGGGAGGCCGTGTGGCCTATGCCGCGGTGACCTACTCGGCGATGATGGTCGTCTATTCGCTGGTCAATGTGCCCTACGCCTCGCTGCTCGGCGTCATGTCGTCCGACGCGCAGGAGCGTACGTCGCTCGCCTCCTACCGCATGGCCTTCGCTGCCGGCGGCAGCATCCTGGCGGTGCTGCTCGTCGAGCCGCTGGCCCGTCTCTTCGGCGGTGACGCGGGAAACCCCGGCGGCTGGACGGCCTCGGTGGCCGTCATCTGCGCGCTGGTCGTGGCGTTGCTTCTGGTGACCTTCTTCTCGACGCGCGAGCGGGTCCGTCCCGTACGGACCGAGCGTCATTCGGTTGCCGTTTCGCTGCGTGACCTGATGCACAACCGGCCGTGGCTCATCCTTGCGGCGGCGGCCGTCTGCCTGCAGCTCTTCAACGCCTTCCGTGAAAGCGGCACGGTCTATTACTTCAAGTACTGCATCGGCGAGGAGGACTCCTCCATGACGCTGGGCGGGGTGACGCTTACCGGGTCGGCGCTCTTCGTGGCCGTAGGGCAGCTCTTCAACATCGTCGGCATCGCCCTCACACCCTCGCTTGCCGCCCGCTTCGGCCGGCGGCGGGCGCTGGCCGGCGTGCTGCTTGTCACGGCACTGCTCTCGCTGGGCTTCCGGATGGCCGAGGGGGCGGGACTCCTCTCGCTGCTTGCCGCGCAGGCGCTCATCAGCCTCGCCGTGGGCGGCGTGCTGCCGCTGCTGTGGGCCATGTCGGCCGACGTGGCCGACTATGCCGAGCGCTGTACGGGCCGCCGCGACACGGGGCTTATCTTCTCCTCCTACTCGATGGCTCAGAAAATCGGCTGGTCGGTGGGCAGCGCCGCCACGGCGTGGCTGCTCTCGCTGGCCGGATTCGAGGCCAATGCGGTGCAGGGCGATGCGACGCTTGCGGTCATCGGCTGGCTGCAGAGCGTGCTGCCGGCACTGGCTGCGCTCGGAGCCTTCTGCTTTGTGGCCGTCTACCCGCTGCGTGACGGCACTCCTGTCGAATCCTAACCCTTTTTACCATGTCCAACCCCAACATACTGACCGAGATACCGCCCATATCGCCCCAGGACTGTTTCGTGGTCTTCGACCGCTACAAGCGCGAGTTCTGCTATCCGGTCCACATCCATCAGGAGTATGAGCTCAATCTGGTATGCGGCGCTCCGGGCGCTACGCGCATCGTGGGCGACTCCATCCGCGAAATCGGCCCGCTCGATTTGGCGCTCATCACGGGGTCGTACCTCGAGCATGCCTGGCTCAACGGCAACTATGCCTGCGATGCCGAGGTGCATGAAATATGCATCCAGTTTTCGCCCGAACTCTTCGAGACGGGCTTCATCGACAAGAAGCAGTTCTATCCCATCCGGCGGATGTTCGAATATGCGCAGCGCGGAATAGCCTTCTCGACGCAGACCATCGAACGTGCGATGCCCTATTTCGAGCGGCTGGTGGCCAGCGGCGACCGGTTCGAGTCGGTGCTCCACTTCCTGGCTCTGCTCAACTTCCTCGCCTGTGAGGGCGACTACCAGATTCTGGCCCAGCGGAGCGTCTCCTCGGAGCCCGACAACTACAACAGCCCCCGCATCCGGAAGGTGATGCAGTTCCTCAACGAGAACTACCGGCGCGACATCCCGCTTTCGGAGGTGACGGCGCTGGTCAACATGAGCGAACCGACCTTCCGCCGCTTCATCAAGCAGCATACGGGCAAGAGTTTCGTCACGCTGCTCAACGACATCCGTCTGGGGGCTGCCTCGCGGCTGCTCATCGACTCGCCGGCCAAGAACATCTCGGAGGTGGCCTACATGAGCGGCTTCAACAACCTCTCGAACTTCAACCGGATTTTCCGCCGCTGCAAGGGGATGACCCCGCGCGACTTCAAGACCTTCTATTCGCAGAAAAAGATAACCGTATAAACCAAACCTAAAATTTTTCAGAACGACATGAAACTCAAATTTTCGCTCCTGCTCGTCTGTGTCTCGATGGGTATCTCGACGGCTGTCGGCTGCACCGACGAGACCCCTGTGCCCAACCGGACCCCGACGGGCTATCCCGAAGGACCCAAGACGATGGTCGACGCCGAGGCCTCGACCATCACGCGGACGCTCTATGAGAACCTCTTCGTGCTGGCCGAGCGCGGCACGATGTTCGGGCGTCAGATTCCGACCCTCTACGGCCTGGACAACAACCAGAAGTGGTATGCCGGCGACCGGACCGACCTCTCGGATACCAAGTATCTGACGGGCAGCCATCCGGCCGTCTGCGGCTGGGAGCTCTCGAACATCGAGTTCGGCATGGAGACCAACATCGACGGCGAAGCCTTCACTGACGTGCACAAGCACATCATCGCCGCCTTCGAGCGCGGTGCGGTCAACACCCTTTCGTGGCACTGCGCCAACCCGGTGACCGACGGCAACTCGTGGGATGTCACGCGTGCCGTCTACACCATCATTCCGGGCGGTGCGAACCACGAGAAGTTCAAGGGATGGCTCGACCGCGTGGCCGAGTTCATCGGCAGCCTCAAGTCGTCGGAGGGTGAGGCCATTCCGCTGATTTTCCGTCCCTGGCACGAGCATTCGGGTTCGGGCTTCTGGTGGGGCAAGGGCAATGCCTCGGCCGACGAGTTCGTCGCCCTGTGGCAGTTCACCGTCACCTATCTGCGCGACGTGAAGGGGCTGCACAACATCATCTGGGCCTACTCGCCCGACATGATTCACATCAATTCGCGCGACGCCTACCTCGAATACTGGCCCGGCGACGAGTGGGTCGACATCCTGGGTCTCGACGCCTATGACCGTGACGGCGCCGACTACGGCCACAAGGGGCTGCAGATGATTCGCCTGATGAAGAACATCGCCTATACGAAGAACAAGCCGCTGGCGCTGACCGAGACGGGTCTGGAGAACAACAGCCCCGAGGATTCGGACTATTTCAACAAGACGTGGTGGACGCGGATGCTCTACAAGGTCATCGAGGACCAGCCCGTCAGCTTCGTGCTCGTATGGCGCAACGGAGACTTCCCGCGCAACGGCGGCCACTATTTCGGGGCCTTCCGCGGGTGCTACTCCGAGGAGGATTTCCTCGATTTCGTAGCCAAGAAGCAGGTGCTGCTCGAGAACGACCTCCCCGACATGTATTCGCCGCTGTAGGGGTCGGCTGAACCGTGTCGGAACGGGTGGGGCGGACGTGACAACCACGTCCGCTCCGCTTTTTTATGCGGGTGGGACTGGGAAGCGGCGGTGTGCTACCGCTTCGGCCGGAGGGTGGTGAGCAGCGAGGCGAGCGCCAGCACGGCGCCGGCCGCCACGACGCCCGGCCATCCCCAGCGGCTCCAGGTCAGTCCCGAGAGGAGCGTGCCGAAGGCGCCGCCGATGAAGTAGATGCTCATGAAGAGCGTGTTGATGCGATTCGAGGCCTGCGGCTCGAGCCCGAAGAGAGGCGTCTGGTTGCAGAGCTGGATGGCCTGCATGCCGATGTCTATCAGTACGATGCCTGCAACGATGGCCGCATAGCTCCCGGCACCTGCACCGAAGAGCCCCCAGGCGACCAGCTGCAGCAGCGACCCGGTGGCGCTCAGGCGTCGGACGCTGAAGCGCGGGATGTAGACTCCCACGCGCGAGGCGGTGACGGCCCCGGCGATGCCGCACAAACCCAGCAGCCCCACCACGTCGCTGCCGGCGTGGAACGGCGCCTCGGCCATCTTGAAGGCGAGCGACGCCCAGAAACACATGAACGACCCGAAGGCCAGTGCGGCGCGCAGCGCATGGAGCCGCAGTGCAGCGTAGCGGCGGAAGAGCGTGGCCAGCGAGCGCATCAGCGCGCCGTATCCGCCCGTGAAGTTGCGCGGCGTGTCGGGCAGCACGCGCAGGATGACCAGCGCCGAGAGGACCATCAGCCCTGCGGCGATGCAGTACATCTCGCGCCAGCCGAGCACCTCGCCCACGGCGCCGCTCACCACGCGCGAGGCCAGGATGCCGCTGAGCAGTCCCGAGAGGATGATGCCCACGTTGCGGGACTTGTCGGCCGGGCGCGAGTACTGGGCCGCGAAGGGGATGAAGATGTGGGGCATGACCGAGCAGAGCCCCGTCAGGAAGGAGAAGAACTGGATGGTGACGATGTTGCGCGCGGCGGCTATGGCCAGCAGCGAAAGGACCAGCACCGAGAAGTTGACCAGCACGATGCGCCGGCGGCTTACGAGGTCGGCCAGCGGGATGATGAAGAAGAGCCCCAGGGCGTAGCCTCCCTGGGTGAAGAGGGCGATGTGGTTGGCCTCGAGCGTCGAGGTGCGGAGCTCCGTGCGGAGCATCTCCAGCAGCGGCTGGTTGTAGTAGAGGTTGGCGACGGAGACGCCGGCGATGACGGCCAGCGTCAGAAGCAGGCTGCGCGAAAAACCGGCATCCTCTCGGAGCATTGCGGGCATGGCGAAATCGGGTTAAGGTGGCCAAAGGTACGAATAAAAACCGGAATACGTACCCGTCCGTCTCCCGTTTGTCTCCCGCATGACGGCTGCGCAACGGCTGTCCGGATGCGGCGCGCGGCGGGCGGAACGGGGCGATTTTCGCCCTTTTTCTTGGCCGTTAACGAGTTTCTTCCTATATTCGCTGTGTTTTCGCAGCGTGCGGAACACTTTGATTCGGTCAACAATACAAACACATAACGATTATGAAAGCCAAATACCTGGGACTGGAGCTCTCCAGTCCGGTCATCGTCGGCAGCTCGCCCTACACCTCCACCGTTGCGGGGCTGGTACGCTGTGCCGAAAACGGCGCGGGCGCCGCTGTCCTGAAGTCGATTTTCGAGGAGCAGATTCTCCACCATGCCGCATCGCTGGGCCGTCAGTCCGAGTCGTTCTACGGCGACGCCGAGCTCTATCTGGAGCGCTACCTGGGCGACAACTACAAGGAGGAGTTCCTCCGGCTGCTCGCCGACACCCGCGCCAAAACGTCGATGCCGCTCATCGCCAGCATCAACTGCGTGGGGCTCGACGGCGAGTGGGTCGAATACGCCACGATGATGGCCGAGGCGGGAGCCGCCGCACTCGAGCTGAACATCTTCCTCCAGCCGACCGACGTCCACACCTCGTCGCAGGAGCTCGAGCGCCGCTATGCCGAAATCGCCGGCAAGGTGGCCGCGGCCGTACGGGTGCCCGTCTCGGTGAAGCTCTCGATGCGTTTCACGAACCTCTTTGCGGTGGCCGATTCGCTTGCGGCCCGCGGCGTGAAGGGCGTCGTGCTCTTCAACCGCTTCTTCGAGCCCGATGTCGACGTCGAGCGCATGCAGTTCATCGAAAGCTCGCCCTACAGCCAGCCTTCGGAACTGCGCAACGTGCTGCGTACGACGGCCATCTGCTCGACGGTGCTCCCGACGCTCGACCTTTCGGTTTCGACCGGCGTGCACGACGGCGAGGCGGTGGTCAAGGCGCTGCTCTGCGGCGCGCGGAGCGTGCAGGTATGCTCGGCGCTGCATGAGGGCGGCTACGAGACGGTGGCCCGCATGAACGAGTATCTCGATGCGTGGGCCGCACGCCACGGCTTCACGTCGCTAGAGGAGTTCCGCGGCCGTCTGAAGTTCGGCGACGATACGTCGGCCATGGCCCAGCGTGTGCAGTACATGAAGTACTTCCCCGCCTCGGCCGAATAGGGCGGAGTCGTTCGTCGTACCGTAATGAAGGGGCTCCGTCGTCGGATGCCCCTTTTTTCGGCGGTGCGGCGCCGGCATGCTTCGCGCCGTTGTGCGGAAATCTTTTGCACGGAGTGCCGTCCGGCATGTGCGGGGCCCGACTCTTGCAGGGAGTTTGCATCGGACATGGGCGCAGGGCTCCGGGGCGGTCCGGAAGCCCGGCGCCGGTTGAAATCTAAAAATGCCAAGCGATATGAAAAAGAGATGTTTTCGGGGCATTGCGGCTGCGGCCGTGCTCCTTCTGGCGGGCCTCGGCGCCCGCCGTGCCGATGCCTGTACGGGCATCACGCTCAAGGCCGATGACGGGTCGCACGTCGTCGCCCGGACCATCGAGTGGGGCGGCAGCGACCTCAACAGCCGCTATGTGGTCGTCCCGCGGGGATATGTCCAGCACTCGTTCGCTCCCGACGGCGGCCAGGCCATGACCTTCACGGCCCGTTACGGCTATGTCGGTCTGGCTGTCGAACGTTCGGAGTTCGTAGCCGAGGGCCTCAACGAGGAGGGTCTCTCGGCCGGCCTGTTCTACTTCCCCGGCTACGGCCGCTACGTGGAGTTCGATGCGGCGCAGCGAGGCGCGAGCATCGCCGACCTGCAGGTCGTGCCCTGGATTCTCGGGAGCTGCCGTACGGTCGACGAGGTGCGTGAGGCGGTCGGCCGCGTGCGGATTGTTTCGGTCTATCCCGGCGCCTCGACCGTCCATTGGCGCTTCACCGAGCCGTCGGGTCGCCAGTTGGTGCTCGAAATCATCGACGGCGAGCCCCGCTTCTACGAAAACCGGCTGGGTGTGCTGACCAATTCTCCCGGCTTCGAGTGGCAGATGACCAACCTCTGCAACTATGTCAACCTGCGCGGCGGTTCGGCCTCGGACCTGGCGATGGACGGCGTCGAGCTGGCCCCCTTCGGTGCGGGCAGCGGGATGCTGGGGCTTCCGGGCGACGTCACCCCGCCGTCGCGTTTCGTGCGTGCGGCCTTCTATCAGACGACGGCGCCCCGTCAGGCTACCGGCGAGTCGGCCGTTCGGTGCAGCTTCCAGATTCTCAATAATTTCGATATTCCCATCGGCGTGGAGTTCGCGGCCGACCAGACCCCGACCGACATCCCCAGCGCCACGCAGTGGACCTCGGCGGCCGACCTGCTCCACCGTCGGCTCTACTACCGGACGATGTACGACAGCGCCATCCGCTGCTTCGACCTGACGACCATCGACTTTGCACGGGTGAAGTACCGTTCCGAACCGCTCGATACGGTGAAGGAGCAGCCCGTGACGCTCGTGCGGGTGAAGTGACGCGCCGCGTTCCGGCATGGAGCCGAGCCCGCGGGGCGGCTCGAAACGACAAGGGAGGTCTCCCGTTGCGGGGGACCTCCCTCTTTTCATGCCTTTCATGCGATGGGGGAATGTCTCCCCGCCATCGGATTCCGTATGCCCGGTCCGGACCTAATCCTTTCGCTGGGCGTCGATTTTGCGGTTCCGCTCTCCGGCACTGTAGGCCGTGCTGTGCTCCGAGCCGTCCTTGGCGCGGTAGATTTTGGGCTGCGGCGAACCCTTCGCCCCTTCGTTGACCGCGAAGGCGCACAGAACGACCAGAGCCGCCACGATGAGCAGCTGGAGGATAATCTTGAAGATGACCACCGCCAGCATCACGGCCGAGATGATGAGTCCCAGCAGGTAGACGATGCTGAAAAGCGTAATCAGGAGCCCGTTCTTGCGGCCGAAGGTCTCGAGGTTCCGGCCGTATCCGCTGCGAATCAGCAGGGCCGAGATGCCGAGCGGAATCACCGTGGCGATGATGTCGGGAACGGTGCCGATGAAGCCGATGAGATTGAAGAGCAGCATGATGACGAAAATCAGGGGGAGCAGCAGCCCGATGGCCCAGGCGACGGGACGGAGCGAAATGCGCGGCTCCTCACCCTCGCCGCTCCTGTGGCCGTCGAAGAGGAGTTTGGAGTAGAGTCGGATGCTGTAGTACTGCATCAGCACCACCACGGCGAAGGGGATGGCGCGCCACAGTGCACCCCAGAAGCCCCACAGGTCGTCGTCGCACCACCAGGCCATGTCCGAGCCGAGGACGAGGAAGGCCGCCACCTCGAGCAGTGAGGCGGCCGCCAGGCAGAGCGGCATGGCCTTGAGCGCCAGCATGCGGAGTGCGCTGCTGCGCTGTCCGAGCAGGCCCAGCAGCGTGCCGACCACCACCAGCAGCACGATGAGCAGATAGGGTGCCGCACTGGCGAAGAGGTGCGCCAGTGCCGAGTGGCGCCGGATGTTCTTCTTCGAGAGGGGATTGACCGCATCGGGGGCGTTGTCACGGCTGAAGACGATGCTGCCGGGCTGCACGCGGAAGTAGGCGCCGTCCATGTCGAAAACCAGACGGCCTCCATCCATCTCGACCAGGTCGAAGGCGTAGCCGTCGGGCAGCATGACGGCCGAATAGGGTTGGTATTCGGTCCATCCGCTGTCGGCCCGCACGACGCGGACCACCTTGACCGAATCGCTGAAGAGGGGGTCGATTTCGAAACGTTGGGCCGATGCCGACAGGGGCGTCAGGCCAAGCAGGGCTGCAAGAAGCAACAGGAGGTTGAGGTGTTTCATGAGTGTGGGTGTTTGGAGGTTTGAGGAAAGCGTTCCGGGCGCCCGCCCCAGCTTTCGGGAACACGCCGGACAGCGTTCCGGTTACGTCGCTGTTGTCGACGCGGCCGGGCGTTGCCTGCGAAGCCGGCCCTTCGGGCGCTGCTTCGCACGGTTGGTCATCCACACATTCGTTCGTCCTCCTCCGCAGAGCCGGTCCGCACCTCGTTCCCGGCTCCTGCGCTCCGGGGCGCCAGCCCCTTGCTCGTTCATCTCGTTGTCTCCTTGCTCCTCCAACCTGTCCGCCATGCGTCGCTCCGGCCTCGTGGCCCGGTGCGGCGTTGGCCGTGTCACGGATAAATATAGGGCAAATCGTCGGCTTTTCCAAATCCGGTGCTGATTTTTCGCGCTGCGGCGGCCGGGGAGTCGCATCGGGGCGGCGGGGACACCCCGCCGCCCCGCGAGGAGCCGTGCTCCGCTCCTGCCGGACGGAGGAGGGATTAATCGTCGATTGCGACCTCGCCCGCGGCGTCGGCCGTGAAGGCGACCGTGTAG
>OOBZ01000114.1_pt1 | contig 63380 bp, 43 predicted proteins | sample 1671601 | NCBI WGS metagenome assembly OOBZ01 (sample SAMN06348173, study PRJEB24527) | human gut metagenome | biome: human gut; feature: ankylosing spondylitis patient; material: feces | host: Homo sapiens | place: China | collected 2015-10
GCCGCCACGTCTCGGTCGACGCCCCGTTCGCCGACGGCGAGGACAACTCGCTGCTCGACGTGCTGGTGAACCCCGATTCGCCCAACGCCGACCGCGGGCTCATCAACGAGTCGCTCGCAACGGAGGTGGACCGCGCGCTGGAGACGCTCACCGAGCGCGAGCGCGACATCATCAAGTACTTCTTCGGCATCGGCTGCTCGGAGATGACGCTCGAGGAGATTGGCGAGAAGTTCGACCTCACGCGTGAGCGTGTGCGCCAAATCAAGGAGAAGGCCATCCGCCGCCTGCGCCACTCGTCGCGTTCGAAGCTGCTGAAGTCCTATCTGGGATAACACAAGGGGCAGGTTTTGCCTGCCGCCGCATAAGAGAAGAGCCGCTCCCCTCGACAGGGGGGAGCGGCCTTTTTGTGTTTTGCGTCGGGGCGTGTTTTGCGTCGGAGTATGTCCCGGTCAGGGGCGTGTTGCGCCTCGGGATGTGGTTCGGTCAGGGGCGCGCTGCGCCCCTTTTTGTGCCTCGGGGCGGAAGCGCCGGGGAGGGACTGCCCGGACCGTAACCTGTGCGCTCCGGCCGGACTACCAGACAATGGGCTCCTTGCCCTGGCTGACGAGGTATTCGTTGGCGCGCGAGAAGTGGTGGCAGCCGAAGAAGCCGCGGTAGACCGAGAGCGGCGAGGGGTGCACGGCCTTCAGAATGCAGTTGCGCGTCGGGTCGGCAATGGCCCCCTTGCGCTGCGCATAGCTGCCCCAGAGCATGTAGACGATGCCCTCCCGGCGTTCGTTGATGGCCTTCACCACGGCATCGGTGAAGGTCTCCCAGCCGCGGCCCGCATGCGAGGCGGCCTCGTGCTCGCGGACGGTGAGCACCGCGTTGAGCAGCAGCACCCCCTGCTCGGCCCATCGGTCGAGGTTGCCGCTCGTGGGGTAGGGTGCCCCCGTGTCGTCGCTCACCTCCTTGAAGATGTTCTGCAGCGAGGGAGGGAAGGGTACGCCGTCGCCCACCGAGAAGCAGAGCCCGTTGGCCTGCCCCGGACCGTGGTAGGGGTCCTGCCCGATGATGACCACCTTCAACCGCTCGAAGGGGCACTTGTCGAAGGCGCGGAAGATGTTGCTGCCTCGCGGATAGATGCGCCGTGAGGCGTACTCCTCGCGCACGAAGCGGGTCAGTTCGGCAAAATAGGGCTTCTCGAACTCGGGTTCGAGGATGGCTTTCCAGTCGGGGGCTATCTTCACATCCATGGTTGTCTCGCGTTTTGCGGAGTAAAAGTAGTAAAATCTCCGCACTTTTCCTCCCCCGGCGCCTCCAATCCGCCCCTGCGTTGTCCGAATCTCCGCCGAAAGTGGGCCGTTTGGCCGGACCCGCTTGCAGCACAAGTCCATTTGCCTATCTTTGTCTTCGCACGACGGTTTCCCGGCTCCGTTGCGGCTGCCGGGAATGAAAAGGGAATACCGTGCGAATCGGTAACAATTCCCGTTGCTGTGTGCTTCGGCCTTCACCCTGCGGGGTGGGGCATCGGTCGGCATCCTGTGCCACTGGCTCTGCGGAGCCGGGAAGGCGTCGGCCGTGGAGCGAGTCAGAAGACCTGCCGTCTGTGCGTGTGCGAATTCCGCTTCTACGGTGAATGGAAGGATTCTGCGGCTGCCGACTTACCCCCCCCTGCCCAAGTCTCGAAGGTCAGCCCGTTTGCAGGTTCGTCGCCTCTGCCGTTCCGCTCGGTCGGAGCGTCGGGAGGTGCTGTTCCATGCCCCGTGCGGAGCGTAGTGACGGACCATTTCGTTCAACCTAAATTGAATACGTATGAAGAAAACGGGTTTCATGGTGTCGTGCCTGCTGCTCCTGTGCGGCTGCCACGACCGAAAGGAGGGGGGGCGCCGAGCTCTCCGTACGTCAGCTGGAGGTTGCCTTTGCCGATGCCTCCGATGTCGAATTTGCGCCGGGTGAGCAGCGCAGCATCCCCTTCACGGTCCGAAGTACCGATTTCGCGGGGCTGGAGTTTACAGCGGCGGCCGAGGGCGAGGATGCCTCCCGGTGGAGCCTCTCCGTCGAGCAGGGGCGGGTCGAGGATGCCTCCATGCCCTGCCTGCTGAAGGCGCAGGCCCCCGCAGAGGAGGGGCAGACGCGCCTTACGGTGACGGTGACTGCTCCCGAGGGGCTGCGCCGCGAGGCCTCGATTGCGGTGCGCGTGGTCAGTCCGACCGCACCCGACCCGGAGCCCGACCCCGGTCCCGAGGCCGTGGAGCTCAGCGCCGCGGGACGGGCCAACTGCTACATCATCCCGGCGGCTGGCCGCTACATGTTCGACGCTACGGTGCGCGGCAACGGTGTGGGCGACGGGGCCTCCATCGCCCTCTCCGACGACATGAGCGCCGACTGGCTCTGGGCCACGACGGGCGTCGGGGAGACGCTCGGCGAGGTGCGGCTCGATGCGGCCCGCGGGCGGATTTACGTGACCGTCGAACCCTTTGTGGCGGGCAATGCGCTGGTGGTGCTGACCGACGCGCAGGGGGCGGTCGTCTGGAGCTGGCACCTCTGGTTTACGGAGCAGCCCTCGACGGTCACCTACGCCAATGGCCGCGTAATGCAGGACCGCAACCTCGGCGCCACGTCGGCCACGCCCGGCGAGCCGACCGCCTATGGCCTCTACTATCAGTGGGGGCGCAAGGAGCCCTTCTGCGGGGGCGTGACGACCGAAAGCTCGGCCGAGAGCATGGCCCAGGCCCGCGCGGGCACCACGGTCAACCCCGCCTTTGCCGAGGCGCACGTATGGCAGCAGGCCTCCGGTGCCGAACTTTCGACGCTCGGGTATGCCGCGGCGCATCCCATGACCTTCCTCTCCAACAAGAGTACGACGGGCTATTACGACTGGCTCGCCAGTCCGCGCGACGACCTGTGGGCGCCGCAGAAGAGCTGCTACGACCCCTGCCCTCCGGGCTACCGCGTGCCCGACCGCGACACGTGGGACGACTTTGCCGACGCCGGGAACCGCTACATCGACGGGGTCAGCGAGTGGGACGGCACGCTCTACGGCATGACCTACATCCACGGCGACCTTCGCGACTGGTATCCCGCCCAGGGTTACCGCAACCGCGACCGGGGCAATCTCGTGGGGCTCGGAACGACGCGTACGGGCCACTACTGGTCCAACTACCGTTCGGGACAGACCATCTCGCACTTCTACGTCTCGAAGCGCCTGAGCACGGGCAAACTGCTTCAGCCCCAATCGACCGACAAGTCCGATGCGGCCTACGGCTACAACGTGCGCTGCCAGCGCGAGTAGCAGGCTCGAAGCAGGCGGGTGGTGGGCGCGTAGCAGGCTTGCGGCGGGCTGCCGTGCCCCGGGCAGTTCCGGGCCGCCGTTTCGGCTCTGTTCCGCAGCGATGACATTCCCGTGAAACCGCTCCTGTGCAGGTGCTTGTTGTCGAAAAAAGATGTATCTTTGTTCTTGTTATGAAGAAGATGACTATTCTGCTTGTCTGGACGTTGAGCCTCCTTGTCTGGGGCGTAGTCCGGGCCGCGAACCCCGAAGGCGAGGTCCGCAACCTGATTTTCATGGTGGGCGACGGCATGGGACTGGCCCATGTCTCGATGCTGATGGTCGAGAACGGCTATGCTCCGACCTCCTTCGACCGTGCGCAGGGCGTGGGGCTCGTCTGCACCCGCTCGGCCAACAACCGCGTGACCGACTCGGCCGCCGCGGCGACGGCCCTGGCTACGGGCCACAAGACCGGCAACGGAACCATCGGCCAGTCGCTCGACGGCAAGCGTTACGAGTCGCTCATGAAACGGGCCTCCGGGTGCGGCATGCGGAGCGGTATCGTGGTGAGCTGTCATCTTCAACATGCCACTCCCGCGGCATTCTATGCCCATGCGGCGTCGCGCGAGGATATGCAGACCATTACCCGTGACCTGTTGGCGAGTGGCGTCGACGTGCTTTTCGGGGGCGGCCGCAAGTGGCTTGCGGAGGAGTGCCCCGACGGAGGCACCTATTTCGACGCTTTCCGCCGACGCGGGTATACGGTTGTCGACCGCCTCGAGCAGACCGATACGCTCCGCCGCGGCCGGGTGCTGGGCGCCTTTGCCGAGAGGCACCTCGCGGCAGCGCCCGAGCGGGGCGACTACCTCCCGCGGGCGACGCGCAAGGCGCTCGAGCTGCTCACGGCCGGCGATTCGCTGCAGCGGGGCTGGATGCTGCTGGTCGAGGGGTCGCTCATCGACATGGCGGCCCACGATAACGATGCCGAACGCCTTCTGGCCGAACTGCGCGACTTCGATGCCGCCGTCGGCGAGGCGATGGACTATGCCGATGCGCATCCCGGTACGCTGGTGGTCGTGGTTGCCGACCACGAGACGGGCGGCCTTTCGATTCCGGCCAACGACGAGGACTTCACGCAGGCCGAGAACGGGCTCTACTATAACTTCGGTTCGAAGAGCCATACCGGGACGCTCGTTCCGGCCTACTTCTACGGTACGGGCGCCGACCGCCTGGGCGGCGTGATGGACAACACGCAGCTCTCGCAGCATCTGGCCAGGCTGCTCGGCCTGCCGCAGGACTGACGCTGCGAAGTCCCGTCGGGCTGACGCTTCGGCCTGCCGCCGGGATGTTCGGCTGCGTTGAGGCCGTGGACCACACCAGCCGCACCGGATACACCGGCCGCACCTCCGCCGCATTCTCCGGCCTGATATGCACCTTCTCCCTCCTTGCCCGGGAACTGAAGCAAAGACAAAGAGGGCGCCCGCTGAACCAGGTCGGGCGCCCTCTTCCGCTTGATGGTCGGAAATGGTTGGAAGCTGTCGGACTACTTGTTTGGGGCGAAACCAACGACGTGAAGCGTTTCGACAGAGCCTTGGGGTGCCGGGGTGTCGGCTTTGGCACTCTGGCCGCTCCCATTGCTGATTGTGGAGAACTCGATGGGAAGCACCAGCTGCACACGGACCGTTTCTCCCTTGTCGCGCCCCGGTTTCCAGTAGGGCGACGATGCCTTGATTATGCGTTCGACTTCGGCGCTCAGCTGCCGGTCAGGCGACTGCATCTTTGTGATGTTCGAGACCGAACCGTCGCGTTCGACTACGAACGAGTAGACAACCCGCCCTTGGACCTCCCCCTTGAGTGCGTCGGCCGGATAGCGAACCTGCGTCTGGAGCCACTGCCGGAACGTCGTCAGGTCGCCGCCCTTGAACGAGGGCATCGTCTCGGCCTGCGTTACCGGGGCATCCTTCTCCGCAGCCGGGCCGTCGGTTTGGCCTGCTGCCGGGGTGCCGGCACCTGTGGCGGCCTCGCTCTGCTTGGGAAGGCTGAAGTCCACCGGAACGATATACTTTACGCGGACCGTTTTGCCCTTCTGCATGCCGGGGGTCCAGCTGGGCGAGTTCGCAAGCACGCGCCGCACCTCATTGGTGAGCAGCCGGTCGGGCGACTGCAGCGCCGTGATGTTCGAGACCGAGCCGTCGCGCTCGACGACGAACGAGCAGACGACGCGCCCCTCGATTCGCTGCTTGAGCGCTTCGGCCGGGTAACGCACCTCGGTCTGGAGCCACTCGCGGAACTTGAGCAGGTCACCGCCCTCGAACAAGGGCATCGTTTCGGCCACGATGAAGGGGGGCTCCTCCGTCTCCCGGGCCATCTCCTGCAGGGTGAGGGTTGTAATCTCCAACGCGCCGAAGCGTCCCCGCTCCTCGCCGTAGCGCTTCACGGCATCCTCGGCATGAATGAATGTCACGCTGCCGATGTTGGTCGGTATTTCGTTGATTTCGGTTTCGACGCCGTCGACCATGTAGAGCGGCGTCCCAGCCACGCCGTCCTTGTCGCGGAACGTGATGACCAGGGGCTTCCCCTCCTGTTGGGCCTGTTGGGCCTGCCGGGCCTCGTCGCGCGTATCGTCGGCGCTGTTGTCGAGCATGACAGTCTGCGAGAAGCGCTCCTCGCGGGGAACATCGACCAGCCGGGTTTCGTAGCCGACACAGGAGACCTCGAGCAGGCACCCCTGCGGTACGGTCAGTTCGGCCACCCCCTTTTCGTCGGTGACCGCTCCCAGCGTGGAGTCCTTGACGCGAACGATTACACCCGAGGCGGCCCGTTTCATCGTGAACTCTTTTCCGTCCTCGGAAAAGTCCCTTAGGGCAACCATGAGGTGTACGCGGCAGCTCTTCTCCGAGGGTTCGGCTTTCGGTGCGGCAGCGGCGGGCTGCTGCAGGGTGTTTTCGGCCGCATGCCCGGTTGCGTCGGCCGGGATGTTTTCGGGGGTGGCAGCCGTGGAGTGTGTCTCGGCCGTAGCGGCAGGGGTCGACGCGGGTGCGGCGGTCTTCTCGGCGGTTTCGGCCGGCAGGATGACCGCGGCGCGCGAAGTGAAGGCAAAGGCGCAGAACAGGCCGATGATGAAGGGCAGAGTGGCTGCGAGCCGGAGCCGTGCATGGCGGCTCGGGGGTTGTGAAGTCATCATTTTGAGTCGTTTTTTGGTCAGTGAACTGCGCAGCCCGTTGGCTATTTCCGGACTATAACCGAAAAGCTGCATGAAAAGCGTATCTACGTAGCGGTTGATTGCATATCCCGATGCGAGGACATCGCTGTCGGCCTCGTACTCCTCGACCTCGACCAGCCGCCGCGCGGCGAGCCAGACGAAGGGGTTCCACCACAGCGCGGCCTTGAGAAGCTCCATGGCGAGCCGCTCCAGCGAGTGGCGCCGGCGGATGTGGCTCGCCTCGTGAAGCAGCACGGCCTCCAGCTCGCGGTCGGGAAGCTGTTCCCAGACATATACCCGTCCGAAGAAGGAGAACGAGGCGCACTGCTGCCGCGTGCGGACGAGCGTGATGTGTCCCGTGCGGGTGACGGAGGCGCCGCGACCGAACTGCCGGATGTGCCACAGCTGGGCGATGCAGGCTCCGAGCGTTACGACCACCCCCGCGGCGTAGAGCCATAAGGCGATATCCGCGGCCGTGAGGGGTTCGGCCTCGGCCATCGTCACCGTCGCCGTTTCGGTTGCGGCGGGTTCCCACGCCGGAAGCGCGGGCCCGGCCGTGAGGCGGATGACCTCGCCCGGGTAGAGCGGTATGCGCAGCAGCGGGATGACGGCGGCAAGCAGCGGCAGCGCGAGCAGCCAGCCGCGGCACCATCCGAAGGCGACGCGTCGGTCGAGCAGCAGGCGGTAGCAGGCGTAGAGCACGCCGCCGCAGACGAGCGATTCGACGAGGTATGTGGTCAGTTCTTTCATGGGCGGGAGGGGCGGTGAGCGTGGAACATGGTTGCCGGGTAGTGCCCCGGGGCGGCCGGCGGATTATTTGCGGAGGGTCTGCATGATTCCGAGTATCTCCTCCATCTCTTTCATCGAAATCTGCTCGTGCTGCGAGAAGAAGGAGACCATCTGAGCCAGCGAGCCGTTGAAGTAGGAGCCCAGCATCGACTGCATGACGTTGCGGGCGTATGCCTCACGGGCCACGAGCGGGTGGTAGCGGTGGCTCTTGCCCTCGGCCGTGTGGCCGACGAAGCCCTTGTTCTCCAGAATCTTGAGGAACGTGGCCACGGTCGTGTACTTGGGGCGCGGCTCGTCTGTGCGGGCGAGTATGTCGTTGACGGTCGCCTCGCCCAGCTGCCAGAGTATCTGCATGATTTCCTCCTCGCCGCGTGTGAGCGACGGGGCGGGGGTGTTGTTTTTCGTCCTTGTATCCATGGTCGTATATGCGGTTCTGCGTTTTTGTGCGGCTGTCGGTCGGCGAGGGTGCGCGCCGCGGTTTTTCACCCTCCGATACAAATGTCCTACTAATTTTTTAGAAATGCAAATTTTTTCTTCTAATTTTTTAGTAGTTTGTCTCTTTTTTATCCGCAGCGGGTTTTCCCGTGCCGGGCGGTCGAGCGGGTCTGGGGCAAAACGGGGCGTGAAACGGGGTGCGAAGGGCGAATGGAGGAGCAGGGGAGGGAGGTGGAGGCCGGTTCTCGGACCGGGGTTACGGCGAGTGGTTGGCCGGCCGGCAGTTGGCCTGCGATGGTCGGCTGCTTCCGGGTGGTGTTCGGCCGGTTCCCGGTTGGCCTGCGATGGTCGGCTGCTTCCGGATGGTGTTCGGCCGGTTTTCGGTTGGCCTGCGGTGGTCGGCTGCTTCGGGGTGGTGTTCGGCCGGTTCCCGGTTGGCCTGCGATGGTCGGCTGCTTCCGGGTGGTGTTCGGCCGGTTTTCGGTTGGCCGGCTGTGAGGCCTCCTGGCCGGCCAAAAAGAGCCCCGGCGGGCACAACTGCCCGTCGGGGTGCGCTGTTCCATGTTAAACGAATGGATGGGCGGCAAGATGGTCGGCCGCTGGCCCCCACCCGGTGCCATGCGGGATACGACGCCCTATCGGCGGCGCTCCTCCTCGTTGTCCTTTTCGAGCTTCTCGTCCTCCTCCCAGTCGAACCAGGGGAAGTCGCGTCGCCCGCCCAGCGAGAAGCGGGTGTAGGTGATGGGAAGCCCCTTTTCGAGGAAGAGGGTCTCGTAGGCGGTCTTGACCGAGAGCGTCTCGTCGGCGAAGCCCGAGCCGTAGATGTCGGGTTCGGAGACCTCGCACGGAAGAGCGAAGCGGCGGATGACCTCGTTCGTGTAGGCATAGAGGTGCTTCGAGTCGGTCTTGAGGTTGAGCCATCCGTCGGGACGCAGCAGCCGGGCGTAACGCTCGAGGAAGAGCGGCGAGGTGAGGCGCTTCTTGGCCCGGCGCGTCTTGAGCTGCGGGTCGGGGAAGGTAATCCAGATTTCCGAGACCTCGCCTTCGCCGAAGAGGTGGTCGATGAACTCGATGCGCGTGCGCAGGAAGCCGGCATTGGTCATTCCCCGCTCGGTGACCGTCTTGGCGCCGCGCCACATGCGGGCACCCTTGATGTCGATGCCGATGAAGTTGCGCCCGGGCTCACGCTCGGCCAGCGCCACGGTGTATTCGCCCTTGCCGCAGCCCAGCTCGAGGACGATGGGGTGGTCGTTGTGGAAGAAGTCGCGCTGCCAGTGCCCCTTGAGCGGGTGGTCGCAGCTGAATACGTCGTCGAATTCGGGTTGTACGAAACACGGGAAGGTGAGGTTCTCGCGAAAACGGCGCAGTTTGTCTTTGCCCATGGCGTTTATCTGTCGGTTTTTATTGGGTTTTTACAATGTTGATGCCCACGGCCTCGATGCCCTGCTGGGGCGTGACGGGGCGGATGACGACCCGGTAGTCCCCCGTGTCGGTCAGCCGCACCCGGGTCCGGTAGGGCCATTCGCAGACGCGGTTCAATGCCGCGGGATGTCTGCCGGGCACGGGACGGAGCGTGACGTGCTCTTCGTAGCGCAGCGAATCGGGCGAGAGCACCATCACCTGCAGCGGCAGCGAATCGGCCGTGAAACGCTCGTTGCAGCGGATGAAGAGCCGCAGGTCGCGCAGCGTCACGGTGTCGGTGTTGGCCAACTCGATGACGGCCGGGGCGTTCCACATTCCGGCATCGACATCGACCGCCTCGCTTTGCGTATGGGGACCGCATCCGGTGGCGAAGAGTGCTGCCAGCACCATCCCCGCACAGCGATGCAGGCGCTTGTGGCGCGCGGGTTGCTCCCCCGTGCGGGTGTGCCGCACGGTTGCCTCTCCGCAGCCGCGGATGATGTTGCCCCCGAGGGGTTTATGGGTTGTCTGCATCGTTTGCTCGTTCACTCTGTGGAGCGTTTGTCGCGCCCGGGGTCTTGAACCTGCGTCGACGTTCTGCCATGTCCGGCCCTCTTTTCGGCGGCCGGGCCGCTGCTGTCGGACGGTGTCGCATCCGGGCATTCCCATGCCGGGTGTCCGCCGCGGCTAAGCCTCGTTCGTCGTCTGTCGATTGCTTTCGGTGCGGGAAGCCTCGCGGCGCTCCTCGCCGTTGCCTGCCGCGCCGTTGTGGCGCGGATGGTTGTGGCGGTTGCGGCCCCGGTTGTTGCGGCGGCGTGCGGCGTTCTCATCGCTCTCGCTGCGCCCTTCGGACTGTGCGGTGCGCTCTTCGCGCGGCTCCTGACGCTCGGGTTGTCCCTGACGCTCGGCCCCGCCGTCGTTGTTGTTGCGGCGACGCTGGCGATTGTTGCGGTTGCGTTCCTTGCCCGCTCCGCCGTGCTGCGGCGCTGCGGCATGCTCCTCCGCCGGACGGGGCTCCTCGCCGACTCCGTTCGCACGGCGTTCGGCCGTACCGTTGCCGTTGGTGCGGCGCTCGGCATGCTGGCCGCGGCCTCCGTTCTCGCCGTTGCGCCCGTTCTCCTTGTGGTTGCGGTTGCGGCGGTTGCGCTTCCGGGCATTGTCGAAGCGTGTGATGCTGTCCTCCTCCGAGCGGAACGTCGGTTCGTCGGTCTCGGCGATGAAGTCATCCTCGCCCAGCAGCTGCTCGGCCCGCTTGCCGGCCCGGTTGAGCGCCAGAATCTCCTTCACGCGCGATACGGGCAGCGTGATGATGTTGGCCATCGAATCCTTGCTGCTGCTGAACGACATCGTGCCCGAGAGGATGTCGCTCTTGACCAGATGGAAATCCCCTTCGTCGGTCAGCAGCGGTTCGCGCAGCCGCGGGAACTCCTTGCGGGCGTCGGCATAGGCGTCGTATTCGTACATCAGGCAGCACTTGAGCTTCGAGCACTGCCCGGCGAGCTTCTGCGGGTTGAGTGAAATCTCCTGCGTGCGTGCGGCTCCGGTCGTGACGCTCGAGAAGCTCGACATCCACGAGGCGCAGCAGAGCTCGCGGCCGCAGGCGCCCAGTCCTCCGATGCGGCCAGCCTCCTGGCGCGCGCCGATTTGCTTCATCTCGATGCGGATGTGGAACCGCTCGGCGAAGACCTTGATGAGTTCGCGGAAGTCGACCCGCTCGTCGGCGATGTAGTAGAAGATGGCCTTGATTTTGTCGCCCTGATACTCCACGTCGCCGATTTTCATGTTGAGCCCCATGTCGGCGGCAATCTGCCGCGAGGCTATCATCGTCTCGTGTTCGAGGGCGATGGCCTCCTGCCAGCGCTCGATGTCGTAGGGCTTGGCCTTGCGGTAGATTTTCTTGTATTCGCCGTTGTAGGGGGTGAACCCCGTGCGGCGCATCTGGCGGGCCACCAGGTCGCCCGTCAGCGAGACGATGCCGATGTCGTGGCCGGGCGAGGCCTCGACAGCCACGATGTCGCCCCGTTTGAGGTCGAGATGGTTGACATTCTGGTAGAACGAGCGGCGCGTATTCTTGAAGCGGACCTCCACGATGTCGGTGGGCAGGTTGTCGGGATAGCCCTCGAGCCACGACGTTTCGTGCAGTTTGAAGCATCCCTCGCAGGGTTTGGCCTCGCATTCGTTTCCGCAGTCGCAAAACGTGCAGCCCCGTCCCATTTCGGGTTTGCAGCAGTCGTTATGATGGTGTATGGTTTGGTCCATGGCCTAAAATTTTCGTAAAGATACAAAAAAAATCGGAAACCTCATGCCGCGGCATGGAGGCGGCGTACGCTGCGGCGGATGCGCAGGATGAGCATCACCGCCGCGGCCGAGAGCCCGAACGAGAAGCCCACGAAGAGTCCCGAAGGTCCCATGCCGAGCGTGAAGCCGAGCAGGTAGCCCACCGGCAGGTTGAGCAGCCAGTAGGAGATGAAGGCTATCGGCATGATGATTTTCACGTCCTGGATGCCGCGCAGGATGCCGACCGAGACGTTCTGCACGCCGTCGGCCAGCTGGTAGAGCGCCGCGAAGAGCATCAGCTCCGAGGCAATGGCGATGACTTCGGCATTCGAGGTGAAGAGCGTCGGAATCCAGCCGTGGAGGGCGATGAAGCACAGGGCGGCAAAGGCGTTCCAGGCCAGCACCAGATGGTACGACGCCCTGGCCGCCAGCGTCAGCTCCCCGATGTTGCCCGCCCCGTAGCAGTGCGAGATGCGGATGGTCGTCGCCGCACCGATGGACATGACAATCATGAAGGCGCAGTTGCCCAGCGTCATGGCAATCTGGTTGGCGCTGAGCGCCTCCTTGCTGAACCAGCCCATCATGATGCCGGTGCCGACGAAGGCCGAGGCCTCGAGGAACATCTGCGAGGCGATGGGAAGCCCCATGCGCAGCAGCGCGCGGATGTCCTTCCGGGCGAGGCTGCGCAGCGAAAAGCCCTTCAGATAGGCCCGGTATTGGCTCCGGTTGAGGAAGTAGGCGAGCATGAGCAGCGGCGCGAGGATGCGCGAAAGCAGCGTGCCGAGCCCTGCGCCCTCGGCGCCCATCTCGGGGAATCCGAGGTTGCCGTAGATGAACAGGGCGTTGAAGCCGATGTTGCAGAGGTTGGTGATGATGGTTACGACCATCTCCACGCGCGTGTTGCCCACCCCCTCGAGAAACTGCTTGAACGAGAAGAAAAGCATCAGGGCCGGCATGCTGTAGACGAGCATGTGGTAGTAGGGGATGGCCATGTCGACCACCTCGACGGGTTGCCCGAGGTGGTAGAGCAGCGGGGTGATGGCGTACTGGATGGCGGCCACGGCGAATCCCAGCGTCGTATAGAAGATGATGCCGTTGTGCAACAGGCGTGCCGAACGTTCGTGCTCCTTGCGGGCGTAGAGTGCGCCGACCAGAGGGGTGAGGCCCAGTGCGACGCCCACGGCCGCGATGAAGAGGATGAAGAAGACCGAACCGCCGAACGATACGGCGGCCAGCGGCGTGGGGTCGTCGCCTCCGTAGCGTCCGACCATCAGGTTGTCGGCCACCTGGGTGAGAATCTGCCCCACCTGGGTCAGCACGACGGGCAGGGCCAGCAGCAGGTTGGCCCGGTATTGCTCCTTGTATTTCGCGAAACTGTACATCTGTCCGTTGGGTTGGATAGGGGTGCAAAGGTACGAATATTTCTCCCGGAAAAAGAATCGTCGGCAAAGTTTCGTCTACGGTGGGTCTCCCTCCCCGCCGGGACGAAAAAAGCCGGACGGGAATCTCCCGTCCGGCCCTGTTCGCGGTATGAGCCGATTGTGTACCCCCTGTTCTGTAGTTATCGGCTCAAAACTCCCGGATGCATCGTACGCTGCAGCCCGAGGCCCGCTTGTTGGAGTTGAACATCACGTAGTTGGCGTTGAAGTCGACAATCTTCGAACTGCCCTGGTCGACCGACGAGGTCCAGTAGTATCCTTCGCGTCCCTGGGGGCCGGGAATGAGGCGGAGGACACCCGAATTGTTGGCCATCTGTCCGGCTGCGGGGAAGAACGAGTTGGCGTTGGTGAAGGTCCAGCCGTCGTTGAACGTACCCTCGGTGAGGATGGACGAGGCATCGAAGGCCGCTCCGCCCGTGGAGGTGAAGCCCGAGAAGACCTTGACCGGTGCGACCATGTACCCCTCGGGACACGGGTCGTAGATGGTCTTTACGGGAGCCGTCTCGTCGGGGTTGCCCCAAAGGTGGTCGTTGCGGTGGGAGAGTATCTCCTCGTCGTCCGAGCCGCCCAGACCGTACCAGTCGAACATGTTGTTGTAGGTGCCCGTGAAGAACATCTCGGGGTACTGGATTGCCTCGAGCAGCGTCGCGGCATCCGATTCGGTCGACGTCGCATATCCAATCATGGGCTGGTAGTCGGTGTCGGTGAAGACGATGGAGCCGTCGATGATGCCGCCTCCGCTGGTGAATCCCACGTAGGGGTCCTTTCTGCCCCACTGGTATTTGAGACCGTCGTACGAGGCGAGGCTTCCCGCGGGCTGCTCCCATGCGCCGAGGTTGCGGTCCATGATGGTGAACTGCTCGCCCTCGAAGTTGGTGCAGGTGACATCCGTCACTCCGTCGGTGGCCCAGATGTGCCAGCTCCAGAGGATGGTGCCCCGTTTGCGCGGGAAGGGCTCCGTGACGGGTTCGCCGTCCGTTACGGCGATGACGGCATTGCCGTTGACGGTTCCCGAGGTGGTGAAGAGCACCTTGCCCTCCTTCGTCAGTTTGACGCTGGCGATGACGCCACCCGCCTCCGTGCCGGTCTCCCAGACTACCAGGACATCCTTGGGTTCAATCTTGACGGGGGCATCAAGACCCGCGGTTGCCATGCCGTTGCCCATGACCGTGGCATCGAAGAGGTATGTGGTGTTGGGTTGCGTCACGATGTAGCAGTTGGCGTAGGCGCCGTTGGCGTTGAGGTCGACGGCATCCACCACCGAGGCGGCTATCGTCACGCCGATTTCGCCGTAGGCGCTCAGACCGGCGGCCGACAGGGCGATGACGGAGATTTTGCCCTCCTTCTCGGCGAAGGTGTTCTCCTCGACCGGAGCGGTAATCTCGATTTTATCCTCCTTGAAGGCAACCTTCCAGCCGTCGGGCTTGCTGATTTGGGTGTTGACGGCGCCCGTCATGGTGTAGTCGACGGCGATGGTCTCTCCGTAGGAGAACTCGAGCGTACCCTCGGCACCGAACGAGAAGCTCAGCTCCTGGGTTGCGGGCAGACGGATGACGGTGCCGTCCAGCAGCTCGACGACCAGCATTCCCTGCTCGAAGCGGACATCCTTGAAGAAGCTTGCGCCGTCCTCGCCCGAAGCGGCGACTCCGGTCTCTTTCCAGGTGTTGCCTCCGTCGGTCGAGATTTCCCAGGTGCCCGTCTCGGGGTTGATGCGTACCTGGGGAGCCACCGATGCGGCAGGAATCCTGTTCCCCTCCTGGTCGGTCAGGAATACGACGGTGCCTTCGGAATCCTCGTAGGCCCACCAGAAGTCGCCATCCGCCTCGACGACGATGATGGCCGGGGCCCATTCACCCGACGAACCCTTGTTGATGGTGACCGACGTTCCGTCGGAGAAGGTGATGGTCCAGCCGTTGTCGGTCTCCACGGCCGAATCCACCGTGACCTCCTTCTGGTCGAGCTTCTCGAGGATGGCCTTGAGCGCGTCGATTTCCTCCTGCATCGACTGTTCCAGCCGGTCGAGCCGTTGGGTGAGTCCGTTGACGGAGTCCCAGAGCTCGGAGTCGTCGTAGGAGCATGCCGACAGCGTCAGCATGAGCATTGCCGCCGTCAGGCAGCGCAGCAGATTCTTTGGGGCGAACTGTTTCATAAACATAGGTATATATTAAGATGGGTTTCTCTATACAAAATAAACATTTTATTCGCGAAAAATCGTTAACCTAAGTTCATGGCCCGATATTTTGCATTTGCCGGGAAATTTGGCTAATATTGCGTATATGAATGAGGATTTGAAACAACTGGTCAAGGAAGAGTGTAAATTTCGCCCTTCGGACCGTATTGTCGACGAGTTCCTCGATGCCATGGAGGAGATCGAGGTCAAACCGAGTTGCCGCATCATTGATTTCGGGAAGGTCTGCACCGACGTGTTCTGCGTCAAGAAGGGCATAGTCCGCCTCTTTCATGTGAACGACGCCAAGGAGACGACCTTCGGTTTCGCTTCACCAGGTACGATATTCATGTCGCCCCTCTCGTTTTACCTCGATGCTCCCGCCTTCCTGATGGCCGAAACCTGCAAGACGCCGGCCACGCTGCTCCGGATGGACCGTGCAACGTTCTATTCGTTCATTGACAGTTCGGAGGAGTTTGCCCGATGGATGTTCAGCCTGGCCGCGGCCCAGATATGCATCTGCGAGCGGAAGCTGTCGCTGATTAACGGCTCGGCCATGGAACGTTACCTGGCCGTGCTGAAAAACCGGCCCGAGATTATCGAGTCCGTTACCAGCCGGGTGCTGGCCTCCTATCTGGATATCACCCCGCAGCATCTGTGCCGGCTCAAGCAGCAGCTGCGCGGCAAGCATTGAGTCCTGAAAAAGGGGATACGATACCCCTGTTGTCGGCCGCAGCGGGTCCGAATGAGCTTGTCGCGCATCCGCGCAACGGGCCGTCCCGCCCCGAAGCTATTCCTTTTGCGTTCTTGCCGTACGGGAAGGGCTGTGCGGAGTCACAACCTCCCGTTGTCGTTCCACTCGCCGTAGAGGATTCCTTTTCGGGTGTTTTCGAGAAATTTGTCGAGCCGTTTCCGGAAAAGTTCGGGTTGTTTCCGTTTGATTTGGATGGTGTCAATCCGCACACGCCTGTATAGCTCCGGCAGGCGGCAGAAGTTTTCCCAGAGTGCGGCGTCGGACTGCAGTGCGTGCAGGATGTCAGGGTCGATGACGAATCCGTCCTCGCCCATCTCCGGCATGACGGCACGACCCGCATCGGTCATCAGCCCCAGCCGTTCCATGCGGCGGCAGCGCTCTTTGTTCAGCTCCGACCAGTTGCTGCGGGGCTTTCGGGGACAGAGCCTTTGGGCTGTCGTTTCGGCCGACAGCCGCTTGGTGGTACTGTCTATCCAGCCGAAGCACAAAGCCTCCTCCACGGCGTCGACGTACCAGAAGGTGCCGTCGTCCGTGGGACGTCCCCGCTTGACCACCACCCAGCATTCCCGCTCTTTGTCGTGGTTTTGCCGAAGCCACTCGCGCAACTCCGCCCTTGATTGGGCTTTCAGCAGGTTGTGAATCTCCATTTTTTTGTTTTTTACAAATATAGCGATGAATGGCCGCTGAGTCTCGTATTTAATACCGCGTGACACTCCTTGCCGCGTCGGGACGATGTCCTGCCGCCGGCTATTCTGGCCGGCAGGGGTGTGCAAAAACGGACGCGTGCTTTGCCTGTACCGCTTTGTGTCGTGCAACGTGCAGGACGTCCCCGTTAAGAAACAGAAAACCCCGACTCCATCTGGAATCGGGGTCTGTGGTACCACCAGGAATCGAACCGGGGACACAAGGATTTTCAGTCCTTTGCTCTACCAACTGAGCTATGGCACCATCCGTTACGAGGTCGCAGTCGCTGTTTCTCTCGTATTGTGGTGCAAAGATAGGCATAATTTTCGAAACTGCAAGAGCTGTCGCGTGTTTTTTGTCTATTTTTCTCGTTTTTTTGTACGGCGATATGACGGTTTGTCGGCTATAGCTCAGTGTATGAGTGCGTTGTTGAAAATAGCACCCCGGCTCTTTCCCCTTCCTGGCAGTTCACCCCGGTTGTGCTCGGCTTGCCGGCAATGCAAGTGCGGTGCTGGTAAAGTGAGCCGCATCTTGGGCTCCAGATGCATTCGCGTGGTTCCTGGTCCGGAATCCGTCAAGGTTTCACGCCGAGAATGACCGGAAGGATAAGTATCGCGGCTGGTAATCCATGTCAAACGTCGGTTTATATATATAAGGTATAGATGGTTTGTCTCTTTTGAGGTCCCTGCTCGGGGCTGTCTCTGTTGAAATGCCCACCCTGAATAGAGCCCTTCCGGCTGAGACTAATGCCCGTTTGAGGGGGCTTATCCAATCGCAGGGAATTTTATTGTGAAAAAACGTTTCCGACCGTCCGAATTTATGCGCTGGTTACACTTTCGCACTTGTGTCCTGCGATGAAACGCCTCAAATCGGGTGTCGGTTGGGGTGAGTGACCGTTTTTGTTTGAAAAATCGCGTCTTGAGCCCTGTTTTTTGTTGCAGACGGCTTTGTTCGGAGGACTTTATCCGTCAATATCGGGCCAGAATTGCCCAAAAAGGCGGTTACAATCTGTAACTGCCTTTTTTGGATTCAAGAAATAATTGTAATTCCGACACCAAAAAAACGCAAATAATTGTTAATTCCTTAAATTATTTAATAAAAATCACTTGCAAATTATATATTAGTTTCATATCTTTGACATTGAACTTTTATTCTAAAACACCAATTAAAAACAACGCTTATGGTTAGAAAAATTGTACTATCGTTCATTGCTGCGATGGGCATCTTCGCGTTGGCGAACGCTCAGCAACGGCAAGTTTCCGGTACAGTGACCGGGCACGATGGGAGTCCCGTTGCGGGTGCGACCGTTCTTGTCGACGGCACCACGGTTGGTACAACGACCGGCGCCGACGGCTCGTTCGCAATCACGGCTCCGGTTAACGGTACGCTCACCGTCTCGTTCGTCGGATACCAGACGGTCAAGGTCCCCATTGCCGGAAAAACGAGACTTGACGTCACCCTGCAGGAGGATACGCAGGTTATCGACGACGTGACGATTGTAGCCTACGGTGCCAAGCGCAAGCAGGACCTTGTAGGTTCGGTCAGCAAGGTGTCGTCGGCTATCCTCGAGAACTCGCAGGCTTCGTCCGTAACCAAGGCGCTCGAAGGTGCCGTTGCCGGTCTGCAGGTCATCAGCTCGTCGGGCCAGCCTGGTCAGGACTCCGAGATTTATGTCCGCGGTATCGGTTCGCTTTCGGCCAGCAATGCTGCGCTGATTGTGGTGGACGGTGTGCCTTTCAACGGAAGCCTCTCGGACATCAACCCCTCGGATATCGAGACCATGTCGGTGTCGAAGGACGCCGTGTCGAACTCGCTCTACGGTTCGCGTGCTGCCAACGGTGTGATTCTCGTTCAGACCAAGAAGGGCCGTCAGGACCGCACGAACGTTTCGTTCCGCGGCATGTGGGGTGTCAATACCCGCGCATACAAGGACTATGACATGGCCGATACCTCGAAGGAGTTCTATGAACTGACCTGGTACGGTATCCGCAACACGCAGTATGCTGCCGGCATGTCGCTTGCCGACGCGAATCTCTATGCCTCGCAGAACCTGCTCAAGGAGCTGGCATACAACGCCTACAAGCTCCCCGCAGGCCAGTTCCTCGTCGGCACCGACGGCAAGCTCAACCCCAATGCGAAGCTCCGCTATGACGACTCGTTCTACGATGCACTCTTCAACACCTCGTTCCGTCAGGAGTATCAGGCTTCGGCCTCGGGCGGTACGCAGAAGACCGACTACTACATCTCGATGGGTTACCTCGACGAGGATTCGTATGTCATCGGTTCGGACTACGAGCGTATCACGGCCCGCGTGAACGTCAACTCGCAGCTCTACAAGTGGCTCAAGGTCGGTACCAACATCGGTTACACGAAGAGCACGTCGAACGGTCTGAACGAATCGTCGGGTACGGCGGCCAACGCCTTCGAAGTAGCCCGCGGCTGGGCCCCGATTTACCCCGTGCACGCCTATGACGCCGACGGCAACGTGAAGCGCGACGAGAACGGCAACCCGCTCTACGATGACGGTATCGCCGGCACGACCGACGGTGCGGGCACGCGCCCCACGGCAACGAACCAGAACGTTGTCTGCAACCTCTACGAGGATATCCGCCGCACGGTATCGCACAGCATCTCCACCCGTTCGTATGTCGAGGTGAAATTCCTCAAGGACTTCACCTTCACGGCCAACTACGCCTTCGACTACCGCGGCTGGAACGGTACGACCTACTATACGCCGACCATCGGTGACGGCCAGTCGTTCGGCGGCCGAAGCACCAAGTCGTCGCAGCTCGAGACGACCTCGACCTTCAACCAGATTCTGGCTTACCACAAGACGATTGGCAAGCACGACATCAGCGCCAAGGCCGGTCACGAGTACTACAACTACAACTACGAGTATCTCTCGGGACAGAAGACCAACTTCTTTGACCCGTCGAACCCCGAACTCGACAACGGTGGCGCCATCCAGTCGCTGGGCAGCAACACGCAGAACCACAACATCGAGGGTTACTTCGTGATGGCCGACTACGACTACGACCACAAGTACTACGTGTCGGCAGCGTTCCGCCGTGACGGTACGTCGCGCTTCAAGAACCGCTGGGGTAACTTCTGGTCGGTAGGTGCCGCATGGCGTATCTCCGCCGAGGAGTTCATGTCGGGCACGAACTCGTGGCTCAACGACTTGAAAATCCGTGCATCGTACGGTACGCAGGGTAACGAGAACATTCCTCTGAGCCTCAACGGCGCCTACTCGGGCCGCATCTGGACGCTCTATCAGGACCTCTATTCCGTTACCTGGGACGGTTCGCAGCTCGGTACGACCCGCGCCTTCTACGGCAACCCCGACCTGACGTGGGAGAAGCAGAAGACCTTCGACGTCGGTCTGGACTTCCGTCTCTGGGACCGTGTTACCGGTACGGTTGACTACTTCATCCGCCGTACGGACGACATGCTCTTCCAGCGTACGCTCGCCATCTCGACCGGCCGCCCCTACAACTGGGAGAACCTCGGTGCGATGCGCAACTCGGGTATCGAGTTCGAAATCGGCGTTGACATCATCCGCAAGCGTGACTTCAACTGGAAAGTCTCCATCACGGGTGCACACTACGCCAACGAAATCCTCACTCTTCCCGAAGAGAACCGCGCCGACGGTATCACCAGCAGATACTTCAAGCTCTATGAGGGCAAGAGCCGCTACGAGTACTACATGTATCGCTATGCAGGCATTACCGCCGACGGACGTCCTTCGTGGTATAAGAACGAAAAAGATGAGAACGGTAAGTATATCGTGACGACGGATTATACCGAATTGAACACAAATGACAAATTCTGGCTCGGAAAGTCGTCACTTCCCGACTTCACCGGCGGTCTGAACACGCAGTTCTACTACAAGGGCTTTGACCTGTCGATTGCCACGGCATTCCAGATTGGAGGCTACGCCTATGACTCGCAGTACACCGGCACCCTCTCGTCGTCGTACTACGTTGGCCACCACCGCGACATGTGGAAGACGTGGAACCCCGAGACCGGCAAGGGCGAACTGCCTATCTGGGACGCCAACACCACGTCGTCCTACACTCAGTCGTCGGACGCGCACCTGATTTCGGCTTCGTACTTCAGCCTGCGCAACGTGACCATCGGTTACACCTTCCCGGCCAAGTGGATGTCGAAGTTGGGTATTCAGAGCATCCGTGTCTTCGTATCGGGTGACAACGTAGCGCTCGTTTCGGCTCGTCAGGGCTTCGACCCGCGTGTCGCCATGAGCGGTCAGAACGACAGCTACGGTGGCTACTCGCCGATTCGCACGATTTCGGGCGGTATCAATATTAACTTCTAAACGAAACGATATCCATGAAAAAAATAGCATTGTTACTCGCAACCGCCGGACTTGCAGTCACTTTCCTCTCCTCGTGTATCGAGGACTCCGAAGTGACCGGAGCACTGACCGACGACAAGAAGAACGAGATTGCGGGGGAGGACCCCGACAAGGTGTTTACTGCCGACTTGGCGGGTATGTATACCAATCTCCAGCAGTATGTCTACCAGGACATGAGCCACAACTATTTCGGCCAGAAGAGTTTCGACTACATCACCTCGCTCATGGGCAACGACATGGTCATGACGGGTCAGTATGCGATGAGCCTTTACCACTACATGCTGCAGTACCGCGGTGCCAGCTACGTGCCGACCTATAACCGCTGGTATGAGTACTACACTACCATCGCTGCGGCCAACGATATTCTGGGTGCCATCGACCCCGAGGAGACGCGTCCCGAGGTGTTGAAGTACAAGGCAACGGCCCTTACTTTCCGCGGCTATGCCTATCTGCAGCTTACGATGCTCTATTCCTATTCCTATTACGTCGGAGCCGACGATACGAAGTGGGGCAAGGGCACCAAGTACGACCACTCTCAGGACCTCTGCGTTCCCATCAACACCGAAACCATCACCGGCAACCAGCCCCGAAGCACCGTTGCCAAGGTTTACGAGCAGCTGATTGGCGACCTGGAGACTGCCTACAAGCTCTTCGAGGAGTGTGGCATGGTGAAGACCGCATCGCCGACCGACATGGACGGCTGCGTGGCTGCAAACTACCTGATGCGCGCCTTCATGGTAAAGCATGACTGGGAGAATGCCGCCAAGTATGCCAAGGTCATCATGGACAACTTCGGCGTACTCGACACCGAGGCCGACATTACCCAGGGCTTCAGCGATATCAACCTCAAGGACGTTGTCTTCGGCTGTGATATCAATACCAATAACAGCACGGTTTACATGTCGTGGTTCTCGCAGATGGACGCCTATGGCGACGGTTATGCCGGTATCGGCGTGACGCGTGCCGGATTCGGTCCCTTTGTCGACCAGATTTCCGACACCGACATCCGTCTGCAGTGGTTCTGCTGCGAGCGCTCGACGGGCGGCCTGCTCCGCGATACGGACGAGCCTGCAGCTGCCGACTACCAGTCCGTCAAGTTCATCGGTACGGGCCGTCCGAACATTCAGGCCGGTATTCGCGATGGATGGGAGTTGGGCGACTACATCTACCTGCGCTCCGAGGAGGCTTACCTGACCTATGCCGAGGCACTTGCTCACCAGGGAGACCCCAACGCCAAGACGGTTCTCGAGAGCTTCATGCGTACGCGTGACCCGCAGTACGTATGCCGCGTCAGCGAGAAGGCCGACATCATCGAGGAAATCAACTTCCAGAAGCGTGTCGAGTTCTGGGGCGAGGGTATGGAGTACCTTGACAACCGCCGTCTGAACATCCCGGTAGACCGTACCGACGCTACGTGGGGTTCGGGCAACAACCACCTCGACGCAGCCAAGTTCCGTAAGGAGCAGGAAGATATTGCATTCCTCTATCAGCTGCCCAACTCCGAAATCGAGAACAACCCCGAAATCGGTCCGGGCAACCAGAATCCCTGATGCGGGTAATGACCGGATGCTCCGCTCCCGGGCGTGAGACGCGCGCCCGGGGCGGGAGCAACGGCCGACCCATTTGAAAAACAACAGGAAAAAATATCCACGTATATGAAGACATTGAAAAACATATTCTATTTCCTTGCTGCCGCATCGCTTGTGGGATTCACCTCCTGCAGCGACGACGACGCAACGACGTCGCTGAAGGGAGCCCAAATCTTCTTCAGCACGGAGTCGCCCTCGACTGTGGAGATTGAAAAGGGCCAGTCGAGCGTGCAGCTTTCCATCGAGCGCATGAATGCAACCGAAGCCATCAGTATTCCACTCTACAGTACGGATGAGAGCGGTCTGTTCTCCATGCCGACCGAGGTATCGTTCAATGCAGGCGAGACGAGCGCGAAGGCCACTATCAACTTCTCGTTCGATGCCCTGACCACCGACGTCTCCTATCCGCTTCAGATTACCATCGGCGATTCGGAAAACACCTCGCCCTACGGTCTGAGCACCTACTCGTTTAACATCATCTATCCCGCGCCCTACACTTCGCTCGGCAGTGCGCAGTATACCGAGGACCTTCTGACGGCCGTCTACGGAATCGGCAACGACACTTTCCCGGTAGAGATTCAGCAGTCGGACGAGAATCCAGGTGTCTATCGTCTGAAAAACCTCTACAATGTTAATTCTCCCTTCTTCCAGCTCTACTCCTTCTCGGACGGCTATGGTACGACGAGTGATTACTACATCACCATCGACTGCTCGAACCCCGACGCAGTGACCATCGCCGAGCAGCCGCTGGGCTTCACGCTTGAAGGGTACGGTGAAATTAAGGTCAAGAGCGTTGAACCCGGTACCTTCAAGGAGGGCGTCATCACTTTTCCGACCGAAGGTCTTGCACTCAACATCCCGAGTGTCAGCGACAACTATCCGACTAACGGTTCGGGCCTCTTCAAGGTGGTGCTTCCGGGCGCCAGCGACGTGGCTGCTCCTGCCGTGACGGTTGCCTACAAGGGTTCGTTCATCGACGCGGCGTCCAACAAGTCCAACGCCGTTCTCGACTTCACGCTCAACGAGACGGCAACCTCCTACAAGTTCGCCGTAGTCGAGGGGAACATCACGAAGGATGAGGCCGCCATCGAGGAGACGGCCGGCAAGATTGTCGACGGTTCGCTCGAATCGACCGAAGGCACCGCATCGGGCAGCGTGCTCTATCCGCTTGCCGTATCGGGCACCTTCACGGTTGTAGCCGTTCCGTTCAACGCCGAGGGCGAAAGCGGTGCCACTGCAGCTGCCGCCTTCATCTACTCGGCCGACGGCGCTCCCGATATCGTGCAGGTACAGACCGGCAACTACACGGTGCATATCGCCGATGCCGAAGACGGTTACGACTGCCCGCTCACGCTGACGGCCGGTGACGGATTCAACGAGTTCCTGCTCGATGGTATTTTCGGTTTCGAAGGCTATGTCCTCATTGGTGAATACGACCCCACCTCTCTGACAATTACCTTCGACGGTACAGTTCAGGGTATGGAGGATAAAGGTCCGCGCTGGGGCTATGGCATTGCCTACGTGGATGAGTCACAGACCGAGATTTACACGATTCTGAGCAACGAGGCAGATGAGCCGTGCGTAATCAGTGTCAACGAGGACGGAACGCTCAATGCCTTCACCACGTCGCTGCAGCTTGTCGGTTTCACGGCTGCTGACGGTAAGATTACCCGCATGTATGAGCAGATTGAGGCCAATACGCCGATTACGAAAGGTGCCGATAGCGGAACCACGGCACGTATTGCCAGCCGCAACGCTCAGCTTTCGACTGCTCTCCGTGTAAACTTCTAAGCCTGCGGATTTATCTCCGTAATTAAGTAAAAGCCCGCTTCCTTTTCAGGAGGCGGGTTTTTGCTCGTTTTTCACCCTCTGCCTGGTGTTGCTTCGGGTCTGTGTGCTGTTGGTTCGCAAAAAAATACTAATTTTGCAGCAAAACAAAAAGATTCGACGTTATGAAAATCACGGAATTTATCCCCGGAATCCATTATGTGGGCGTGAACGACCGTACCACGACCCGTTTCGAGGGCCTCTGGTCGCTTCCTTACGGTGTTTCCTATAACTCCTACCTCGTCGTGGACGAGAAGGTGGCCCTCATCGATACGGTCGAGGAGTCGTTCGGCAGCCGTTTCGTGGACCGAATCCGCGAAACGCTCGGCGAACGCCCGGTCGACTACCTCATCGTGAACCACATGGAGCCCGACCATTCGTCGTCGATTCGCACGCTGCGTCTGCTCTATCCCCAGATGCAGATTGTCGGCAACGCCAAGACGCTCCAGATGCTCGCCGGCTTCTACGGTATCACCGACGGAACGCTCGAGGTCAAGGATGGAGCCAGCATCTCGCTCGGTGCCCGCACCCTTCAGTTCCACCTGGCGCCGATGGTCCACTGGCCCGAGACGATGGTTACCTGGTGCCCCGAAGAGAAGGTGCTCTTCTCGGGCGATGCCTTCGGTACGTTCGGTGCGCTCAACGGCGGTATTACCGATTCGCAGCTCGAACTGGACCACTTCTGGGACGAGATGCGCCGCTACTATGCCTGCATCGTCGGCAAGTACGGCGCGCCGGTGCAGAAGGCGCTGCAGAAGCTGGGCGGACTGCCCATCGAGACCATCTGTGCGACGCACGGTCCCGTCTGGCAGCGTGAGATTCCGCGCGTGCTCTCCATCTACGACCGTCTGAGCCGCTATGAGGGCGAGCCGGGCGTGGTGATTGCCTACGGCTCGATGTACGGCAATACGGAGCAGCTGGCCGAGCGCATTGCCTGTGAACTGGCCGAGCAGGGTGTCCGTCCGATTGTGATGCACAACCTGACGACGGCCGATATGTCGATGGTCGTGCGCGACGTCTTCAAGTACGATACGCTGCTCGTCGGTTCGCCGACCTATAACGCAGAGCTCTTCCCCGAGGTGGAACATCTGCTGCGCAAGATTGAGGCGCGCTGCGTGCCGCACCGCAATTTCGGTTTCTTCGGTTCGTTCTGCTGGGCCGGAGCCGCCGTGCGCCGCATGAAGGAGTTCGCCGAGCGGATGAAGTGGGAACCCGTTTGCGAGCCCGTGGAGATGAAGCAGGGCTTCGATGCCCGCAGCTACGACGCGGCGCGTACGCTTGCCGGAGCTGTGGCAGCGCGGTTCAACGAGCGGTAGACGCGCCGCCTTGCGCCACGGCCCGCCCCGCGGTGTTCGCGGCCGATGGCAGACGGGGCGTGAGCGGAAATTCAAACGGGAGACCTTCTCGAAAGAAGGTCTCCCGTTCGTTTTGTCCGAAGGCGGGGGCCAGACGGCCGTTCGTTCGGGGGAGGGCGGTCGCCCCACGTCCGGCTCAGAGGGTCGGAAGGGCCGCGCGGCGGGCGTTGAACTCCTCGACCAGCGAGGCTACAATCTCTTCGGCCGAGGGGAGGTCGCGGATGAGCGAGGCCGCCTGGCCGATTTCGAGCTCGCCCTCGTCGAGCTCGCCCTCGAAGATGCCGCGGCGTGTCCGTCCGAAGCCAATCATCTCGCGCAGCTCGTCGGCCGTGGCGCCGCGCTCCTCGGCTTCGGTCATCTGGCGGTAGAAGGCGTTGCGGATGAGCCGTGTGGGGCTCAGCCGCTTGAGTGCGAGCATCGTGTCGCCCTCCTGCAGCGTGATGCAGAGCTGCTTGAAGGCCTCGCTGGCCGAACTTTCGGCGCTCAGCGCAAAGCGCGTCCCTATCTGGACGCCTTCGGCGCCCAGAGCGAAGGCGGCCAGCATGCCGCCGCCCGTGGCGATGCCGCCGGCTGCAATGAGGGGCAGCGTCACCGCCTCGCGCACCTGCGGGACGAGTACCATCGTCGTGCTCTCTTCGCGCCCGTTGTGGCCGCCCGCCTCGAAGCCCTCGGCCACGACGGCATCGACGCCCGCAAGTTCGCTTTTCCGGGCAAATCGCGAGCTCGAAACCACGTGGACGACCTTGCACCCGGCGTCGTGCAGCCGGGCGGTCCAGGTGGCCGGATTCCCCGCCGAGGTGAAGACCACGGGGACCCGTTCGTCGATGATGACCTGTATGAGCTCGGCCGCGTAGCGGTACATGAGCGGGACGTTGACGCCGAAGGGGCGGTCGGTCGCCTCGCGGCATTTGCGGATGTGCTCGCGCAGCAGGTCGGGGGTCATCGAGCCCGAACCGATGAGGCCGAGCCCGCCGGCGCGGCTCACGGCTGCGGCGAGCCGCCAGCCGCTGCACCAGACCATGCCGCCCGAGACTATCGGGTAGCGGATGCCGAATAGACGGCAGATTCTGTTCTCCATGTTCGATGTGGTTTTCTGCAAATGTAGCAAAAAATCGGCGACCTATCTCTCTCGGCGTTCCGGCGTGTTGTCGCTGCCCCCTGCCGGGGTCTCGCGGCTGACAGCGGCCGGGATGCGGGGGGGGGCCGATGTGCCGTCGGCGTGGCGGCGCGGCGATGCTCCCGATGAATTGCCCGGCCGATTTGGTTCTTCTCCGAAAAATGGCGAATTTTGTCCCCTCAGATATCACTTCACATGCTTTATACCGACGATACGCGCATCGAGGCGCTGGCCGTGCACCTCGTGGGCAACCGAATGAAGGACGAGCCGCTGCTGCTCTCGCCCGGGCTTTCGCCGCAGACCGGCGACGAGGAGCTCGCACGCATCCTCACGGCCTATTTCCTCGGAGGCTTCAAGGGCGAGGAGTGCTACAGCCTCAGCCACGAGAGTGACCTCGAGTGCAACGAGGTCTACCACTATGCGTGCCGCATCTTCGACGACCCGGACCATTTCTACGACCATTCGGTCGCCCTGGCGCGCCACCTCTACGAGTCGGGCGGCCATCCCCAAATCAAGAGCGGCGAATTCTACGTCGTCCGCTTCTCGGGATGCCGCTTCGGCGGCGAGCCGTTCGATGCCGTGGGGCTCTTCAAGTCCGAGACGCGCGATACGTACCTCGACGTGAGCGAGCAGGACGAGGGGCTCCGCATTGCGGCCTTCCGGGGCATCAACGTCGAGCGGCTCGACAAGGGCTGCCTTATCCTCGCCTCGGAGCGCGAGCAGGGATTCGTCGTGCGCGTGGTGGACAATACGAACCGTACGGAGGCGCGCTACTGGACCGACGACTTCCTCCACGTGCGGCCGCGTCGGGACAACTACCACCATACGAACAACGCGCTGGCCATGTGCCGCAGCTACGTGACGCGCCACCTGCCGTCGGAGTTCTCCGTCTCGAAGGCCGACCAGGCCGACCTGCTCAACGAGACGATGAACTATTTCCGCGAGCAGGACCGCTTCTCGCTCGACGACTTCTCGGAGCGGGTCATCCGACAGCCCGAGGTGGCCGAGAGTTTCGTCCGCTACAAGGAGGAGTACGAACGCGAGCGCGACATCCGCATCGAGGACGAGTTCGCCATATCGGACCCGGCCGTCAAGCGCCAGGCGCGCAACTACCGGAGCGTCATCAAGCTCGACCGTAACTTCCACATCTATGTCCATGGCAGCCGGAACCTCATCGAGCAGGGCGAGGACGAACGCGGCCGCTATTACAAACTCTACTACGAAGAGGAGGAGTAACGTCATGCGCGGGAAGGAACTCGAAGCCTCTCCGGCCGGAAGAGCCGCCGCAGCGGCGGCCCGTGGGGGTGCGGAGCCAGCCGCTCCGCTCTGTGGCGGCGCATGCCCCGACGAGGCCGTTGCGGCTCCCTCCGGAGGCACTCCTTCGGAGGCTCCGCATGGCCCGGGCGATGATTCCCGCTGGCCGCTGCATCGTTTCCCGCAGCCGGTCGACCCGGCGACGCTGCCCGCACGCTTCACCTGTCCCTTCTGCTATACGCCCCATCCGCTCTGTATCGCCGCCGCAGCGTGCGTGCAGGAGTACCTCGCGACGTGCCGCGCATGGAGCGACGAACTTGCCTCCGGCAAGATGTTCGGCGTGCTGGTCGTGCGCCATCCGGAGGGTGGGGTAGGGTTTCTTGCCGCCTTCTCGGGCAATCTTGCGGGGAGCAACCGCCATCCCTACTTCGTTCCTCCGGTCTACGACATGCTCCGTCCGGGCGACTTCTTCCGGCAGGAGGAGGCGGCCATCTCGGCGCTCAACGGGCGTGTCGCCCGTTTGGAGCGCGACCCGCAGTTGTGCGAGGCCCGCGCGGAGCTGGAGCGCCTCACACGGCAGGCCGCATGCGCGTTGGACGAGGCCCGCACGGCAGCCCTCCGCGCCAAGGCGGAGCGGGACCGGCAGCGTGCGGAGCGCCCGGACGAGGCGCTTCTTGCCGCACTCGTCCGCCAAAGCCAGCACGAAAAGGCCGAATTGCGGCGTCTCAGGCAGCGGTGGAACGAACGCCTTGCGGCTGCGCGCGCCCGTGTTGGGGCACTCACCGAGGAGGTCGTGCGGCTGAAAGACGAACGTCACCGCCGCTCGGCCGAACTGCAGCACCGGCTCTTCGCCCGGTTCCGCATGCTCAACGCCCGGGGCGAGGTGCGCGACCTAAACGAGCTCTTTGCCGATACGCCGCAGCGCGTGCCTCCGGCCGGGGCGGGGGAGTGCGCCGCCCCCAAGCTGCTCCAGTATGCCTATGTCTCGGGGCTGCATCCGGTGGCGATGGCCGAATTCTGGTGGGGTGCGTCGCCGCGTGGCGAGGTGCGCCGCCACGGATGCTACTATCCGGCCTGCCGCGGCAAGTGCGGGCCGATTCTGCGCCACATGCTGCAGGGGCTCGACGTCGACCCCAATCCGCTCGAACGCCCCGCTGCCGCCTGCGGCGAGCCCCGCGTGCTCTGGGAGGATGCATCCCTCGCGGTTGTCTGCAAACCGGCCGGCATGTTGTCGGTTCCCGGTCTCGGCGGCGGCACATCGCTGCTTGCGTGGCTGCGCGACCGGTATCCCCATGCCACCGGTCCGCTGCTGGTCCATCGGCTCGATATGGCCACCTCGGGGCTGCTGCTTTGCGCCAAGACGCTCGACGCCTACCGCCGCCTGCAGGCCCAGTTCTGCAACCGTACGGTGCGCAAGCGCTATGTGGCGCTGCTGGACGGAGCCGTTGCGGCCGACGAGGGGGTGGTCGAACTTCCGATGCGGGCCGACTGGGAGGACCGCCCGCGACAGCGGGTCTGCTTCGAGCATGGGGCTCCGGCCCGAACCGAGTACCGCGTGCTCTCCCGCGAGGGCGGCGTGACGCGGGTTGCGCTCCATCCCGTGACGGGGCGGACGCATCAGCTGCGCGTACATGCCTCCCATCCGTCGGGGCTCGATGCCCCGATTGTCGGCGATGCACTCTATGGCCGCGGCGGCAACCGCCTCTTCCTGCATGCCGAGTCGCTCACGTTCCGCCACCCCTTTACGGGCGAGGAGCTGCATTTCGAATTTCCGGCCGATTTCTGATGCGGTGCGTCTCGCTCGCCGGAAGGTTGCCGGGAGCGTGTAACGGCATGGGGTATAGACGCAAGCGTCCGGAATCTTCATGATTCCGGACGCTCTGTCCTGTCGGTTTGTATTTTCCTGTTATTCGGTAAGTACTGAAAATTCGGCGATGCCGGGCGCTTTGCCCGAGGCGATGGCGAGCGCCTCGAAACGGAGCGTGCGGCCCCGACGGGGTGCGAACTCGACCACCTGCTCGACCGGATTGTTCACAATGTTGGAAAATTCGCCTTCGGCAACCGTTTCGCCGTCGACCTGCAACCGGTAGCGCGTCACCACGCCGCTGCCCCAGCGGCCGGCGTCGGGGGTATAGGCAAAACCGGTGAAGGTCCGTTCGGCCCCCGTATTGAAGGTGCAGCTCATGCGCCCTTCGGGAAGGTAGGCCGCCGTCGCGGGATTGCCGTCGAAGAGCTTCGCCCGCTCCGCGTCGGCCAGCTCGCGGACGCGGAACGCACCGCAGGGGATGTCGAACCTGCGGGTCGCCACGCCGCTCGTGCGACCGTTCCGGGGGTCGACCACGATGGCGCGGACCTCGCCCTTGCCCGGCAGCGGGAAGGGGGCCTCGTAGCGCGTCGAACCGGCATCGGGTTCCGAGCCGTCGAGCGTATAGCGGATTTCGGCCCCGCGGTCGCCGGCAAGCAGCGACACCGAGCCCTCGCCGTTGCGGACGATGCGCGGCTCCTCGAGCAGCACGGGGGCGTCGTAGGCCTCGACATTGCAGATGCAGAGCGGACCGCGCGCCTCCTCGAAGCGCACGCGCAGGGCCTGGGTCTCAACCCCCGAGAAGCGGATGATGCGCTTGTAGCCGATGGTCGTCAGCTCCTCGTCGGTCTCGACCGGGCGCCACTCGCTGCCGTCGAGCCATTCGACCGCAAAGCGGGCCACGCGCTGCCCCAGCGGGATGTACTCCTGCAGCAGGATGCGGTTCACGTGGCGCGGCGCATCGAAGCGGAAGGTCAGCGTGGCGGCCGTCACACCGTCGTCGGTGGCCCAGTAGCTCTCCCAGTCGCCGTCGGTCGTACGGCCCGGAGCAAAGCGGCGGGCTCCGCCGCGCACGTTGTCGGCCTCGACATCGGCTTCGGCAAGCAGTTCGTGGGCGAACTCGGCGTCGAGCGTCCGCCGCCACTCCATGATGCGGGCCGAATCGGCCGGCGCGATGCGGCCCGAACGGTCGACGGGGAAGTTGAGCAGCAGGTTGGCGTTGCGGCCCACGCTGTGGTAGTAGATGTCGACGAGCTGCGAGAGGCTCTTCAGCTGCGCATCCTCGCGCGGATGGTAGAACCAACCGGGCCGAATCGAGACGTCGACCTCGCCCGGGAGCCATGTGTCGCCGTCGCGCTCCCCGTGCGTAAAGTCGTTGACGTCCTGGTCGCCCGCCCCCTTGACGAAGCTCCAGTTGGTCTGGCCGGCCCAACCCTCCTCGTTGCCAATCCAGCGGATGTCGGCGCACGTGCCGCCGAAGATGACGGCCTCGGGCTGCAGTTCGTTGATGGTCCGGCGGGCATCCTCGTAGCGGTAGTAGCTCCGCGCGTCGATGCTGCGCGTCTCGTCGGCGCCGCCGTACCAGCCGTCGCCGCCGTTGGCGCCGTCGAACCAGTATTCGAACAGCGGCCCGTAGTTGGTGAGCAGTTCGCGCATCTGGTTATGAAAATAGGTCACATACTCCTCGCTGCCGTAGGCGGCATGGTTGCGGTCCCACGGCGAGAGGTAGATGCCGAAGCGGAGGCCGTGGCGGCGGCAGGCATCCGACAGGTCGCGCACCATGTCGCCCTTGCCGTCGCGCCAGGGCGAGTTCTTGACGCTGTATTCGGTATGGGCCGAGGGCCACAGGCAGAAGCCGTCGTGGTGCTTGGCCGTCAGCATGACCCCCTTCATGCCGGCTGCCTTGAGCGTGCGGACCCACTGGTCGCAGTCCAGGTCGGTCGGGGCGAATGTCGAGGCGGGCGTATTGCCGTAGCCCCACTCCATGTCGTTGAAGGTGTTGAGTCCGTAATGGACAAAGGCATAGGTCTCGAGTTTTTGCCAGGCAATTTGCCGGGCATCGGGCAGCGGACCGACCGGTGCGGGCGCTTCCACGCGGGAGCAGGCCCCGGCCAGAAGCAGCAGAAAGGACAGCAGTTTTTTCATGTCGGGCAGAGTTGTATCGTGATTTATTGGATTATCCAACGGTCAAATGTACAAAAAAAAAGCAAACGGAAAAATCCTGCGGACAATATTTCCGGCCGGAGGAAAAAGCCGACCGAATATTTTGTCGCTCAGCGATATTTCCCTATATTTGCGCATCTGCAATTGGCAGCAATCAAACCCGAAACCCAAAATGAACAGACTGACTATTCTTCTGTCGTGTTGCCTTTTTTTGGCATCGTGCGCCGGAGGCTCCCGGACCTATGACCTGATTCCCTATCCCAATTCGCTCGAGCCCCGTTCGGGCGAGTTCAACGCCGCAGGGGCGCCCTTCACCTGCGACCCGCAGCTCGATGAGGCGGCCCGCAACGCCGTCGGACGGTTCGCCGCACTGCTTGCCGCGACCAGCGGCCAGCCGTCGGAGGTGAGCGAGGGGACTTCCGCAAGGGAGGGTTTTCTCTTCGTCTATGATTCGCTCCAGCCGGCCGAAGGCTACGGTCTGGACGTCGCACGGCATCTGGTAACGGTGCGCGCCTCGTCGCAGCGCGGCGTGCTCTATGCCATCCAGACGATGAAGCAGCTGCTGCCCGTGGCCATCTACGGCGAAGGGCCGGCCGCCGAAACCATCGCGTGGACGATGCCCTGCGTCCGTATCGAGGATGCGCCCCGTTTCGCCTACCGCGGCCAGCACCTCGACGTCTCGCGCCACTTCTTCACGGCCGACGAGGTGAAGCGCGTCATCGACATCATGGCGCTCCACAAACTCAACACGCTGCACTGGCACCTGACCGATGACCAGGGCTGGCGCCTCGAAATCAAGCGCTACCCCCGTCTGACGGAGGAGGGCTCCGTCCGCCGCAAGACGATGGTCGGCAAGGAGTGGGGCACCTACGACAACACCCCCTACGGCGGATACTACACGCAGGACGAGGTGCGCGACGTGGTGGCCTACGCTGCCGAGAACGGCATCACGGTGATTCCCGAAATCGACCTGCCGGGCCACATGCTCGCCGCGCTGGCGGCCTATCCCGAGCTGGGCTGCACGGGCGGCCCCTACGAGGTGTGGGGCCGCTGGGGCGTGGCCGACGACGTGCTCTGCGCCGGCAACGACAAGACCTTCGAATTCCTCGAGGGGGTGCTCGAGGAGGTCATGGAGCTCTTCCCCTCGGAGTACATCCACATCGGCGGCGACGAGTGTCCCAAGGTGCGCTGGGAGAAGTGTCCCAGGTGCCAGGCCCGCATCCGTGCGCTCGGATTCAAGGATGACGCCGAATTCAACGCCGAGCACTACCTTCAGAGCTATGTGATGACGCGCGTCGAGAAGTTCCTCGCCGACCACGGCCGCCGCATCATCGGCTGGGATGAAATCCTCGAGGGCGAGCTCTCGCCCAGCGCGACGGTCATGTCGTGGCGCGGTTCGGAGGGAGGCATCAAGGCTGCCAAAATGGGCCGCGACGTCATCATGACCCCCAACTCGCACTTCTACTTCGACTACTACCAGTCGCGCGACGTCGAGAACGAGCCGCTGGCCATCGGCGGCTACATCCCCGTAGAGCGCGTCTACGAGTTCGACCCCTCGTTCGAGGGTCAGCTCACGCCCGAGGAGGCATCGCACATCCTGGGCGTGCAGGCCAACCTCTGGACCGAGTACATCCCCACGCTTTCGCAGGTCGAGTACATGCTGCTGCCGCGTGAGGCGGCCCTTGCCGAGGTGCAGTGGTGCCAGCCCGACAACCGCTCGTGGGAGCGCTTCCTGGGAAGTCTCTCGCATCTGACCGACATCTACCGTGCACGGGGCTACAACTTCGCCAAGAACGTCTTCGGCGTCAGCGCCTCGACGGAGAACAACACCGAAAAGGGATGCGTCGAGGTAACCCTCTTCACGCAGGGCGACGCACCGATTTATTACACGCTCGACGGTTCGGAGCCCACGACAGGTAGCATGCGCTACACCGCCCCCGTCGAAATCCGCACGGGCTGCACGCTCAAGGCCATCGCCGCACGCGAGAATATCGAAGTGCGCCCCTACTCGCGCACCTTCACGGCCAACAAGGCGCTTGCACACCCCATCGTGCTCAATACGCAGCCGCGCGAGAAGTATGTCTACGGTGCACCCGAGACGCTCGTCGACGGCTTCGAAAGCGACTTCACCTATTCGAACGGCGACTGGGCCGGCTGGTTCGGCGACCCGATGGTCGTGACCATCGACATGCGGGGCGCCTCGTACGGTTCGGTACGCCTCGGCACACTCGTCCAGAAGGGCGAGGACATCTTCCCGCCGCTGAGCCTCAAGGCCTATGTCTCGGAGGATGGCGAAAACTTCACCGAGGCGGGGTCGCTCGACATCCCGATGGAGACGGCCGCCGACCCCGAAGGGCTGAAGAGCTACGTCGTGACCTTCCCCGAGACGTCGGCCCGCTATCTGCGCGTCGAGGCCCAAACCGTGCCCGAGATTCCGGCATGGCACGGAGCGCACGGCAAGAAGGGTTACCTCTTCGTCGATGAAATCGTAGTCGAATAACCCTGCACACCCATGAAACGAATCGCACTATTGCTGGCCGCACTTTTTTCGGCTGCACTTTTGCCCGTGTCGGGCCATCCCGTCATCCCGGCTCCGGCCTCGCTGAGCGAACAGCCCGGCGAACTGCGCCTGAACTCCGGTGCCGCCTTCTCCGTAACGGGCGCACAGGATGGCGGCGAACTGTCCGAATACGTCGCATCGCTTCCCTTCGCACTCCGCGAGGTGCCGAAAGGCGGGGTGCTCACCCTCCGCATCGGTTCCCGCAAGGTGACGTCCGACGAAGGTTACCTGCTCACGGTCGGCCCCAAGCGGCTTGCCGTCGAGGCCCGGACCGAAGCGGGCGCCTTCTATGCTCTGCAGACGCTGCTGCAACTGGCCGAGGAGACGGCTCCGGGCCAGTGGCGCATCCCCTGTTGCACGGTGGAGGATGCTCCGCGTTACCCCTACCGCGGCATCATGCTCGACGTAAGCCGGAACTTCCAGTCCAAGGAGTTCATCCTCAAACAGCTGGATGCCATGGCCCGCTTCAAGTTCAACCACCTGCACTTCCACCTGACCGACGGCGCGGGCTGGCGGCTCGAAATCGAACGCTACCCCCGTCTGACGGAGTTTGCCGCATGGCGACCCTACCGGACGTGGCTCGACTGGTGGTCGGCCGACCGCCACTACTGCGAGGCGTCGGACCCGCAGGCCCACGGCGGTTTCTACACGCGGGAGGACATCCGTGAAATTGTCGAGCATGCCCGCCGGCTCCACATCACGGTGATTCCCGAAATCGAGATGCCCGGCCACAGCGAGGAGGTGCTCGCGGCCTATCCCGAACTCTCGTGCGCCGGCGAGCCCTACGCCAATTCGGAGTTCTGCCCCGGCAACGAGCAGACCTTCGAATTCCTCGAAGGGGTGCTGACCGAGGTCATGGAGCTCTTCCCCTCGGAATACATCCACATCGGCGGCGACGAGGCCGGCAAGGGGGCCTGGAAAACCTGCCCCAAGTGCCAGGCCCGCATGAAGGCCGAGGGAATTGCCGACGTCGAAGGGCTGCAGAGCTATCTGGTGCACCGCATCGAGCGCTTCCTGAACGACCACGGACGCCGGTTGCTGGGCTGGGACGAGATTCTCGAGGGAGGTCTGGCCCCCAACGCGACGGTCATGTCGTGGCGCGGCGCCGAAGGGGGGCTGAAGGCCATCCGTGCGGGCCACGACGCCATCATGACCCCGGGCGAGTACTGCTACCTGGACTATGCGCAGGATGCACCCTTCACCCAGCCGCTCTCCATCGGCGGATATACGCCTCTGCGCAAGGTCTACTCCTTCGAGATGACCTTCCCCGAACTCTCGGCCGAAGAGCAGGCCCGCCTGCTGGGCGTGCAGGCCAACCTCTTCACGGAGTACATCCCTACCCCCGAACATGTCGAGTATATGCTCTATCCGCGGGCGTTGGCCATTGCAGAGGCAGGCTGGAGCCTTCCCGAGCGGCGTGACTACGACGACTTCCACCGCCGCGCGCTGGGCGCCGTCGAATGGCTCCGCAACGCCGGATACCACCCCTTCGAATTGCAGAAGGAGTACGGCGAGCGCCCCGAAAGCCTCGAGCCGAAGGAGCACCTGGCCCGCGGCAAGCGGGTGGAGTACCGCACGCCGTGGAGCGACAAGTATCCCGCCGCCGGGGCGGCGACGCTGACCGACGGCAACATCGGCGGCTGGACCTACGGCGACCGCCGCTGGCAGGGATTCCTCAATTCGGACATCGACGTGACGGTCGACCTGGAGCAGGAGCTTCCGGTCCATTACGTGGGTCTCACCTTCATGCAGTCGAAAGGCCCCTATGTCTGGGTTCCGGCCGAGGTGGAAATCTACGCCTCGCAGGACGGCGAGCATTTCGAGCATCTGACGACCGTACGCAACGACATCTCGACCGAATGCGCCGACCTGCTCTTCAAGACCTATGCCTATACGGGGCAGACCCAGGCGCGTTATCTGCGCTGCGTTGCCCGCTCGAACGGCATCGGAGGCGGATGGCTCTTCCTCGACGAAATCGTCGTCCTCTGATTTGTTCGGCCGTTCTCATTCCGTTGCTCCGGTTGTCCGGCGGCTAAGACGTGTTCCGGTAGTGAGTCCGGGTTGGATGACAGCCGATATCGAATATTAAAGTTCAAATCCGGAACGTATTGGTTTATCGGTAAAGCGCATTCCGACATGTCGGAATGCGCTTTACCGTTGTCGGCATACGTATGTCGGGTCAAAGTGCCGCGGGTTGCATCATGTATTTTTTGAAAATTATTAAAAATGACAAATTTGTCCTTTATTTACGGTGAAATCGTTTTGCTTTTCCATGTAATATGTTGATTTATAATTTGTTGATATTATAATACGCGCAATTTGTCCCATTTGCTGCTTGCAGGGTCTTCCAGCGTGAGTTTGGCTTCTTCGTGAGCGAATCATATGATGATTTTTAAATATTATATTATTCGTTTGCTTTATATAAAAAATTATGTACCTTTGTTAAGAAATTGTGAACTTTGGTATTGGAATTTGTCAAAATGAGAATTCGTTTTACCCGAGAACGATTTTGTAAAAGTATTAACCTAAACCGGAGCCTATAGTAAAAAACTCAAAAAAAACCTCACCAAATCATTGGGGCGATTCATCCCGGAATCCCCCGAAATCACTTAATTTATAATGCTTATGTTTAATTTTAACGGTCTTAATTATGTTGAAATCAATTAAGTCAATGCTCGCCGCGTTCTGTGCGATATTACTCGCCGGGACATTCGGTGCATTCGCCCAGAACGGAGGCGTGAGCTCCGTCCAGGGTATCGTCAAGGACGTAGCCGGTCCGATTGTCGGAGCGACGGTCATCACGAAGGACGGCACGTCGGGAACGACGACCTCGGTGGACGGCAGCTTTACTCTTAATAAGGTAAAGGAGGGCGACGTAATCGTCATTTCGTTCATCGGCTACCAGACCCAGGAGATTCCCTACGTCGGACAGACGATGCTCGACGTGACGCTCCAGGAGGAGGCCACGGCCCTGAACGCCGTCGTCGTAACGGCCCTCGGTATCAAGCGCGAGGAGAAGGCTCTGTCGTACAACGTGCAGCAGGTGAAATCCGACGAAATCACGACGGTCAAGGACGCCAACTTCATGAACTCGCTGGTAGGTAAGGTGGCCGGTGTGACCATCAACGCAGGTGCCGGTGGTGCAGGTACTTCGTCGCGCGTCATCATGCGTGGTATGAAGTCTCTGGAGAAGAGCAACGCCGCCCTCTACGTGATTGACGGTATTCCGATGTACAACAACAGCTTCGGCGGCGAAGGCGGCAGCTATGGCGACCAGGTGGGTTCGGAAAGCATCGCCGATATCAACCCCGAAGACATCGAGTCCATCAACATGCTGACGGGTCCCTCGGCAGCGGCCCTCTACGGTTCGGATGCCGCAAACGGCGTAGTGCTCATCAATACCAAGCGCGGTGCCGAAGGCAAGACGACCGTCACCATTTCGAACAGCACGATGTTCTCGAAGGTCTACATGATGCCCGAGATGCAGAACCGCTACGGTACCAGCGATACCTCCTTCAGCTGGGGTGAGAAGATTAACGGTACGTTTGATGCCCGCGACTTCTTCAACACCGGTACGAACATCATCAACTCGGTTTCGCTCTCGACCGGTACCCAGAAGAACCAGACCTACATTTCGGTATCGACGACCAACGCCGCCGACATCGTTCCGGAGTCGGAGTACAACCGCTACAATTTCACGGCCCGCAATACCACCAAGTTCGCCAAGGACAAGCTGACGTTCGACTTCGGCGCAAGCTTCGTCATTCAGGACAACCAGAACCAGGTATCGCAGGGTAAATACTACAACCCGCTGCCGGCCCTCTATCTCTTCCCGCGCGGCGATGACTTCAACGAAATCCGCCTCTACGAGCGTTGGGACCCCGTGCGCGGCTACATGGCCCAGTACTGGCCCTACGGCGAGGGTGCACACTCGCTCCAGAACCCCTACTGGATTCAGAACCGCATCATGCGTGAGACCAACAAGCGCCGTTACATGCTCAACGCATCGCTCAAGTGGGACGTTACCGACTGGCTCGATGTAACGGGCCGTGTACGTGTCGACAACTCGGAGTACCGCATCACCAAGAAGTACTACGCTTCGACGCTGGAGACCTTTGCCGGTGAGAACGGCGGTTATTCGGACGAGACGCAGACCGACCGCACCTTCTACGGCGATGTGATGGCCAACATCAACAAGACGTGGGGCGACTGGTCGCTCAGCGCACAGGTGGGTGCCTCGATTAACGACCAGCGCTACGAGCGTTCGGGCGACGCGGGTGACCTGAAGAAGACCAATCTCTTCACCAAGCTCAACCTCAACACCGAGAACAAGTACAAGATTCTGCAGGAAGGCTGGCACGACCAGACCCAGTCGATTTTCGCCAACGTCGAGGTGGGCTGGCGCTCGATGCTCTACCTGACCGTTACGGGCCGTAACGACTGGGCGTCGCAGCTGGCCTATTCGGCAAACTCGTCGTTCTTCTATCCTTCGGTAGGTCTTTCGGCCGTCGTATCGAACATGTTCGACGCCCCGAAGTGGCTCTCGTTCCTCAAGGTGCGCGCGTCGTACTCGCAGGTTGCCTCGGCCTTCGCCCGCTACCTCTCGAACCCGAGCTATACCTACAACGAGCAGTCGCACGGCTGGAGCGCCCCGACGACCTACCCGAACACCGACCTGCAGCCTGAAATGACCAAGTCGTGGGAGGTGGGTATCAACGCCAAGTTCCTCAACAAGTTCAACCTCGACGTTACGTACTACCGCTCGAATACCTACGACCAGACCATCTACATGCCGCTGGCTTCGTCGACCGGTTACGAATATTATGTGGCACAGACCGGTAACATCCAGAACCAGGGTGTCGAGCTGGCCGTGGGCTACAACAACAAGTGGGGTGACTTCCGTTGGGCTACCAACTTCACCTATACCTTCAACGAGAACAAGATTATCGAGCTGGCACACGGTATGATTAACCCGCTTACCGGTGAGCAGGAAGACATGCTGGAAATCCGCAAGGACTGGCTGGGCCAGACCGACGTTGCTCCGCGTGTGATTCTGCGCGAGGGTGGCTCGATGTCGGACATCTACGTGAACCACGAGATTGCCCGCGACCTGAACGGCAACGTGCTGATTGACCCGACGACGGGCAAGCTCTCGATGACCGAAATCGAGCCCCGCAAGGTCGGTTCGCTCTCGCCGAAGGCCAACCTCGGATGGAGCAACAACTTCTCCTACAAGGGTATTGACCTGGGTCTGGTCTTCACGGCCCGCATCGGTGGCAAGGTTTATTCGGCAACGCAGGGTATCCTCGATTACTACGGCGTATCGGAGGCTTCGGCCGCAGCCCGCGACCGCGGCGGTATTCCGGTCAACTACGGCTCGGTGGATGCCAAGACCTACTACCAGACCATCGCAACGGCCGAGGGCGGTCACGGTGCATACTACCTCTACGATGCAACCAACGTCCGCCTGCAGGAGCTTTCGCTGAGCTATACGCTGCCCTCGAAGTGGTTCCGCAACAAGGCTCGTCTGAGCGTGGGATTCGTAGCCAAGAACCTCTGGATGATTTACTGCAAGGCTCCGTTCGACCCCGAAATCTCGGCCGCTACGGGCAGCAACTACTACCAGGGCGTCGACTACTTCATGCTGCCGAGCACGCGCAACCTCGGATTCAATGTTAAACTGCAATTCTAAACCCGCACGGACCTATGAAAAGAATAGCTAAATACGCATTCCTCACGCTCATGTCCGGCTGGCTGGCCGCCGGTTGTACGAGCAATTTCGAGGAGTACAACACCGACCCCTATGCCCCGCAGGAAGCAGACCCGAACATGCTGCTTCCGACGATGGTCGAGGCGCTGATGTACGTTCAGCAGAACGACTCGCAGATGGTCGACCAGATGGTCGGTTCGCTGGGCGGCTACTTCGCCTGCTCGAACCGCTGGGGCGGTACCAACTTCGATACGTTCAACCCCTCGGCCGACTGGAACCAGCAGACCTACAACCTGATTTTCCAGGACGTATACCCGAACCTCTTCAAGATTTCGGAGTTCTCGCAGGAGTCCGGTCACTGGTGGGCTGTCGCCAACATCGTCCGTGCCGCCGCGATGATTCGCGTGACGGATACCTACGGCCCGATTCCCTACAGCCAGGTCAAGGACGGTCTGATGTATGTGCCCTACGACACGCATGAGGAGGTCTACAAGAACATCTTCAACGACCTGCAGAATGCGGCCAAGACGCTTTCGGACTATGCTACGTCCTATCCGTCGTCGAAGCCCTTCACCAACGACCCCATCTACGGCGGTGACTATGCCGCGTGGGCACGCCTGGCCAATTCGCTCTCGCTGCGCATCGCCATGCGTACGGCCGACGAGGAGGCTGCAAAGACTGCCATCTCGAACGCGGTGGGCCTGATTACGACCAATGCACAGAACGCCATGGTGAACCCCGGCGTGCAGGGCAATCCCTACCAGCTGGCGGCTGCATCGTGGGGCGACCTGCGCATCAACTCGTCGATTACCGACTACATGAACGGTTACAAGGACCCGCGTCGTGAGGCCTACTTTACCAAGTGTTCCTTCTCGGGCTATACCGACCAGTACATCGGCATGCGTGCAGGTGAGGCTCAGTTCGACAAGACGTCCGTGAGCAGCTATTCGCAGCCCAACCTGACGGCTGCCGACTATCTGCCCTTCTTCGTGGCCGCCGAGACGCAGTTCCTGCTGGCCGAGGCCGCGCTGAAAGGCTGGACCACGGGTGAAGCAAAGACCTATTACGAAGCCGGTATCCGTCTCTCGATGGAGCAGAACGGTATCACGGGCGATGACGTGACCAACTACATCGCCGATGCCGAGAGCACCCCGGCGGACCACCTGAGTGACCCGCGCGGCTCGGCTTACAACTACGACCGCTCGACCGACGTGAAGATTGCATGGGATGCCGAGTCGACCGACGAGAAGCACCTCGAGCAGATTATCACGCAGAAGTGGATTGCCAACTATCCGATGGGTCTTGAGGCTTGGGCCGAATACCGTCGTACGGGCTATCCCGAGCTGGCTCCCTCCATCGACAACCTGAGCACGGACGGCGTGGTAACCCGCCGCGGTGCGCGCCGTCTGGTTTACCCCATCTCGGAGCGTGACTACAACACCACGAACTACCAGAATGCCGTTGCAAATCTGCTTGACGGTCAGGATACGCAGGCCAAAGACCTCTTCTGGGCCAAGAAAGACTAATCACCCGCAAAAAACACAGCAACAATGAATATCAAGAATATTGGAAAAGCGGCTGCTCTGGCACTCACGGCCCTCGCCATGGTGCACTGCAGCGACTGGACCGAGGTGGAGAATGAAAACATCTTCGACCACGGTCTGACCGAGTCCAACAAATCCGAAGAGTACTACAAGGCGCTCCGCGAGTGGAAGAAGACCGACCGTTCGGTGTCGTTCGGCTGGTACAGTGCCTGGGACGACCCCGGTACGGCCACGACCGGCATGCTGATGGGCGTGCCCGACTCGATGGACATCATCTCGCTCTGGAGCGGTGCCTACAACCTTACTCCCGGCAAGATTGAAGACCTTCGCTTCGTACGCGAGAAGAAGGGAACCAAGGTTGTGGTTTGCTCGTTCCTCCAGTATGTCGGCAAGGGCTGTACGCCTCCCGAATACGATACCGATGAGGATACCCGTGAGGCCTTCTGGGGCTGGGAAGACGGCAACGATGAGGCCATCAAAGCTTCGCTGGCCAAGTTCGCAATAGCCATTCGTGACTCGATTGAAAAGTATGACTACGATGGTCTGGACATCGACTTCGAGCCCTACGTGGATGGAGCTCCGGGCAAACTTGATGAAAACTTTACCTATTTCGCATGGTTGCTTGACGAACTTTCGAAGTACCTCGGACCGAAGTCGGGTACGGGTCGCATGCTGATTATCGACGGCGAGCTTTGGAACGTTCCCAAATCGACCGCAACCTATTTCGACTATTTTGTAGCTCAGGCCTACTCGGTATCGGGCGGTACGCCCCCGGTTGGTGCAGGAACAGGCGAAACCAATATGGACTCCCGCCTCAGCCGTGTTATATCGACTTTTGCAGGTGAATTGACGGAAGAGGAAGTAACCAACAAGTTCATTGTTACCGAAAACCTCGAGAGTGCCGTTGACTGCCAGAAGGGCGGATACTATTGGACGACGCGCGACGGCGTACGCCAGGACAAGGAGGTTTGCCCGTCGCTGGTGGGTATGGCCCGCTGGCAGCCCGCAAACGGCTTCCGTAAGGGCGGTTTCGGCGGATACCGTTTCGACGGTGAGTCGGTCAACACGCCTTCGTACAAGTGGATGCGTACGGCCATTCAGGCACAGAATCCGGCAATGAATCAGTTTTAACGCTAATCAATTGAAAAGCAATGAAAAAAGGATTAAATATTGCGGCTGCTTTACTTCTCGCTGCGCTTGTCACGGGATGTAACGATGCCGAATACGGTACGCTCGGAACCCATGCTTTCATCAACGAGAGCACCTCGAGCGCAAGTACGAAGGTGACCATCGACCCCAATAACGGAGCCGAGGCACAGTTGACGGTAACCTTGAGTCAGAAGGCCGAGCGGAACTACGAATTCCGTCTGGTCGTTGACGAAGAGGTGATGAAGACCTACAACCAGCAGCAGGCTTCGAGCTTCGTGACGCTCCCGTCGGAGGTCTTTGAAATGCCCGAAACGGTGACGGTGGCAGCCGGTTCGTTCAGCGCCGACCCCGTAACCATCCACATCAACCCCATTCCGAAGGAACTCATCGGTGAGACATACGCTATTCCGTTGCGTTTGGAGAGCGTGGATGGCAGTGTTCCGACCACGAGCAAGACCTCGACTTTCGTCATTACGACCGAGAGCATCACCAGCTCGTCGCTGCCGATGTTCAACGGCGGTGCAGGTCTTTCGGCCGAGGGCTTCCCCGTGACGCTTCCCGAGTTTACGGTTGAGTGCCGCTTCCAGGTAAGCAATACGTCGAACCGCAACCGCGCCGTCTTCACCAACGGCGGTTCCGTCCTGCTCCGCTTTGAGGACCCGCAGAACGACGACCCCTCGACGGGCTTCAAGGCTCACTCGCTCGTGCAGTTCCAGGGTGAGGGTTGGTACCTGAACCCGACGGCCTCCTTCACGCCCAACAAGTGGCAGCATCTGGCCCTTACCTATGACGGAACGAAAGTTACGCTCTACGTCAACGGTGCATTCGCCGGCAGCAAGGAGGGTACTGCAGCTCCCGAGTTCAACGTCGCAGGCTGGTTCGGCGGCGGCGGCGACAGCGGCGGTCACGGAATCGACGATTCGTGGTGGTCCGGTTGCAAGATTCTCTGCTCGGAGCTCCGCATCTGGTCGGTATGCCGTTCAGCTGCTCAAGTACAGAATAACATGACCACGACGAGTGCCAAGTCGGAGGGTCTGGTTGCCTATTGGCGAATGAACGAGGGAACTGGAAACACCTTCGAGGATTGCACCGGAAACGGCCATACCCTCAAGACGGAGAAGACTCCTGTTTGGGTTGAGAACATTCTTTCGAACGATACCGAAACGGAGTGGCCCGAATAGCCCGTACGGCGATATTGAATACTGCGCAACCGGTTGTTGCGCAGTATTCATATTGTCACAATGAAACTACCCCCATAATTTCCTTAAACAAAACAACCAACAATCAATGAAAAAGTTTTTTTGCTATGCGTTGGCCGGTGTCCTGATGCTTGGAAACATCGCCTGTTCCGATGATGATTCCTCCGTACAGAGTGAGTGGAATACCAATTACATCGGTATCCAACGTACGACGCTGGGTGTGATGACTGAGACTATTACGCTGGAACATACGCAGAATGGTCTTGGTACTACGAACCTGCCCATTACTGTTACCCTTTCGAAATACGCATCGCACGATATCACGGCAACGCTCGATTTCGAAAGCGATTGTCCTGAGGCCTGGACGCTTGAGTCGAATACCGTTGTTATCCCTGCCGGTCAGCTTTCTGCAACGGTAATGCTTTCTGCCGACTGGTCGTTTGCCGAAGAGATAACAGAATCGAAGACCTGGAATGCGAAACTAACCCTCGCTTCGGTTGACCCGATGAGCGGTATACATATTTCGACGAAGTACAATACGTTGGACATCGTTGTGACGAAGTCCAGGCTGGTTAACGTTTCGCCCATCACGCCTGCGGGAGAGCTGCTGACCGACAACAAAGATTGGACGCTTACGTACAACGGAATGAAGGACACCGATCGGAAGTTGCTTGATAACAAGTTGAATACTTATGTGTGGGTCTATAATTCGCTCGATATCCAGGTAGACCTCGGCAAGACGATTACTGTGACCGGACTGAGGACGGAAAGTCAGTATGGTCCGGAATATTCGCCTACGGCTGCAGCGATTTATACAAGTAATGACGGCAAGACTTGGGATCTTCAGGGCGAACTGAATCTCTCGGCCGGATCGCTTTTCTTCTTTGCGCTGATTAAGCCGGTGGAATGTCGCTATGTACGATGCCTGATGACCGGTACAAACTGTCTCGTCTGCGAATTCGACGTGTATGGTTTAATCTAACAAGGTAAAAACTTGTTTGTCCGAAGACGACGGGTGCCTTGAAGAGGCACCCGCCTTTTTTATTTTGGTCGGAATACCCGTTTGCCGGTGCTTTGTAGGTGGCGGTTGACGTTCCGTCGAGACAGGATGAAGTTCAATCATCCTGTCTTTTTCTTTCCTCGTATTCTGGTCTTGACGTTCGTTTATTCCCGTTTTATCTTGTCGTCCGTACGGGGCTTTTCCGCACGAATACGAGTAGTCCGCATACTGACTTTTGTCGGAGGAAAAGGTGAAAAGCGGTACTGTTGTGGACTTTTTCGATAAAAAAATGACCGATTAGGATAAGATGTGTTGTGTAGTGTTGCAAAAATATTTATATTTGTTGATGATAATATATGATGTTTTTTATTTAAACACTGTTTTAATACCCCGTTTTTTTGTAAACGAGGGAGATTTTTATTAGTATTCATAAAAAAATAAATGAAGCCTATCGATTGAGTACTACGCAAAAAAGCCTCACCGAATTCCCGGAAAGCTCCCGCTCCATTCCGAGTACGGGCCTTTCCAGAAAACAATCAACATCTATGCTTATGTTTAATTTTAACGGTCTTAATTATGTGGAAATCGATTAAGTCAATGCTCGCCGTGTGCTGCGCGGTCCTCTTCGCCGGCACATTTGGTGCATTCGCCCAGAACGGAGGCGGAACCTCCGTCCAGGGTATCGTCAAGGATGCAGTCGGCCCGATTGTCGGTGCGACGGTCATCACGAAGGACGGTATGTCGGGAACGACAACCTCCATGGACGGAAGCTTTACGCTTACCAAAGTCAAGGATGGAGACGTGATTGTCATCTCGTTCATCGGCTACCAGACCCAGGAGATTCCCTACGTCGGCCAGACGATGCTCGACGTGATGCTCCAGGAGGAGGCTACAGCTCTGAACGCCGTTGTGGTGACGGCCATGGGTATCAAGCGCGAAGAGAAAGCTCTGTCGTACAACGTGCAGCAGGTGAAGTCGGAAGAAATCACGACGGTCAAGGACGCCAACTTCATGAATTCGATGGTGGGTAAGGTGGCCGGTGTGACCATCAACTCGTCGGCCGTCGGTGCCGGAGGTTCGGCCCGCGTCGTGATGCGTGGTACCAAGTCGCTGACCAAGAGCAACAACGCTCTCTATGTGATTGACGGTATCCCGATGTTCAACACCTCGACCGGCGCCTCCGACATCTCGGTGATGTCCGACCAGCCGGGTTCGGATGCCGTAGCCGACCTCAACCCCGAGGACATCGAGTCCATCAACATGCTGACGGGCCCCTCGGCAGCGGCCCTCTACGGTTCGGAGGCCGCCTCCGGCGTAGTGCTCATCAACACCAAGCGCGGAACGAAGGACAAGACGACGGTCACCTATTCGAACAACACGACCTTCTCGCTGCCCTACATGATGCCCGAGTTCCAGAACAGCTATGTGAACGTCGCCGGCGCACTCGAAAGCTGGGGTGCCAAGCAGCACAGCAACTACGACCCGAAGGATTTCTTCAACACGGGTACGAACGTCATCAACTCGGTGGTCTTCACGACGGGTACGTCGAAGAACCAGACCTACGTATCGGCCTCGACGACCAATACCACCGGTCTGTTGCCCAATACGAAGTATGAGCGTTACAACTTCACCTTCCGCAACACTTCGTCGTTCCTCAAGGACAAGCTCACGCTCGACCTGGGCGGCAGCTATATCATCCAGAACGACCGTAACCTCACGGCTCAGGGTCAGTACTACAACCCGCTGACCTCGCTCTATCTCTTCCCGCGCGGTGACAATTTCGACGAGGTGCGCAACTTCGAGCGTTACAACGCCGCCCGTGAGGTTTACGAACAGTACTGGCCCTACACGACGGCCGGTATCGGTCTGCAGAACCCCTATTGGGTTGCCTACCGCATGGTGCGCGAGAACAACAAGAAGCGCTACATGTACAACGCAACGCTCAAGTACCAGATTACCGACTGGATGGACATCGCCGGCCGTGCCAAGGTCGACAACACGACCAACCGCTATACGTTCAAGAAGTACGCTACGACGGACGCCATCTGGGCCGGTGACAACGGCGGTTATCAGGACGAGCAGAGCACCTACCAGAGCTTCTACGGCGACGTGATGCTCAACATCAACAAGACGTGGGACGACTGGTCGCTGTCGGCCAACATCGGCGGTTCGATCAACGACCAGCGTTACGAGATGATTGGCCACGCGGGCAACCTGCGCGATGCCAACCTCTTCGCCGTGCACAACCTCGACTATACGACCAAGTACAAGCCCAAGCAGGCCGGTTGGCATGACCAGGTGCAGTCGGTGTTCGCCAACATCGAGGTGGGCTGGCGCTCGATGCTCTATCTGACCGTGACGGGCCGCAACGACTGGGATTCGCGTCTTGCCGGTTCGAAGGAGTCGTCGTTCTTCTATCCCTCGGTAGGTCTTTCGGCCGTCGTATCGAACATGTTCGATGCTCCGCGCTGGCTCTCGTTCCTCAAGGTGCGCGGTTCGTATGCCGAGGTAGGTAGCGCCTTCGACCGCTTCCTCACCCGCGCTTCGTACCCCTTCAGCGAGGAGTCGAAGAACTGGGAGACGCTCGCCCGCTATCCGGTTTACGAGCTGAAGCCCGAGAAGACCAAGTCGTGGGAAATCGGTGTGAACGCCAAGTTCCTCAACAAGATCTCGTTCGACTTCACCTACTACCGCTCGCACACCACCAACCAGACCTTCAACGTGCCGCTGTCGGCATCGTCGGGTTACGACTATGTGCCCATCCAGAGCGGTGATATCCAGAACCAGGGTATCGAGATGGGTATCGGCTACAACAACAAGTGGGGTGACTTCACCTTCAGCACCAACTACAACTTCACGTGGAACCAGAACAAGGTGATTCGTCTGGGCGGCGGCGTTGTGAACCCCGCAACGGGTGAAATCGTCGAGATGGAGACCTGGGAGCAGGGCACCTTCGGCAACCTCGACGCCCGCGTCATCCTGAAGGAGGGCGGCTCGATGGGCGACGTCTATGCCGCACACGTGCTGGCTACCGACGCCAACGGCAACATCAAGGTAGACCCGCAGACCGGCGCTCTGGCTCTGGAGGCCAAGGACGTGAAGCTGGGTTCGATTCTTCCCGACTTCAACATGGGTTGGAGCAACAACTTCGAGTACAAGGGTGTCAACCTGGGTGTGACCTTCTCGGCCCGCATCGGCGGTATCGCCCTCTCGAGCACCGAGTCGTTCCTCGACCAGTACGGCGTATCGAAGCGCTCGGGTGAGGCGCGCGACAACGGCGGTGTGTCCGTCAACTACGGCAAGGTGGATGCCAAGACCTATTATCAGACGATTGCCGGCAACGGCGCCTACTACGCTTACAGCGCTACGAACGTCCGTCTGCAGGAGCTCTCGCTCGGCTACACGCTGCCTGCCAAGTGGTTCCACGACAAGGTGCGCATGACCGTTTCGTTCGTGGGCCGCAACCTGTGGATGATTTACTGCAAGGCTCCGTTCGACCCCGAGGTGACCGCTTCGACGACGAACAACTACTACCAGAGCTACGATTACTTCATGCTTCCGAGCACGCGTAATTTAGGTTTCAGCGTCAAACTCCAATTCTAAAAAATGTTCCCGATTATGAAAAAGGTATTGAAATATATTGTAGGCGTTGCTTTGCTGCCGCTGGCCCTTGCCGGATGTACCAGCAATTTCGACGAATACAACACCAACCCCTACGAGCCGACGACACTCGATGTCCGTCAGTTCTTCGCCGAAATGCAGGACTGCTTCGCGTCGCCCGAAGAGAACCCCTACCAGCGTAACGGTACCTTCTGGGCTTGCTTCGGCGGTTACATCACCGCGCCGCACAGCTGGTCGAAGTCGACGCTCTATTCGACCTGGAATATCGACGACGACTGGAACAAATGGACCGTCGACTGGTATTATACCAAGTTCTATCCCTCATATTTCCAGGTGGAGAACTACACCGAAAAGGAGGGTCAGTACTACGCCCTTGCGGTGCTGCACCGTGTGGCCGTGATGCAGTATGTGCTCAACCTGCAGGGCCCGCTGCCCTATTCGCAGGTGACCAACGGCAAATACGCGGTTGCCTACGATGATGAGGAGACTGCATGGCACCAGATGTTCGACGACCTGGATTTCGCCATCGCCGAACTGGCCAATGCCATTGACCCCAGCTACCGTCCGATGGCGGATTACGACCGCGTCTACGACGGAGACTACGAGAAGTGGATTAAATTCGCCAACTCGCTCAAGCTGCGCATGGCCATCCGTATCTCGGGTGTCGATGCCGAATATGCCAAGCAGCAGGCTCTGTCGGCCATCAACCATCCCATCGGCGTGATGACGTCGAACAGCGACAGCGCCTACGACAACCTTGACGGCCGTTATCCCAACGGTTTCTATCAGGTGGGTCACAGTTGGGGCGAGGCCCGTGTGAATGCCTCCATCACGGCCTATATGAACGGTTACGAGGACCCGCGCCGCGAAAAGTATTTCACCAAGGTGACCGTTGCCGGTACCGAGGGATATATCGGTGTTCGCTCGGGTATCCGTGATGCCAACAAGGCCGATTTTGCGGAGTATTCCGAGTGGAACGTTACGTCGACCACTCCGATGCCCTTCTTCGTAGCCGCCGAGGTCGCCTTCCTGCGTGCCGAAGGCGCGCTGCTGGGTTGGGACATGGGCGGTACGGCTCAGCACTGGTATGAGGAGGGTATCCGTCTGGCTTTCTCCGAGGTGGGAGCCTCCGGTGCCGACGACTACATTGCCAACAGCACGGCCAGGCCGGGCAACTACGTTGACCCGAAGAACAGCGCCTACAACTACAACAACCGCAGCACGATTCCCATCGCTTGGGATGCCGTTTCGTCCGACGAGGAGCACCTCGAGCAGATTATCACCCAGAAGTGGATTGCCAACTTCCCCAACGGCCTTGAAGGGTGGTGCGACTTCCGCCGCACGGGCTATCCCTACATCTTCCCGGCCTACAACAACCTCTCGACGCAGGGTGTGACCAACGAACGCCAGCAGCGCCGTCTGCGCTTCTCGCTTTCGGAGTACCAGACCAACAATGCGAACGTGACGGCTGCCGTGTCGATGCTGAGCAACGGCCAGGATTCGGACAATACCGACCTCTGGTGGGCAAAGAAGAACTGAGTATAAACCATTGATTCAGAAAATCGCTATGAAAAAGAAGATATTGAACATGGGTGTTCTGGCGTTTGCCGCGGCTCTTCTTGTCGGCTGCAGCAAATGGACCGACGTGGAGCCCAACAACTACTTCGAGCCTCGCCCCGATGAGTATTACCAGCAGTTGCGCGAATGGAAGAAAACCGACCATTCGGTGACCTTCGGTTGGTTCGGCAACTGGACCGGACAGGGTGCGTCGCCCGTGAACTGCCTGATGGGTATGCCCGACAGCGTCGATTTCGTCTCGATGTGGGGCAACTGGTACGGCCTGTCGCCCGAGAAGTGGGCCGACAAGCGTGAAGTGAAGAGCAAAAAGGGTACGCGCGTGACGATGTGCTTCATCGTGGCCAACTGCGGCGACCAGACCACGCCCCAGTCCGTACGCGACAACTGGCAGGCCAACGGCTATGACAGCGAGGATGAAGCCGTGAAGGACTTCTGGGGCTGGGTCGACGGTGACCAGGCCGCCATCGATGCCGCCATCGCCAAGTATGCCAAGTCGATTGTCGACACCATCGACAAGTACGAGTGGGACGGCTTCGACTTCGACTACGAGGCCAACTACGGCGCTCCGGGCAACATTGCGGGTCCCAATCTGGGCGATTGGGGCAATCCCGAAACGAACCGCCAGCGTACGAACTTCCTCACCTTCATCAAGGAGCTGGGCAAGTACCTCGGCCCGAAGTCGGGCACGGACCGTCTGCTGGTCATCGACGGTGAGCCGCAGAACATGCACCCCGATGCACGCGACTATTTCGACTACTACATCATCCAGGCTTATGCCTGCAGCTCCTACTCGAATCTCGATTCGCGCTACAACAAGCTGCTGCAGGGTCTCGAAGCTACGGAAGACGAGGCGCTCAAGCAGATGGTTACCGAGAAGCTGATTTGGTGCGAAAACTTCGAGAGCTATGCTTCCGACGGCGGTGTGATCCACACCACGCGGGACGGCCAGACGGTCAACTCGCTCAAGGGTATGGCCATGTGGGAGTCGCAGTACGGCTATCGCAAGGGCGGTGTCGGCACCTACCACATGGAGTATGAATACAGCCTGAGCGGACACACGATTGAGTATCCCTATCTGCGCGAGGCTTCGGCCATCATGAATCCTCCTATGAAATAACAAAGTGAGCAAAAGGTTATGAAAAAGAACAGAATCTATATCGGAGTAGCCCTCTGCCTGGCGGCCGTGCTGGGTACGGGGTGCGAAGATGCCAATTACGATACGATTGACAACGGGCTCTACATCAAGGAGGCATTCGACTCCAAGGGCCTGATGTCGAGCAAGATTACGGTCGACGCCGAAGATGTTGCCGTGACCCTTACTCCGTCGCTTTCGCGGATGCTCGGGGCGGACGTCAACGTTCGGCTCGAAATCGACCAGACGGTGCTCGACAGCTACAACGAGGCCAATGCGAGCAGCTACCAGGTGCTTCCGGCCGAGTACTACACCATGCCCTCCGAGGGCGTTATCCAGGCCGGTTTCACCAGTGGCGAATCGATGATTGTCACCGTGAAACCCTTCGAGTCCGAGGACGGCGCGCAGTATGCGCTTCCGCTCCGCGTCGTCTCGTCGCAGGTGAATTCGCTGCCCACTTCGTCGAAGTATCTGGTGCTTTGCGACAAGCCGCTGATTCAGTCGACTCCCTACATGAACTATCTGTCCCACCTCTTGTGCGAGCCGCTCGACGAGAGCAGTGACAACGGTATGGCGAAGACCTGGGGATTGAACCTCAGCGAGTGGTCGCTCGAGTTCTGGGTATGGATGGACGGCTATGCCATCAACAACCAGGCGCTCTTCGACTCGGATGAAATCTACATCCGCTTCGGCGATGCCATGATTGACTACGACCTGCTGCAGATTAAACTGCGCGGTACGCAGGTGAACACCGTGACGCACTTCTCGCCCAATACGTGGACGCACGTGGCCTTCACCTACGATACGGCGGGTCTGCTGACAATCTACGTCAACGGTGTGAAGGACGTAACGCTCCAGACCAAGGGCGGTGCCGTGCCGGTGAACTACCTCCAGATGGTATGCTCGGGCGTGCAGTACTTCAGAAACAACTGTATGATGGCCCAGATTCGCTTCTGGAACAAGTGCATCACGGCCAGCCAGATTGAGTCGAACCGCTTCTATTCGATTACGCCGACCGACGACATGGTAGGATACTGGCGTATGGACGAAGGCAGCGGCGACATCTGCAACGACTGTTCCAAGAACGGTCGTCATGCTCATGCCAGCGCTCCGCTGACCTGGCGTGAGGACCAGCGTTTCGACGGCAAATAGTCATTAACGGTAATGTAAATTGAGAACGAACATGAAAAAATATTGGAAATACATGGCGTTTGCAGCTGTAGCCCTCCTCGGTGTGGGGGCTGCGGCCTGCAGCGACGACGAAGGCGACACCTCGTGGTCGGCAACTTATGCCTATCTGGTGCCCGAGCATCTCGGAATCCTTGACAAGTCGGTTACGCTCACCCATACGGCCGAGGGTATCAGCGGCGAAGCATCGCTTGTGTTCAGCGTGGGTCTGAACAAGGTTTCGTCGAAGGATTTGACCTTCACGTTTGATGTTGTTACCAGCGAGACGCTGCCCGAAGGAGAGGTTTCGCTGTCGTTGTCGGAGGTGACCATTCCGGCCGGTGAGCTTGTTTCGGCTCCCATAACCCTTTCGGTTCCCGATTGGAGTTTCGAGGCGGAGAATCGGGCCAAGACCGAGTATTCGGTTGCGGTTTCCGTAGCTCAGACTGCCGGTGTGGAGTTGGGACGTCAGAACCTGCTGACGCTTGCCATCACAAAGAATGCCTATCTGAATCTTGTGGCCGAAGCTCCCGAAAATTCGGTAGCCATTAACCGCGAGAACTGGGTTTGCTCCATGATGGACGGTATGGAGGGAGATGCCAACGTGCTGAAGGGCACGGCCGGCGGCGATATCGCCTCGAATACGGCTCCCTGGTGGGTTAGTGTCGATATGGGCGAAACCCATACGCTGACCGGAGCCAGAACCACGCATTGGGCCTCGGTATATGCTCCCAGCCAGATTGAGGTCGAGACTTCGGATGATGGTACGAACTGGACGAGCCACGGTGTGCTCGATGTTTCCGGCGGAACGCAGAACTGGAGCTTTATCGAGCCCGTTGCATGTCGTTTCGTGCGTTATACGGCTCTTGCGCCCAATTCGCGTACGGATATCACCGGTATGAATCTCTATGAGGCCGAATAGCAACTGTCGGTCCCAATCGAAAGAGCCGTCTCCTGCGGGAGACGGCTCTTTTGTCGTTTTGTCCGGAGGGGGCTTCCGTGACATTGCCCGGAGGGCGGGTCGGGGGCGGAGGGCATCCGCCGGGATGTGTCGTTAAGTCGCGGAAGGGCCGGCCGGGCCTCCCGCGACCGTTCGTCCTCACGGCTGTGTGTCGGTCAGCACCTTCTCGAAGGCTTCGCGTCGTTCGGGACCGTAGTGGATTTCGCCGCAGCGTACGAATCCCGACGAGGCGAGCAGCCCCAGCATGAGGCTGTTGTCGAAGTTGGTATCCACGCGGAAACTTCCGCAGCCGCGGCGGAGTGCGAGTTGCTCGACGCGGCGCATGAATTCGCGCGCCAGGCCCCGGCGCAGTTGCTCCTCGGCGACGGCAAGCCTGTGGACCATGACGTAGCGGAGGTCGGTCAGCCACCGACCGTCGATGGCCTCGTAGGCAGGCTCTCCCTCGAAGACTACGGCTCCGTAGGCCTCCACGAGCCCCGTGCCGGGGTCGGCGAGTACATGTCCGTAGCTGCGGACGATGTCGCGGGCGATGTCGGCGGCGGCCGGGTAGCCGTTTTGCCACTGGCTGCTGCCGCGGGCCCGCATGCGGGCCTGGGCCTGGCGGATGATGTCCAGAATGCGGGGCGCGTCGGCCTCGACGGCGGGGCGGAAGATGAGCTGGTCGGGTTTCATGCCGCAAAGGTAGCGATTCTTCGGCCAAATCGCGACGAAGTGACGCTACGAATGTCCCTTTGTCATGACGGCTTGTCCGTATTTGTGACAATTTGTGTCACAACGCTGCCTTTTGTCCCGTGGCACGTCTTTTGTCCATTTCATGAGCGAAGCCGCTCCGAAAGGGGCGGGTGAAAAAAAGCAAATGTTAAACTAAACAATAGGAGGACAAAACTATGGTACCCGTAAGACGTAATCAGAATTGGTTGCCGAGCATTTTCAACGATTTCTTCGACAACGAGTGGCTCGAGAAGCGCAATACGACCTCGCCGGCCGTCAACATCATCGAGAACGAGGACGAGTTCCGCATCGAGGTGGCCGCTCCCGGCATGACGAAGGAGGACTTCCATGTCGAGGTGAACCGCGACAACGAGCTGGTCATCTCGATGGAGAAGAAGAACGAGCAGAAGGAGGAGGACCCGAAGAAGCGTGGCACCTACCTGCGCCGCGAGTTCTCGTACAGCCGCTTCCAGCAGAGCCTGCTGCTGCCCGACAACGTCGAGACCGAGAAGATTTCGGCCAAGGTCGAGCATGGTGTGATGACCATCGAGATTCCCAAACGCAAGGTCGAGGAGACGGTGGCCGCTTCGCGCCGCATCGAAATCAAATAATCGCGCCCGAGGCTGCGATGACGGGGGAGCCGGTTTCCGGCTCCTCTTTTTTTGTGTCCCTGCGGGTATCATTTTCCGCAAATCGGCGTATATTTGAGGTCGGTTTTCGGACAAACATGAACTTTTCGATGAAAGTCGGACTCTTTATTCCCTGTTACATCAATGCGCTCTACCCCCGGGTGGCGAGCGCTTCCTACGAATTGCTCGTTCGGCTGGGATGCGACGTGGAGTATCCGCTCGACCAGACCTGCTGCGGCCAGCCGATGGCCAACGCCGGGTTCGAGCAGGATGCCAGGCCGTTGGCCGAGCGGATGAACGCCCTCTTCGCCCGGTATGATTACGTGGTGGCCCCCTCGGCCAGCTGCGTGGTCTTCGTCAGGGAGGGCTACCCCCGGCTCCTGGAGCACCGCGAAGGACATGCCTGCGTCGATTCGCGCATCTGGGAAATCTGTGAATTCATCCACGACGTCGTCCGCCCCGAGCGGCTCGACGCCCGCTTCCCCCATCGGGTAAGCCTCCACAACTCCTGCCACGGCGTGCGCCGGATGGGCCTTTCCTCCCCGAGCGAGCTGAACGTGCCCTACCACTCGAAGCTGCGCGACCTGCTCGGGATGGTCGACGGCATCGAGGTCCGCGAGCCCGTGCGGCGCGACGAGTGCTGCGGCTTCGGCGGCATGTTCTCCGTCGAGGAGAATGCCGTTTCGTGCGCCATGGGGCGCGACAAGGTGCGCGACCACCTTTCGACCGGGGCCGAGTACATCACCGGAGCCGATGCCTCGTGCCTGATGCACATGCAGGGGGTTATCGACCACGAAAAGCTCCCTGCAAAGACCATCCATATCGTCGAAATCCTCAATTCGCACTCATGAGCAGCCATTCCAAAGCCGCAAAGCGGTTCGTGGCCGACGCCGAACGCATGGCGTGGCACGACCGGGCGCTTTACGCCGTGCGCGAAAAGCGCGACCGGATGGCGCAGTCGGTTCCCGAATGGGAGGCGCTGCGCGAGGCGGCTTCCGCCATCAAACGTCATACGCTCAGCCGCCTGGGCCACTACCTCGAACTCTTCGAGCGCAATGCCACGGCCAACGGCATCGAGGTCCACTGGGCGGCGGATGCCGCCGAGATGAACGCCACGGTGTGGCGGCTGGTCGAGGAGCACGGCGGCCGCAACCTCATCAAGAGCAAGTCGATGCTTTCGGAGGAGTGCGGCCTGACCCCCTACCTGCGCGAACGGGGAGTCGATGCCGTCGAGAGCGACCTGGGCGAGCGCATCATGCAGCTGCTCAAGCTACCCCCGAGCCACATCGTGCTGCCGGCCATCGGCGTGCGGCGTGAGGAGGTCGGCAAGCTCTTCGCCCGCGAAATGGGGACCGAGCCGGGCAACAGCGACCCGACGTATCTGACCCATGCGGCGCGGCGCAACCTGCGCGCCCGGTTCCTCGGTGCCGACATCTCGATGACGGGCGTCAACTTCGCCGTCGCCGAGACGGGCGCCCTGGCCGTCTGCACGAACGAGGGCAACGCCGACCTGGGCACCTCGTTCTGTGACCTGCACATCGCCATCATGGGGCTCGAGAAGGTCATTCCCGACATGCGGGCGCTGGGTGTCTTCACCCGTCTGCTGGCCCGCTCGGGTACGGGGCAGCCCGTGACCACCTACACCTCGCTCTACCGCCGTCCCGCCCCCGGCAAGCGCATCCATGTCATCATCGTCGACAACGGCCGCACGGAGTGGCTGGCCGACGAGGCGCACCGCAACATGCTCAAGTGCCTGCGCTGCGGCGCCTGCATGAATACCTGTCCGGTCTATCGCCGCTCGGGCGGATACTCCTACTCCTACTTCATTCCCGGGCCGCTGGGTATCAACCTTTCGATGCTGCGCTCGCCTGCGCTCCACCACGGCAACGTCTCGGCCTGTACGCTCTGCTACTCCTGTTCGAATGTCTGCCCGGCGAAAATCGACCTCGGCGAGCAGATTTACCTCTGGCGCCAGCAGCTCGACCGCGACCGTCTGGCCGACCCCGCCAAGAAGGCGGCCGTCAAGGCGATGGATGTCATCATGCGCTCGCCGCGCTGCTTCTACGGCGGCATTGCGCTGGCCCGCGTGGCCGAACACCTCCCGGCGTGGATGCTCGACAACGGGATGAATCCCTGGTGTGCGCCGGGACGTGCCATGCCCCGCTTCGCGCCCCATACCTTCAATGCCCTCTGGAAACGGGGCGAAATCGAAAAAACGACCGACCATGAATAGCAAAGCGAAGATTCTCGGGCGCATTGCCCGCGACGGCATGCCCGAATACCCCTATCCCCGGTTTGACTTCACGCCGCAGCGTTTCGACGACCGTGCGGCCACCTTTGCCGAGCGGCTTGCCGCGGCGGGCGGCCGGGCCGTGTGGGCCGAGGAGGGCGAATCGCTCGCCGAGGCCGTGCGCCGCTGCTGTCCCGATGTGCGGCAGATAGCCTCGACGATGCCCGATGTCGGGGCGACGATGAATCCCGACCGGGTGGAGGATGCCCGTGCGCTGGTCGACGTCGAACTGGCCGTGGTCGAGGGGTGCTTCGGCGTGGCCGAAAACGGCGCCGTATGGATTCGTCAGAACATCCGCCACAAGGCGCTCTACTTCGGGGCCACGGCGCTGCTCATCGTCATCCCGCGCGATGCGCTGGTCGATACGATGCACGAGGCGGTCGTGCGGCCCGAGGTGGCCGATTTCGACTACGGATGCTTCGTCTCGGGACCTTCGAAGACGGCCGACATCGAGCAGGCGCTCGTCTTCGGCGCCCACGGCCCCATGTCGGTGACGGTGCTGCTGCGTTAGATGGCCGTGCGGATTGGAATTGCCCGGCGGATTTCGTATCTTTAACATCCGAAACACCCCTTTGCCCGTAATGATGACAACCGAACTTTGTGCCTATACGCGTGCGGCGTGCGACGTGGCCCGTCGCTGCGGCGTGACGCGCATCGAACTCTGTGCCGCCCCGCTCGAAGGGGGCACCACCCCTTCGGCCGCACTGCTGCGCTATGCGCGGTCGCTCGACGGCCTGCGGCTGAGCGTGATGATTCGCCCGCGCGGCGGGGACTTCCTCTATACCGACGACGAGGTCGACCTGATGGCCTCGGAGATTCGCTTCGCCCGCGAATGCGGCGCCGACGGCGTGGTGCTGGGGCTGCTGACCCCCGACGGCGAGGTCGACGAGGAGCGTACGGCCCGTCTGGTGCGTGAAGCCGGCCCCCTCGAGGTGACCTTCCACCGTGCCTTCGACATGGTGCGCGACCCGCAGCGGGCGCTCGAGGCGCTCATCGCCTGCGGATGCCGCCGCGTGCTCACCTCGGGAGGCCGCAATACGGCGCTCGAGGGCATTGCGCAGCTGCGCGCGCTGGTCGCCCAGGCGGCCGGCCGCATCGAAATCATGGCCGGCAGCGGCGTCAATGCCTCCAATGCCCGTGAACTGGCCGCCACGGGGGTCGATGCCCTCCACTTCAGCGCCCGCCGCAGCCGCGAGAGCGCGATGCGCTACCGCAATCCGGCCGTCTCGATGGGTGGTTGTGCCGAGGTGCCCGAATACGTTGTAACCGATGCGGACGAAACCCTTGTCCGTCAAATACTAACCCAACTCGAACCATGAAAAGACTACTGCTCCTGATGCTCGGCGCCCTGTTCGGCGCCTCCTGTGCGACGAATCCCTACGGCGAGGGCATCCCCGCCTCCTATGTGCCGCTGCTCGATGCCGCGCTTGAAGAGACGCCGCGTGCCGATTCGCTGCGCATGCTGCTGCGCGAGACGCCGCGTGCCGAACGCGAGGCGATGGCCTACCTGATTGCCTGGATGCCCCGCGGCGACCGCGATACGATGTCGCTCGAACTGCTGCGCGAGAATGTCCACTACGCCTGCCTGGCGCGTAAGGAATACCCGTGGGCCAAGTCGCTGCCCGACTCCATCTTCCTGAACGAGGTGCTTCCCTACGCCGTTGTGGACGAGGTGCGCGACAGCTGGCGTGCCGACTTCTACGAACGCTTCGCACCGTGCGTAGCCGGCTGCACGACCCTGCGCGAGGCCTTCGAGGCGGTCAACCGCAGCCTCCGCGACAGGGTGCAGGTCGACTACAACACCCTGCGCGAGAAGACCAACCAGAGTCCCGCCGAATCGATGCGCCAGCACATGGCCTCGTGTACGGGCCTTTCGGTGCTGCTGGTCGATGCGCTGCGCGCGGTGGGTGTGCCGGCGCGTTTCGCCGGTACGGCGGCCTGGCACGACAACCGGGGCAACCACAGCTGGACCGAGGTATGGCTCGACGGTGAGTGGCGCTTTGCGGAGTACTACTATGCGGGGCTCGACGAGGCGTGGTTCCTTCCCGATGCCGGCAAGGCTTCGCCCGACGACCGTGCGCATGCCATTTATGCCGTATCGTTCCGCCCGACCGGTGACTGGTTCCCCATGGTGTGGAGCGAATCGTCGCGCGAGGTGCATGCGGTGAACGTCTCGCAGCGCTACGTCGACCTCTATGCGGCGCGTGAAAGCGAGCAGGTCAAGCAGGGAACGCATGTGTGGGTTTCGTTCCGCATGTTCCGCGATGCGCGTCACGCCTCGGAGTCGGGTGACCGCGTGGCGGCCAACGTCGATGTCTTCAATGCCGACGGGCTGCAGGTGGGCGGCGGCCGGACCGCAGGCCCGACGCAGGATATGAACGACGTGCTGAAGTTCCTGCTCGAGAAGAACCGCAGCTACCTCTTCCGCTATACGGACGGTGCCGACCGTCCCGTCGAGATGAAGGTCGAGGTGGGCGATGCGCCCGTGACGGTCGACGGTTACTGGGAGTAGCGCGCAGCTCCGGCTGCAAACGATAAAGGGAGGCTCCGCATCGTGCGGGCCTCCCTTTTTTACGGTGTGTCGTGCCGGGGCTCAGAGCAGGGTGACGTTGGGCTTCGGCTTCCGGAAACTGCGGGCGAGGGCTGCCGCAAAGGGGGTCTCGAAGCTGCGGGCCCCGACGGGACAGCTCTTCACGCAGGCGCAGCAGCGGATGCAGCGCGCGGCATCGGTCAGCTCCTCCCGGCCGGCGGTGATGGCTCCCGTCGGGCATCCCGTGGCGCAGCGGCCGCAGTGGATGCAGCGTGCGGCGTCGGTCCGGGGAAGCAGCACCAGGGGGTGTCGCTTCTGGCGACGTCGGTAGCCGATAACGAAGCTGATGAAGCGCAGCAGCGGCAGCAGCGGGGTGCGCGGGGTGCGCAGCCGCGCGACGTTGACAGGCTCGGGTCCCTTCCCGGCGAGTTTCGCGCCGATGTTTTCGCCGAAGAGCCGGGCCTCGGCCAGGTCGCGGTCGTCGGGCCGCCCGGCGGCAACGGGCGTTGCAGGGGTGGAGTAGGAGTGTTCGCCCACGAAGGCTCCGGCAGCGACTGTGCGGAAACCCTGCCGGGCGAGGAGGTCGGCCAGCTCCGTTGCGGCATGGTCGAAGGCACGGTTGCCGTAGACTACCACGACGACCGCGGGGGTGTCGTGGCCCCGAAGCTCCTTCATGCGCTCCAGCGCCAGGGGAGCGGGGTGGCCGCCGTAGACCGGGACGGCGGCGACGAGCAGTGCATCGGACGGGAATTCCCGCTGCGGAGCCGCTTCGAAGGTGATGTCGCGGCATTGGTACCCGATGTCGTTCGAGTGACGGATTCCCTCGGCCACCGCCTCGGCGATGCGCCGCGACGTGCCGGTCGGCGAGAAATAGAGCGTGGTAAGTTCGCGGAGTGTCATATTGTGTGTGTTGTATAGAGCAAAGGTAGCGATTTTCGGACGACTTCGTACCCGCCGCCCGTAAAGATTGGCGGGGCGCTCTGCGAAAAAGCCGATGGAAAAGGTCCGGACCCTCGCGCGTTTTTCGTATATTTGTGCAAACCTCAATATTCGAAGCTTATGATGAAACTCCTTGCTCTGGCCGCTGCGGCACTCTGTGTGTCGTGCGGCTCGCGTCCTGCCGCCGGCGAAAGCGCCGAGGCGACGCCCGAAGTGCGCACTCCGGTGGAGATGACCGCCGAGGTGGTGCTGGTAAAGCCCGACCTCAAGAGCGGACTGACCATCAACGAGGCGCTGCAGAACCGCCGTTCGTGGCGTGAATACGCCCCCGAAGCCCTCTCGCTCGAGGAGCTGTCGGGTGTGCTGTGGGCCGCTGCGGGCATCAACCGTCCCGAAAACGACCATCTGACCGCCCCCTCGGCGCTGGGGCTCTATCCGCTGCGCGTCTATGCCTTCTTTGCCGAAGGCATCTACCTCTACGACGCCAAAGCCCACAAGCTGATGCGCGTCAAGGAGGGCGATTTCCGCAAGGTGGCCGGTGCCCAGCCCTTTGTCGAGACGGCGCCGCTCAATCTGGTCTATGTGGCCGACCTCTCGGTCTACGAGGGGCGCAACATCCCCGCTGAACATGTGCGTTACCTCTGCGGTCAGGATGCCGCGGGTTATGCCGAGAACGTCAACCTCTATACGGCAGGCCACGGTCTGCGCTCCATCACGCGCGGCAGCGCCTCGGGCGAGCTGCTCCAGGTCATGGGGCTCGACCCGGAGCGTTATTTCTTCGCTCTGGCCCAGAGCGTGGGGCGGTAGGCTTAGAACCTCCCGCAAGCGAAGCGAGGAGCTCCCGTATCGGGATGCTCCTCGCTTTTTTGCGGTCTTTGTCCGGCCCCGTGTGGGCGGATGGCATTCCGGCATGGCTCTGGCCGATGAACTGTTGAACTGTTGAGGCTGTTGGGCGGTTGAGACTGTTGAAACTGTCGGGACAGTCAGGCTGTCGAGGCTGTGTCAGGCTGTCGGGCTGTCGGAGGGGGCGGAAAAAGGGCGTTATTGCTCCGGCTTCTCGGCTGGTTGCCCTCCCAGTTCGCAGAAGTAGCGCCACAGCGGTGCTGCCATGAGCGCCTGGCGGATGGCTCCCCGGTCGAGCAGTTCGCGGACCTCGGCCTCCGTGAAGAGATGGACCCGGAGGTCCTCCGTCGCGTCGGGGTGCTGTTCGCCGATGCGCTCGACCCCTTCGGCCACGAAGCAGTGGGTCAGGTTGTTCTGCGTGGCGGGATTGGGGGCGATGACCATCAGTTCGCGCCACTTGCCGCCGCCGTAGCCGCTCTCCTCGAGCAGCTCGCGCCGGGCGGCGTCGAGCATCGAGGCGTCCGAGGGCTCGCTCACGCCGGCCACCAGTTCGTAGGCCGTCTCGCCCAGACCGTGGCGGTACTGGCTCACGAAGACAAATTCGCGTCGGGGCGTGATGGCGATGACGTTCACCCAGTCGGGGTATTCGAAGACGTAGTAGTCGGGTATGCGGCGTCCGTCGGGCAGTTCGACGCACTCGTGACGCACGGTATACCACGGCCGGTGGGCGAGGTATTCGCTGGTGATGACCTTCCAGGGTCGGTTTTCGGGCTTTTCCATCGGCGAGTCATGTGAAGTGGTGCGAAGATAGCGAAATTTTGTTATCTTTGTAACAATACAGAAAAACACAAAAACGAATCGTATGATTCCTCAGTCCGAACGTCAGCGCATCATTGCGCTCATCCAGCGGGAGGTGGTTCCCGCCATCGGGTGTACCGAACCCATGGCCGTCGCTCTGTGCGTGGCCCGTGCTACCGAGGTGCTGGGCGCTATGCCCGAAAAAATCACGGCCCGTCTGAGTGCCAACATCCTCAAGAACGCCATGGGGGTGGGCATTCCCGGTACGGGCGGCATGATTGGCCTGCCCATTGCGGTGGCCCTGGGCGCGCTTGTGGGGTGTTCGGAATACCAGCTCGAGGTACTCCGCGACACGACGCCCGAGGCCGTCGAGCGGGGCCGCAGCTACATCGACCAGAAGCGCATCGCCATCGGGCTGAAGGAGGGCATCACGGAGAAGCTCTACATCGAGGTGGAGGCCGAGGCCGACGGGCACCGCTCCGTGGCGGTCATCGCGGGCGGCCATACGACCTTCGTCTACGTGGAGCGCGACGGCGAGGTGCTGCTCGACAACCGGCATGCTGCGGCGGCCGACGAGGAGGAGGGCGAGGTGCCCCTCACGCTGCGTCGCGTATGGGACTTTGCGATGACGGCGCCGCTCGACGAGGTGCGCTTCATCCTCGAGACGCGCCGGCTGAACAAGGCGGCGGCCGAGCGGGCCTTTTCGGGTGATTTCGGCCACTGCGTGGGGCGCACGATGCGCCGCGAGCGCGAATTGCGCGTGATGGGCGACAGCATCTTCAGCCACATCCTCTCCTATACTTCGGCGGCGTGCGACGCGCGTATGGCCGGGGCGATGATTCCCGTGATGAGCAACTCGGGCAGCGGCAACCAGGGTATCGCCGCGACGCTTCCGGTAGTGGTCTATGCCGAGGAGACCGGGGCTTCGGAGGAGCAGACCGTCCGGGCGCTGGTGCTGAGCCATCTGACGGTCATCTACATCAAGCAGAGCCTCGGACGCCTGTCGGCCTTGTGCGGCTGCGTGGTGGCGGCCACGGGGTCGAGCTGCGGCATCACCTATCTGATGGGCGGCGGTTATGAGCAGGTGGTGGCTGCCGTGAAGAACATGATTGCCAACCTGACGGGCATGATATGCGA
>OOBZ01000121.1_pt1 | contig 62356 bp, 39 predicted proteins | sample 1671601 | NCBI WGS metagenome assembly OOBZ01 (sample SAMN06348173, study PRJEB24527) | human gut metagenome | biome: human gut; feature: ankylosing spondylitis patient; material: feces | host: Homo sapiens | place: China | collected 2015-10
AGGAAACAATCAGTATGATTGACACACTTGCGGAGTTCAAGGAGTTGAAGAATATAGATAAGGATACGATGATCAGCGTGCTGGAAGATTCCTTCCGTAACGTAATCGCTAAAATGTTCGGTACGGATGAGAACTACGACGTAATTATCAACCCTGAAAAAGGTGACTTCGAAATCTGGAGAAACCGTACGGTTGTGGCTGATGACGAACTGGAAGATCCGAATCTGCAACTTACGTTGACCGAGGCCCGTAAGATCGATGCCGACTGTGAAGTAGGGGAAGAAGTAACCGACGAGGTTCATTTCGCCGATTTCGGACGTCGTGCCATCCTGAACCTGCGTCAGACGCTGGCTTCAAAGATTCTTGAATTGCAGAAGGATAGTTTGTATGCTAAATATAAAGATAAAATAGGTACAATCGTAGCAGCTGATGTATATCAGGTGTGGAAGAAAGAGATCCTGTTGCTGGATGACGAGGGTAATGAGTTGCTGCTCCCGAAATCAGAACAGATTCCTTCCGATTTCTATCGCAAAGGTGAAACTGTACGTGCGGTTGTACAAAAGGTGGATAATTATAATAATAATCCGAAGATTATCCTGTCCCGTACAGATAAAATGTTCCTGCAACGTTTGTTCGAACTGGAGGTTCCCGAAATTAATGACGGCCTGATCCTGATCAAGGCTATCGCGCGTATCCCGGGAGAAAGAGCAAAAGTGGCCGTTGAGTCATACGATGACCGTATCGACCCGGTAGGTGCCTGCGTAGGAATGAAAGGTTCTCGTATCCACGGAATTGTGCGTGAGTTGAGAAACGAGAACATCGATGTTATTAATTATACATCCAATGCGTCGCTGTTTATCCAGCGTGCATTAAGCCCGGCTAAAATTTCCTCTATACGAGTGAACGAAGAAGAACATAAGGCAGAGGTTTATCTTCGTCCTGAAGAAGTATCACTGGCTATCGGTAAAGGCGGTTTGAATATTAAACTGGCCTGTATGTTGACTGAATACACGATCGATGTATTCCGTGATGTGGAAGGAGCCGACGAGGAAGATATTTATCTGGATGAATTTACAGATGAAATTGATAGCTGGGTAATTGACGCACTGAAGAATATCGGTTGCTATACGGCCAAGAGCGTGCTTGCTTTGAGCCGTGAAGAACTTATTGAACGTGCCGACCTTGAAGAAACAACAGTCGACGAGGTACTTGCTATCTTATCTGCCGAATTTGAAGATGAAAGTCAGGAATAAAGTATTACGACAAAGTTAGATATGCCTATAAAATTAATACAAGTACAAAGAAAATTAAACGTAGGGATCAACACGGTTGTTGAGTTTCTACACAAGAAAGGTCATCCTGTTGAGGAGAATGCAAATCCCAACACGAGGATCAGTGATGAACAGTATGCTTTGCTCGTAAAAGAGTTTGGAAAGGATCTGCCTGAGGGTGGTTTTGAACGTCCGCGGGTAGAACGTCCTCACAGAGAGAAAGAGAGAGAGGCCGCTTCTGTGAAAGAAGAGAAGACCTCGGAAATAAAGACCGTGATCCCGGAAGAGTTCAAGCCTAAAATCGTAACGAAAGGCCGTATCGACCTGGACGGACAGCATAAAAAAGTTCAGGAGACTCCTGAAGTGAAAGAAGAACCGGTAGTAGCCAAGCCGCAGCCTGTCGTTGAACCGCAGCCTGTCGTTAAGCCTCAGCCGGAAGTCAAACCGCAGCCTGTTGCAGAACCGCAACCGGTTGTCGTTTCTGCTCCTGCTCCTGAAAAAAAGACAGTAGAAGCCCCTGCAAAACAGGAAAAACAGGAGGTTGCTCCTGTTGAAAAGCCTGTGGAGAAAAAAGAAGTAAAAGAGATAGTTGTGGAAAAAGAAAGAATCGAAGAGAAAAAACCGGAAGTTAAAGTGAAGCCGGAAACGACGACAAGCTCTTCTGAAGAAGTGAATAAAACGGCCGCAGAGGGTCAGACTTCTGCTGAATCGGAAGACAGTAGCTTGTTCCGTTTGAACACTCCGAAGTTCGAGTCGAATATCAAGGTAACCGGCAAAATTGACCTGAATGCCTTGAACCAGTCTACTCGTCCTAAAAAGAAAACAAAGGAAGAGAGACGGAAAGAACGCGATGATAAACGCGAAAAGTTCAACAACAATAACAGACCCGGACAACCGGGATTCCATAAAGGACCGAAAGATCCGAATGCCAAACCGGGTGCACCGGTGAAGCCGGGAGCTCCTGTTAAACCGGGCGAAGCGAATGCGGATGCGAAAAAGAAACGTAACCGTATCAAGAAGGACCGTGTGGATGTGAACAACACTCCGGGTACGAACTACAGCCGTCCCGCTAACCAGCATCAGCGTGACGACCGTGGCAAACCCCGTCTGAAAAAGCCGGTTAAGGCCGAAGTAAGCGAGGAGGATGTACAGAAGCAGATCAAAGAAACCCTGGCTCGTTTGACGAACAAGGGAAATAAGAATAATAAAGGTGCCAAGTACCGTCGTGATAAACGTGATGCAGCCGTTAAACGCGAGCATGAATTGCTGGAACTGGAAGAACAGGAAAGCAAAGTGTTGAAACTGACCGAATTTGTTACGGCAAACGACCTCGCCAACATGATGGACGTGCCTGTGACGAAGGTTATCGCTACTTGTATGAGTATTGGTATTATGGTTTCAATCAACCAGCGCCTGGATGCGGAAACGATCAATATCGTGGCCGAAGAGTTCGGGTTTAAGACTGAATATGTCAGTGCGGAAGTGGTGGAAGCCATCAATGCCGACGAAGAAGACGATAACGAAGAAGACTGGGTAGCACGTCCGCCTATCGTAACAGTGATGGGACACGTCGACCACGGTAAAACGTCTTTGCTGGATAATATCCGTAATGCCAATGTGATTGCTGGTGAAGCCGGTGGTATCACGCAGCATATCGGTGCTTACAATGTGAAGCTGGCCAGCGGACGCCGTATCACCTTCCTGGATACTCCGGGTCATGAAGCGTTTACCGCTATGCGTGCCCGTGGTGCCAAGGTAACGGATATCGCTATTATTATTGTAGCTGCCGACGATGCCGTCATGCCGCAGACCATTGAAGCGATCAACCATGCTTCGGCTGCCGGTGTACCTATCGTATTTGCTATTAATAAGGTAGATAAGCCGCATGCCAACCCTGAAAAGATCAAGGAAGAACTGGCTAACATGAACTACCTGGTGGAAGACTGGGGTGGTAAATACCAGAGCCAGGATATTTCGGCCAAGAAAGGCATGGGCGTTGAAGAGCTGCTTGAAAAAGTATTGCTTGAAGCCGACCTGCTGGATCTGAAGGCTAACCCGACAAGACGTGCAGTCGGTTCCATCATCGAATCATCCCTGGATAAGGGACGCGGATATGTTTCTACCGTATTGGTTGAAAACGGTACCTTGAAAATGGGTGATATCGTCTTGGCCGGTACACACCACGGACGTATCAAGGCTATGTTCAACGAACGTAACCAGCGTGTGGAAAAGGCCGGTCCTTCCGAACCGGTTCTAATCCTCGGATTGAACGGTGCACCTCAGGCCGGTGATACATTTAATGTATTGGAGACTGAGCAGGAAGCACGCGAGATTGCAACCCGCCGTGAACAGTTACAACGTGAACTGGGTATCCGTACACAGAAAATGCTTACGCTGGACGATATCGGCCGCCGTATCGCTGTGGGTAACTTCCAGGAACTGAATGTAATCGTGAAGGGTGACGTGGACGGCTCCGTAGAAGCATTGTCCGACTCTCTGATCCGTTTGTCTACCGAAGAGATCCAGGTGAACGTGATTCACAAGGCTGTCGGTCAGATTTCCGAATCGGATGTGGTATTGGCTGCCGCTTCGAATGCGATCATCATCGGATTCCAGGTTCGTCCGTCCGTACAGGCTCGTCGTAATGCAGAGAAGGATGGCGTTGAGATCCGTCTGTACTCTATCATCTACGATGCGATCGAAGAGGTGAAGAGCGCTATGGAAGGTATGCTTTCTCCGGAAATCAAGGAAGAGATTACCGCTTATGTGGATGTACAACAGGTATTCAAGATCACGAAAGTGGGTACGGTTGCCGGCTGTATGGTTAAAGAAGGTAAGATCAAGCGTACAAACAAGATTCGCCTGATCCGCGACGGTATCGTTATCTATGCCGGCGAACTCGGATCGTTGAAACGCTTCAAGGACGACGTAAAAGAGGTTGTGGCCGGATTGGATTGCGGTTTGAACATTACGAACTTTAATGATATCCAGGTAGGCGATGTGATCGAGTCGTACGAAGAAACTGAAATAAAGAAAACTTTATAAACATGAACTGGTTAGACATTATACTAGTATGTCTGGCAGGAATTGGATTTGTGAAAGGCCTGTTTGATGGAGTCATCAAACAGGTTGTTTCGCTTATAGCCCTGGTTGTTGCCATCTTTTTTTGTTCGAAGGCGGCAGCCTGGTTGAAGGGATATATCGTTGCCCTGAACTGGTTTCCGCCTGAAGGGGTGACCATACTTAGTTATGTGGCCGGTTTCCTGCTGATCGTGGGAGTGATCATGCTGGCAGGTGAAATCATGAGCCGGGTTGTCGGAGTTACGCCCCTCAGTGTGCTGAACCATCTGGGAGGAGGAGTGGTCGGGCTTTGTTTTATGTTAGGATTTGTCAGTCTTATACTGAATGCACTCGAAGGCATAGATAGGGGATCCGTGCTGATCCCGCGTCAGGCTAAGGTGGAATCCCATTATTATAACCCGGTTAAAGAGATTATTCCAACCATTTACTTCGATAAATTGTTTTGGGGAAAAGAGTAAATATCTTGAAGGTTTGTTATCCGGCAAGATGTATAATATATATAAATGTATATGGAAGATTCGAATAAGATAATAAATGAGGTAACGAGCAGCGACTATAAGTATGGTTTTGTTACTGATATAGATACGGAGATGATCCATCGCGGTCTGGATGAGGAGACCGTCCGTATCATCTCGGCCAAGAAGAATGAGCCTGACTGGCTGCTTCAATTCCGCTTGAAGGCTTTCCGCCACTGGCAGACGCTGGAGATACCCACATGGCCTCATCTGACGATTCCGCCGATCGATTATCAGGATATAATCTATTACGCCGCTCCGAAGAAAAAGGAAGGCCCGAAAAGCCTGGACGAAGTAGACCCGGAGTTATTGAAGACTTTCGATAAGCTGGGTATTCCTTTGCACGAACGTGCCCAACTGGCCGGTATGGCGGTCGATGCCGTTATGGACAGTGTTTCTGTAAAGACAACCTTTAAGGAAACGCTGGCAGAGAAAGGGATCATCTTCTGTTCGTTCAGTGAAGCGGTGTTGCATCATCCGGATCTGGTACAACAGTATCTGGGAAGTGTAGTGAGCTATCGTGATAATTTCTTTGCGGCATTGAACTCGGCAGTCTTTTCTGACGGTTCGTTCGTTTATATACCGAAAGGCGTACGTTGCCCGATGGAGTTGTCCACCTATTTCCGTATCAATGCGGCCAATACGGGACAGTTCGAACGTACACTGATCGTGGCCGACGATGAGGCATATGTAAGTTATCTGGAAGGATGTACCGCCCCGATGCGCGACGAGAACCAGTTGCATGCCGCTATCGTTGAGATTGTAGCCAAAGAACGTGCGGAGGTGAAATACTCGACCGTACAAAACTGGTATCCGGGTGATAAAGAAGGTAAAGGCGGTATCTATAACTTCGTGACCAAGCGCGGCCTGTGCAAAGGCGAAGGCAGCAAGATTTCGTGGACACAGGTGGAAACCGGTTCGGCCATTACCTGGAAATACCCGAGTTGCATCCTGGCCGGCGATAATTCTGTCGGTGAGTTCTATTCTGTTGCTGTAACCAACAATTACCAGCAGGCAGATACCGGAACGAAGATGATCCACCTGGGTAAGAATACGAAAAGTACGATCGTGTCGAAAGGTATTTCGGCCGGTCATAGCCAGAACAGTTACCGTGGCCTGGTGAAAGTATCTCCGCGTGCGGAAGGTGCCCGTAACCATAGCCAGTGCGACAGTCTGCTGCTGAGTTCTACCTGTGGCGCCCATACGTTCCCTTATGCCGATATACAGAATGAAACGGCCGTGGTGGAACACGAAGCTACAACGAGCAAGATCAGCGAAGAACAATTGTTCTATTGCCAGCAACGCGGTATCTCCGTCGAAGAGGCCGTCGGTCTGATCGTAAACGGCTATGCCCGTGAGGTAATGAACAAACTCCCGATGGAGTTTGCCGTCGAAGCACAGAAGCTGCTGACCATCTCCCTGGAGGGAAGCGTTGGGTAAAACGGAATCGCGCGACGTCCGTGATAGGGATCGAGCAATCTCCGCGATGGGTATCGAGCGATGTCCGCGATAGGGATCGCGTATCATCCTCGATGAGTATGGAATAAATATAGAGAAATAACAACAGATATGTTAGAAATAAAGAACTTACATGCCAACGTGAATGGCAAAGAGATATTGAAAGGTATCGACCTTTCTGTAAAGGCCGGTGAGGTACATGCCATCATGGGGCCGAACGGTTCGGGAAAGAGTACACTCAGCAGTGTGCTGGTAGGTAATCCGGCTTTCGAGGTAACTCAGGGCGAGGTGATCTTCAACGGGAAGAATCTGCTGGAGTTGGACCCCGAAGACCGCAGCCGTGAAGGTATTTTCCTGAGTTTCCAGTATCCGGTGGAAATTCCGGGCGTAAGCATGGTGAATTTTATGCGTGCCGCCTTGAATGAGCACCGTAAATATAACGGTCTTGAACCGGTTTCCGCAACCGATTTCCTGAAACTGATGCGTGAGAAACGTGCTATCGTCGAACTGGATAACAAACTGGCGAGTCGTAGCGTGAACGAAGGTTTCTCCGGTGGTGAAAAGAAACGTAACGAGATTTTCCAGATGGCTATGCTCGAACCGAAACTGGCTATCCTGGATGAGACGGACAGCGGCCTGGATATCGATGCGCTCCGTATCGTGGCGAACGGTGTCAACCAGTTGCGTACTCCGGAAAACGCAGCGATCGTGATTACTCACTACCAACGTTTGTTGGATTACATCAAACCGGATGTAGTACATGTATTGTACAAAGGACGTATCGTAAAAACAGCCGGTCCGGAACTGGCCCTCGAACTGGAAGAAAAAGGCTACGACTGGATCAAGAAAGAAATGGGAGATGAGTGAGATGAGAGCCGAACAACAATATATCGATCTTTTTACCAGATATGAGGACCTGGTGTGTCGTCATAGCGCAGCGGTGATGAATGCTCCGCGTGCTGAGGCACTGGCCGATTTCGATCGCCTGGGTTTTCCTTCGGTAAAGAGTGAAGATTATAAATATACAGATGTAGCGCAGGCTTTTGCCCCCGACTATGGGGTGAATATCAATCGCTTGGCTATTCCGGTCAATCCGTATGACGTGTTCCGTTGCGATGTCCCGAACCTGAGTACTTCCCTCTATTTTGTCGTGAACGACACGTTCTACGATAAGATGATGCCGAAGGCGCATCTGCCGGAAGGAGTATACGCCGGTGGCTTGAAAAACTTTGCGGAGCAATATCCGGAAGTGGCAGCCCGTTATTATGGTAAAGCGGCAAAAAGCAACCATGACGGTATCATCGCATTGAATACGATGCTGGCGCAGGACGGTTTCGTGCTTTATGTGCCGGAAGGTGTGGCTGTGGAACGTCCTATCCAGCTGATTAATATATTCCGCAGTGACGTGGATGCTATGGCAAACCGCCGTATCCTGGTTATTATGGAACCGCGTTCGGAAGCCAAATTGCTTATCTGCGATCATAGCATCGACGATGTAAAATTCCTGGCTACCCAGGTCGTTGAGATATTTGCCGGCGAAGGTGCTTATTTCGATTACTATGATCTGGAAGAAAGCAGCATTTCCACTTCCCGCTTTGCCTCGGTCCATGTGAAACAGGAGGCTTCCAGCAATGTCCTGGTAAACGGCATTACCCTGAATAACGGTCTTACGCGTAACAACTATTATATTGAACTGAACGGCGAATATGCAGAAACAACCCTTTGCGGAATGTCCGTTATGGACCGTGAGCAACAGGTGGATACGTATAGCCATATTACGCATGCCGTGCCGAATTGTACGAGCAATGAGTTATTCAAGAATGTTCTGGATGACCATGCAGTCGGTGCATTCAGCGGCCGTATCCTGGTAAAGGAAGGTGCCCAGAAAACGGCTGCTTTTCAGACAAATCGCAACCTCTGTGCTACCCGTGAAGCCCGTATGTATAGTAAGCCGCAATTGGAGATTTATGCGGATGATGTGAAATGTTCGCACGGTATGACGACCGGGCAGTTGGATGAGAATGCTTTGTTCTATATGCGTAGCCGTGGTATTCCATTGAGCGAAGCCCGTATGATGCTGAGTGTGGCATTTACGTCGGATGTGATCGACCATGTGCGTCTGGCTGCCTTGAAAGACCGTTTGCATAAACTGGTGGAAAAACGTTTTCGCGGAGAACTGGCGCGTTGTGCCGATTGCCGTATCTGCAAATAAGATATTATCTGATTTTAGAAAGGCCCGGATGGAGATTATGTCTGTCCGGGCTTTTTGTTTATCTTTGCATTTCACCAATCATTTATTTAATTATGCAGTTGACTCATATTGCTATCTGGACCAATGAACTTGAACGTTCCAGAGATTTTTATGTGAAGTATTTCGGTGGGAAGAGTAATGAAAAGTATGTAAACCCGAAGAAGGGATTCGCCTCTTATTTTGTTACCTTCGAGGGTGCTGTTTCTCTGGAGATCATGCAGCGGACAGATATTACCGTTGAAAATGACGGAGTATATATAGGTCTGGCCCATTTCGCTTTTTCTGCCGGATCAAAAGAGGGAGTGGATCAAAAGATTGAACAATTCCGCCGGGATGGTTACACGATCCTGGGTGAGCCTCGTACTACCGGAGACGGTTTTTATGAAGGTTCTGTAGCAGATCCGGATGGCAATATCATAGAAATAGTTGCCTGATATGGAAATACGCATCGAACATACAACAGACTACCCCTGGGATCTGCTCTTGCTGGCAGATCCTAACCGTGAACTGGTTGACAGCTATCTGAAGACTTCGGATTGTTTCGCAGCTTTTTCAGGAGACAAACCGGTTGGGGTGATCGTGGTGCAGAAGGAAACGGAGGAAATGGCAGAGGTGATGAACTTGGCAGTAGACGAGTCTTTCCAGCGGAGGGGGATCGCCCGCCTCCTGCTTCGTTTTGTCTCGGATGAATGGGCGGTAACCAATCATATCACCCGTTTGAAAGTCTGTACCGGCACTTCTGCTCCGGGCCCGTTGATGCTTTACCAGCAGGAAGGCTTCGATCTGAAGGTATTGGATCGTGATTATTTTGTCCGCAATTATCCTGAACCGATCTGGGAAAACGGCGTCCAGTGCCGGCACCGGCTGATTCTGGAAAAAGAATTATCCTGAAAGAAGCTCTATTTTAGTTAGAAAAGTCTATTTTTGTGCAACCTTGAATCACAAGAATGGACTAATAATGGAGTTAATCAGCGAACAAAGAGAGAAAATATTACTTTCACGTTTAAAAGAAGGCGATCCTTTCGCTTTCAAGGAATTATATTCTCTTTACAGTTCTCCTATCTATTATTTTGTTTATGCTATCTTATCTGATAAGTCGTTGGCTGAAGATATAACTCAAAGTTGTTTTGTGAAAGTGTGGGAGAGAAGGACTGAGTTGGATCTTTCGAAGAAGTTTTCCGCCTATTTATATACGATCGCTAAAAATTTGGTTTATCGTGAGTCTGAGCGGCAGGTACAGGATGCTCGATACCTGGAATTTGTAAAGGGAGCGGGAGGGGAAAAATCACAGACCGTAGAGGAAGCCATTCATCTGAAATTTATACAAGAGGAAATTAATAACATGATTAATGAACTGCCTCCGGCCCGAAAAAAGATATTTGTCCTGAGTAGGTTCAAAGGATATTCTAATAAAAAAATTGCTGAAGAATTATCGGTCTCGGAAAGAACAGTCGAGACACAGATTTACCGGACTTTACTTTATTTGAAAGAAAGGTTGAAGCATTATTTATTACTGTTTGTATTGGTCTTTATTTCTTGAAAGGTTAATGACTGTTAAACCTGCTTTTGGTTGTAAGTACTAAAAACGAGTTACTGATATTATTAATACAGTTATGGAAGAGACAAATTATATACAGTTGTTGGAACGTTTCCTAAAAGGTGAGGCTTCGGAAGCAGAAGAAGCAATCCTTTTCAGTTGGTTCGGGACCGAAGTCGCGAAGGAGGAAATTTATGCTTCGTATGATGAGAAACTGAATCATATTACAAACCGTTTACCGGAAGATATTCAGCAGAAAATATACTGGAGGATTGAAGAAGAGGCGAACCTGAAGCTGGTTGCAGGGAAAAAGCATTTCTTTTTGCAAGGAATATCTCGTTATGTCGCTGTTGCATGCGTCTGTGTTTTTCTAGGGATAGCACTGGCATTTTGGGGGAGTAGGTATTTTTTGAGTACAGACTTTGTCGTTTCTGCTGGTGAAGGAATGAAGTCTACTGTTGAGTTGCCTGATGGTACGATTGTGTGGCTTAACTCTGGTTCCAGGTTACAATACAGCAATGCTTACAATCTGTGGAACCGTACCGTCATTTTGGAAGGAGAAGGCTATTTTGAGGTGAAACCGAATCAGCGCAAAAAGTTTATTGTCCAGGCAAACGGAGTGGAGGTGAAAGCCTTGGGTACCAAATTTAATGTGAAAGCTTATAGTGAGGAAGGAAAGATAACTACAACTTTGCTAGAGGGGAAAGTCAGTGTAAAGAACGATAAGCAGGAACAACTTCTGACCTCTGACCAGCAACTGGAGTTTAACTGTTGCTCCGGTTTATTCTCGGAAGTAAAAAGTTGCGATGCCAGCCGGTATATGCTTTGGAAGAACAATGAGTTGTATTTTAATTGTGAATCGTTGGATGAAATCGGAAAAACACTGGAACGGCTTTATTCGGTAGATGTCGTATTTATGTCTGAATCGGCAAAGAAATATACATTCTGCGGGGCGATCAGTAATACCAACCTGATCAATGTGCTTGAATGCATCAGCCTGACGGCTCCTGTTACGTACAACATGAAAAATAATGTATTGTATTTTAGTGATAGTGATAAAGAAAAGTAAGTTAAATCATCTAATTTGTTAGCCTATGGATAGAAAAAGAAGATAAACTGATCAATGAATGAAGTGAAAATAAAAATGGGATAAGTTTGCGACCCCATCCCATTTTATAAACAAGTTGTTCAAATATTCCAAAGACAAATTACTAAATCCTTTGCAGAGGATAGAATGTAATATCCTGTCTTTATGATTATTTGGGCGTGAAGTTACAAAAACTTTGTATCATTTTAATACTAAGAATATGAAAAAAATAATAATGGTATCACGCGTCCTGTTTGTGCTTATCGCCTTGTTATGTAACGGGGTGCTACTCTCTGCACAAATAAGTATTTCTGTGAAAAATCAAACGATTCGTGAGATTATTCCCCAACTGGAAAAGGCCAGTGGACATAATTTCTTTTTCGGCAATGACTTGCCTGACCTGAATACGAAGAAAGACTTGTCGGTGAAAAATGCTTCTTTGAAAAATGTATTGGATAATTTATTAGAGAATACCTCTATTTCCTATCAGATAAAAGGTAATAACCAGGTTGTATTGATTCGTGGTCATAATCAAAAGACGGCAAATGCTTTTTCGATGGAAGCAAAAAGAGTAACCGGAGTTGTTTTAGATGAAACCGGCGGACCGGTTATCGGTGCCAACATTGTAGTAAGGGGCTTTAATAATGGCGTTATTACTGATATGGAAGGACATTTTATGATAGATGTTCCTGAAGGTGCTGTTTTACAAATCTCTTATATCGGGTATGTGGATAAAATACTCCCGATAGGCAAGGATTCGAATTACAAGGTTGTCTTGTCCGAAAATGTGGAAACATTGAATGAAGTGGTGGTCACAGCTTTAGGTATTACCCGCGAAAAGAAAGGGTTGGGTTATGCTACCCAGCAGATAAAGTCGGAAGCCTTAGATAACCCGAACAGTAACCTGGTCAGCATGCTGAGCGGAAAGGTGGCTGGTTTGAATATTAATTCGGGAGCTGTAGTCGGTGGAGGTAGCCGTATTTCTATTCGTGGTGACAGGGCATTGAGTTCCGGTCCTTCTTCCCCATTATTTGTGATAGATGGTATTCCTATCGGTTCAGGGGCCGGTTCGCAGACCGGTAGTGCAGGAATCAATGAACTGAGTTCGAACGATATTGAGAGTATGAACGTTTTGAAAGGGGCGGCTGCTTCTGCTTTATATGGTTCAAGAGCGGCTAACGGTGCTATCATTATTACAACAAAGACCGGTAAAAAAGCGAATGGACTGGGAGTTTCTTATAGTGGAACATTCTCCAGGGAAACTCCGCTGATTTTACCGCAATTGCAGGATCAATTCGGCCAGGGTAAAGACGGTATTTATGAAGGAGGAAACTTCGGTAGCTCCAGTGGTTATTATCCTTCCGGATTGAATGATAATTATGATGAGAGTTGGGGACCTCGTTTCATGGGACAGAAAATGGTACAATTCGATTCCCCTACGACAAACGGTTATCGTGCCGGCGATACTTATTTACCCCCTGAAATTCGAGGTGAAGCTATACCAAGCGAGTGGATAGGGCATCCGGATAATATGCGTGACTTCTTTGATCATGGTAGTACATGTATTAATAATGTGGCATTGAGTAACAGTGTGAACGGATTAAATTTCCGTGTTTCCTATACGAATACGAAGCAGGAAGGTCTGACTCCGAATAATGATATAAACAGGCACGTGTTCAATCTGAACAATTCGATTGATCTGAATAAATGGATCAGTGTGGATGTCGTAGCCAATTATACGAAAACCAAACGTTCCAATGTCCCTAATCTAGGGTATGGAGGTATTTCTCCTATTTACTTTTTTTGTTGGATGCCCCTAAGCCATAATATTAACAGTTTGAAAGAATACTGGCAAAGGGGGGGATTGGAAGGAACCCGTCAGTTCCAGAATATGGCTTCCTATAACAATCTCTATTTTGTCATGCATGAGATGACTACACAGGATGATATGAACCGTTTCTTTGGAAAGTTGGCAGTGAACATAAAGCCCGTTGAAGGGGTAACAGTCATGTTACGTGGTGGTTCTGATAATAGTTGGGGGACATCTACCCGCAATGAGAGTTACTATAAGAATGGAGGAAACGGTTATTTCAGGCAGGGAACAACCAACTATCAGGAAAATAACTTCGACTTTCTGGTAAGCTATAATCCGGATTTAGGAAAGATATTCGGACTGACAGCAAACTTTGGCGGAAATCGGATGGAACAGTTCAGTAAAGCAATGACCGGTGAGACGAACAGTCTGGTAGTACCTAATATTTACTCTTTCGCTAATGCAAAAGAAAAACCGTCGGTCACTAATTCAACCAGTAAAAAAATTGTGAATAGTTTATTCGGCAGTGTGTTGTTGGATTATAAACGTATGCTGTTCGCTGAGTTTACCGGTCGTAACGATTGGTCGAGTACATTACCTGAATCTACGAATTCTTATTTTTATCCGTCGGTAACATTAAGTGCTTTATTCAGTGAAATGTTCAAATTACCACCTGTTATCAGTTATGCAAAATTGAGAGGTAGTTATGCTTCTGTGGGTAATGATACGGATCCGTACAGTTTACTCAATACCTACTCGTTGGGTGGTTATTGGAATGGGATACCCATGTTGCAGAATTCTCCAGATTTACTTAACAGTGGATTAAAACCTGCGATGTCAGATACTTGGGAAATAGGGGCAGAACTGAACTTCTTTAAGAATCGGTTGAGTATAGATTTCAGCTATTATAATACAAAAACAAAAGATCAGATCATCAGTTTACAGAATGCTTTAACTTCCGGTTACAGTAGCAGAAAGATCAATTCCGGCAAGACGGAAAATAAAGGTTTCGAACTGATGGTGAATGCTACGCCCATTCAATTAGCTAACAGTTTTAAATGGGATATCGGGTTCAATTTCTCCCGTTCGAGAACGAATGTGCTCTATTTGGCTGAGGGAATGGAAGAGTTGATTCTGACCAACCAAAACCTGGAAGATGCCAAAGTGGTTGCCCGTGTAGGTGAAAGAATGGGGCAGTTGTATGGTACAGCTTATCGACGTGTAGAAGAAGGTCCGTTAAAAGGACAACCAATTCTGAACAGTTCCGGTCAATATGTCGCGGAGAGTGATGTGTATCTGGGTAATGTAAATCCGGACTGGACGGCGGGTGTACATACCGGATTATCATTCAAAGGATTCAGTATTAATGTGTTGTTCGATATTCGTCAGGGCGGTTATTTCATATCCAGAACATTGAATAAGTTCGTGGGAGCCGGTATGACAATTGAATCTTTGGAGGGACGCGGTGCCCGTGAACCGGGAAAAGAATATGAAGATCTTTACTACAGTGAAGGAGCTATTATGGTTGACGGCGAATATCAACAAAATCTGCAGATATTTGATGGAACATTCAGTCAGGGTATAGTAGGAAACGATGCACGGCGCTTCATAAAAACAAAATATGATCATATTTCCGAGGCGCAGTTGACAGATGCTTCTTTTGTGAAACTTCGTGAATTACGCGTCGGTTACTCTTTGCCGACTAAATGGGCCAGAAAAATTTATCTGCAGAATATTAATGTAGCATTTGTAGGTCGTGATTTGTTCTTATGGACAAAAAATCCTCATGTGGATCCTGAGAGTGGCGGAATGGATAACCTGAATCTGGGTATCGATGCATTTTCCGTACCGGCATCAAAGAGTCTTGGTTTTCAGGTAAATGTTAATTTCTAACTATTAATGTATGAATCGTATGAAAAAGATAAATAAGTTAATAGGAGTAATTGGTCTGATTGCTCTGAATCTTTTCAGTTGTACTCATAATTTTGAAGAGATTAATACGAATCCGGACAAACCGGATAAGATTGACCAGCCTAAACTCTTGTTGGGTGGTGTTATCAAAAGCATTTCTTATCTTCAATTATCAAAAGGAAGTGGAGCTGTTTTAGGAGATTATTTGGTAGACCAGTATACTAGTATGTTTAATGATGCATTCAATAATACACAAGTTAATATATATTACTACAATGGACGTGATGTTCAGGATATGATTAATTTGGCAGAAGAGCTTAACCAACCTCATGTTTTGGGGATGGGGTTAGTCATCAAATCGTTTATGTTCCAACAGATGACAGATGCATTTGGGGATTTTCCTTATTCGGAGGCATTAAAGGGGAAAACTGACGGTCTTTTTACGCCTCGTTATGATTTACAAGAAGATATATATGCAGATCTATTGGTGCAGTTGGAAAAAGCAAATGAACTATTGGCTCAAAGTAGTATTGAAGATATTGGTACCTATGATAATCTATATGGAGGAGATATTTTAAAATGGCGTAAATTTGCAAATAGTTTGAAACTTCGTTTATTAATGCGTATGTCCGGTAAAATGAATGTTTCATCTAAAATTATGGAGATGCTGAATCAAACGGATAAGTATCCGTTAATGTCGGACAATGACGATAGTGCATTGTTTTTTTACTCGGACGATCAGCAGAGTAATTGGTCGCCTCTTTATACAGCTGCACAGGAGAAGTTTGATGGAACAGAGTTTATGTCGACGACTATTGAGGGACATTTGAAAGCAATGAACGATCCGCGTATGAAAGTATATTTCAGTCCGACGGTAAAAAGTGTGGAAAATGGCGAATATATTTATGCCGGTGTGCCGAATTGCGTTCGTGATGCAGATGAGTCGGCTTATAACGGTGGTGATGGTTATAATTCCCGCAAAGGCTATATTTTTGTTCCACAGAAAATCGATGTAAAATATGCATCGCCAACAGTGGCCCAGGGAATTTTATTAACTTATGCAGAAGTACAATTCAATCTGGCAGAAGCTCGCGAGAAAGGGATTATTTCTGTGGGAGATGCCGGTACCTACTATAAAAACGGTATTATTGCTAGTTTTGATTACTGGGCAAGCCGAATTCCTGCAAATTTCATAGAGATGAAGTCGATGACAAATCCTCCGACAGAGGTATTCGAAGCTGCCGATGTGATTCCTGATCCCGCTTATTATGAACAGGAAAAAGTGGCTTATACCGGGACACAGGCTGAAAAGTTGGAAAAGATAGGAGTTCAGAAATGGATTGCTTTATATTTATGTGGTATTGAAGGTTGGTCGGAATGGCGACGGACCGGTTTCCCAAAAGAAATATCTGTGATACCTCCGAATGGATTACCCTCTTCGAGTAATATAAATGAATGGCCTCGTCGTATTCCTTATCCTCAGAACGAGCAGGTTTATAATGTCGATCAATATCAGATAGCTGTTGGTCGTCAAGGCGCAGATAATTTATTGACAAGGGTGTGGTGGAATAAATAAACAAAAATAAAATGGAAAATAGATTGAATAAAATAGTTATATTGTTGTGTGCTTCCCTATTTCTGTTTGCTTGTCGGCAAGGAAATGATAGGACACCAACAGGTATCAAACATATTTTTGTAGTAGGTATCGATGCAATGAGTACGCAAGGTTTGGAGAAAGCCAATACCCCGAATATGGACTATATGATAAAAAATGGAGCAGTCTGTCGTAGTGTACGGACTGTAATTCCTTCGAGTAGCTCATCAAACTGGGCTTCCATGTTGGCAGGTGCCGGTGTAGAGGTTCATGGAGTTACTTCCAACGATTGGGAGCCTGATAATTACTCAGTAAAACCGGTTGGTATAACTGAGTATGGCATTTTCCCGACAGTTGTAAATGTAGTCCATAAACAACTGCCGGATGCTAAAATAGGAATGATTTACCATTGGAGTGGTTTCGGACGTTTGTTTGAGAAGAATGTCGCAACCGTTGATAAGTCTTATGAAACGGAAATAAAAACGGCCGAAGCGTTAGCAGAGTATATCCGTACAGAGAAACCCGCGTTTACATTTACCCAGTTGGATGATGTGGATCATTACGGGCATGCATACGGGCATATGACAGAAAAATACCTGGAAAGTATCCATAATGCAGATAAATGTGTCGGGATGGTTTTGCAGGCAGTGAAAGACGCCGGAATAGAAAATGAATCTGTGGTCATGGTCGTAGCTGACCATGGTGGTATCGGTTATGGACATGGCGGACAATCTTGGGAGGAAATGACTGTTCCTTTTATTTTGTATGGAAAAGGTATCAAGAAAGGATATGAGATACAAGAACAAACATATATGTACGATGTAGGGCCGACAATTGTATTTGCATTAGGTTTGGAAGCTCCGTATGCATGGACCGGACGTCCGATGAAGACTGCTTTCGAAGGTTTTGAGAGTAAGCCGGAACCGGTTATCGTAAAAAAACTGTCTTATGGGCCGTTGATTAATGGGGGACGACATCTGTTTGCGCAAGCCGGAGGTTTATTTATCGATAAGGATGTGGAAGTGGTTATCGAACCTTACAATGCCGGTGATAGAGTGTATTATACATTAGACGGTTCTATGCCAACAAAACAATCTACCTTATATGAAACTCCTTTTAATCTGAACAAAACAACAGTGGTCAGGGCAAAATCATATAGTGACGGTGGTAATGAAAGTCTGATCTCAGATGGTTATTTCCGTATCTTGAAGAAGAATCCGGATAATGGGATTAACGTTTCTTTCTATCGGGGCAAAAACTGGAGTGTTTTGCCGATCTTTAAGAATGAAAAAGTAGTGAGCCAATGGGTCACAGATGAAATACAGGCAGATACAGAACAGATACAGAAGTTGTTGATACCAGGGGAGCGTCCTACTTTTGGTTTGGTTTATACGACTTATTTACAGATTGATAAGATTGGAAAATATAGTTTTTATCTTCAATCGGATGATGGAAGTAAATTATATGTTGATGGTCAAAAAGTCGTAGATAACGATGGTGGACATGGTGTAATAGAAAAAGAAGGTAGTATAGAGTTAACTGAGGGACGTCATATCCTGACTGTCGAGTTCTTTAATAACGGAGGTGGTTTTTGGATTGATGCATTCTATAAAGGTCCGGGTATTCCCAAGCAGATTATACCGGCAGATAAGTTATTCAGGAAAGCAAATTAAACTTGTTTTTAATTGATATAAAATAAATACAGAAAGACCGGGTAATAATCTTTCAGACTGGTATGTAGCTTTTTCAAGGCTTTGGAAATGTGATACTCGACACCTTTGGTGGTTATTCCTAATGTTTCTGCAATATCTTTATGAGATTTGTTTTCGTAACGGCTCATAATAAATACAGCCCTGGTCTGTTCCGGTAAACCGGCCAGGGTTTTATTTACTATTTCCTGTGCTTCGGCTGTGAATAGTTCGCCTGGATCGCAGGCCTCCAAAGTAGATATACGGGTATTCAACTCCCATTCGGCATGGTTCAGTAATTGTTCGTTCACATCTTCCCTAACCTGAAGATGCTGAAGGTAATTGAGACATTTGTTTTTTATGACGGTAAGAATATAGGCCGGTACATTCGAATCCTCTTCCAGTGAATGGCGGTTTTCCCAGTAATACATCAGTGCTTCGATCGTAAAATCTTCGGCGACAGCAACATCTCTTACATACGTATTCGCAAAGCGGATAAATCGGCCTTGATAATCAGTAAATAGTTGATTGAATGCTTTTAAATCTGTTGTATTCTCCATATCCTCCCTAGGCGTAACAGGTTGTAAATATAATAATATTTATACAATACTGTCATTTATTTAACACAATAGTGTTACTTATTATAGGACTATTGTATCACTATAGGTAGCACTATTGTGCTGGAGAGGTAATACTACTGTGTTATTCAAGCTGTTTTACATACTTGGCGGCAGAGAGGCGGGGGAGGATGCCCATTCTTTATTGGGAGTATTGCCCATTATAAAAGAAAGTTTCCCTCCATTCATGATATCTTCGTGCAGAATATAGCTTTTATCATATGGTTTGCCGTTGAGGTTTGCCGACTGGATATAGATATTCTCACTGGAAATATCTTTTGCTTCAATAATGAACTTTTTGCCGTTTTCAAGTGTAATGATGCATTCTTCAAAAGCCGGACTTCCGATCACATAATAAGGCATTCCCGGACATACCGGATAAAAACCTACCATACTGAATACCAGCCACGCCGACATCTGTCCGGCGTCGTCATTTCCGGAAAGTCCGTCGGGAGTTGTAAAATATTCATGGTTGATGATGTTGTGGACCCATTTCTGTGTTTTCCAGGGTTCACCGGCATAGGCATACATATAGGCGATGTGATGTCCCGGTTCATTACCGTGCCAGTAATAGTCCCCTTCGAAGAATGTATCCAGACGTGAGATAAATATCTCTTTGCCTCCCATCTGATCTATCAGTCCAGACACATCTTGGGGTACATACCAAGTATAATGATAGGGAGTCCCTTCACAAATGAACGAGGTGAAAGCAAACGGATCGAACGGTTCTGCCCAGCTACCGTCGGTATACCGTCCACGAGCATAACCTGTTTCCGGGTCGATTACATACCGATAGTTTTCAGCGCGTTTGATCAGGGCGTTGTAATCATCCGTCTTGTTCAGCTTTTTAGCCACTTGTGCAAGGACAAAATCGTCGTATGCATATTCTAATGTGCGTGAGACCTGCTCTCGACGATGAAATGCCTCCATGACCGGGTCCTCCAGTGGAATATAGTTATATTTCAGATAAGATTCCATAGCCCGGCGTCCTTTGCCATCCCGGTAGCTGACCGAATCAGTATTCATTTCAAATGCATTTTTACGCATTAGTGCGTATGCCTCCTCATAATCGAATCCCGGTATGTCCTTTATGATCGCATCCCCTATCATGGCGATGCAATGGTCACCGATCATGGCTGCCGTATAACTGTTCCAGGATGGAAAAATCGGTAGCCAGCCGCCTTGTTGCCCTTTTAACACAAGCGAGTGAACCATATCGCCATTGTGTGACGGATTGAGTATGGTAAACAGGGGATGGACGGCCCGGTAAGTATCCCATTGGGAAAAGTCACAATAGTAGGTTCCTTGTTCCATTTTCATGATTCTTTCGCCTCCGTCAAATTTAGGGTATGATCCGTCTGTGTCGCTGAAGGCACGCGGCAGGAAATGTGCGTTGTACAAGGCCGAATAGAATTTGATCTTATCTTCTTCATTCTTTCCTTTTACAGCCATCTGCCCCAGTGCTTCATTCCAGATGGAAGAAGACTGCTTGTGCACGGCCTCGAAATCCCAACCGGGAATTTCAGCTTGGAGATTTTTGCGTGCATTCTCTATGCTGGTGAAAGATGTTCCTATTTTTATCAGTTTATCTCCTGCTTTACTAGAAGATAGCCTGATCCATGCAACCGGATGATTCAGACTGGTACTGTCGATGCCGAACCGGGTAAATTCCTCGTTCAATTGGATAACAAAATGGCCGCTGAAACCTGCTTCTTTTCCATGTCCTTGGTAGATGCGGTGGACCGGATTGTATCCTGTGATCTCTTTTTTTTCCGGGTCGATCCGGAGAGAGGCTTTTCCTTCATCGCTGTTCGGTTCGATCACGATGTAATGCTCACCATCCTGTTGGAAACCAAATCTCATAATTCCGGCGCGGGACAGACCGGTGATTTCTGCTTGGATGTTATAATCTTTTAGTAAGACGTTGTAATAAGATGGGGTGGAAGTCTCTTCTGTATGGCTATAGGCTGAGGCCCGTTTTTGGGGATCAACTTCCAGCTTGTTGTTTAGGGGCATGATTGTCACACTTCCGTAATCCTGTGTGCAAGAGCCGTTCATCCAATGGCTGGCACGGAATCCCTGGATTGCATCCTGAAAATAGTAATAAGGAGGGAGACATTTTTGCTCTGTCGCTTGTGTCTGGGCTACCCAGCTGGTCATTCCGTGAGGTACACCTACAGCCGGCATGATCTGTCCACGTTCTTCTGTTGAATTTTTATCCTTCCCCTGTACGATACGGATATCCGTACCGATGAGCGGGTTTACATATTTCTCAAAATTCTTTTCTTGTTGACTGCATGAGAATAAACACAACAAACTTAATAAGACGGTCCAGGCTTTCATTCGGTATTATTTTATTTAATAATATTACAAAGTTAATTATAAATTGTTACTTATTACATAAGCTGGTGATGTTCATTGGATTCTGGCAGAAAACCAGTCCAATGAACACCCCAAAGGAATCAATTATCTGGGTTCGATAATATATTGATTTTGTGTCAGATCTGGATTTACATCTATTTGTTTCTGCGGTATTGGGCAGGTCAGGTTTGTCTCATTCAAGGAAAATCCCTTGCCTTTCATGACTTCAACTGCGCGACCTGTACGGATTAGGTCAAACCACCGATGATTTTCGAAGGCCAGTTCAACTCTGCGTTCCTGTTCTACCATCAGGGCGAATGTAGCTTTATCCGTAGTATGGAGATCGACGGGTGTTGTTTCTGTGGTCTGATAGCCAAAGCCACGGCGACGTGTCATATTCAGGTATTTACAGGCTTCTGACGTTTTCCCGTTCTGATTTAATGCTTCGGCATACATAAGAAGTATGTCTGCATAACGGAATACGGGATAGTTGTTGCTGGCATCGTTACTTTGATATGGAACATCCATGAACTTACAGATATAACGTGATTCTATCCATTCTCCGTTTTTTCGGTTGTCGTAATATCCCAGTGACATGGAGAAATCTCTGCGAAGATCGCCTTCTTCGTAAGCATTGTAAATATCCATTTCCGGAATATTGTTTCCGCCGGTACTACCGACAGTGACAACATTAGTTCCGGAATTTTCAGGTGCGAAATTGTTGGCAAAGTTCGACCCTTCGCCGTATCCTCCTTTTAGGAATTGGATTTCAAAGATTCCTTCTTTGTTGTTATGGTTGACAGGACTGAATACATTTTTGTAGCCGTCAATGTTGAGAGTTCCCGCTGTATTCTCCAATAGAGAATAACGACCACTGCTGATTATTTCTCCCAAAATGCTTTCGGCTTCTGAATACTTATGCAGTGTCATATAGATTTCTCCCAACAATGCTTTGGCTGCCCCTTTTGTTGCGCGACCGTCATCTGTTGTCGGATAGCTGTCAGGGAGACCTTCTGCAGCTTCTTTCAGGTCGGAGATGATAAGGTTATATATATTGTCTTTCGGTTCGCGGAGGATATCATATGCTTCTGAGATTGTTATTTCCTTTAATACCAGCGGAACGTCACCATAAACCCGTACAAGATTGAAATACATCAGGGAACGGATAAATTTGCATTCCAGTTTATAACGGACTGCCAGGTTTGCATCGATATCGATACCGTCAATGCGTCCCAGCACTGTGTTGGTCCTGTTTATAGTCAGGTAGGCGGCTGTCCAGAAATCTTTAATATAGCTGTTTTGCGTGTCGATGTAGAATTTATCGAATTCATCCTGACTGGTTACCGACCCGGATAATTGGTTGCGTGTATTGTCGGATGGTATTTCCGCAAATACATACCAGTTACCGAATATATTAGATTCCTGCAAGGCTGAATAAGCCCCGTTTACGGCGGAAGTAAAATCATCAGCCGTTTTATAGAAATCATTTTCACTCAAATCTGTTTGCGGATTCTGATTGAGAAAATCATTACAGGATGAAAAGCCGACCCCAAGCAATGCAATTGCGATTATATTATATTTTAGTCTCATAATTTGTCTGCTGTTTAAAATGTTACGTTAATACCAAATGTACAAGTACGGTACAGCGGATACATACCGTAGTCTGTTCCGGAGGCTGTCACGTTATCTTCCTTGAAACTTGTTTCAGGGTTATAGCCGCTGTAATTGCTTATCGTCAGGAGATTCTGTGTGGATACATAGATACGTGCACGCTGCATGCCACATTTTTTAGAGATAACATCGGGCAATGTATAACCGATCGTCAGGTTATTGACACGCAGGAAAGAACCGCTTTCCACCCAGCGGGAGGATATGGCATTATTCTGCCCTGTCGGTTGTGAATTAGCTCTGGGAATCCATCCTGTTCCCGGATTTTCTTCTGATTGCCAGCGCCCTAGCATTTCACGTAATTGATTTTGGTTGCCTTCACCTTGTGTATAGAAACGTCTGCCCAAGTGGAGGACATCATTACCGACAACTCCCTGAAGTGAAAAACTGGCATCGAAGTTTTTTAAAATGAAAGTATGCGTCATCCCCCAGGTGAAGTCCGGCATGTTGTTTCCGATGATCGTACGGTCGTCTGCATCAATAACTTTGTCTCCGTTTACATCTTCAAACATGACATCGCCGACTTGCGTATCTGCAAAATGAGGATAATTATCCAGTTCTTCTTTTGTTTTGAAGATACCTGTCATTTTGTATCCGTAGAAAGAACCGATCGGTTCGCCTATCATGGTTATATGGGTTGTACCTGCACCGCCATCACTGAAAATCGGGTCTCCTGTGGGACCTAATGCAAGAACTTTGTTTCGGTTGACAGAAATATTTCCTGTGGCTTCCCATGTGAATTGTTCTTTTTTGAACGGTATGCCGGTTACGGTAATTTCAAGTCCTTTGTTACGCATCTTACCAATGTTTTGCATCGCATTACTAAAACCGGTAATAGTAGGTATGTCTACATTCATCAATAAATCAGTTGTTTTGCGATAATACAAATCCAGGGAGAGTGACAGGCGGCTATCTAAAACCGATACTTCGAGTCCCAGGTCAGTTTGACGAGTTTTTTCCCAGGTCAGGTCTGCATTGGAGAAACTCTTTTGTGCAGCTCCGTTAACGATATTTCCTGTACCTGTACCTAAAACATAGTTTGCATTTTCCATGATACCTATAGATGCATAGTCACCAATATTGTTATTACCCGTAATACCGTAGCTGGCACGAATTTTCATATCTGACAGCCATTTGATATTTTTAAGGAAGTCTTCTTGGGATAAACGCCAGGCGACAGAGCCTGAAGGGAAATAGCCATATCGGTTATTTTTACCGAAACGAGATGAACCGTCTGCACGGACAGATGCAGTGAGGTAATATTTATTGTTATAACGGTAGTTTACGCGTGCCAGATAAGACAATAATGTCCATGTTTTGCGTTCAGACTTACTACTTTTTACTGTCGCATTATTGATTGTCTGGATTTTATCATTAGGAAAATCGGAGCCGCTGGCTTCCGTGTAACGGTAGATATTCTTTTGGGCGGTAAACCCGGCAACGGCATCTATTTCATGTTTATTCCAGGTGTTGAAATAGGTAACTGTATTTTCATTCAGCCAGTTGACTGTTTCGGCTGATTTCTCTGTCGCTTTTCTTTCCGTAGAAGGAAGAGGGGCGACATTTCCGTTGTTCGGGATTGTGGATGGACGGAAGTATTCATTTCTATATTCGCGGATGTCTGCACCGATCGTTGATTTTATTTTCAGGTTTTTCAGAGGTGACAATTCAATATAACCGTTACTGAACAGTCGCAGGTCTGTATCGTAATTATGGATATAGGTGCAGGCCAGTGCATTGGGTACCCCTGTCAACCCGTCACTGGCAACTGCGTACATAGATTGAGATGCCCATGTTCCGTCTTCATTGTACACCGGTGTGACAGGCGCAGTAGCCAGAGCTGCATTGATTACGCCGTCGCTGGCCCAGTGTCCCTGGGTTGTCCTGTTGGCATTCATGTAGGTCGGGGCCAGATTTACACCTATCTTCAGCCACTGATTTAGTTCGCTGTCTATTTTGGCCCTGGCCGAGAAACGTTCGTAATCACTGTTGACTATCACTCCCTGCTGGTTGAAATAACCTGCGGAGAACATATATTTGGTTCGTTCATCTCCACCTGTAACTGTCAGTTGGTAGTTCTGTACCGGGGAGGTGCGGAATATTTCATCCTGCCAGTCTGTCCCTTTACCTAAAGAGGCTACATAGTTCGCATCATCATAAAAGGCCGGGTAACGATAACGGTTTCCTGAAGGCCGTGAACTAACCGGGTCATTGACGGAGGCGCCCGAAACTTTGTCCAGATAATTGTTGTTGAATGCTTCCCGGCTAAATTCTACAAATTCCTGGGCATTCATCAGGTCTAATTTCTTGGTTACATTTTGGAAACCGGCATAAATATCCAGATTGACACTGATCTTTCCTGTTTTACCAGACTTTGTTGTGACCAGTACAACACCATTTGCAGCACGTGAACCATAGATAGCGGCAGCAGAAGCGTCTTTCAGAACTTCGATCGATTCGATGTCGTTAGGATTGATCGCGTTGAGGTTTTGTTCACCGAGCGGATATCCGTCTACCACATATAAGGGAGCACTTGATGCTGTAATGGAACCGGAGCCGCGAACCCTGATCGTTGCTGCTTGCCCTGGTTGTCCTCCTACTTGCTGAACCTGGACTCCTGCCAGTTTTCCAGCCATGGCTTCTGTAGGATGCGACACTTTCAAATCTTTTAAAGCATTGCTTCCTACCTGAGACACAGCTCCGGTCAGGTCTTTCTTTTTCATGACTCCATATCCGACTACAACCACTTCATCCAGTGATTCGGAATCTTCTTTCAGAATAACATTGATTATGGCTTGATTTCCGACAGAAATTTCTTGGGATATGTATCCGATAAAGGAGACAACAATTGTTGCGTTGGCGGACACATTGTCTATTGTAAATTTACCGTCCATATCGGTGATATTACCATTAGTCGTTCCTTTTACTATTATATTCGCTCCGGCAATAGGACCCATCGCATCTTGTACTATGCCACTGATTGTCCGTTTTTCTTGCTGTGGATTTTCCGGGAACGAAGTTAGTTTTTCTTTTGAAAGGATAATTTGCCGATCTGAGATGTAATAGCGAACATTAGTCCCGGTAAAAATTTGTTCTAGTATCTTTTCTACATTTTCTTTCTGTGCTTTCACAGATACTTTACGGTTCAAATCGATAGACTTGTCCATATAAAAGAAAATGTATTCACTTTCTTTTTCGATCTTGCTGATCACTTCCTTGATTGTCTGATTATTCGACTCAATGGTGAAAAATGTGCGTTGCGAATACATTTCAGATGCAAAGCATATTTTTATCCCCATGAATAAGAAGAACAGACATTGACTAAATCTGATGCTTTTTTTCATTTTCTGTAATGATTTAAGTTAGTAAATAATGAAGAACTTTGTAATTGCAGTTTTTGAGAATGGCATGATTTAAGGATCCATAATACAATGATTTTAATGTTTGACTTTAATTTCTATGCTCTCGTGTTTCTTTTCTATTTCAATAGGCATCGCTTTTTTCAGAGAAATCAACACATCTTCCAGATTCTCTTTTAAGTCCAGTTTGCCACTGCAACTCACAGTACTGGCTTCTTCTCCGCAATAAAGTTGTACTCCGTAATATCGGGATAGCTTTTTTAAGATAACTTTCAGTGATTGTTGTTTGAATTGGTAATATCCGTCTTTCCATGCTACATGATCGTTTATGTCTACATGGCTGATTGTCCCTTTATTTATTTCTTTATCATAACGGAACATTTCGTTTGGAGATAAGATATCCTTATGTTTGTTTCCAGATTTAACTTCAACCTTTCCGCAGACCAGTACAACTTGCATATCTTTTTCATTTTCATATGCTGTAACATTAAATTGAGTACCTAATACTTTGATATCCATCTGTCTGGTTTTAACAAAAAAGGGTCTCTTTTCGTCTTTGCTGACTTCCAGATAAATTTCACCTTCTACGAATATTTCTCTTTTCTCTTTGGAAAATGTGACCGGATAGATTACTTTGGAATCAGAGTTGACCCATATTTTTGTTCCGTCAGAGAAGGTGATGGTGGAACGCTTGCCGACAGGAACGATCAGTTGGTTAAATGTTGTTTTCTGTTCCTCCCTATCGGTTTGTTCTACTTTTTGTGAGTTTACGTTGATTGTTCCTCCCGGCTTATATTCAAGTTGGCTTTCTTCTCCGTCGATAGTCAGTTTTTCGTTGTTTGCTAGTACGAGCTGTACTTTTTGTGAGGAACTGTCGGGTTCTGGTATGGCTTCTATTATTGCCAGATAATTTGTTTCCTGTTTATTGGGTTGGTAGGATATATATTTCCCCAATGAAAGTAGAATACAAATGGATGCTGCAATTCCTGCTACAGAAAGGAGTAGTTTTTTCTGCCTTTTCTTTTTATCGGTCCATTGGTTTTTCTGTTCAATCTGTTGCCATAAAATTTTGTTTTCATTATCAGGTAGTAATGTTTTATCGATATTTGCTCGGATCGCATTCAGAAAAAGACGAGCTGTTTCGATCTCGGCTGCTAACGATTTGTTTTTAGTCATAAGATTCTGCCAAAAAAATTGATTTTCTTTTGTCGGATGTGATTCTGACAACAAAAAGAAATCATCGTTCAGCAGTTGATCGGCTGTATATTTTGTATAATCTTTATCCATTCAGTGAGTATATTTTATAAAGAGGACATGGCAGTCCTTTTTTTCTACTCACTAAAAAAGAGTTTTTTTGTATGAATTGTTTTTATCGTACTGAAATAGATAAAAGAAGAAGAAATACTTCTACCGATCCGTATGTATCCCTGATCTTTTTCAGAGAACGCTGGATGAGATTTTGAGCAGATTGGTAATTGATATCCATGATGACACAGATTTCATCGAAACTGAGTTCCTGGATATACCGGTAATAAATGATCTCTTTCTGACGCGGGGTTAACAGGGCGAGGATCTCTCGTATTCTTTTTAATTGATTTTGGTAATGTTCATTGTTTACATACTGCTCTTCAACGGTCAGTTCTAATGAAAAAGAGATCGTTTCACTATTATAACGCTCGTAGTGGGATTCCTGACAGATTGTGTTGATCAGACAATTTTTTAGTGATATGAGCAGATATAGTTTAATATTGTCTGGAATGACAAGGTGTTTTCTGTTGTTATATAATTTGGTGAAAACTTCTTGGATACAGTCTTTTATTAGCTCTGTATCCGAAGTGAAACGTTTACCATATTGGAAAAGCATTTGTATATATACTTTATATATCCAGCTGTAGGCTTCTTTGTCTCCAGCGATAAACTGACACCACTTTATTTTACTTTCATCTTCTTGCATATTGGTGATTTGTTTCGCAAATATAGAACAAATAAAGTAAAATAAAACCTTGAAGTAAGGGATTGCTGCAGTTCTTTTATAAAAATCATTCGATGCTTATGTCTGACAGAGGTAGGTCTAAAGAAATTTAGAGGTAGGTGTAAATTGATTTAGACCTACCTCTGATTTCAATTACACCTACCTCTTTTGGGAAAACATTTCGATAAAGCAAAAAAAATGTACTGTCTCTTTCGGAGATATTATTTAAATAGTTTCAAAAACTGAAAAGTTCATGATCAGGGGATCAGCTTTTGATTCGTCTACAACTAACTTGATTGCATCGAGCGTTTGTGCTTCAAACCTGTTTATATGTTTATGGCCGATGCAGGTACCAGAAGAAAGGTCGATCCATTCATTATTTTTTTTACCTTTCAGGGCATATTTCAGAACCCGTTCTCCTTTTGAGATATCTTCCTGCAAGATGACACGGTTGATGCTGACCGGCTTGTCGAAAGAAATGACAAATTCCGATCCGGTGCCCGATGTTTGTTGCAGCGGACTACCATATTGGCGTGTAATCTCTTTGCCCAGCGCTTCCACCTGGCGGACGTCGGCATCCGGAATAAGTCCCCTGTCGTCGATAACTAATCCCAGCAGCATATTCGTGTTTCTTCCTACACTGGTCTCATATTTTGTTAGTAGTTCGGGGAGAGTGAACATCATGCTATCCTGTCCGGTCGTCCAGAACCAGCCTCCCTGGAAGGAACGGTTCCAGCGCAGGGTGAAATCTGATTCCCCCGGACACCAGAACGGGGCGAAAGGATCGCCGTTCAAGCCATTTATAACACGCGTGCCGTCGGCATTGGTTGTCGAATCGGCAGTAGACCAACACGGATAAGGGGCGACACCTTCCTCATTGCCTACCCATCTGATCAGGTTTGGATGACCGTACGGGCCCTGGAAAGCGATGGCATTGGGTTGTAGTTTCTGTACCAGGGATAGTACGTCTGCACCGCCCTGGTCTTTGGAGAGCACGCCGCCGTCAAACCATATTTCAAATAATTCCCCGTAATTGCTCCATAACTCGGTCAATTGCTGCGTTACGATTTTGTTGTATTCTTCCTGAGTGACCGGACCGCCTTCCTGGACAACGCCGGGATTGTCTACATACAGATAACCGTTTGCTGTTGTGCTGGCGTAGATTCCCGGTTTGATGTTATACTTTTTACAGGAAGCGATAAAATCGGCAACAATATCACCTTCGCCGTTTTTCCAGGGGGATTGTTTGATACTGTAATCATGTGCTTCCGTTGGCCACAGGCTGAAGCCGCTGCAATGCTTGGCTACCAGTACGGCATATTGGGCTCCCAGTTTGTGCGCGGTTTCCAGCCATTGGTCGGTATTCAATTCTGTCGGGTTGAAAATGGATGCGTCCGGATGCGTTCCCCATTTCCTGAAATTGTAGTCCGGTTGGTAAACAGGCATATCAAAATGGATCAATACGCCGACTTCGGCATCGGCCCAGGCCAGTTGCCGTGCGTTTGGGGTGACAACGTTCGTCGGTTCGTTGGATGAACAGGAAACAAGAACTGACAAGGCTGCCAGTAATCCTACAAATGTTTTTTTCATGATTGAGTCAGATTATATTTCAGATGCAAGTATAGTGAAAAATAATATGCCAATATGCTAATGTGTCAATATGCCAATAAAATACCGTGGATCTAAAATTCTTAAAACTGGTACATTAGCATATTGCCTTATTGGCATATTGGCACATTAGCTCATTGGCACATTATTAGTTTGTCCAACCCGGATTCTGCGGTAACAGATTAGGATTGTAAGTAAACTCGTCTGTCGGGATCGGATACAGGTATAAACGATCGTACCATGTGCGGGTCATACCCGGATAAACAACACGATATTCACCTGTTGCCGGATCGCGCGGACCTAAATAAGTTTTTATGTTTTCCAGTAACTTCCCTGCTTTCCATCTGCACAAATCGTTCCAACGGAGGCCTTCGCAAGCCAGTTCTACACGACGTTCGCGACGAATCTCGTTTAATAGAGGAGAGATGGGAACTTCCCATTTCGGCCAGTTCGGATCGGTAAATCCTACATCTGTTGTCAGATGTTTCATGCCTACACGATCACGCAGTTTATTGATCGTTTTGTCCAGAACCGCCTGGTCACATTCACCCAATTCGGCTTTTGCTTCAGCATAATTCAGAAGAACTTCACCGTACCGGTAGATCAGGTCATCCAGCGTACATTTAATATATTCGTTATCTTCCGCTAACGGAGAATACATTTTGTATAAGCGGTAGCCTGTATTTGAGAGATTACTGAATACCGGAGAATTTTCATATTCTTCAGAACCATCTGCCAATATAGCGATAGGACGTTCTGGTGTATATATACATTGTTTCAAACGCGGGTCACGATTTTCAAACTCATCAGTGAATTTTACGTCACCTTTATACCGGTCGCTTAGAGCAATAGGTTTACCATCATCGCATAAGAATGATTCTACAAAGTCCTTGGTCATACCTGTATATGACTCGCGGACTGTACGAGGCCTGTTATTCATGCGTTTATCTGTCACATAGGCAGCAAAAAAGATCGCTTCCTTATTGTTTGAATAATCTTGTTGGTTGAACAGTGCATGATAGTCGTCTTCAATATTACCGGTAGAGTAAACAGTAAAATTACCACTATTGATAATTTTTTCGGCAGCATCTACACTAATACGTAGATACTTATCTGCATTTTCAAGATTTCTGTATTTTCTCCAGGTTCCTTCAAACAGACATACCCTGGATTTCAGAGTCAATGCAGCATATTTACTTAGACGTGAGTCTTGCATTGTTTCCGGCAACCATTCGCTGGCTTTGTCCAGGCAAGCACAGATAGAGTCGATAACAGCTCCGCGATCATTACGTGGATTGTATAGTTCTTCGGAAGAAGTAGTCAGGTCTGTTGTCAACCAGGGTACATCACCGAATCGAAGAACTTTTTCGTAATAGAACTTGGCTTTAAAGAAGTAAATCTCCCCTACATACTGGTTGATCTTTTCAGCATTCCCCTCAACGGTATGATAACGGCTCAAAAAATAATTACAACTTCTGATATTAGCCCAATCGCCTTTAGCCCAACCCCCTCCGGCTGTAGGGATGGTGTAATCGCTCCAAACAAAATTATCCTTAGATTGAGGTGCCTGATTGTCTGAGGCATTGTCACTGTTATATATACCGGTATTATCCAGTGTTGTATAGAACTGGTTGGCAAAGTTTTTCAAGTCGCTTTCTGTCTTCCAATAAGTCTCGTCGTTGATTTTATCTTCCGGATACAAGTCCATAAAGTCGTTATTACATGCGGAAAATCCGAGTAATAAAGACAAGCTCGCTATATAATATACTTTTTTCATTCTGTTTTTAATTTTAATTATTCTACAATGTTTCATCTTAGAATGTCAGGTTAGCACCAAAAGAGAATGACCGGATAAATGGATAAGCATTTACTGTAGCCAATTCAGGATCGAAAGTGTCAGGCATTCCGGAGAATTCAAACAAGTTGTCTGCATTGAAGTAAACTCTCAGCTTGGAGATTTTAGCCTTTTCCGTGATATATTTAGGAATAGTATAACCAAGAGCGAGCTGTTTACAACGGATATAAGCACCATTCAACATGAAACGGGTCTGGTTTTCATTTACAGCAGAACCGTTCATACGGGCACGTGGAAAGAACGCATCGCGGTTATCTTCTCTCCAATAGTCATAATTCATCTTTTGGGGAACAGACCACTCAGATGTATAATGAGACAGATAGAATGTCTTTGACGGTATAATATCACGTTTCATAGTACCCTGGAAGAATAACGTGAAATCGAAGCCTTTATACTCGGCTGTACCACGGATACCGAAGTTATAACGCGGTGTTTCATTACCGATGATCTTTAGGTCACCAGAGTTGTTGACCGTGTTTTCACCTCTTGTAACTTCTCCGTCACCATTCAGGTCGGCAAATTTGATATCACCGGCATATTGCGTATAACCGACTATTTTTGACTGGTTCCATGAAGAGGCTTCTTCGTCGGACTGGAATAAACCATCTGTTACGAATCCCCAGATTTCACCCAACTTCTTGCCTTCATAATAATTGTCTGACAAGTTCTTTGTCGGATTATCATATTTGGTGATTTCAGCCTGATAGTCTGATAAAGATAGTGTTGCACTATAGGCGAAACCATTCTGTAAGGCCGATTTCCAGGTTAAAGCTACTTCCCATCCACTGGTTCTCAAATCGGCAGCATTCATCTGAGGTTCAGAAACACCTAAAATGGAAGGTAATGTTTTTGATTTTGTCAACATGTCTTCTGTTGTTCGAACGTAATAGTCGAATTCTCCGGTCAGTTTGCTGTCAAACATTGAGAAGTTAAAACCTAAGTCCCATTGTTTAACTGTTTCCCAGGTTAGCTGGTCGCTTACCAATCCCGGAGCATATACTCCCATCTGTTTTTCACCGCTAAACAGGTAACCTACTTCACCTGTGGTATAGGTAGAAATATAGGGATAATACATGTCATTACCACCTTGCAGTAGTACCTGGTTTCCTAAAGCCCCGTAAGAACCTCTGATCTTGAAGTCATTTACGATATGGGCGATCGGTTTCCAGAATTTTTCCTGTGAAAGTCTCCAACCCAATGAGAATGTCGGGAAGAATGCAAAACGGTCATCTTTCGGGAAACGTGAAGAACCGTCGTAACGGCCATTTACCTGTACCAGATATTTGTCGTCGTAAGCGTAGAACAGACGGAAGAAAGCACCACGGATGGCCCACTGGTTCATATAATCACTGGTCGAACGGTCGCCGGTTGCCAGGTTCAGAAATGGAATATCGTTGGCGATCAGATTGTTTCTGCTCAGACCCACACCTTTATAAGTCGCATTTTCCTGGTTGAAACCGATCATTCCTTCCAAAGCATGTACTTTGTTGATTTTCTTCTTATAGGTAGCATATGCATTGAATACGTCGTACTGCGATTCTCTTTTGTTATAAGAGACCTGATTCGGAGAAGTATGCGGGAAGATTGAACCCTGATTTCCGTCGGCATCATAGTCGATGTATTCACGTACATGGTTCTTGAAAGAATAGTTATAGTAGTTATATGTATAATCGAAGTTGATTTCCAATCCTTCGAACGGGTTCAGTTTAGCGAATGCCGTTGCATACATATTATTGTTTCTCATTTCGGCAGAACCACCTTGTGATAACCAGGCTGCCTGGTTCGTAAAGTAACCGTCGCCACAGTAACCGGCAAAATGTCCGTCCGGATGGTAAACCGGCATCAGGGGACGGCTGTCGCCCGGAATCGTAGCTCCCAAAGAGTTGCTACCATATTTATTTTGTGGACCGGTATTCATTTTTACCATTGACAGAGTTGCTCTCAAGCCAACCTGCAACCAGTTGTTTACCTTGTAGTTTACGTGTTGCAATACATTGAAACGTTTGTAATCTTCGTCTGTCCATTTAGAGATACCGTCTTGCTGGAACATACCGGCCGATGTCATATATTTGGCTGTTTCGCTACCGCCTTGTACACTGATGTTGTACTGTTGCATCGGATAACTTTTCTTATTCAAGGCTTCATACCAGTCGGTATTGCCGCAATAACGGTATTTGCTGGCTGCATCGTCCGGATGATGGAATACCGGAAGATTATTGACCGGATCGTTGTAATAATTTCTGACATGCTCCATGGTGATGTCATCGAAATAGTTACTACCGTTGCTTGTTGTGTTGGCATCATTCATCCATTGTGTATATTCCATGGAGTTCATATAATTGGCATGAACGGTCGGAACGTTGATGGAATAGTTTGCGCTCAGTGAAACGACCGGTTTTTGTGATACGAAACCTGTCTTAGTGGTGATCAGGATTACACCGAAAGCGGCACGTGCGCCATAGATAGACGCGGAAGCCGCATCTTTCAGTACGGTTACATCCTTCACATCCTGCGGGTTAATCAGGTTCGGGTCCATTTCGATACCGTCCACCAGTACCAGCGGACCTCCGCCGGATAAGTTTGTCGTACCACGAATATTGAAGGAAGAACCTGTTCCCGGCGCACCGCTGGAAGAAGTGATATTCAAGTTGGCGATTGCGCCCTGCAAACCGGCTCCCAGGTTGGTCAACGGGCGGTCTTCGATCACTTCCGAACCGACGGTTGCCACAGAACCTGTCAAGTCTGCTTTTTTCATGGTACCGTATCCTACGACAACGACTTCTTCCAATGTCTCGGAGTCTTCCTGTAAGATGATTTCCATTCTTCTTCCGGCGTTAGCTTTCACTTCTTCTCTGACATAGCCGATGAAAGTGATTACCAGTGTAGAGCCTGATTTTGCGTTAATAGAGAAATTCCCTTCTACGTCCGTTGTAGTTCCGTTGGTTGTCCCTTTTTCGACAATGTTGGCACCGATAACGGGGTCTCCATTGGTGTCGATTACTTTACCTCTGATTGTACTACTTTGTTGCGGAGCGGCAGCCATAGTCTGTTTGCCAAGTACGATATGGTTTCCTTCTACAGAATATGTGATACCCGAATCAGCCAACAATTCTTCCAGTACTTTGGAGACAGGCTGGTTTTTAGCCTTTAGCGACACCTTCTTGTTTACGTTTACCTGGTTGTTGTAGATAAACAGGTAATCAGTCTGGTGTTCTATCTCGTTCAGTACTGTTTCCAGTTGAACATTTTTCTTGTTAATACTGACCCTCGCATTTTGTGAATGTGTATTTTCTGCAAAAGTGCAGAACACACATACTAAGAGCAGGAATGTCGTGATTCTCATAATTCTGAAAATTTTTAAGGGTCGCGGTGCCCGATAATTACACCTCGACAAAGTGTTTTCTTTCATACTTTGTTGTGATTTGAAATTAATAATTTAGTTTGTGTTAATTGGATGTCTGCCGGCTATTGCCCCCCAGCTTTCACCGGCATTACGGTTAACAAATTTTTTATCCCATAAGCATTTTAATTTAGGTGAAACATATTGTTAAAATCATTTGATATAAATAATGTGATTGTCGTCATCCCGTTCATAGGCAAACTTTATATCTTTTTGTAAAACCCTCAATGCATAATCAACACCGTCGGTTTGTCTGAACTTTCCTGTATACAAGTATTTTTGTACTTGTTTGTTTGTGATATAGATGTTTATCCCATAGTATTTCTCAAAATCTTTCATGATCGATGCAAATGTCTCGTTTTTGAAACAGATCAGGCCTTCCCGCCAGCGGTAAGGCGTATAATCGTCTACCGGTTTCACCCGCAGTTTGCCATCATGCAGATAGGCTTTATTGTGTGGTGTGAGCATCAGGCTTTCGTTTGCATCGGTCAGGGAAGAAATTCTCACACTTCCTTCCATCAGGGTTGTTTCAAATATTTCTGTTTCCGAATAAGAGTCGACATCGAATTTAGTTCCCAATACCTCTACGTTATAATTATTTGTTTGCACGATGAACGGTTTGCTTTTATCTTTTGTCACATCGAAATAGGCTTCGCCGTCCAGTTTGACCAGACGTTCCTTTTCGTTAAAGGTGATTGGGTATTGAATGGTAGTCCGTGCGTTCAGCCAGACATTTGTTCCGTCAGCTAATGTAATATTGATGCGTTGTCCTGCCGGGACAGTGATTGTTTGCAATGCTATCGGAGTCTGTTCCGTTTGCATTTGCCGGTAGATAAAACTCCCGCCAAGCGTAAGGGCGATGACTGCGGCTATTTTGATTAACTCAGTTCTAAGAGAACTAAGGTTTATCTATTTCTCTAGAAAGAGTTTTAATATTTCTTTGGAAGGATTCAAAAACAGGCCCGGCAGGATAAAAAAAGAAATAAAATGTAAAGTATCATTTTATTTCAGCTCTATTGGGCGGATCGGATTTCTACCGCAGAATGTTTCTTTCGCTAAAATTCCCCACTGTTTTTGTTAATGTGGGGAATTTTCCCCATTACAAAGGGGAATAATTCCCACAGCAATGGGGAAAAATACCCACTGCAATGGGGTGAGAGTTAGACTTCACAAACAAATTTGATAAAATCAGAGCTGTCTCTCTCTCTTTATTGACACCACTGGAGACAATATCATATAAAGGAAAAATTGAGTTTGTAATATTTTTTTTATATTTTTACTAGGGATATGCAAGTCTGAACTGCTATTAGTATAGAAGGGTAATCCTAAACGATATAAAATGAACAAAGATATATTATATAAATTTTTTGAAGGCAACGCATCATTTGAGGAGGAAGCGGCTGTAAAACAGTGGATGGAAGAGTCTGCTGAGAACCGCCTGGCCTTTTTGAAAGAACGGAAATTGTTTGATGCCATGTTGCTTTTGGGGAATGAAGAAATAATTAAGAACGGTAAGAAAAGATTTTCTATAAACCTTAGTTCTCTTAGAACTGAGTTAATCAAAATAGCCGCAGTTGTCGCAATCACTTTGGGAGGAAGTTATTTTTATTATCAGTCTTCGTTGGAAAAAGAATTGATGGCGATGCAGACAATCACTGTCCCGGCAGGCCAACGTATCAATATCACATTGGTCGATGGCACAAATGTCTGGCTAAATGCCAGGACTTCACTGTCATATCCGGTGAAATTCGGTAAAAATAATCGCCAGGTGGTCTTGGATGGCGAAGCCTATTTCGATGTGACAAAAGATAAAAGCAAACCGTTCATCGTGCAAACGGATAATTATAACGTAGAGGTATTGGGTACCCAATTTGATGTAAATGCCTATTCAGAAACAGGCGAGTTTGAAACAACGTTAATGTCGGGTAGCGTAAAGGTAGCTTCAGCAAGCGACTCCACGCAAAAAATAACTCTGAAACCGAACAATAAGGTTTTTCTGCAAGACGGTAAATTGCATGTAACCGCTGTGGACGACTATAATCCTTACCGCTGGAAGGAAGGCTTGATTTGCTTTAAGAATGAAACATTTACATCCATTATGAAAGATTTTGAAAAATACTATGGATTAACAATTCAGGTAAAAAACAAGAATGTCTTTAAATACGTTTACACGGGTAAATTCCGACAGACAGACGGTATCGATTATGCGCTGAGGGTATTGCAGAAGGATATAAAGTTTACTTATCAGCGGGATGACGAGAACCAGATAATTTATATAGAATAAGATTGTAATTAATGATATTATTAACTTTAAAAGAATGCTTATGAATAATATACATGATCACTAGCTGAAAAATGCCGGCAAACGCTGGGGGGCAATTACCGGCATTCAATCAACACAATTCAATTAAAAACTGTATTAACTTCAAATCATCAACAAAGGTATGAAAAAAAACTCTTTGTCGGGTAGGTATTATCCTAAAAGCCCGAAACTTAAACAAATCTTTAGAATTATGCGAATCACCACGTTCCTACTTTTAGTATGTGTGTTCTGCTCTTTCGCAGAAAATACGCATTCACAAAATGCCCGGGTGAGTATTAGTAAACGTAATGCCCAGCTGGACGAAGTATTAGGCGAAATCGAAAAACAGACCGATTATCTGTTTATCTATAATAATCAGGTCGATGTGAACCGCAAGGTCTCTGTCAAAGTTAAAAATGAGCCGGTATCGGCAGTCCTTAAAAACATCCTGAAGGATTCGGAAATCGATTTTGATATGGAAGGTACGCATATCGTACTTACCAAAGTAACAGGAAAAACGGATGCTGAAATCCAGCAACAGGTAAGAAAAATCGATGGAGCGATACTCGATTCAAACGGCGAACCGGTTATCGGGGCGAATGTGATAATTAAAGGTACGACTAACGGTACCGTGACAGATATCAATGGAGAATTTTCCATCGAGGCCCAATCCGGCTCAGTTTTGGAAGTTTCTTATATCGGTTATCTGACAAAAGAAATTACAATTACCAATCAGAATACGCTTCGTGTTATATTGGTGGAAGATACCAAGACTCTGGATGAAGTGGTCGTAATCGGATATGGTACACAGAAAAAAGCCGACCTTACCGGTTCCGTAGCAAATATTAGTACCGAGAAGTTGAGTACACAGAGTAATGTGAATATCGGGCAGGCCCTTCAGGGTAAAATTGCCGGGGTCGATATCGTATCCCAAGGTGGCGCTCCGGGACAGAGCAGCCGTATCATGGTTCGTGGTATCGGTACCTTGAACAATGCCAGTCCGCTGTATATTGTGGATGGAATGTATATGAGCAGCATGGACCATCTGAATCCGAACGATATTGAAAGTATAGATGTACTGAAAGATGCCTCTTCTGCTGCCATCTACGGTTCACGTGCTGCCAATGGCGTTATTATTGTTACCACAAAATCCGGTTCTAATACGGAAGGAAAACCGATTATCGATGCTTCGGTGAATGTCGGTGTGCAAACTCCGTCCAAATATCTGGATATGCTGGGAGCGGAAGATTGGGCGCGCCTGACAACTGTTTCCCGTCAGGCTATCGGTGCCAGTCCGCTTGAAATGGCAACCGATATGAAAGAAAGTAATGACTGGCAGGATGAAATGATGGGACCTGCCTTGATGCAGAATTATAACCTGACGGTCAGAGGCGGCACAAAGTATTTTACTTATTATACAGGTCTTGGTTATGTCAATCAGGACGGAACAATAAAAGGTACGAATTATCAACGCTATAATGCCCAGTTTAAATCGGAATATAAGCGTGGTTGGTTTACTTTTGGAAACAATGTCGTGTTCAGTTCACAACAGAATAATCCTTTGTACGGTTTTGCGCGCGGTGGTTATCTGGGTATTATCCTTCAGTCTATCCCGACTCTTCAAAAATATGATCCGACCAACGAAAAGGGAGGCTATGGTAAAGTGTATGGTGATGCAACCGATATTCCTAATCCGCTGGGTATCCTGGATGAAAACCTGACGCGTAGGACATGGAATGCATATAATGCTTATATCAACCTGTATGCAGAGGTTAAATTGCCTTTAGGATTTAAATACCGTCTGAATGCAACTCCTGATCTCTCCTTTGAACGGAATACATCTTATGAAAATATCTATGATTTCGGTTTGCGCAATAACGCTGTATCCAATATGACCGAATATCGTTATCAAAAGAATAATTTCCTGATTGAAAATCTGTTGACGTTTGATCAGACATTCGGCAAACATAAGATCAGTGCTTTGTTGGGATATTCTTATCAGAATTATCATACCCGTTATATACTGGCTTCCGGTAAGGGGTTGCCTGAAGGAATAACTGAAGTAGGTGCTGCTACACAGGACCGTATGAATGATACATGGTCGAAAGAGAGCGCGTTGACCTCAATCATTTCCCGTGTATTCTATTCATATGATAATCGTTATTTGATTACAGCGACTTATCGCCGGGACGGTTCTTCCAAATTTGCCAAAGAGAATCGATACGGACATTTCCCCTCCGTTTCGGTCGGTTGGAATATCGCGGAAGAACATTTTATGGAACAGTCGAAGAGCTGGATGGACCAGTTGAAGTTGAGAGCGGGATATGGTATCCTGGGTAATCAGGAAATTGACGACTATATGTACACCAGTGTTATTACATCCAATATTAATTATCCGGATGGTAACGGCGGTTTGATCAGTGGTGCATTCCCGAAAGATTTTGCGAATCCGGCAATTAAATGGGAAGAAACGGAAATGACCAATATCGGTGTAGATATGGCTTTTATGAACTCACGGTTGATGATCACGGGTGACTGGTATCGTAAGAATACTAAAGATATATTGTTGACAGTGCCTATTCCTATTTCGACAGGTGGTGCAAACGACCCCGTCCGTAATGCCGGTAAAATTAAAAATACAGGTGTGGAATGGACTGTGGGTTGGAATGATGCCCCTTCAAAAGATTTTTCTTATGGAATTACCTGGACCGGTAATGCGATGAAAAATGAAGTAGTAGAAATGGGAGATGCCAACCAGGTGATTGAAGGTGGTAAAAACCGTACCAATGTAGCTACAACCCGTACGTTGGCCGGCTATCCGATCGGTGGTTTCTGGTTGATCCCAACAGAAGGTCTGTTCCAGAACCAGGCGGAGATAGATGCATATGTAAAGGATGGTAATTTGATTCAGCCGAATGCAAAACCCGGAGATATCCGTTTCAAGGATTCTAATGGTGACGGAAAAATTACGGATGACGATCGTGTCTATTGCGGCAGTCCGTTCCCGACACTGACTATGGGATTAAATCTGAATGCAAGCTACAAGGGATTTGACCTTTTATTGGGCATGCAGGGTGTTTTTGGCAATAAAGTGTATAATGGAACCCGTTTAGAGTTGGAAGGTGTAAATAAAGGAACGAACTTCCTGGCTTCTACGCTCGATTACTGGACTCCGGACAATCCCGGTGCATCGCATCCTCGTTTAGTTTGGGATGATCCGAACCAGAACACCCGGCCTCAGAGTGATCGTTTCCTTGAAAACGGTTCATTCTTCCGTCTGCGTAATGTCCAGTTAGGATATACATTCCCGAATCGTTGGTTCCAGGATAAAATACAAAAACTGCGTGTATATGTGAATGCGGAAAATTTGTTTACAATCACAGGATATAGTGGTTACACTCCTGATATCAATAATGCAGACAATGCAACGTCCCGTGGTTTCGATAACTTTGTTTATCCGACAAACAGAGTATTCATGTTGGGACTTAATCTTACATTCTAAAAAAATCATGTCATTATGAAAACATTAAAATTAATCATATTCGTTTTTATTGCCATTACACTTAATGGTTGTGAAGGCAAACTGGATCTGACTAATCCGAATAAGCCGACCGGAGAAACTTTCTGGAAGACGGAAGCCGACTTCAGACAGGCTATGGCCTCTTGTTATACACCGCTAAAAAACTGGAATGGCGGATATTATGGAACCCGTGGACTGATGACTCGCATTTCACGTGCGGATGATATTGAGTTCCGTAATGATATTCAGGAAATATATTCAATGCATCGTTTCACGAATGATCCGAACAATGCAGTGGCAAATAATATCTTTTATCAGTTCTACAATGCTATTTACAGGGCTAATTCTATTTTGCAAGAAATAGACGGTAAAGATTTTACAGAAGAGTTCATCGACCAGATTCGTGGTGAAGCTCTTTTTATCCGCGGCATGTATTATTTTCAGTTGGCAAAGGAGTTTGGTGATGTTCCTCTGCGGTTAACAGCTTCTCAGGACCCGGCTACTTTCCAGTTGGCTAAATCGAGCCAGGCAGAAGTGTACGGGCAAGCCGAAAAAGACTTTATCGAGTCAGCTTCTCTGCTGCCTTTGGCAAATGATAAAGGGAAGCCGACACGGGGAACTTCGTATGCTTATTTAGGTAAATTGTATGTGTATATGGAAAAATGGCAGGATGCTAAAAATACCCTGGAACCATTGACTAAAGCTCCGTATACGTATAAACTGGTAGATGATTTTACCTGGAATTTCGATGAGGAGCATGAAAACAATGCAGAAAGTATTTTTGAGATCCTCTATGAGCCGGTAGGCGGATCGGACCAGTGGGATAATGGTGAAACAGCCAATTCTGCCCAGTCGACCACCATTGCTGTTGAATATGCGGCAGGTGCTGTTGGCGGATGGTTTGAGGCAAAACCGACCCAGAAGATGATGGATATTTTCAGGAAAGAAAGAGCGGCAAACGGAGAGTATGATTATCGTACATTGACATCTGTTGCCTGGGATTATCCCGGCTGTATGTATTATATGAAGCCTATTCAGGAAGTATTATCCGGTGAAGACCTGGCTTCTTACTGGATTCTTAAATATCAGAATTCCAAAACCCGTGAACAGGAAGTGGAAACAATTCCTTCCTATATCAACGAACGTGCCATGCGTTTTGCCGATGTGATCTTGTTATTGGCTGAGTGTGAACTGAATCTGAATAATACGGCACAGGCAATCGGTTACATAGACCAGATACGTACACGTGGAGGTAACTTGCTTTCTTATTCCGGCAAGACAGATGCTGCATCGGTTAAGGAAGAACTGATCCATCAGCGTGCTATCGAGTTCTTTAAAGAAGGGGAACGTTTCTATGACCTTCGCCGTTGGGGGTTGCTTGAACAGGAGTTGAAAGCGCAGGACCCAATCCGTTTTGCCAGCTTCCAGAAACGTCATTATTATTTGCCCATACCGGCTAAAGAGATACAAACCAACTTGTTGTGTACTCAGAATGGTGACTGGTAATTGAATGGAATAAGTTGACAGGATAAGGCCGTTACCGTCTGGCAACGGCCTTATTTGTCTCTGATAACAACGTAAAAACATATTTGTATGAAATCGAATAAAATAATAGTTGCTATATTTTTAAGTATCAGTTTTAGTATACAGGGACAGGCGCAATCGACGGTAGGTGTCACTCATTCCGGCCAATCTACCGGGCAAACACCTTTTCCCGTAGATACATATGCAGAATTGCCTAATCCGGCAACAACGGATCCGGCATTATGGAAAAATGTAAAAGGGACAAGCGTAAGTTGGGGTTCTACCGATATACGGTATAAAAAAGAAGAACCGGCCCCTGTCAGTCGGATAAGTAAAGAGATCGAACTGACGGCATGGAAGGGAGAACGTGTTGCTTCCCAGTGGGTTGTATGGGGTGATCAACCTTTACATAGTCTATCCTTTTCTGTAACGGAACTGGTTCATAAAAATAAGAAAAGCAAGATTGGTCAGGATCGGTTGCTGTCAGGTTTTGTTCGTTATGTAATGACAGACGAACTGAATAAGGATGGAACGGGGGGATGTGGCTCCCGTCCGGATGCTGCTGCATTTGATTCGTCATTGGTTGCCGATCCGATAGATCACCTGACAAAAGTTCTTTCTTTACCGGAGCGTACTACTCAGGGAGGATGGGTGCGCGTATGGGTTCCTCAAGATAGTCCGGCTGGTATTTATGAGGGCAAAGTGATTTTGAAAGACGGGGATAAAACACTCGGGGAACTTATTTTAAAAATCAATGTGAAAGATCGCATCTTACCTATGCCGTCCGAGTGGACTTATCATCTTGACTTATGGCAAAATCCGTTCGCAATAGCACGTTATCATCAGGTTGAACCCTGGAGTAAGGCTCATTTTGATTGTATGCGTCCCTATATGGAGATGTATCGCCAGGCAGGAGGAAAGGTCATAACTGCCTCCATCATGCATAAACCCTGGAATGGGCAAACGTACGATTATTTTGAAACGATGATTACCTGGATGAAGAAGGCAGACGGCAGCTGGTCTTTTGATTACACTGTTTTCGACCGGTGGATAGAGTTTATGATGAGTGTCGGTGTAACGCAGGAAATAAACTGTTATTCGATGGTTCCCTGGAGGTTATCTTTTCAGTATTTCGACCAGGCAACCAATAGTCTGAAGTTTATAGAGATGAAACCCGGTGATCTGGAGTATGAAGATATATGGGAAACTATGCTGAGATCGTTTGCTGCTCATTTGAAAGAAAAAGGCTGGTTCGATATTACCCATATTTCTATGGATGAACGTCCTATGGCGGTTATGCAGGAAACATTGAAAGTGATACATAAGGCCGATCCGGACTTCAAGGTTTCTTTAGCCGGTGCTTTACATGAAGAATTGTCTGACGAACTGGATGATTTCTGTGTGGCATTGCGGATGAAATATTCAGAAGAGATGAAGGCTAAACGTAGGGCTGAGGGTAAAGTCACTACCTTTTATACCAGTTGTGAAGAACCTCGTCCGAATACATTTACCTTTAATCCGCCTGCCGAATGTGAATGGTTCAGTTGGTATGCGGCGAAAGAAAATCTGGATGGTTATTCCCGCTGGGCATTGAACAGCTGGGTAATCGAACCGTTGCTTGACAGCCGCTTCTATACCTGGCCGGGAGGAGATACTTATTTTATCTATCCGGGTGCAAGAACCTCCATGCGTTTTGAGCGTCTGATTGTCGGTATTCAGGCATTTGAGAAAATCAGGATTTTGAGAGAGGAATTCAATTTGTCAGGAAATCGACAGGCAAAAGCTAAAATAGATAAGGCTTTGAGCCTGTTTGATGAAAATACATTGGAAAGTGTTCCCGCTTCGGCGGTTATATCAGAAGCGAATAAGATCATAAATGGTTATTGACTTGCCGGACATAATAATGAGAACTGTAAAGGGGAAGACAACGATTTTCCCCTTTACTTATTCTATAGTATAGAAACAAAATTTGAGCCCTTAACATTATAAACAAAAAAAAATCCCTATGTTTGTAAAGAACTTTATTTAGAGAGACGGGATATTTATTACTGCCTTAGGTATGAGATCTGTGATTATGGGAATGAATGTAGAGATTGAAGAAAAATATTTGAAAGAACTTGCAGGAGGCAGTCGTAAAGCCTTTGAAGTACTTTATATGACGTACGCTCCCCGTGTCGAGTATTTTTTGCGTGGCTTGCTTAAAAACGATCTTGAAGCGGAGGATATAACACAAGACATATTTTATAAGATATGGAGTAATCGTGAAACGATTGCCCAGATCGATTCGTTTAAGTCTTACCTGTTCCGTATGGCGAAAAATGCCGTATACAATCATTATTCCCATTTGCTGGTTAAAGAAAACTATATCGAGATCGAGAAGAACAAACAAGATTATGAGGATTTGATCGAGGAGAAAATACATGCTGAAGACCTGGAACTGCTCATCGTTATGTCAATAGAGAAAATGCCGCCTCAAAGAAAGAAAATATTTAAGATGAGCCGGTTCGAACATTTATCCAATGATGAAATCGCACAACAGTTGAATATTAGCAAACGTACTGTGGAATCTCACATCTCGCAGGCAATGAGTGATTTAAGGAAGCTTTTGGTTTTGTATGTGATCACTTTCATGTAAAAAAATATTTTTTTTTCAATAAGACTCCGTGTGCATAGCTACTTGGCTGTCTTATATATGTAACACCACTAAGAATGAGAACAAATTATATATATTCCATTATTACGAAATTTTTTGGCAACGATATGCCAAAGGAAGTTCAACTCCGTTTCCAGCACTGGTTTCTTCAAACTGAAGACAGCCTGGAAAAAGAGAAGGCTCTTCATAAAATATGGGATGGGATAGAGGTAAAAGCAGATGAGAAAACACGCAGAAAATATGCGAAACTGAATGCCCGTATCGATCTGGCGGAAGGGAATAGGAAATATTTTGCAGTGAAGCGGATGGCGGTTGTCGCTGCCATGTTCCTGCTGATGTTGGGATCGGCTTGGATGGCGTGGAATATGAAAGATATGCAGGATGAAGAATCTTTCTATATCGTAGAAGCGCCGCTGGGTGAAAAAAGTAAACTAACCTTGCCCGATGGAACAGTTGTTTGGTTGAATGCCGGTTCGCAATTGCGATATTCCAGTCATTTTAATAAAAACAACCGGGATGTCACTCTGGAAGGAGAAGGTTATTTTGAGGTCACCAGGCAACAGGAAAAAGAATTTATCGTTTATTCTGCCGGATGCGGGGTGCATGTCAAGGGGACGGTATTCAATGTAAAAGCATATCCGGAAGATCCGACCATGGAAGTCCGTCTTTATGAAGGTTCGGTTTGTTTATCCACACCTTCTGTCAGAGAAGAAGACGGAATTTATATGGAACCTGGTGAAAAGGTCCATTATAATAAAAAGAATAAGACCACCAGGAAAGAAAAATTGCTCTATCAGGATGATTTGTCCTGGAAAGACGGATATTACCATTTTGCAGATAATTCACTGAAAGAGATTGCTGCCGAACTGGAACGTATATTTAATGTCCGCATCAAAATAGAAGATGACGATATTGAAAAATATAGATACCATATATCCTTTGTAAATCATGAAGTGTTGCCTGATATGCTGGATGCGATCAACAATGATAAAAAGTTGATTATAACGTATAATAAGGATACGATTGAGATAAGAAAGAGAAGATAATAACTCAATTTATTTGATAGAGATATAGGTAGTAAGCTGGAGCGTACGGTCAGCTGACGGATATTTCTATGCATGAATGTAAACTTTGTATAAACAATTAAATTAATTAACATGAGAACAAGACAGTCCTTTTATGAAAAACCGCTTCTTCTGTTTTTCCTGTTGATGATCTTTGTTTCTTCTACAGTGACGGCACAGGGTGCTGAAAAGATTTCCATGAAGTTAACAAATCTCACGATAGAACAGGCATTGGAGCAGATCACTAAACAGAATGGCTATTCGTATGTGATAAAAAGTTCAGATCTGAATATGCAGAAAAAAACGTCTGTAGATGTCACGGATGAACCGATCAGGGAGGTCCTTTACAAGGTGTTTGAAGGGCAGCCGGTTTCGATAGAGATTGTAGGGAAGAGTATCCGTATTTCAAAGGAAAACCGGAATGCTCCGACAGGAACTTCGCAGAAGAAGGTGGTGAAAGGAACCGTTACCGATGAGACGAACCAGCCGGTAGCCGGAGTGAATGTCGTTGAACAGGGAACGACAAACGGAACGATTACGGATATGAACGGGAATTATTCCCTGGAGGTAAGCGGTCCGAATGCGATACTACAATATTCTTTTATCGGTTCCAGGACGATTACGCAAAAAGTAGGTAATCAAACTTCCATTAATGTTGTTTTGCAGGAAGATTCGCAGGCTTTGAGTGAAGTGGTTGTGGTTGGTTTCGGTACGCAGAAGAAAGTGAATCTTACAGGATCGGTTTCTACGGTTGCTTCAAAAGCCTTGGAATCGAGACCTGTTGCGAATGTCAGTCAGGCGCTTCAGGGATTGGTTCCGGGATTGAATTTCTCGTATGCCGGTTCCGGAAACGGAGGAGAACTGAATAATGATATGAAACTGAATATTCGTGGTGGTGGTACGATCGGCGATGGTTCGAAATCGTCTCCACTGGTATTGATCGATGGGATGGAAGGTGATATGAATGCGCTGAATCCCCAGGATATCGAGAGTGTTTCCGTTTTGAAAGATGCTGCGGCTTCTTCAATCTACGGGTCAAGAGCGCCTTTTGGAGTGATATTGATCACCACCAAGAAAGGGAGTGCCGGAAAAATATCGGTAAACTATAACAACAGCTTCCGCTGGTCTTCGGCAATCAATACGCCCGACATTGCAGATTCGTATACTTATGCCCAATATTTTAACCGAGCCGCAGAAAATATGGGAGAAACCGGACGTTTTACGCCGGAATGGCTTGAACGCATTAAAGCATATCAGGAAGGAACGTATCTTCCGACAACCGTACCGGATCCTAATAACCCGACCCGTTGGGATTGGCAGGGAAATTCCAATAACGACTGGTACGATATCTATTTTAATAATGCCGCGTTTTCACAGGAACATGCCGTCAGTGCCAATGGGGGAAGTGAGAAATATCAATTCTATGTATCTGCCAATTATCTGGACCAGAGCGGTCTGCTCAAATTTAATACGGATAAGATGCAACGTTATACCGTTACCGGTAAAATCAATGCCAAGCCGACAGATTGGTTAAGTTTCAATTACAGTTCGAAATTTATCCGGAATGATTATAAGAAACCCTCTGCGGTGGATGATAATGTTTTCTATCACAATATCGCAAAACGCTGGCCTATGGAACCGTTCCTCGATCCTAACGGACATGGAATGAGCATGGCTGAAAGTTTGTTGCAGGGTGGAGATTATAAGACTCAGAAAGACAACCTGTACCAGCAGTTCCAGCTTATCCTGGAGCCAATTAAGGACTGGAAGATTTTTGGAGAACTGAATTACAGGACTACAACGGAGTTTCTACATAAAGATGTGAATCAGGTAACCAAATATGACGTGAACAACAACCCGTGGACAAATCCGGCTGAACAGTCTTCCGTATTGGAACAGGCAACCAAGAATAACTTTTTCAACCCGAATGTTTATACGGAGTATTTCAAGGAACTTAATGGCGGTCACGCTTTTAAAGTGATGGTCGGTTTCCAGGCGGAACAGAATAAATACCGGGAACTGGGAGCTTCCAGAACGGATATGATCACTTCCAATTTACCGACCCTGAATACTTCCACTGGAACGGACAAGATCACGAAAGGCGGATATTCACATTGGGCTACAGCCGGTTTCTTCGGTCGTATCAATTACAACTATAAAGAACGTTATTTGCTGGAAGTAAATGCCCGTTACGACGGAACGTCCCGCTTCTCCCGCGATAACAGATGGAATGTTTTCCCTTCTGTGTCTGCCGGTTGGAATATTGCACGCGAAGCATTCTGGGAACCTTATACGGATGTTGTGAACAATCTAAAGTTTAGAGGCTCATGGGGTGAATTGGGAAATCAGAATACAACCAATTTGTATCCTTATTACCAGTTACTCAAGTTCGCAGCGAACGATGCAAACAGTCATTGGTTGCTGAATGGAATGAAACCCAATACCGCTAATGCTCCTGATCTGATCTCCACATTATTATCGTGGGAAACAATGCGTTCATGGAATATCGGTATCGATGTCGGCGCTTTGCAGAACCGCCTTACGTTCAGTTTTGACTATTTCAACCGTAAAACACTGGATATGGTAGGACCGGCACCTGAATTGCCTGTTATCCTGGGTGCCACCGTCCCTAAAACGAATAATGCCGATATGGAATCGAAAGGTTTTGAATTGGATATCGCATGGAGGGACCGGATCGGTAAAGTCGATTACGGTGCACATATCTTGTTGTCGGACGACCGTCAGCGGGTAACCCGGTATTCAAATCCGACAGGAACATTAAACACCTGGTATGAAGGACAGTATTCCGGAGAAATATGGGGATATGTAACTCATGGTATTGCAAAGACGGATGAAGAAATGCAGGACTGGCTTGCCAACCATAAGCAATCATTCGGAAATAGCTGGGCAGCCGGTGATATTATGTATGAGGACTTGAATGGCGACGGTGAAGTGAATGAGGGCAGTAATACGATTACCGATTCGGGTGATAAGAAAATCATCGGTAATTCCAGTCCGCGTTATAAATTCGGTATCGACCTGGATGCTTCCTGGAATGGATTTGATATCCGTATGTTTTTCCAGGGCGTAGCAAAACGGGATTACTGGTTAGGCGATAATATGTTTTGGGGGGCCAGTGGCGGATTGTGGCAGAGTACTTGCTTCACGGACCATCTGGATTTCTTCCGTTCTGAAGGTGACGACTGGGGAGCGAACCTGAATGCTTATTTTCCTCGTCCGATATTGGATGGCGGAAAGAATCAGAAGAAACAGACTCGTTACCTTCAGAATGCGGCTTATCTGCGTTTGAAGAACCTGCAGATAGGTTATACCTTGCCTGCCAGCCTGACGAATAAGGCGGGGCTGTCAAAGTTAAGAGTCTTCCTTTCGGTGGAGAACCTGTTTACGATCAGTGGCTTGCCGGATAGCTTTGATCCTGAAACATTAGGCTCGGGATACGGAAACTGGAATGGTGCGGTAACGGAGTCTGCCAAATCATATCCTTTGTCAAGAACGGTTTCGACCGGATTAAGTGTAACATTCTAAAATTAATACATTATGAAACTAAAATATATCTTACCCATACTGATAGGAGCATTTTCCTTCACATCATGTAATGATTTTCTGGATAGGGAACCTTTGGATAACGTCACGCCCGAAGCTTTCTTCTGGAGCGAGAGCGATCTGGCTGCTTATACAATCAAACAGTATAGTTTTGCGACTCATGACGGTTGGAATCTGGGCACATGGAAAGATGACAACAATACCGATAATCAAGTAACAGGTTCTTTCAATAACCGTTGGGTGCCGGGCGAATGGCGGGTAAACGAATCATTCTCCAGCCGGGGCGATGACCCGTGGAACTTCGATAAGATAAGAAATCTGAATTATTTCCTGGAGATTGCAGTGCCCCGCTGGCAGAACGGAGAAATAAAAGGGACTGATGCCAATATTAAGCATTATATCGGAGAAGCCTATTTTATGCGCGCCTGGCAATACTTGGGTAAGCTTCAGACCTTAGGAGATTTCCCGATTGTACGTAACACATTGCCGGATGAACAGGAGGCTTTGACCGAAGCCAGCCACCGTCGTCCGAGAAATGAAGTGGCCCGTTTTATTATTTCAGACCTGGATTCGGCTATTATGTTATTGAATAACAATCCGGCTGGCGGTAAAAACCGTATAACACGCAATGCCGCCTTATTGGTGAAGTCGAGAACCGCCCTGTTTGAGGCAAGCTGGGAAACATATCATAAAGGTACGAACCGTGTACCGGGAGGTCCTGGATGGCCGGGTGCTTCCGCTGCTTATTTGAAGGATTATTCGATCAACATCGATAACGAGATCAATTATTTTCTGGACGAAGCGATGAAAGCTGCTGCCGAAGTTGCTGATAATGTTTCTTTGACTGCAAATAACTTCGGGAAGAAGATGGATAATCCCTATTATGCACAGTTTGCCGCAGAAAGTATGGAAGGATATGAGGAAATACTTCTTTGGCGGACATATGATATGGAGTATAAAGAGAAGCATTCCGCCGGCTATTATTTACAGCGTGGAGGAGGTAATTCCGGTTTTACCAGAGATTTTGTAGAAACATTCCTTTGTGAGGACGGCCTTCCGATTTATGCCTCTTCCAACTATGTGAGCGATAATACGATTGCCGAAGTGAAAGCAAACCGTGATTTCCGCCTGCAACTGTTCATGAAAGAACCGGGTGAGCTGTTAAGCGAACTGTCCGACGTCGATACGTTCGGATATCCGGATATCCTGGCAAAACAGGAAGTGCGCGCCGTAACAGGTTATTGCCTGCGTAAAGGAATGCCGCATACCTGGTATCGCGACGGTGACTATTGTGTGGAGGGATCACCTGTCTTTCGTGCGGTAGAAGCCTATCTTAATTATATAGAGGCTTCTTGCATGAAAAATGGCGGAAGCAGTATCGACAGTAAAGCCGATTCTTATTGGAAAGCGATTCGCGAACGTGTCGGTCTGCCGGCAGATTACCAGATGACAGTAGCAGCCACCGATCTGGCAAAGGAAAAAGACTGGGCTGTATACTCCGGGGGCCAGCCGGTATCCAAACTGTTATACAATATCCGTCGTGAACGTCGTTGTGAACTGATGGAAGAAGGTTTCCGTATGAACGACCTGAAACGTTGGAGAGCGCTGGATCAGATTAAGAATTATCAGGTGGAAGGATTCAAGTTGTGGGGGCCGATGCAGTACAACTATGTGGATAGCCAGGGCAACTCATCTTTGATTCCGGAGGGAACCGAAGGTAAAACAGCTAACGTGTCCAGCCCCAAGAACAGTGAATATCTGCGTCCATACCAGATCGTTAAAACATCGAACCTGGTCTATGACGGATACAACTGGTGTGATGCCCATTATTTAAGTCCGATCGCCATGCAGCATTTCCGTATTACGGCAACAGATCCGGAAAACGGGGAAACCTCTGTGATATATCAGAATCCGGGATAGCCTTTAAAAGCAAATGCCGGAGCAATCGGTTATTAAACGCGTAATCCGAAAAAAATATAGTACTTTAGCCAGCCTGGAAGACACAATTGTTGTGCCGGATTTCCAGGCTGGCTTTTCATTTTAAATCTTACATGCCATGAATACATATTTAAAGAAGTCTTGCTTGATTTTCATCTCTTTGTTTGGGATGTCCCTTTCTTTGTCATTTGCCCAGTTGAGTGAGCCGTTACCTTTTATGACTCACGCTAAGCCTCTCTCTGCCGAGATCGTGGATCTCGGGATGCTGGATACGGTGCCTTCTGCGGCTGCATTAGTCCGTTTACCTAATCGGAAAATCGTTTATATGGTAAAGGAACAAGGGAAATGGGAACCTTTCTATGTAAAGGCGATTGAAACTGGTTATTGGGATACCCGTTATGAAAAAGATACCGATTATGATTCGGTATTTGCCGATATGCGGGAGATGGGAGCCAACACAGCCTATGTCATGTTGCATTGGGAAGATATAGAGCCGGCTGACAACCGGTTTGATTATTCTTTTGCCGATTCGGTGGTTGCGGCGGCCGGAAGACAGGGCTTGAAGGTCGGATGGGTCTTGTTCCTGCATGCTCAGAAAGAGCGGGTTCCTTCATTAAAACCTGAAACGGCCTGGACGTTTCACCTGGATGACCGTGACTCGTCAAACTATACGATGCAGTGGGTGAAGCGGGACGGTAAGTTGTATTCGAATATCAAGGATATTTTAGATTATGGGGTACGTCCGCTACATGTATATGGTCATAAGGAAATCTTTTACAGGGTGAGAAGAATGCTTTATCAGTTGGCCCGGCATTATAGGTTTGACGAAACGGTTATCGGTGTCCAGCTAGGAAATGAAGAAGGATTCAGCTTTTTGGATGAAAGCGATTTTAATCCGGTAACGGCTGAACTTTATAAAGAATGGATGCATAAAACCAATAAAACAGATTATGCCCAGTTTAAAAAAGAGGCAATGGATTGGTGGTGGCAACAATTTACTTCTGCTTATCATGAGGGTGATCCGTATAAAATAATATCCTTCAACCTGGATGCGGCACAAGCGGAAGCCGGAGATCCCGAACGGGTAGCTATGACCGGAACAAGCGCCTCTACCTATGCCGACGGAAACCTGGATGTGATAGGTACTATGTTCTATAAAGGATGGGGCTATAAAGCTATTCTGGGGTTAGATCACAGGTATAATAATTCATATAACTATCAGTTGCCCATATTGATCCCTTCTGAAATAGGTATCGGTCGTTTCAACTCACCTGTCTGGTTCCGTCATTTTATAGCGCATACCCTGGAAAGGGCGGCACAGGGATTCGGCGTTTATTGTTACGGGGAAGTTCGTAAAGAATTGCCGGAACTGGGGGATGTACGGAATGAACTGATCCGGATGCTGAAAAATATATCTCTGAATGAAGATATCATCTGGGAGGGATTACCCGGACCGGGTGCTGTGTCCTGTCAGGTAGATGAACCGGGGATACAGATGAGCCATCTGAATAAAAATGGGCAGGAGACATTGATCTTGATCTATTTCCCGGAAGCAAAAGAGATGACGGATAGTAGCCGGATAGCTCGCCTTCAATCCTTGAAGTTGAATTGCAAGGCGCAGAAGAAGGGGCATTATAAAGTGGATGTTTATAAGAATGGCGAATGCATAAAAAGCAATTCACTCTCATTGAAAGCTGGCATATCCCGGTCGATACCTATAGATGGAATAAGAATGGATGATATTGTATTTATTTCTATCCGGCAAGATATCTGTAATAAAAATAATAATAAAGGCAAAGAATTATAAAAGTTAAATTAAAAGTAATATAAATGTAACTACTAACAGTGAATTATCTTCCTTAGTATTTATATTAAACTTTAAAACCATGACACAAATTAAAGCGATCGCGCATGTTAACAACCTTACAAAAGATGATTCTACTGACTATTATCTCATTCCGCAGATTTTAGCCACTCTAGGACCCGATGGCATTATTGAACGTTTAAGAAAACGTGAAATTGCTACCAAGAATGTTGATGGTAAAAGCTTTGTTGAGACATTCTTAGAAGAATGCTCTGTAGCATCGGCTGAAGGTTATAATATTGTAACCAGTTTCTTTAAAAGCTCCATCGGCCTCCAAGGCGTAGTTTACGCTGAGGACCTAGGCCATCCTATCGCTGCCAACCGGCTTAAAGTATTGGTTAATCTAACTCAGGGTGAAGGTGCTAAAAAGGCTATCGAAGGCACTTCTATCTTTGCGTATGAACAAACCGGTGCAGTCGGTCCTATCATTCAAGCTGTAATGGATCCGACAGAGATGGTCGCTTCCCATCTGAATCCTGGTTCAATGGTTCTTATACAAGGTATGCGGCTCGCTTTGAAGGGCGACGCAGAATCGGTCGGTATCTTATTTACTAATGCTGACGATTCATCCAAGACAGTATTTATTACTCCGGCTAAGGTATATCCGAATACTTCTACCAAACTTCAATTTGTACTTCCTCCGGAAGTAACTGAAGGTACATGGTTTATTACAGTAACAACACAAGCTAGCGGTAATAGCACCATTCTGACTAAAGAACCCCGGTCATATCAGTTTAATACTATATTAAAAGTAGGAAATGCAGGTAGTGGAGGCGGTGACCGTCCGGAGATCGAATAAAGCTTCTTCCATCTCATGGAATAAGTAATGTAGCAGACACGGAAGTAGTAATGTAGCAAACACGGAAGTGGTAATGTAGCAAACACGGAAGTGGTAATGTAGCAGACATGGAAGTAGTAATGTAGCAAGCATGGAACAAATTAGTTCTTAAACTAAAATTTATAAGGATATGTGGATTTATACAATATATCTATAAATAATATATATGTATTTATCCACATATCTTTTTTATCACTACATTTGAACATATATAAATTATTAACAATGAATAAACTAATTATTTATCTTATATCGATTTTTTGCTGTCTTCCTTTATGGGCAGCATATCAACCGGAGTTCTCGACTGCCGGATTCTTTCATATGGATAATTCCGGACGGGAGGTTTTCTCAATGAACCCGGCTTGGCGTTTCTATAAAGGAGGTCTGGCTGGTGCAGAAGCCAACGATTTTAATGATAAAGACTGGACGGTAGTTTCCTTACCACATGGCATCGAATACCTGCCGACAGAAGCCAGCGGTTGTGTCAACTATCAGGGAGAAACCTGGTACCGCAAGCATTTCACACCGGATGCCGCTTTGAAAGGGAAAAAGCTGTTCCTGCATTTCGAAGCCATCATGGGTAAGAGTAAAGTGTTTGTGAACGGAAAACAGTTGACGGAGCATTTTGGCGGTTATCTGCCTGTAGTGGTGGATGTGACAGAGGTACTGGATTGGAACGGTGATAACGTGATTGCAGTCTGGACCGACAATAGCGACGATCCTTCCTATCCTCCCGGAAAAGCACAGGATGTATTGGATTATACTTATTTCGGAGGAATTTACCGCGACTGCTGGCTGGTAGCCCATAACAATATCTTTATCACAGACCCGAATTATGAGAATGAGATTGCCGGAGGCGGTTTGTTCGTCGCTTTCGACAAGATCTCGGATGCTTCGGCCGAAGTTTTGTTGAAAATACAGGTTCGTAACGAAACGAAGAAAGCATTTACCGGTGTGGTAGAATATGAATTGCAACAACCGGATGGCAAACAGGTGGCTTTTTTGAATGATAAGATCAGGATAAAAGCGGGTAAGGCTGTGACAAGTTCGGATAAACTGTTAGTGAAGGATCCGTTGCTATGGAGTCCTTCTTCTCCTGCATTATATAACCTGTTGGTTCGTATCCGTGATGAAGAAGGGAATGTGATTGATGGCTATCGTCGCCGTATCGGTATCCGTAGCATTGAGTTTAAAGGGAAAGACGGCTTTTGGCTGAACGGCAAACCTTATGAAAAACCGTTGATCGGGGCTAACCGTCATCAGGACTTTGCCGTTGTGGGCAATGCTGTAGCAAACAGTATCCATTGGCGTGATGCTAAAAAGCTGAAAGATACTGGTATGGAAGTGATCCGTAACGCCCATTGTCCGCAAGACCCGGCTTTTATGGATGCTTGCAACGAACTGGGGTTGTTCGTTATTGTGAATACTCCCGGCTGGCAATTCTGGAACGATGCGCCTGAGTTTGCGCAACGTGTTTACAGTGACATACGTAATCTGGTGCGTCGTGACCGTAACCATCCTTCGGTATGGCTTTGGGAACCGATCCTGAATGAGACCTGGTATCCGGCAGATTTTGCCAAAAACACCAATGATATCGTGCATGCCGAATATCCTTATCCTTCTTGCTATTGCGGCAGTGATAGTGAAGCACGTGGTCATGAAGTCTTTCCGGTGCTCTTTACCCATCCCCGGAATGCAGATGCGGAATGGGCTTTGAAACAATCGGATGATTCGAAGACCTATTTCACCCGTGAATGGGGAGATAACGTAGACGACTGGAATTCACATAATTCACCCAGCCGTGTTGCCCGCAATTGGGGCGAACAGGCTATGTTGATACAGGCACAGCATTATGCTTCTCCGTCTTATCCTTATACCAGCTATGACGCTTTGTTTCAGACTTCCCGCCAGCATGTGGGTGGTTGTTTGTGGCATTCGTTTGACCATCAGCGTGGTTATCATCCGGATCCTTTCTACGGAGGAATCATGGATGTATTCCGCCAGCCTAAATTCTCTTATTATATGTTTATGGCACAGCGTCCGCCGGTGAAGACCGGTCTGATTGCCGAAACAGGTCCGATGGTTTTTATTGCCCACGAAATGACGCCGTTCTCAGGAAAAGACGTGGTTGTTTATTCCAATTGCGATGAGGTGCGGCTGACTTACAACAAAGGAGGGAAAACATATACTTATAAGAAGGATAAGAACCGTAAGGGGATGCCTTCGCCTGTTATCACTTTCCCCGATGTTTATGATTTTATGATAGATAAAGCCTTGTCGAGAGAACGGAAACAAGCCGATGTTTATCTATTGGCTGAAGGGCTGATAGATGGAAAAGTAGTTGCTACCCATAAAGTAACACCTGCCCGCCGTCCTGAGAAACTATTACTTTGGGTGGATAACGAAGGGACGAACCTGGAAGCAAACGGCTCTGATTTTGTAACAGTTGTGGCCGCCGTAGCCGATAAGCAAGGCAATATCAAGCGGCTGAACAATTACTTCATCAAGTTCCATATCGAAGGTGAAGGACGTATCCTGGGAGGTTCCGATGTGATGGCAAATCCGGCTCCGGTGAAATGGGGAACAGCTCCGGTACTGGTACAGTCTACCTTGAAACCGGGGAAGATCAAAGTCATAGCCAGTGTCCTGATGGAAGGCTCCCAGATGCCGATCAGTGCAGAACTTGAACTGGAAAGTACCCCGGCCGTTTATCCGTTACTCTATAACCAATCGGAGGCCGCTCTTATTCCTCTGACTGTAACCGGCAAGACAGATATGCAAATGAGCAAATCATCAGCCGAACGCGAAGTCGAACGTCTTCAAAAAGAAGTGAATGCCTTAAAACTGAAAGAGGTGGAAAGACAGCAGACTGAGTTCGGAGAACAGAGATAAGCAATTCTAATCCAAAAGAACGAATGAAACTGAATAAGATACCGCATACTTACACAATTATATCTGTTGTAATCCTGATCTGTGCCGCTCTTTCCTGGATCATTCCTGCCGGCGAATACTCCAGGGAGGTACGGGTTGTCAATGGTACCGAACGTACGGTTATTGTAGATAACTCCTTTCATGCAGTCGATCCCGCTCCGCAGAGCTGGCAGGTCTTCGGTGTGTTGCTGGAAGGATTCGAGAAACAGGCTGGCATCATAGCTTTCCTGCTGATTATCGGGGGAGCTTTCCAGATTATGAACAGTAGCCGGGCGATCGATACCGGGATACTATCTTTCTTGCGTAGTTCGCGTAAGGTGGAGAAATATGGCTTTTTCCGGATGATTGGAGTGAATAATGTCGTGATATCCTTGATTATAATCCTGTTCAGTTTGTTCGGAGCCGTATTCGGCATGAGTGAGGAGACGCTTGCGTTTGTCATCATCATTGTGCCGCTTGCCATATCGATGGGGTATGATTCTATCACAGGACTCTGTATGGTTTATGTGGCGGCACATGTCGGTTTTTCAGGTGCTATACTGAATCCGTTTACAATCGGGATTGCGCAGGGATTGTCTGACTTGCCGCTGTTCTCCGGTTTCGGTTACCGGTTGTTTTGCTGGGTGGTACTTACTTCTATCCTGATCGTTATCGTTCTCCGTTATGCGGCGAAGGTGAAAAAGAATTCGAAGCTGTCTCCTATGTATGAGGCGGATGCCTACTGGCGGGAAAAGGGAGAAGTTGCTTCCGAAGAGATACAGGAAGAAAAGACGACGCGTTCCGCCTGGGTTGTCTACCTGTTGTTATTGCTTTCATTGACAGGCTTTTCGATCTATTACCCTTCTACCACATTTGAAGTAGGAGAGAGTGCTGTGAGTTTTCCGGCAGTACCGGTGTTTACCGCCCTTTTTGCTTTGACCGGTTGGTTGGGACTGCGCAAGTCAAATCAGTTTTTTATTTTGAACTTATTGGGCTATACTATTGTCTTTCTGGTAGTAGGAGTAATGGGGTATGGATGGTATCTGATGGAAATATCGGCTATCTTCCTGGCTATGGGACTGTTGTCCGGGTTTGCCAATAACGAGGGAGCCGACGGGATCATCAGCCAGTTCCTGACCGGAGCTAAAGATATGCTTTCGGCTGCACTGGTAGTCGGACTGGCGGGCGGGATTATCCAGATACTACAGGACGGGCGCATCATCGATCCGATCCTGCATAGTATGGCAACTTTGATGGGAGAGGCCGGAAAGATTGCTTCCCTCGGAGTTATGTACCTGATCCAGACTACGATCAATATTATTATCCCTTCCGGTTCGGCGAAGGCGGCATTGACTATGCCGATTATGGCACCATTCTCGGATGTGATCGGTATTTCCCGCCAGGCAACAGTGCTGGCGTTCCAGTTCGGTGACGGGTTTACCAATATGATCACACCTACTTCCGGTGTTTTGATGGGGGCGCTCGGATTGGCTCGTATACCTTATGAAATATGGGTGAAGTGGTTTTTCCGCATTCTTATCCTGTTTATTTTGCTGGGAATGTTATTGTTAATTCCTACAGTTTTAATACCTTTGGATGGATTCTAATCACTTATTCTAAAATACTGCAATATGAGAAAGAACTTTTTAGGGCTATTGGCCTGCTTGGGCCTGATGATTGCCTTACCGTGTTGTAAACCCTCACCTGCTGAGTGGAAATTGGTTTGGGAAGATAACTTCGATCAGACCGGTAGTTTTGATCCCGCTTCATGGAGTAAGATCCCTCGTGGCAAATCCGACTGGAATAACTATATGTCCGATTTTGACTCCTGCTATGCTATGCGTGACGGGAAGTTGGTATTGCGCGGCTTAGTTAATCACAGTTTGCCGAACGATACGGCAGCCTATATAACTGGTGGTGTTTATACAAAGGATAAAGTAGGCTTTACTAACGGGCGTCTGGAAATTCATGCAAAGCTGAACGGAGCGACCGGCGCATGGCCTGCTTTCTGGCTACTGCCCCAGGATGGTAAATGGCCCGGCGGAGGTGAGATCGACATTATGGAGCGTCTGAACAATGATAGTATCGCTTATCAGACAGTCCATTCCCATTATACTTTCGATCTGGGCATTAAAGATAATCCGAAACAGGGGAGCACGGGACTTATCAACCCGGATGATTTTAATACCTACACAGTAGAAATGTATCCGGATAGTCTGGTGTTTTTCATAAATGAAACCCGTACGTTTGCCTATCCCCGGATTGAAACGGATAAGGAAGGGCAGTTCCCTTTTAATGACGGTAAATTCTATCTGTTGCTGGATATGCAGCTAGGCGGTAGTTGGGTAGGTGCCGTTGATCCGGAAGATCTGCCGGTAGAAATGGAGATCGACTGGGTTCGCTTCTATCAAAAGCAATAAAAATGACTTCATAGGGTACAAGAGAGCCTTTCGCGTAGAAACGAAAGGCTTTTTTTATATTCTTATATCTGTATAAATGAATAAATCGCCGTTGTTAAAATAAACATCGTATCTTTGGCGTTTGTTATACGACTAAAGATACACGAGCTATGTTAGATATACAGTCTATCCGGAAAGATTTTCCAATACTGGAACATAAGATATACGATAAACCGCTCATTTACTTTGATAACGGTGCTACAACGCAGAAGCCCCGGTGTGTGGTTGAAAAGATAGAAAGCGGTTATTATAATGTAAATGCCAACATCCATCGCGGAGTGCATTTTCTGAGCCAGGCTGCAACCGAAGCGCATGAAGAGGCACGTAAAACCGTACAATCATTCCTGAATGCACGTTCTTCCAACGAAATCATTTTTACACGCGGAACAACGGAGGCAATTAATCTGATAGCTTCCAGCTTCACCGACGAATGTATGTCGGCTGGCGATGAGGTGATTGTCTCTGTTATGGAGCATCATTCCAATATCGTCCCCTGGCAGATACAGGCGGCCCGCAAAGGAATAGCCTTGAAAGTGATCCCGATGAATGAAAAGGGGGAACTGGATATGGAGCAGTTCCGTGAACTTTTCTCGGAACGGACGAAGCTGGTTTCCGTAACCCATGTCTCGAATGTGCTGGGTACAATAAATCCGGTGAAAGAAATAATTGAGGAAGCGCATAACCATGATGTGCCGGTATTGATAGACGGTGCGCAGGCTGTGCCTCACCTAGCGGTTGATGTGCAGGATCTGGATGCTGAGTTCTATGTATTCTCCGGTCATAAAGTATATGGGCCTACCGGTATCGGTGTGTTGTACGGAAAAGAAGAATGGCTGGATAAACTGCCTCCTTACCAGGGGGGTGGCGAAATGATCGCGACTGTCTCGTTCGAGAAGACGACATTCAATGAATTACCGTTTAAATTTGAAGCCGGTACTCCTGATTATATCGGTAGTACGGCTTTGGCAGAAGCCTTGCGTTATGTCAATCGTTTGGGAATGGATAATATCGCTGTTTACGAAGACGAACTGTTACGTTATGCGACTGATAAGCTGAATGCAATCGAAGGGATGCGTATTTTCGGGCAGGCTGACCATAAGGGGGCGGTCCTTTCTTTTTTGGTTGGCAATATTCACCATTATGATATGGGGATGCTGCTCGACCGTTTGGGTATTGCCGTGCGTACCGGTCACCATTGTGCCCAACCGCTGATGCAGGCTTTAGGCATTGAAGGAACCGTGCGTGCTTCTTTCTCCTTTTATAATACGAAAGAGGAGATCGATACTTTTGCAGCCGGGGTAGAACGTGTAAGAAAAATGTTTTAATAAGTAGTCTATGTTATATTACCTGAAGAAATATCCAATATCCTTGACAATCATTCTGGTTGTTATTTATCTGTCGTTTTTCAAGCCGCCTTCAGTGGAGATCGGAAAGATCCCGGGAATAGACAAGGTAGTCCATATTTGTATGTATGCCGGATTGTCCGGTATGCTTTGGATCGAGTTTTTACGTAATCACCGGAAATATGATGAGGTCTTGTGGCATGCCTGGATAGGTGCCGTGCTTTGTCCGATCCTGATGAGCGGGGCGATTGAATTATTGCAGGAATATTGTACGTCATATCGGGGAGGCGACTGGTTTGACTTCCTGGCAAACATCACAGGAGTTGTACTGGCAACCTTATTCTCTTATTTCGTGTTGCGCCCCTGGATGATAAAAAAGAAGATAGTAAATTGATTCATACAAATAAAACGCTATGTTGTTACCTTATTTGGAAGCGAACCGGATAGAAGCCGGATGTGATGAAGCCGGACGCGGATGTTTGGCCGGATCGGTATTTGCCGCTGCTGTTATTTTACCGCCTGATTTCAAGAACGATGATTTGAATGACAGCAAACAGTTGAGCGAAAAGAAACGGTATGCCTTGCGTCCTGTTATAGAGAAAGAGGCAATAGCCTGGGCTGTCGGCATCGTTACTCCTGAAGAAATTGATAAGATAAACATACTGAAGGCTTCTTTTCTGGCTATGCACCGTGCCATTGACCAGTTGCAGGTAAGACCGGAGCATTTGTTGATCGATGGAAATCGCTTTACTCCTTATCCCGATATAAAACATACGACAGTGGTGAAGGGGGATGGTAAATATCTGAGTATCGCCGCTGCCTCCATCCTTGCCAAAACTTATCGTGACGATTATATGGATGAACTTGCCAAAGAGTATCCGGATTATCACTGGACTGAAAATAAAGGTTACCCCACTAAAGCCCACCGTGAAGCAATCCGTACGATCGGAATTACCCCTTATCACCGTAAAACATTTACTTTATTACCGGAACAATTGGAGTTGAATTTTTAAGTTTTATTCTTCACCCTTCCTTTTTTAGAGGATAAGCCTTGACTTGTAAAGTATTTTGGTGTAAATGATCTGGCCGTTCAGATGAATGGTTATGATCCGTTATTCCCATAACCCAAAAGTGTTTAGTGCTCTCTTTGAACTATTTTTTTTAACATAGTTCACATAGGACTAGGTCTTTTAAGAAGATAAAGGGACTTTTCTCTGCAAGAAAGAAGTGATTTATAGCCTTATTTTATTAATTTTTGCATCAAAGTATATTGTTTTTGCAAAAAATACTATATTTGCAATCGGTTTCTTAACCTAGTCCTATGTGAACTA